>Ga0315905_10007877_pt1 | contig 10767 bp, 7 predicted proteins | sample LakEriMetagenome_5_FD_203522 | JGI IMG/M metagenome (GOLD analysis project Ga0315905, IMG submission 203522) | Freshwater fungal communities from buoy surface, Lake Erie, Ohio, United States - Buoy 4 MA121 | ecosystem: Environmental > Aquatic > Freshwater > Lake | place: USA: Lake Erie, Ohio... | reverse complement strand
GTCTCGTGGCAATTGCCGGAATGTGGGTTTCGATTGGAATCAGCTCTTGGGGCTTGGTCTTCGCTGGAACCAGCAACTGGGCGATTGGGCTGCTAGTGGCCCTTGGCCTCGTCGGAACGGTATTCATTTGGCGGTTCCGTTCGGAACTTCGGCGACGGTAACCATTCGGCGACGGAAACTATTCGGCTGTGTTAACCATTCAACTACGGCAGTAATGGGGCGACCGGAGTATGCAGTCCCAAGGGTGGTTTTTCCGGTTGTTCCGGGAGACTGCCAGCACCCGGCGAGTCTGAACCGAGTCTTCACGCAAATTAGGCCTTGCTTGATTCGGGGGGGATTGGGTCAAATAAAGACTTGAGTTCGCCCTTCTCTTTCGCCGAGCACCGGCTCAAGGTCCAGCTGGCTCTATCGGCGTTACACGCGATTTCTGGCTGAGCGTTCAGGCTCAACGATTCCTGCAGACCGGGTGAGAATCCGGACGGCTTGGGGAATCGCGTTTCCAGCAGTCTTGTCGCTGTGTTGGCTGAAAGCGGCCTGTCGTCCGGTCTCGGCTGGGCCGATTGCCTGAAGCGCAGAGAAGTGGTTGTTGGCAACCCTTTTCCAAGCGAGCGGCGCGTTCGAGCGGGCTGCCGCGCGATGGAGTGGCAGGCCACACGGTCGCGCCTGGGTCACAGGATACTGGCTGCGGACTCAAATCCTTTTTTCCTATTTTTCAACACCTTGGCTGTTCATGAAACGCGACGACATTCGAAATTTGGTCATTATCGCCCACGTCGACCACGGCAAGACGTCGCTGGTCGACTGCATGCTGCGGCAATGCGGCAAGTTTCGTGAAAGCCAATTGGTTGGAGAGCAGATTCTCGACAGCAATGACTTGGAGCGGGAACGGGGGATCACGATCCTCGCCAAGAATATTGCGATTGAATACAAAGGCGTCAAAATCAACGTCATCGACACCCCGGGCCACGCCGACTTCGGCGGCGAGGTCGAGCGGGTCTTGCGGATGGCGGACGGAGCGCTGTTGTTGGTCGATGCGGCTGAAGGCCCGATGCCACAAACCCGGTTTGTGTTGAGCAAGGCTCTCGAGGTCGGTCTGCGGCCGATCATCGTCGTCAACAAGATTGACCGTCCCGACGCCCGCACCAAGGAAGTCGTCGACGAAGCGGCGGAGCTGATTTTGGAGTTGGGTGGCGAGGAGTATCTGGACGACCTGATTTGCATTTTTGCTTCCGCCAAGCAGGGCTTCGCCACGCTCAACCCCGACCACCCCTCGACGAACATCTTTCCGCTGATGGACTTGATCCTCGAGCGGATCCCGGGTCCGGAAGTGGACGAACAGGCTGGGCCGAGCCTGATGGTGACCTCGCTCGACTGGTCGGACTACGTGGGGCGGATTGCGATTGGCCGAATTCGATCGGGAGCCTTTCAAAAGGGGCAGAGCGTACTTTTGATGCAGACCGATGACCGGCAAACGACTTCCCGGATTATCGGGATTCACGTCTTCGATAATCTTGGCCGCAAAGAGGTCGAGACCGCGACTGCGGGCGATGTGGTGGCTTTGACCGGCCTGGAAAAAGTCGAAATTGGGGATACGGTCTGTCTCCCGTCAGCTCCGATTCGGTTGCCACGAATCAAGGTCGACCTGCCGACCCTCGAAATGATTTTTACGATCAACTCTTCCCCGATGTCTGGGCGGGAAGGCAAGTACCTGACCAGTCGCCAATTGCGCGAACGGCTGAACCGGGAACTGGAGCGGAATGTTGCCTTGCGGGTCACATCTGACAGCCAGTCGGATCTGTTTCGCGTAGCTGGGCGCGGCGTTTTGCACCTGTCGATTCTGATCGAGACGATGCGCCGCGAGGGGTATGAACTCTCGGTGGGCAAGCCGCAGGTGCTGTTCCGCGAAATCGACGGTGTGAAATCCGAGCCGTATGAAATGCTGGTTGTCGAAGTGCCCTACGACAAGTTCGGGCCGGTCATGGAAATGGCCGGACAGCGGCGGGGCGAATTGCTGGAAATGAAAGCTCGCGGTGAATTTACCCTCGCGACTTTTTCGATTCCCTCGCGCGGGCTGATCGGCTTGCGAACCAAGTTGTTGAATGCGACTCAGGGAACGGCCATCATCAATCACCGGTTCGCGGAATACCGGCCCGTCGAAGGGGACCCCCCGCGGCGTCAGAACGGTGTCTATATCGCCAATGCCCAGGGTCGCGCGACGGCCTATGCCCTGGATACGCTGCAGGAGCGAGCCGATTTGTTTATCGGTCCGGGCGACGAGGTTTACGAAGGAATGATTGTTGGGGAGAACAGTCGCGAAAACGACCTCCCCGTGAATCCGACGCGAGAAAAGAAACTCACCAACATGCGGGCCTCGGGAAGCGATGACAACATTCTGCTTCGCCCGCCCCGTTTGTTGAGCCTCGAAGCCGCTCTCGAGTACATCGAGGACGATGAATTGGTCGAAGTCACTCCGACCAAGATTCGGCTGCGGAAGTGGCTGCTCAAGGAAGCGGACCGCAGGCGATCCGCCCGCGTGGCCATCGGCAGCACCTAGCATCTGAAGTCGTTGCACTTGCAGTCGTTGCCGGTCGCAGAGAGCCGCTCGGTTTGCCGTACAGGCTCTGGCGGTGCAATTGCGGCGGTGAAGCTGCAGCGGGGCGAGTCGAGAAGCTTGGGCTGAGCATGCTCAAACCAGCGTCGCGAGTCAGGCGTCGTGCACAGAGCTGGGGGACAGGGAGTTGGCGCTCAGCGACGGAGGATTTCGTTGAGCGCTTGGGCCACGCCGCCGCGGTCGACGGCAATCCAGATAATTGCGGCGAGGAGCAGAGCGGCAGCCAAAGCGGCAAAGGCGATCCCAATCACGTTGGGGCGAATGCGGGTGCTCTGGACCGACTCGGCCAGGCGCCGTTCCAATTCCCGCCAGCCTTCAAAGCTCTGCCGGTTTCCGGTCGAGATGATCTGGACGTTGCTCATCCAGTCCACCGCTTCGAGGTGGAAGTGAATCTTGCGACTGGGGATGACCAGGCTGTCGCCCGTCCAGCGGCTTTTTTGATCCATCTCGTGGGCGATTTCCGAAATGATCGGGCGAAGTTGCTCGATCGTCGAGTTATAGACCACCAGGCGAGGCCGCATCAGCAACACGACCATGGAAACGCACAGCCCGTAGAAAACGAGCAGTACGATCCAGACCAGGGGCCCAAATCGAATCGCCGCAGCTTCCGGAAGGAACAGCTCAAACGGCCCGATGATCATCAATCCCAGAATGCCGATCGCCAGCGTTGCCAAGTCGCGCGAGCCAGTAGTCACGAAGGGTCGCTGCCGGAGATTCAGCAGGGCGAGCACCAGAAGATAAACCGCCAGCGGGATAACGGCGATGGCGAAGCGGAGCGGATCCATATGACCTCGGAGCAGGGGCGAGTGTCAGCGAGCGGGGCAGCGAGCAGTTTAACATGACGCATCGAAACCGGACGGGCGATAGTTTATTGCCCGCGGGCGTGGCTGGTCAACGCACGGCAGGCCAAACCGTGGGGCCGATGGTTCAGCGGTCGAGGTCTCAGCGCCCCCAGCGGCCCAGTGCGTACCCGCCAGCCACCGCAAGGATGCCGCCGAGAACGCTGAGCGTGACGTAAGCCGCTGCCCAGCCCCAGTGGCCCGATTCCAGGCGGCGGAGCGTATCGAGCGTGAAGGCTGAAAAGGTTGTGAGCGACCCGAGGAACCCGATCGCCGCCAGCAGGCGGAATGGCTCATGGGTCCCTAACCAGCCAGCGCCATACAACCAGCCAACCAACAGGCTTCCCAGCAGGTTGACCGTCAGGGTGGAACGGGGCAAGAGTTGGTCGGGCTGGTCCAGCCAGAGTTGGGCTGCGTAACGCAGCAGCGCTCCCGCGACCGCTCCCAGAGAAATCAGCAAAGCCTCAGTCATACCAAGTCTCATTGTCGGGCCGATTGGTTTGTGAAAACGGTCTGGCGGGAGCGGGAACAGGAAAAACGTTTTCTCCCCCCGTCGGTTCGCGACCCCCCGTCGGTTCGCGACCCCCCGTCGGTTCGCGACGCGGCGCGGGTCGGCCGGTCAATGCCGGCCGAGCGTCGCCAACTTGGTCTCCGCCGAGTGTCTCGCTGGAGCATCAGGCCCGATTGGCTGGACGGGTCTGACCAAGGAAGGAACGAAAAGGCACCGGACCGATTGAAGGCAAGCAGTTGAGCCGCGGAAATGGCTCCGCACCGGGTGCGCAACCGCCATCAGCACCCGATTCTGTTACAATCCCGGGCAAGAGGCAACTCTCGGATGTGAAACTCCGACCATCGGCAGCTGAACTGGGCGCGGGCCAGTTGGGCGCGGGCCAGTTGGGTGGTCGGGAGGGAGCAGTTGCCAAATTCTGTTGAGTTCGCGGGGTGAACTGCCGCGCGAGATGATTTTGAGACGCGAGAGACAAACCATGCGTGGAAGCCGGTTCGTTGGATGTGGCTTGGTGTTGTTGCTGGGGGGAGCGATAACGCTTCCCGTTTGGGCTGATGAGCCCAGAAATTCATCCGGAGCCGGATCGCTGAGCGACAACTGGCCGCAATGGCGGGGTGCAAGGCTCGACAGTCACAGCTCTGAGACCGGTCTGCCGGTCAACTTTGGCAAGGAGCAGAATTTGGTTTGGCGCGTCGAATTGCCTGGCCCCGCCGGCAGTAGTCCGGTCGTCTGGAACGATCGCGTGTTTGTGACAACGGCTGCGGGCGACAAGCTGGAATTGCTGGCCTTTGACTTGGCGGGCAAGCAGTTATGGTCTGCGGCTCTGGATGGCGAAAACCGCAAACTGCGAATGGACAGCGCCAATTATGCCGCTCCCAGCCCATTGACCGATGGCGAGCACGTCTGGGCCACGAGCAGCGCCGGGGTGTTGCATTGTTTCACCTTGGCCGGGGAGCAGGTGTGGAAGGTCGACCTGCAGGAGAAATACGGCGCCTTTGATATCCAGTTCGGCATGGCGAGCACGCCCGTGCTGGACAATGGCCGGCTCTACCACCAACTTTTGCACGGCAACATGCAGGATGACTCTCCCGGGGTCGGCATTGTGCTCTGTCTCGACGCGAAGTCCGGCCAACAGATCTGGCGGCATGACCGGGCGTCGGCGGCGACCTTCGAGAACAAGCACAGCTACAGCTCTCCAATCATCTACCGCGATAGTCAGCGCGAGTATCTGGTGATTCATGGAGGAGATGTGGCCACGGCGCATTCGCTGGTCGATGGTGCCGAAATCTGGCGGGTCGGTGGCTTGAACCCCGCCGCCAGTTACAACAACTACCTGCGGTTCGTATCCTCTCCCGGTTGTGCCGAGGGGATGATCGTCGTTCCCTCCGCCAAAGGCGGTCCGGTTCTTTGCCTCCGCCCCGACCTGCAGGGAGAACTGACGGATCGGGCTGAGGCTTACCTCTGGAAAATGGATCGGGGAACTCCCGACGTCGCCTCTCCGGTCATCCACGAGGGGCTGGTTTATCTTTGCATCGAGAATGGGCTGGTGACCTGCGTGGATGCCAAGACGGGCAAGGAGTATTACAAAGAGCGTCTGCTCTCCGACCAGCATCGCTCGACTCCGGTGGTTGCGGATGGCAAGCTTTATATCACGGGACGCAAAGGGAAGGTCCTGGTGTTGGCGACGGGTACCGAACCCAAAGTGCTGGCGGAGAACGACTTGGACGAAGTGACCACGGCGTCGCCCGCGATCTCAAACGGCCGAGTCTACATTCGGACTTTTGAAGCGCTTTACTGTTTCGGCGAGGGTGGGAAATAAGCCTCGCGGGTCGCGGGAAATTCGTGAGTTCACTCTCGCAATCAAAACCCGCCTATTGTTGTAAGGTCAAACGCGTCGGGTCAGGCGCGTCGGGTCAGGCCATTGATTGCTTGAAGCGAACAATGTCCTCGCGCTTGCCCAGCAGAATCACGGTGTCTCCGGCCGAAAACTGATAGTCTCCCTCGGGATTGAAATGCAGTTCCCCGTTGGTCCGCTTGACGGAGACAACCAGCAACCGATGTTTCCTGTTTGCCTCGGCGGAGCGAACGTCGATGCCGACCAGCGGGCTAGTGGGCCGGAGGTGGAGTTCATCCAGTTCCATGTCGGGCAAAGGGGACTCGGAAACGAGTTCAATCAATTCAGCCGTCGATGGTCTCGTGATCATGCGAGCCATCATGCGAGCGCCCGAAACGGTTGGCAGAACGACTCGGTTGGCACCGGCTTGCCTCAACTTTCGGGCCGTCGAGGGGCTTTCGGCGCGAGCGATGATGTTGATCGAACTGGAGAGGTTGCGGCCGGTCAGGGTGATGAAGACATTTTCCGCATCGTGAGGCAAGTTCGTGACGAGCGTTGCCGCCCGGTCCAACCCCGCCTCGAGAAGAACCTCTTCGTTGGTGGCATCCCCCAGCACGGCCGGGAAACCGTGATCGACCGCCGCCGCATGCCGTTCCGGGTCGGATTCCACCACGACCAGCTGGAACTCGTGTTTGCGCAGGTTATCGGCCAGCAGTTCCCCCGAGCCTCCGTAGCCGCAGAGGACGACGTGCCCCTGAAGATGCTCAATTTCCTTCTTCATCCTTCGCCTTCCCCAAAAACTTTCGAGTTCGCCGCGGACGGCAAACTGGACAAACGCGCCAAACGTGTAAGTTGCTGAAGTGATTCCGAAAAGAATCACAAAGATCGTGAAGATCATGACTTCCGGATTGGTCTCGCTTCGCTCACCGTAGCCGACAGTCGCGATCGTGATCACTACCATCCAAATGGCTTCCATCCAGGGATAGCCGAGCCAGCGATATCCGCAGACCGAGCAGACGAAAACCAAACCCAAGGCGACCAGCCCCGCGAGAAGTCGCCGATAGACCTTGGGCAACTCGCGCAGGTCAAGTGTCTGCCGAGGACGCGTCTTATCGCGCCGCGCACTGCCAAGAGAGGGTTGGTCCGTGGGAGACATGAATTGATTTTCGACCAGTGGAAACGGAGAAACGGCCGCCCAGGACTTGTACCAGACTCCGGGCCGGGCGAGGCACCTGTCGCCCTCGGGTGACGTTCGACAAAATCAGGCAGCAGTCGGGAGTGAACCGCGTTTGGCAAGCCACCCGCCGGATGGGCTCACACCTGTTTTAATGGACTCGCCTGCCAGATGAAATCGGGAGCGAGCCCTCGTACTTGGGCCGGTGTGCGAAGCGGCACGGGCAGTTGCGGAAGCTCAGTGAATGGGGCAGGATGGCCCAAGACCGGGAGCTTGGATAACCGGAGCAAGCAGCTGATGCAATTTGGCGATTGCCTGCCTGGTCGTTGTCCACCTTGTCGTTGTCCACCTTGTCGTTGTCCACCTTGTCGTTGTCCACCTTGTCGTTGTCCCCCCGGCTGAAGTTCCCGCCGATGGAGCTTGGGTGAGAGTAGCCGTGCTGCCGGGGGAAACCTGCCAAATGCTGGGGCGGCTGTTCGTTGATGCCTTGGGTGATAGAACCACAAGGGAGAGCTGGAGATGAATGTCCTGGCAGCGATGTCCGAACCGACAACGTATCCTCATCAGGTCGATCGGATTCGGCATTTGGAGACGCATATTTCGCACGTCTTTTTGACGGGTGAATTTGCCTACAAGCTGAAGAAGCCTCTGCAGAATCCGTTTCTGGATTACCGCACGCTGGAGGCGCGAAAAAGATACTGCGCACAGGAGCTGGAATTAAACCGGCGATTTTCTCCCGAACTCTACGTGGGGGTGGTGGCGATTGCCAAGGACGCTAACGGCTGGAATCTGGAAGGGCGAGGCGAGATTGTCGAGTATGCGGTCAAGATGCGGGAGTTCAGCCAGGACGAGCTGCTGCTCTCGCAACTCCGCTCAGGAAAGTTGACCGAGGAACAAGTGCGATCGCTGGGAGCGGAATTGGCCGCGATTCATCAGGCCGCTCCGCGACTGCCGGACTTGTCCGCTGCTTACGGCTCGCCGAGTGTGGTGGCTGAGGAATCACGCGACAACGTGAGAGCGTTGCGACAGCTCGCACCTGAGTCACAGCGAGGGTTGGTGGAGGAGTTGGCTGCGGAAATTGAACAGCAGCTGCAAAAGCTCGAGCCTGTTTTCGCGGAACGCCGCGCGAGGGGCTTTATCCGGGAGTGTCACGGTGATTTGCACCTGGGGAACTTGATTTGGCGCGCCGGACGGGTGCAGCTTTTTGACGGGATCGAGTTTAACGAATCGTTCCGTTGGATCGACCTGATGAGCGACTTGGGGTTTGTGCTGATGGATTTGGAGGAGCATCGCCAGCCGGGGTTGGCAAATCTGCTACTTAACGTTTACCTCGAAGCGAGCGGAGACTTTGGTGGATTGCAGGTCTTGAATTTTTACAAGGTTTATCGGGCCTTGGTCCGAGCGAAAGTTGCGGCGCTTCGGGCAAATCAGCAAGTCTCGCAAAGCCGAGCTCATTCCTGGGAGGAAGTCGTCGAGTACCTCGAGTACGCGGCTGCGGCGTTCGTCGTCCGCCACCCGAGGCTGATTTTGACCCACGGCGTGAGTGGCAGCGGCAAGACCTTTCAGACGGAGCCGCTGCTGAAGCTTCCCGGACTGATTCGGATTCGATCGGATGTGGAGCGCAAACGGATGGAGGGACTGCGGGGAGTCGAGCGGGCTGGCTTCGAGCCTGGAGCGGGCATGTATACCGCGGCGAGGAAGAACCTGGTCTACCAGCAGCTCTGCGTTATGGCCCGTCGCGGAATCGAGTCGGGCTGGACGATCTTGATCGATGCGACTTTTCTGCAGGCGGAAAACAGGCAGCCATTTCAGCAATTGGCAGCCGAACTCGACGTGCCACTGCAGATTCTGCACTTTGAGGCCGCGGAGGAAATTCTCAAGGCCCGACTGCGCGAGCGCGCCGCTCGTGGTCGCGATGCTTCCGATGCGGATTGCAACGTGCTTGAGCTGCAACTGCGCAGCTACCAACCGCTCGCGGCCGAGGAACTCGCCTGTTGCACCAGCGTGGACAGGCTACAAAAGGAGTTGACTCCAGCGGAACGGAGCCCGTCTTTTCGGGCCAGCCTGAACTGAAAGTAGCGCAGGGCTTGCGGGGCCTGATCGAGCGTCGCCTTTGGGCTGCGGCGGGAATTGCGGCGGAAACTCGCCAGCTAAGTGCTTTGGTGGCGCGATGAGCAAAGGCCCGGTCTATTAAGAAACCGGATGCCGCGTCGGGATCTGATTAGACTGGGGATATTGGAAGCGGGATTTGAAGTTGTGATTCAGGCAGCCGGAAATGAATAACTCTGAAACCGGACAGCACGAGAGTTGGTTCGAGCTGAGCGACATTCGCCCGGTCGCGCTGCAGACGATTCGCGAGCACCTGCGACCATTGCGGAAGCGGCTGGAGCGGCAACGTGGCTGGACGGTCAGCGATGTGCACGAAGCCAGAGTGGAAATTCGTCGGGCCCGATCCGCGCTGGGTTTGTTCCAAGTCGTGTTGGGCGCGAAACGAGTTCGGCAGTTGGAAGGCAGTCTGCGCGAGATGGGGCAGGTGCTCGGTCCGATTCGCGACCTGGATGTAGTCGTGGAACGCAGCCTGATCTGGAATTTGCCGCGGCGGGGAGAGGCGCAGGTCGAGTTTCTTTATCGCGTTGCTTGCTTGCGCGAAGAATTGCTGGCGGACGCCGAACGAAAATTTCGGGCTCGTTTCGGAGCGGGGGCGATTCGCGCAGGGCAGCGGCTGCTGTCGAGTGACGCCGTTTCAGGGGGGGCTTGGCGACGGTTTCTCGAATCCGAAATCCGCACCGCCTTGCTGAGTCTCGCGGCGCCGCTGGAAAATTCCGGGATCTGGTCCGCAAGCCAGGCTCCGCCAGCAGCTTTGCTCGAGCAGTGGCACCAGCGGCGGAAAGTCTGTCGCCAACTGCGTTATCAATTGGAAATGCTCGGATCGGCGACTCCCTGCTCCAAGGCGATCGAGTTTCTGCGCGGTGCTCAAGTGCGGTTTGGGGCCGTTCAGGATTCAGCCTTCATTCTCGAACGAGTCCGAGGTGACTTGGGGCAATTGATGAAGCGGCGATTGCGCGAGGCGGTGCTTGAGCTGGAGCAGCGGGGTTTGCAAAAGGGGATGGCCGACGCAGAGGCCTGGTGGGTCGGCACGGGTGGCTGGGAGCAAACGGCCAGCTCGATCGCGGCTGGCCTGAAACCGCCGCAAGACGCGGACGGTTCAATCAGCGCATAAAAAAAGCTCTCGGCAAACTTGGATCCCAGGGGGGCTTAGGATTCCTCGTTAGCGCCGAGAGCGATTGGACGAGATTCGACCCGACGTCCGTGTCCAGTCGAACTCTGCTTGGGTAATTATTGCAAAACGAGAGGTTGAGCTTCCCTGCTAACCGGCCCCAATTGCTGCTGGCGATGAACCAACCAAAGCACCCAAGCGGTATGAATGTTTGCGTTTCAATCAGCTGCTCGACAAGCGATGCGTTTGATTGATGGGGGCAGAGTATGAAATGGCCAAAAACAGGTCAAGAGAAGTTTTAGAAAGCCTTCGTTTTTTTCCTGTTCGTGCTATCAGGCGGCCTGTTTTGCGAGTGAATTGCTGATTTTCAGTGGTGGAAGATTTCCCAGCTTTGCCAATTCTCCAGTCGCGAACTTCAACAATTTTTATTTCGGTTTGAAAAGCAGCGAGCGGTTCCGGGCGGGATGAGCTTTGGGTTCTCTCGGCGGCCTCGCAGCTACCGCGTTTGAGCGGCGAGTGCAGACCCGCAGCCGCTGCTCCGGAAGCTACGGAAGGCCGAGACAAGCGGGCCCAGCAGAGAGCGG
>Ga0315905_10007875_pt1 | contig 10769 bp, 11 predicted proteins | sample LakEriMetagenome_5_FD_203522 | JGI IMG/M metagenome (GOLD analysis project Ga0315905, IMG submission 203522) | Freshwater fungal communities from buoy surface, Lake Erie, Ohio, United States - Buoy 4 MA121 | ecosystem: Environmental > Aquatic > Freshwater > Lake | place: USA: Lake Erie, Ohio... | reverse complement strand
GCCTGCTCTACACAGCCCTGACCAGGGCCAGAGGACGGGCCTGCCTGATCACCCCGTTGCGCGGCGCGGCGGCGGCTGTCAGCCTGAAATCGTGAACATCCCTGAGCCCCAAAGTCCCGCCAGCCGGGTGCAACGCCCTTGGGGCTGGTTTGAACAGCTGGCCAGCGGAGATCAATACCTGGTCAAACGCCTACTGATCCGCCGCGGCCAGCGGCTGAGCCTGCAGCGCCACCAACACCGCTGTGAGCACTGGGTGGTGGTGGCCGGCGACGGTGAACTGCAAGTGGGGGAGGAGGCCGTCACCGCAACGGCAGGGACCAGCGTCTTCATCCCCCAAGGGGCAATTCACCGGGCCCAAGGAGGTCTGGCGGATCTGGAGATCGTGGAGGTGCAGCGTGGTAGCTGGTTGAGCGAAGCCGACATCGAGCGCCTGGCGGACGACTTCGGCCGGAGGTGAAGCGGACCGGAAGGTGATAATGTTTGTTTTCAGCCTTTTTCAAGGGCAGGGCAGTTTTGTTAATTGCGGGTCTGAACAACTGAACATCGGGTAAAGCAGTGCAGCTTCAGTTGCCCCGCAACGGCCCATCCGTTCAGTATTTCTTGGCTCAATTGGGTTTCTGCCGGCCTGCGTTCAAGGACTTCACCAAGCCCTGATCAACCAGGCCTTTGCATCCCGTGACCGAACACGCCAACGGCGGCAGCTTTGCTTGCTCCGTCGACATCGACGCGCCCGCCCAAACAACTGAAATCAACACACCCGAAAACAACACAGCTGAAGTCAACTCGGCTCAGATCAACTCAGCTGAAGTCAAGACAGAAGCAACCACTGCCTCGGGCTTTGCCCGCTTCGGCTTTGCCCCAGAACTGCTGAAGGCCCTTGAAGCCATCGGCTATTTGGAGCCCTCACCAATTCAGAAGGCCGCCATACCCGAGCTGATGCTCGGCCGCGACCTGGTGGGACAGGCCCAGACAGGCACCGGCAAAACCGCTGCCTTCGCCCTGCCAATGCTGGCGGCCCTCGATCCCGAGCAGCGCAAGCCCCAGGTGCTGGTGCTCGCCCCTACCCGGGAATTAGCGCTGCAGGTAGCCGAGGCCTTCAACAGCTATGCCAGCCACCTACCCGGTGTGCGCACCCTGGCGATCTACGGCGGCGCTGATTTCCGCGACCAGATCCATCAGCTCAAACGCGGCGTTCAAATCGTGGTGGGCACCCCCGGCCGGGTGATGGACCACATGCGTCAAGGCACCCTCGATCTCTCCAGTCTTCGCGCCCTGGTGCTGGACGAAGCCGATGAAATGCTGCGCATGGGCTTCATCGATGATGTCGAATGGGTGCTCGAACAACTACCTGAGCAGCGTCAGGTAGTGCTGTTCTCTGCCACCATGCCGCCCGAAATCCGGCGCATATCGCAGAAATATCTCAACGCGCCCGCTGAAATCACGATCAAGCAAAAGGCCGCCGATGCCAGCCGCATTCGTCAGCGTTTCTTGATGGTGCATGCGCCCCACAAGCAAGCAGCCCTGGAGCGGGTACTGGAGGCAGAGACCAGTGAGGGTGTGATCATTTTTGCCCGTACCAAGGCGATCACGCTCACCGTGGCCGAATCGCTTGAACAGCACGGTTACGACGTTGCCGTGCTCAACGGCGACGTGCCCCAAGCCCAGCGAGAGCGCACCATCGAGCGGCTTAAGAGCGGCCAGGTGGACGTGCTGGTGGCCACCGATGTGGCTGCCCGCGGGCTCGATGTAGAGCGGATCAGCCTGGTGATCAACTACGACATCCCCTTCGATTCGGAGGCCTATGTCCACCGCATTGGCCGGACCGGTCGAGCTGGCCGCAGCGGCGACGCCATCCTGTTCCTGACCCCGAGGGAGCGCCGTTTTCTGGGCGGCATGGAGCGGGCCGTGGGCAAGCCGATCGAAGAGATGGAGGTGCCAAGCAACGCCACCATCAATCAAAACCGGCTCGACCGGATGCGCACCAAGCTCACCAACTGCTTGCAAACCCCAGCCAGCAGCGAGCAGGAACGGGCCTTACTCAGTGAAATCCTGCAACGGGTTGCTCAGGAGCAGGGCTCCAGTCCTGAGCAGCTAGCCCTGGCGGCCCTAGAGCTGAGCCTGGTGGGCAAACCCCTGCTTTTGCAGGGCGAAGAGAACTTCCAGCAAGTGCGTCAGAACGGTCCTGGCCGCGATGGCGGTAGGGATGGCGGTCGCGACTTCGGCCGGGACCGGGGAAGGGGCCGGGAAATGGGTCGGGAGGTTGGCCGTGATGTAGGCAGGGGAGCTCCCAGGGGCGAACGCCCCGTGGGTCCGCCAGAGGACAACATGGAGCGCTTCCGGGTGGAACTGGGCTGGCGCGACCGCATCAAGCCCGGCAACATCGTGGGTGCCATTGCCAATGAGGCCGGTCTGAACGGGCGAGCCATCGGCCGTATCCAGATTTTCGACACCCACAGCACCGTGGACCTACCCAAGGGCATGCCCGAGGATGTTTTCCAGGGTCTGCGCCAACTTCGGGTGATGAACAAACCCCTGCAGCTTTCCAGGTTCCAGGGGTGAACTCCTCGGGCTTCCGCCCTTTTTCTCCATGAACCCCAGCCCCCCGCGCCCGGTCCTAATCGGACTGCTTTGCCTGGGGCTGGTGTCCTTGGTTCCAGCCAGCCGCTCTATCAGCGTTGCCGAGGTCGTGAAAGCCTTCTGCCTATCGGCTTACCAGGCGGACCTGCAAAGGGAGGGCAAAGTTGCACCCGCTGCCCAACTCGACCGAACCTGCGCCTGCGTTGGTGAGCGAGTTGCAAAGGGCAGCGACGTGGAGGAAGCCCATGACGCCTGCGGGCGAACCCTGGACCAGCGCTCCGTGAGCAAGCCCAGAACCTAGCTCCGGGCGATGATCCGCCAGGCCAAAGCGCTTCAGGCGCAAAGGCTGGTCACGCCTCCCACACTCAGGCTGGTCAAATCAGTAATAGACAACCGCTCCACGGCGGCGATCAACGTCGATTGAACCTCTGCACTTTCGCAAGCAACAAGGCTCTGCAGCAGGTCAAAACGATCCTGGGTGGCAAGTTCGCCATCCTCACGCCAGGCGAGGCTCCAAGGCACAGGTGCTGTGATCATGGGTCCGCGTTGATCAGAGTTTGCTGACATTGGGACGGCATCCGGGATCACCGGTTGAACCTCAGAGTCTCTTCAGAACCGCTTTACGGTTCTCCATGAAACGCCCCGCGAGTGCTAGCTGGGGGCCAGGCCACCCGGTATCATTTGCCGTGATTCAAAGGGTACGGCCTCTCTTTTGGCACCCCTAGTTCCCACTAGGACCACTAAGAACCGCAGCTTCGACCGAATCAGTTCCAGGATTTGCTCCAGTAATGACTATCTACGTTGGCAATCTTTCGTTCCAAGCTGAACGCGAGGACTTGCTTGACCTCTTCGGCCAATACGGAGAGGTGCGCCAGTGCAGCCTGCCCCTCGACAGGGAAACCGGTCGCAAGCGCGGTTTCGCTTTTGTCGAATTAGCCGACGATGCGGCCGAACAAAAGGCCATTGACGACCTTCAGGACGTCGAATGGATGGGGCGCATGATCCGTGTCAACAAAGCCACTCCCCGAGAAGGCGGTGGTGGTGGTGGCGGCGGCCGTGGGGGCTACGGCGGTGGCGGTGGCAATCGTGGGGGCGGCAATCGTGGTGGTGGTGGATATGGCGGTGGCAGTGGTGATGGCGGTTATGGCGGTGGTGGCGGTGGATATGGCGGCGATGGCGGTGGTGGCGGCAACCGCTGGTAATGCCAACCCCATCAGCCCGGACTGCAAGCTCTCTAGCTCCGCACTGAGCGACACCAACCCTGCCGTGGAAGCTCCACTGCAGGGTTCTTTTGTGCAGAGCGTCCAGCGGTGAAAGCCAGGCCTGCGTCAACAGCTTCATCAACTCGTTTGAGCCTGGCCACTCTGGGCAGCAGCAAGCCCCCATTTGTGAAAGGTTCGCTTGGTGCAATAGCTTTCAGGGGATGAGAACCCCTCCGGCCAAGCGGCCCCGCAAGCGGAGTAAACGCGGTGCCGTGCTCCTGGCGATCGGGGTCGGCATGGGCGGAGGCCTGTTGCTGGCGGGGCCCCTCTCCGAACTGCTCAGCGACACCGCCTCAGGAGCAAATAACGCCATCACCAATCCGTTCGCGGCCTGGAGCGGGATCACCAACCAAGACATCCTGCTGCTCGGCACCGATGTGGGTGGTGGCAACACCGATGTGATCGCCAGCCTGCGCGTGGATGGGGGCATCACCCGGATCACCCAGGTACCTCGTGACACCTACATCGAGGCAGAAGGCTACGGTCCCCACAAAATCAACTCCCTCTACAGCCTCGGGGGCACCGATCTGCTCAAACGGGAATTGGCCCGCAAGTTGGGTCGACCGATCACCCACCACCTAGTGGTGAACTTGTCTGCGATCCGGCGCATGGCCGACGCCCTCGGCGGCATCGAGGTGGACGTGCCGAAACGCATGGCCTACACCGACAACAGTCAGGGCCTGTACATCGACTTGCAACCCGGCCTGCAAAATCTCAAAGGCCAAGACCTAGAAGGCTTTCTGCGCTTTCGCCACGATGAGATGGGCGACATCGGCCGACTGGAACGCCAGCGAATAGCACTACAGGCCCTCTTTCGCAAGCTCACCAGGCCAGAGCATCTGGTGCGCCTGCCGATCCTGCTTGCTGCAGCAGGTAAAGATCTGAAAACCGATCTGGGCCCCATGGAGCTGGGTGGCCTTATCACCGCCATGGGCACGACCCAGCTTGAAACCAAGCGACTGGGCGGACGGCCCTTCTATCGCGATGACATCAGCTATTGGGAAGCGGAGTGGCCCCAGCCGGTGCTGGATGGCTCCAAGGAAGCTGAAAGCAGCGGCGATGGCCGCTATCGCTTCCTTTTCTGATCTGCTGCAGGGTCAATGTCTGGCCGCGACTCGCCGTTGCTCCGCTGAGACAGGGTGATCAGGGCCAGAACCAGGGCCACCCCTGCAAGCAAGGGGGTGGAGGCGGCCACGGTCACCCCGAGGGCAGCCGTAAACCAGATCGAAGCCGCACTGGTGAGTCCGCGCACCTCAGGCAGGCCCCTCTTATCAGCAGCAGGGGGCACCAGGATCTCGCCCGCCCCCAGGAAGCCAATTCCGGTGGCAACCCCCTGCATGACGCGGCTGCGGGCCTGGGGGTCATCACCTGCCGCCAGGACCATCAGACAGGCACTGAGACCCACCAACACATGCACCCGCAGGCGGTTGGGATGGCTGGTATTGCCATGGTGGGCTCGATTGATGCCCACAGCCAAACCACACAGAACCGCCAGGCCTAGGCGCAGCAGGATCTGCAAATCAATGGTGAAAGGCAATGATCCGGATCCGACCTCCCCATCATCGATCGCACTGGACGGGAACGCCAGAATCAGCGCAAGGCTGTGATCCCCTTCCCGCGTGCTGAGCCACCCCGCCCTGCGCGCCGCCCTCAAGATCGGTCTGGCCGCCGCCCTAGCCGGCGCCTGGGCAATCAGCTTCCGCGACGTGCGCTTCGTCTGGTACCCGCTGTTGGCGGTGGTGATGTGCATGGACGAGACCGACACCCGAGTCATGGCCGCGGCCCGGGGCAGGGTGCTGGGCACGATCGGCGCCGGCATCGTCAGTTTTCTGGTGCACACCCTCCTAAGTGGCTGGGTGGGGCTGACGGTGTCGTTGCTGGTGGTGGTGCCCATGCTGCGGCTGATGCGCTGGCAGGCCGGCCTGGCCACCGGAATCGTGATGTGCTCAATGCTGTTTCTGGTGGCCGATTACGCCGAGCTCAACTGGATCTATGTGCTCAACCGCACTGCCGACACCCTGGTGGGGGTGGCGGCCACCCTGCTGGTGAATGCCCTGTTCTGGCCCATCAACCGGCTCGCGGAGATGGGCCAACTGGACCGGCAGCTGCGGAGTCTGCTGGGCCAACGTCTGGAGGCGATCCGCCGCCAGCTCAAAGATCCAGCAGCCGGCGATGGGCGAGCCAGTCAGCCGATCGTGGGCAGTCGCCTCTGCCAGCAACTCAACCAGCTGGTGAACGATGAGTTGCGCAGCAACCCAAGCGGCGCAGCCCAGCGGCAGCACTGGCGCCAGCGCAGCCTGCTCTGGGAGCGCATCAACCACCACAGCCTGCAGCTGCAGCGTCTCGGTCAGCTGTTGCCTCCGGGGGCCCTGGCCTCGGCCGCGACACCCTGGCTGGAACGGCTGCCGGCGCTGCTCAGTCCAAGCCCGGCGCCAGAGGTGCTGGGCCTGCCGGAACGGAAACGCCTGCAGGACCTCGCCCTGGCGCAGGGGCTTCCCCCCTTGTTGTTGCTGGCCATCGACGATGAGTTGCAACGGCTCACCCGCAGTGCCCAGAGCCTGGCCCTGGCCAGCCGTGGACATGGAGTCCTGCCATGAAAGCTCCTCCCCTGATCACGCGAACCGACCTGCGGCTAGCCCTCACCGCCGGGCTCTCAGCTGGATTCGTGATCGTGCTGGGCATCCCCGATGCGTTCTACGCCCCGTTGGCTGTGGGGGCGGCCCTTGGAGGCACCGTGGGCGCCACCCGCTTGCTTGGCACCCAGCGGGTGCTGGGCACCCTTCTTGGGGGAGTGATCGTGGCGATCGGGTTCAACACCATGGGCCAAGCCCTGCCCCTACCCCTGGGGGTAGCGGTAGCCCTTGCCCTGACACGGATCTTCGGAGGATCCCTCGGCCTGCGTTCCGGTTACAAAGTGGCCGGGCTAGTCGTATCCATGGGCTGGACAGTTCACCACACCAATCTGGCCAGCTGGATTCCCACCCGCCTGGTGGTGACCCTGATCGGCGTGTTGGCTGCGTGGCTGGCGGTGAGCCAGATCTGGCCCAGCAGGGCCCTGGAGCAGCACCAGGAACACTCCCAGCGACTGTTCGGCCAGATCGCCACCCTGCTGCGGGAACGAGCCAGACTGTTGCTGGAGGAGCGGGAACTGGCGGCCAGCGCCCGTCTAGAGCGGCGCAACCAGCTGGTTGGTGCCACCATCCAACTCCAGAACCAGCGCCAGGAGGCCAGCCAGGAGCTGGGCCCGGACCGTATGGGAGAAAGGATGCAGCGCCTCTGGGACCTGCAGGAGCAATGGCTCAGCGCCGTGATCAGCCATTACCGAACCATGCTGCGCCTGCCGGTGGTGCCGTTGACCAGTCCCGGCCTGAAAGCCCTGATGGAAGCGGAACACTCTCTGCTCCAAGACCTGGCCGACCAACTCGATGGCTGGGCCCAGCACTGGCCCAACGCCCCACCGCTGGGGGGCAATGCCGCCGCCGGTCCAGACCTGGAGCGGCTGGAGCAGGCTGAAACGTCAGCCTTCCAGGATCCGCTTGCCACAGCGGTTTTGCTGGGCAGCAGCGGTGGACGCCGGGCGATCACATGCCACCAACTGGTCGAAGCGACCCGAGGCTTCGAGGCCGCTTGGGCTGCGGTGCCCTGAGCTGCGGTGCGGGAGAGTGCACCCCCCTAGGCAAGAGGGCATTCCGTTCTGCAGACTCACCGATACCAGGGGTTAATCGGGTCCACCGTGGCAATCCGCAGCCGCGCCCTGACCCTGGTGCCGCTCGGGATCCTTCCGCCCCATGGGGCCCAACCTGCCTTGACAGCGTCGCTCCCCTCCCGGAAGGCCCCAACCCAGTCCACCGCGCTGCCGGAGCGCCATCCGGCGACACTGCTGATGGCCAACTTCGAAGCCACCAGCTCACGCCTGATCACCCTGGTGGGCGGCCTGGTGCGCGAGCCACCCTCCCTACAAGATCCCCAGCTGGTGGTGATGTTGCACCGGGCTGAAGCGGAGTTGCTGCAGGCCATGGCTGGCCAGCTGGGCCAATGGGAACGGCAGATCCGTGGGCGCCATGCCATGGGTTGCCCAAACCACCCGAAAGCGAGCTTCAGCTGCCGCGCAGCTGGCAGCAGCTGAGCCAGGAGCTCAACAATCCCACCGCCAACTCGGTCTCCCTGGAGCGGCCTGAGCGGATCGCCAGCCGGCTGATGCTTTACCGCCAGGCCGAGCAAGCCATCAGCACTGCGGAAGCAAACTGGGCTGCAATCCTGGGCAAGGCCTGAACCCCGCCACCTGCACCCCGTCAATGGCCGTCCTCAGCCACCTGCTGCAACAGCGCCACGCCTTCTACCGCAGGCTGCTGGCGGTGGAGGTGTTGGCCCTGGTCGGCCTGCGCGGCTTGCAGCAGGCCCCACGCCTGGTGAGCGTGGTGTACCTGGTGATCTCGGGCGTGGGGGTGCTGCTGGATTCCCCCCTGCTCCCCCAAAACCGCCTCCGGCCAACGGCAAACGACGCAATGCCCCGAGCCCTCGGGCGCCGTTTCGAAAAAGTAGTGCTGCGACGGCGGCAATTGGTGATCTACTGGACCCTGGCTCTAGCCATGGAGCTGGTCTGGCAGGTCGCACTGGAGATCAACCCCAGCATGGCCGTGCAGTTGAGCGTGCTCCATCTGGTGGTGTGGCTCAGCTTGATGCTGGGGGTGCTCTGGAGCCTGGTGAAGGCCCTGGCAGAAGAACCGGTGTTCAACGGCGACCTGCTGATGGGAGCCGCGGCCGGGTATCTGCTGGTGGGCTTCACCGGCGGCATCGTGCTCAATTCGCTGCTGGTGCTCGACCCAGCAGCTTTCAACCTGCCGGCCCATGGGCATGCCCTGCCCGATGGCATCGGCCATGCCCCGGCCTTGCTGGGAGCCGCCTTCGCCAGCCTCACCACAATCAGCAGCCCGGTGCTGAAAAGCGGCAGCCTCACCAGCCTCACCGCCAGCATGGGCATCACGATCGTGGGCCAGCTCTATGTGGCCATCCTGATTGCCGGGGTGCTGGGAAAACCCAGGGCGCTGGGCAATCAGAAGGCGGTGGACACGCCGAGCAAACCCGCTGCCGCCCCGGAAGCTGAACACCCCCGGGGCCAAAGAGCTGCTGGGCAAATCAAACTGCGCCGACTAAGGCGCTGATCTGCATCACCGTGGCAATGCGCAACCGCGTTCTGGCCCTGTTGTGGCTGTGGCTTATCCCCGCCCAGCTTACCCCGGCTGCGCTAGCTGCACCACCGCCTGCACCTCTTCCAGGCCAGCCGCGGCCAACCAAAAGCACCGAACTGATCCAGCGCAGCTGGCAGCGGCTGGATGCGGAGCTGCGGGCGCTCGATCGGCTGCTGCCTAGCGAGCCCGAGCCCCCTGTGGACGACGTGCTCAGCACACCGGAGCTGCCCGCCAACCTGATCCGGGCCAACCAACCCGCCACCGGTCTGATTCAACCTGCCGACAAGGTGGCCGGTCCGCCCCTGGATCTACCCACCCCCCAGCAGCTTCAGGCTGGCGGCGTTGCCAGCCTCAGCCTGGAGCAGTCCCTGGCCATCGCCTTTGCCAACAGCGCCACCCTGCAGGCCCAACGCGAGCAGGTGGCTGCCGCCCTGGCCCGCGTCCAAGCCGCCATGGGCAGCTATTGGCCCACCATCAGCGCCTTTGCCACTGGTGGCTACGAGGGCAGCCGCAGCACCACCACCTCCAACAAGCCAAACGACAACCTGGGCTTTGGTCCGCTGTTTGACCCTGCAGGGCTGCTCAGCCCCTCCCCATCAGGCGGGGCACCCGTGCCCACAGCCGGCCCCTTCTATGTGCCCAACGGCGGTTCCGTGGCGGCCACCTCCGGGGAATGGGGCGTTGAGGGGGGCCTGCAGCTCAACTACGCCCTGCTCGACTTCGCCCGCACGCCCACGGTGAAAGCGTCCCGGGCCAGCCTGGAGCAGCAGCGCAACACCTATGCCAACCAGCTGCGCTCCCTGCAACTGCAGGTGAGTGAGGCCTATTACCAGCTCCAGCAGGACGAGCAGCTTGTGCGCGTCTACGACGCCAACCTGCGCAACGACCTGGTGATCCTGCAGGACACCCTCGACCTCAAGCAGGCCGGCCTGGTGCCCAGGCTCGATGTGCTGCGGCGCCGGGCAATTCAGGCCTCCGATGAAGAATCCCTGATCCAGGCCCTGGCGGATCGGGCAGTGGCGCGCCGCCAACTGGCGGTGCTGCTCAACCTGCCCGCCAGCGTGACCCCCAGCCCCAGCGACCCGATCGTGGTGCAGCCCCGCTGGCCCCTCGATCTGGAGGCCAGCCTGCTGGCGGCCTACCGGGGCAATCCCGAACTGGAAGCGATCCTGGCCACCCGCACGGCCCTGGCCCAGCAAAGCCAGGCGACCGCGGCAGGTCTGCTGCCGAAACTCTCCCTATTTGCCAGCGGCGGTGGCAGCAGCTCCCAAACCAGCCTCGGCGACTTCACGCTTGGCGGGGGCGGCTGCTGCGGTTCCACCGCCCTGCCCCTGAGCACCACCAACGGCTGGGACTGGTCGGTGGGTTTGACCTTCACCTGGCTGCTGTTTGATGCCGGCACCACCGCTGGCCAGGCCCGGGCCCTTAGCAAACAGGCGGCGGCCACGGCCCAGCAATACGCCGCCAGTCGCAACGACATTCGCCTGCGGATCGAGCAGGCCTTCTTCAACCACGAAGCCAGCCTGGCCAAGCTGAGTTCAGCTCGCCGAGGCGTGGCGGCCGCCCTGGAGGCCTTCCGTGACGTGCGGCTGCGCTACCTAACCGGCCTCGACAGCGAGCTCAATCTCTCCAATACCCAAGACCGCCTGATCAACAGCCTGGTGCGGCGGATCAACGCCACGGTCAACGTGAACATCACCTACGCGAAGTTGCTGAAGGAGCTGCTGCCGATGCCCCGGGA
>Ga0315905_10007874_pt1 | contig 10770 bp, 14 predicted proteins | sample LakEriMetagenome_5_FD_203522 | JGI IMG/M metagenome (GOLD analysis project Ga0315905, IMG submission 203522) | Freshwater fungal communities from buoy surface, Lake Erie, Ohio, United States - Buoy 4 MA121 | ecosystem: Environmental > Aquatic > Freshwater > Lake | place: USA: Lake Erie, Ohio... | reverse complement strand
TACAGATGAATGCAGTGGGGCAATGCTGCCATTCGCGCAGCACCCGCCCTGACAGGCCCTCCAACTCAGACCTTCCGCAGCTTGGGCGCCTGAAAGGCCGCGACTCCCAGCAACATGTGCATGGGCAGGGCCTCTGCCTGCGAGGCGGATGTTGCCGGCGCCTTGCGCTTGCGCGCCCCGGGTTTGTCACTGCAGGGGTGCAGGGTTGAGAATGAGGGGGTGTGTGGGTGGGGGTCCAGCCTGTTGCCGGGGCAAGCAGGGCGGTGCATGGGCTGTAGCAGAGGCGTGCCTCGGTCCCTGCTTGCTGCTACACAAACAGTGCATATCTCATGCCAGGCACCTGCCCAGGTTGGGGGGAGGATGCGCGGAGAGGGGGAGGGGAGAGGGGGCACCCACTTGGCCTGCACGGCAGTGCTGACGCGGCCCAGCGCCTGTGCCAGGGAGCTGCCGCCCAGCTTGCGCTGCTCGTTGACAGCGGCCAGGGTCCTGCAGGCAAGCCAGCTGTGCGAGTCGCCGCCACACCAGGTGGGGACAAGCCGCCGAGAGAGCTGCAGCTGCGCATCCCTGCACCCCTGATCCTGGCATGCAGCAAGGCAACCAGATCCGCATGGTTTTGCAGGGAAGGCTGCGGGGCGGAGACAGCTGCAGGGGCTGGGCCCGAAAGATGGCAGAGGGGCGCTGGGGGGGGGGGCACCAGGGTGGAGGCAGCAGTCAGCAGCGAGCGCTCACTGCTCGCTCTGCAGCGCTGCGCCCGGGTACTTGAGGGCCTGGCTCTCAAACCTGAAACCCTCCATCAGCGGCCGCCCAGCGCCTGCAGGCACCCCGGTTGCCTGCAACAGCGCGGGAGGCGCGGGCGCGGGCGCGGGGGGGGGGGATGAGTGGGCGGGATGGCGTCGTGAGGTCACCGTCGACGCAGCACAGGAAGGGGAGGGGGCGGGACAAACTGGGGAGCGGGATGGAGGCAACACATGGCACGTGGCGCGGCTGCTGGCGGCGTGATCATCATGCCAAGCAGCAAGCAAGCCAATGCTTGGCTGTGAGCGCACCTGGGGTGCTGGCGCTGCTGGCACGACCGGCTTGAAGGGAGCTGCAGCTGCACTGGGGGCAGCGCCGGACGCCACAGGCGGCGGCGCAGGCACATCGCTGAACACGTCTCGCAGCATGCCGCGCCTGCGCGGGCAGGGAGGGGGGTTTCGGCAGCGAGGTGTGACATGGCCATGCGTGATCGGCGCACAAGGGTGCCGCGGGCAACAGAAGCTGAGGCCCAGGCGCACCTGGCAGCTGCTGCCGGCGCGGGCTTGCCTGCCCGCGTGTTGCCAGGTGGAGGCACCCTGCCTGCAGATGCCGGTGCCCCGACATGTCAGAGCCTGGGATGAGATGGGGCTGCGCGGCGCAGCAGGCGTCCTGGGCATGATGCAGCAGCCGAGCAGCGCGGCCTGGCGAATCTGCCGCCATCCAGCCTGACACCATTGTCCCGACAACATGCCCAGACAGGCCTGCCGGAACACCCTCGTATCGCATGCCCCCACCCCCCCCTGCCGCACCCTTCTGTGCCTGGGCCGCCTTGCCCGCTGCTGGCTGCCAGTCGTCGCTGCCAGGCCCGCTGTCGTCATCGCCATCGCCATCAGATGCATCCTCCTGATCTGATGCGTCCGGCTCTGCCTGCCTCTGCGGGTTGGGCAGCCACCGACGCACCTCTTAGACAAGGAGGCTGCTCTGCCAGCCCCCCTGGGCAGCATGGCGCCGTCAGGCCGAGGAAAACAGGACCCACAAAGCCAGCGCATGCGCAGGACCCACCAACCACTGCAACCATCCACAGCCGGCAAGCATGAGGCTCATGCCACCTGGCTGCTGCACCAGAGTTGCTGGCCTCAGCAACAGGCAGGGCTGCGCAGGGCATCCCCCAAAGCACGCGACTAGCTGTCCCCAGCCTCACCTGCTGCTGGCGCTGCTGCTGGGGCGCCTTGGCGCGCGGCTTTGCTGGCTGCCGGCGCCTCGGCGGCTCGTCGCTGGCCGCCCCTCCTCCCTCTTCCTCCTCTGCCTCACTCTCCGCCCCCACAATGTCATGCACCAACTGCCCCACCACCTCCACCGCACTCTGCACCTGCAAGTCGTGCACCGGGCGGGCGGGCGGGCGGGTGGTTGGGGGGAATTGGGGGGAATCGCACAACCACCTCCACCGCACTCTGCACTTGCAAGTCGTGCACCGGGCGGGCGGGCGGGCGGGTGGTTGGGGGAATTGGGGGAAACCGCACCACCACCTCCACCGCATTCTGCACCTGCATGTCGTGCACCGGGCGGGCGGGCAGGATGGATGAGTGGGGACAATGTACACCTCCACAGCCCCCGGCTGCCCCCCCCCCCCCCCCCCCCCCGGGGCGCGGCCGGCCCCGGCCCCCCCCCCCCCCCCCCCCCCCCCCGGGGGGGCCCCCAAAGCGCCCCCGCCCCCCCCCCCCCGCCCGGGGGGTGGGGGGGGCCCCGCCGCACCCCCCCCGCCCGCCCCGGGGGGCCCCCCCCCCCCCCCCCCGTGCGGCCCGGCCCGGCCCGGGACCCGCCCTCCCCACCTTCCGCTGGCTGAGCTGCCCCTCCAGCTTGGTCGCCCGCCGCTCCGCTGCACGCAGCTGCGCGGCCATGCGCTCCACCGAAGCGTCCCTGTCTGCCAGCTGCGCCTCCAGCTCGGCCATGCGCGTCCCCTTGTCCGACACCTGCTTGTGGGTCGGGGAGGGGGGGTGGGGGGAAGGGGGGGGGGGGGAGGGTGGATGGGCTTGGGAGGAAGGGCAGGGGTGTCAGGGCCTGCAGCTCAGCCATGCACGCCCCCTTGTCCGACACCAGCAGGCATGGAGGAGAGCTTGTGGCACCCGGCGTGTGTTCCGAGGGGGAGGTTGGGCGCAGCAGCTGCGCGGTATTTGAGATGCGGCATGGTGCTGACTGCAGCATCGGCATCGGCGGAGCGCAAACGCCGCTGCCGCCGGCCAGGGACGAGTCCGGGTCGCACCTGCTTCTTGGCAGACTGCAGCTTGCGCTCGGCATCTGCCAGCTGCAGCAGGTGGGTGGCCTGGTCGTCGGCGTCTGCATGGGCCGCCTGCGCCTGCGCCGCCCTGCGGGGGCGAAGCATGTGTGCCCAAGGGGAAAGGGGAGACTCTGCTGAGCAGTCGACATGTTGCTGGCTTGGCTGGGGGCATGTGAGCAGCGCAGTATAGGAGTATACCAGTAGTAGGGGCCATGCATGTGGGCACAGCATGAGACACATGGGAGCTTGGTTACCTGGCATTGCGCTCGCGCGTGAGCTCCTGCTGCACAGCCGCCAGCTGGTCCAGCAGCTTCCTCTCCACGCTGCTGGCCTGGGCGCGCAGCTGGTCCAAGCGGTCCTGCAAGCACCAGCACCAGCACCAGCACCAGCACCAGCAGGCAGCCAGTTTAAGCGCCCGACCAGCATCCTGAGCAGCCCCTGAGACTGCTCATGAGCTGGCCGGCCTGCCGCAGCAGGCAGGGGGCTGATGTGCAGGGCATGTTGTGCACTGGGCGGCGGCACCAGCACCAGCACCAGCACCATCACCAGCACATCCTTGCCTTGCCCAGCTCATCCAGCTGCCGCTGGCGCTCCGACAGCGCTGCCTGCCTGTCGGCGTCCACTTGCTTCCAGTCGCTCAGCTGCAGCACACACGTGGGCAGCAGGCAAATCATGTCGCACACGCTCCGCAAGCTGGTCGCTCTCATGACTGCTGAGCCTGAGCCACGCGTCCCCTGGCATGTGCTGACGGGACCGGCTGATGGCTGATCACGGCTGTTTATGGGCACGGCAGTCCTTTGGTGCTTGCCTGCTTCTCCTTGACCAGCAGCTTCTGGGCAGCTATGGCAGCTGCATGCTCTGCAGCCTGGCGCGCATCCACCTCCTTGCTCAGCTCATCCTTGTAGCTGCAAATTGCATTGGGGCCCCAAAATCAGCATGCAGCATGCAGCTGCCCTGTCCCCAGCTGGCGCCGCCTACTTTTGCGCCTGCCTGCCTGACATGAATGCAGCCACCTGGCCACACAGCCACCACTTGGCCCCAGCAGCAGTCAGCACAGCACACCATGCGCCTCCCCACGCACTTGCACACATCCTTCTGCATGAACTCCAGCGTCCTCTGGAACTGCCGCTGCGCCTCCTCGCCCTGGCGCACGCGCGCCTGCAGCTCCGCCACGCGCTGCTCAGCGGCCGCCAGGCTGCTTTGGACGCCTGCCAGCTTGGTGTCTGTCTGCTGCCTGCAGAGCGGGCGCCCGCCACCGGGATGTGGCTAGCTAGCATTGCAGTCCCTGCCTGTCGGCATGCGCTCCTCACCCACACAGCGCACGCCCTGCCACCCGTCCCCAGACGCAGGGTGCTGAGCAGTGCGCAAGGCTGCACGGCTGAGGCGTGGCTCCTGCCCCGACTGGCGTGGCCCTTGCCTTGCAGCAGCCTCTCTAGCCGAGGTAGCCGCCTCCAAGCGCAGCTGCTCCCTGAGCTGGTGGATCTCCATGCCCGCAGCTCCCACCTCCTCCTGCAGCCGTGGGTCGCATACCTGGCTGGCTGCGCGTCCCAGGCACCCCACCTGCCCTGGAGGGCACCTGCTGGCCTCCCGCCGCCAGGCTGCTGCTGACTGCAACGGCTGGGCAGGCGCGCCTGTTGAGCCCGGGCACAGCTGCCCCCGCTCTCCCCAGCCCCCCACCGACCTGGAACTTCTGTGCATCCGTCTCGACCGTGGCTTTCACAGCCTGCACAGCCATCAGTCGGTCCTGGAAAGCCTGCAGCTGCTGTGCCAGCGCCTCGCGCTCGCTCGTGATGTGCTCGGTGCGCGAGGTGAGCAGGTCGTTGTTGCGCTGCAGCAGGGTGCACGTCTCCTCTGCGACAGGCAGTGGTCACCAGGGTCGGCTCAGCACTGCTGCTGCTGCTGCTGGCCAGACTGCCCCACTGCTGGCCGGATCCGTGCTGACCCGCGCCGCTGCGTGTGCCCGTCAGTAGAGGTGACAGCTGGGTGGCTGCGGGTCGGCGTACCATAGGATGACACCTTCAGCCGCATCAGGGAGAACATCTTGCGCCAGCGCAGCACCTCCAGCTTGAGCTGCTGCACCTCGCAGTTGGTCGCTGACAGCGTGCGGCGCAGCTCGGCCTCCGCCTGCGGGCGCCGGCGGCGGCGCATCGCAGCCCATGCGCCCCGGGTCAAGATCAGGCGCTGCCCCAGGACGCAGGCACGGGCGCCAGGCCAAGCAGGCTGACAAGCCGTCCACGCGACCACTCAACCCAGCGCCCAGCGCCGTGCACCCGCACCTCGGCGACCTCGTTGTTGACGTAGTCCTGTTCGTGCAGTTGGCGGTCACGCAGCAGCTGCAGCCCCTTTTGCGACAGCTGCTGCAGCTGCTGCTCCGCCTTGAGCTGCCGCTCCCTGTACCGCACCACATCCATCTTGGTGTCGCACCAGAGCGCGCCCGGGTTTGACGGGGGAGACTGGGGCGATGAAGCCTCTGTTGCACGCCCAGCACGGGACGCCCAATGTTGTTATGGTACCATGTATCTCGCAGTCCGTGCTGTGCCAGCTGCGCGGCCCGATGCGGGGAGGGCAGAAGCTGAACCAGCAGACCCCTCACCGAACGCACCAGAGCAGCTGGCGGGCATGGTTCGCCACAGCTGCACAGCCCGTGGACGCGCGCTTGTTCCGCTTGCAAGCCTGCTGTGCGTGATGTGATCTGGACTGCAGCAGCAGACGCCACTCGCAGGACGCAGACGGTCAGATCATGCGATCAGCACTCGCATCAATGCTGTCCGCCCGCCCGATGTGGTAGCCAGGGGCGCGATGGATGAACTGGCGGCTGAACTTCGTCGCATAGCCACCGCTTCGACGGGCGCCACCTTGAAACAGCGCGCAGTCCTGGTGCAGCTGGTGTTGGGGGACGCGCTGACGCCGGGTCGCCTGTCGGCGCTGTACGATGCGGTCGTCGCCGGGCGCAGCTCGTGCGACGATGCAGGCGTCACGTCCGCCGCGGCCGCGCTGCTGTACCTCAAGGCGCCCACCGTTGGGCCCTCCGTGCTGCGACAGTTCCTTGAAGCTGCACTGCTGCCCCTGCTGGATGCAGCAGCAGGCAGCAGGCACCACGGCGAGCTCGCTGCTGGGATTGCAGAGGTGCTTGCCGCCCAGCGCGCATGGGCGCTGGCTGCGCAGGTGGGTGCGCACCGCGGGCGGGCGCGCTTGCAGAGCCCACGCGCTGGGGGCTGGCTGCCCAGCGTGCCGGCATGTCATCACCATCACCATCACCTGTGCTGCCTGTAGGTCAACACCGCCTGCCACCTGGCCCTGCAAGGGCACTTGACAGGCGGTGTTGGGTGCAGCTTGGAGCCGGCGCCGGCTGCCAGCCCGGGAGGAGGCAGCGACGCCAACAGCAGCAGCGCACACGTCGGCAATGCCAGCGCGCTGCTGCAGTGCAAGCTGTCACCCGGCTCGGCATGCGTGCTGGTGCAGCAGCTGGTCAGCCAGGCCTGCGCAGCGACATCAGCGCAGCTGCAGCCCAGCAGCCCTCCCAGCGCGCAGCGCCCTGCTGCGGGCCCGGATGCAGCCGCCTTCCTGCAGGCCTGCCTGCAGCAGCTGCTGCCGGACTGCGTGGGCCTGCTGTCGGCCTCAGATGAGGCCATGCGGCGCCTGAACTCGCGGCTGCTGCTGCCCAGCATGCTGCAAGCAGCTGCGGCGCGGGGCGTGGACTGGCAGGCGTGGGTGCACGCCGCAGTTCATCACCGATGCGTGGAGCTGCTGCAGCAGCCGGGCAAGGGCCGGCAGGCAGCCCTGGCGGTGCTGTTGCAGCACAGCAGCAGTTTGGTGCCACAGTCGCAGCTGGCGCCCCCTCAGACGCTCAGCAGCGCGCCTGCCGGCAGCAGCGGCAGTGGCGGCGGCAGCACCTCCTCCCGCCATCCCTTCTGGAGTGCCCTGCGAAGCTGCCTTGCAGAGGCGGACGCTGCAGTGTGCAAGCGGGCACTGGCACTGCTGAAGGTGAAGAAACCCCAGTGCTGGCCGGCTGCGATCTGTCTGAGCAGGCGGCCGCCACAGCGCCCAGCTGGAGGGCTGTTGCTGGGGGATCCAGGCGGTTAGGACGCGCTAGGACAGCCTGGGACACCACAGGACAGGCTAGGACTGAGGCTCGTAGCCATAGTGGGAGTGCCTGGCAACCCGCTGGCTGATTGCCACTGCCCTGCAGGCCGTGCTCCCAGAGGCAGAGTGCTCCTCCCCGCTGTGGGCAGCATTCTTCAGCCTGTATGAGCAGCTCAACAGCTTTGAGAGCCACCTGCTGAAGGCATCCATGCACCTGGTGGGGTGCAGCTGCTGCTGGTGGGCAGCTGCGCGCGCCGCAGCTGATCGCTGCGCCGTTGCACGACCCAGGCAATGCAACTCAGTCATGCTGTGTCGGGCCCTGCAGGTCGACCTGCTGCAGCAGCCGGCTTCGGAGCATGCCTCCAGTGCCGTGCCTGACATTGACGCACGTGGACGCAAGACGTTCCTGCAAGCCAGTGCATCCCAGCAGCAGCAACGCCAGCGGCAGCGGCAGCACCCGGAGCAGGGTCAGCAGGAGCAGCCAGAGCCACCTCAGATGCCGATCGTATGGATGCTTGTCCTGTGGCAGCGAGCATTGCAGCACTGCAACCCGCGCGTGCAGCACTGGGCCCTGCGAGCGTTCCTGCAGCGCAGCTGGGCAGCGGCAGGTGTGTCGCAGCTGCCCGGCAGCTTCGTGGTCGAGGTGCTGCTACCCGCGTTCTGCCAGCCAGTGCACCACAAGGCTGCAGTTACGGATGGCAATGCGGCATTCGATGCCCCAGCAGCTGTCAGGCAGCTGATCTGCAGCTGGGTGGAAGCTGCTGCTCCTGGGGACTGCAGGCAGCTGCTCACTGCTGGGTTGGCCGTCGTGGATGGGGCCAGCGGCAGCGCCGGAAGATGGGAGCTGCTAGGTGTGCTGGCAGCAGCTGCCGCGGCGGCAAGCGGGGCAGAGGGCTTGACAGCGGGCATCGCGGGGCCAGGTGCGGTGCAGATGCACTTGCTGCTACCGCCATGCCTTGCTGGTCTCGCTTTGCTGCGCGCCCGGGCCCAGCACCAATGCAGGCACGCTAGCCGGGGCTCCAGTGATGGGGCGACGGACGTGCCGGCTTCTTGGCAGCATGCTGCGCCCTGCCTGGCACACCTGTTGTTGCATTCCCCCCTGGCATGCAGATCTCATTGCCTGGGCCACACAGCAGCTGGCAGCCATCACCTCGCTGCTCGCCAAAGTCCGAGCCAGCCCACTCAGCCTGCAGGCCTGCACGGCCGGCTGTTGCCAGCTGCTGCAGCTGGCAGCGTGTGTGGCGCCGGCAGGCGGCGTGCTCGGCGCCGCTGACGTGGCAGCGCAGGTGCTGCAGGCGCTGCCGGCGCCAGACGTGGCAGCGGGCGGGCGGTTCCATGCCGCTCTGAGGCAGTGGCTCCTGCCGCGCCCTGCTTCCAGCAGTGAGGCTGGGTCGGGTGCAGCGCAGGAATGGCTGGCGACAGGCGCGGAGCAAGCGTTTGATGGCTGCATGCGCAGCTCGGCCGCTGCCTCCTCTGCTGCCGCCGCCGCTGGCAGCAGCAGCAGCAGCAGCAGCCCTAATGCCTCCAGATCGCGGGTCAGCGGCTCGGGCATGCAGGCTGTGGCCACAGCTGAAGACTACCAGCGCTGGCAGCAGCAGGCGGGCGCCTGGTTCATGCTGCAGCTGATCGCCCCCGAGGCTCTGCAGCATCAGCTCCAGGTGGCTGGCGACGCACTGACCGGGCAGCTGCAGGCGCTCTACAGCCGCCCATACCTGCAGCCGCTCGCGGCGGAGCGAGTGCTGGTCACGCTCTGCACCGCCCTGGATGCTGTGGAGGCATGCCAGGTCAGCAGCAGCGGCGGCAGCGGGAGCAGGAGCGGCAGCGGGAGCAGCAGCGGCAGCGGGGTGCAGCAGCTTGAAGAGATGCTGGGGCAAGCCCTGAGCCTTGCTGCAGAGCCGCTGGCATCGTATGCTGCCCTGTCTGCCGGCAGCTTCTCCTTCAGCGGCACATCAGGAGAGCTGGCAGGCGGCAGCGGAGGCAGTGGTGCGGGCAGCGGCGCGGGCAGCTCACAGGCCTGGGCGGACGCGGCCAGGGGGCTGCATGCGCTGCGCGCTGCTGGGCGGGCGGCAGTCCTGCTGATGCGGTTGCACCGCAGCAGCGCTGCTGGTGGGGGCAGCTCGCTGCCTGCGGGCATCCAGAAGCTGGTGGGCTGCCTGACAGGCTTTGCCTCCATGGCTGGCGGTGGGCGGATGCAGGCGCCGCAGGCGGCTGGAGCACCCACCGCAACCGAGGTGGGTTTGCCGGGTTGTGGGGTCGTGGCAGGATGAGGGGTGCGGTGCGGCGTGCATGATCATGCTGGGGGAATGCCATCATGTGGTGGCAAGCTGCCGGCTTAGCTGCCCCCACGCACCCAGCAACCACATTCCATCCCTGCGTGCAACAGGTGCTGGAGGTGGTCTGCCAGGCTCTGGCGGCACTGGCAGCACAGGACGCTGCTGCAGCCGTCCTCATAAGCACGGGCTGCGACGCCTCCGACATGGCGGCAGCTGTGCTGGAGCATGCACATGCGACTGCGTATGACAGCAGCGCCGCTGCTGCAGCCGCGGCTGTGGACTGGGCGTGCATGGACGCTGTCGTGTCCTTGGCTGCCGCCCAGCAGCAGCAGCAGCAGCAGCACGCAGATCAGCCGCTGCTGCGACAGGAGGTGCTCATGAGCATGGTCGCAGCCGCCCTGCAGGCGCTCAGCAGGCGACAGGGCAGGATGCAGCTGTGCGTGCTGCACTGCTTGGCTCGCGGCTGGGCAGCGGTGTCCTGCTCCGAGGTGGCGCAGGTGCGGTGCCTGGCTTGGTGGGCTGGCGGCCGGCGCTGCTGACCCTGCATTGGCTTTCCCCCGGCTTGACGCTGGGTGCCAACGCCAGCGCTGGCCTGCAAATGATGTGCACGCAGGGTGCTCTTGTCGAGCAGCTGCTGCCTGAAGGCCCGTCTGGCAGCGTCAGCAGCGCCGACTCCCTCACACGCCTAGCCAGCACCATCAGCCGTGCGCTGGTGGACTGCCTAAAGTCGGGCAGCAAGAAGCCGGCCCGGCTGTGCAGCGCAGTGGTGGATGTGGCCATGCAGCCCCACCTGTGGGTGTTTGACGCCCAGCGGCAGCCGATCCTGGAGCAGCTACACGCCAGCTGCCTGCCTGCGCCATCTGCAGCTGGGTGTGCGCCCGGCCAGGCACTGCCACGCCAGCCACAGCAGCAGCAGGGAGGTGGGCTGGACAAGCCGGCACAGCAGGCGCAGCCGCCAGCTCAGCGGGAGCAGGCGCCAGCAGGCGGCGTGCCCGGCCCACTGCGATGGTGGCTGCAGCAGATGCTGCACCTGGGGAGCAGCAACGCGCGCGTCATGCTGCCCCTGGCGCTGCGGTTCTGCTCGTTCATGGCAGCTGCCCCGCAGCTGCTGGACTGGTACAGCCAGGAGCTGGTGACGCTAGCCACCTGGGGCTGTGACGCTTCAGCCACCGCAGACGCAAAGGCAGGCTGCATGAGCCCTCGTCTTCTGCCTTGCAGCCCTGCTGTGCTGCTGCTGGTGTCATGCCTCGGGCCTCTCGTGCCTGTCTCTTTGACAGTGCAGGCACCAGTCAGATGATGGCATCTCCCAGCTGCTGTGCATTGCCCCGCTTCCAACTGTGGGTCACTGCCCTCCCTGACCCCGCGCCTCCTGTGTGCCCCCCCCCCTCTGCAGTGCGTCGACAG
>Ga0315905_10007873_pt1 | contig 10770 bp, 8 predicted proteins | sample LakEriMetagenome_5_FD_203522 | JGI IMG/M metagenome (GOLD analysis project Ga0315905, IMG submission 203522) | Freshwater fungal communities from buoy surface, Lake Erie, Ohio, United States - Buoy 4 MA121 | ecosystem: Environmental > Aquatic > Freshwater > Lake | place: USA: Lake Erie, Ohio... | reverse complement strand
TTGATCCCCCCTCGCCCCCCTTGATAAGGGGGGAAACCTTCAAAAAGTCCCCCTTATCAAGGGGGATTTAGGGGGATCTCATACAGATAATGCCACTTCTCAAACGTCCTCTTAGCCGGTGGTGCTAATTTAGACGCTACCCCATGTCTATCCCCACTCCCCTAATAAAATCCCCAATAAAAAAGACAGGAATTGGTTAATTCCCGCCTTAATCAAACTATTGGGTCGGTTCTCAGCAATCCATTGCTGTGCTGTGGTTGACCGTCTTTTTATACCAGCGCCGCTAATTTGACATTGTTATTCGCCAGGATGGTTTGCAGTTCTTCGGAATCGACAGTTTCTTTCTCGACTAGCATTGCTGCTAATTGATCCAGTACAGCACGATTGTCTACTAGAACTTCTTTGGCCCGTTTGTAAGCCTGGTCAACTAATTGACTCACCTCAGCATCGATCGCCGCTGCGGTTTCATCGGAGAAATCCCGATCCGAAGCAATGTCCCGACCCATGAAGACGCTACCGCCCTGACGACCTAACGCAACGGGGCCGAGGCGATCGCTCATCCCGAAACGGGTCACCATTTGTCGGGCCACGCGGGCCACCTGTTGGAGGTCGTTGGAAGCGCCAGTAGTCACTTCTTCTTCCCCGAAGATAATTTCCTCAGCAATTCGACCCCCCAGGGCCACGGCCATTTGATTTTGTAGATAGGAACGGGAATATAACCCAGACTCCATGCGGTCTTCACTGGGGGTAAACCAGGTTAAACCGCCGGCTCGGCCGCGGGGAATAATGCTAATTTTTTGCACGGGGTCATAATCCGGCATCAGTGCACCGACTAAAGCATGACCGGCTTCATGGTAAGCCACCAAGGTTTTGCGCTTCTCGCTCATCACCCGATTTTTCTTTTCAGGCCCAGCCAAAACGCGATCAATGGCATCGTTAACTTCGTCCATGGAAATTTCGGTTAAATTACGGCGGGCCGCTAAAATTGCCGCTTCATTCAACAGGTTGGATAAATCTGCCCCCGTAAAGCCAGGGGTACGACGGGCGATTTTATCGAGATCCACATCCTGGGATAGGGTTTTGCCGCGAGCATGGACATTCAAGATTTCTCGACGACCGGCATAATCAGGGCGATCTACCACTACTTGGCGATCGAAACGACCCGGACGCATCAACGCGGAATCCAAAACATCGGGACGGTTGGTAGCAGCAACAATAATAATGCCGGTGTTACCTTCAAACCCATCCATTTCCGTTAACAATTGGTTGAGGGTTTGCTCCCGTTCATCATTACCCCCACCGAGACCCGCGCCCCGTTGGCGACCAACGGCATCAATTTCATCAATGAAAACGATACAAGGGGCATTGGTTTTAGCTTGCTCGAATAAATCACGAACGCGGGAAGCACCCACCCCGACAAACATTTCCACAAACTCAGAACCGGAGATGGAAAAGAAAGGAACTCCGGCTTCTCCAGCAACGGCTTTCGCTAATAGGGTTTTGCCGGTTCCAGGAGGGCCAACGAGGAGGACGCCTTTGGGAATTTTGGCTCCCAGTTCCGTAAAGCGGTCAGCATTTTTCAAAAAGTCCACCACTTCCGTCAATTCCAGCTTGGCTTGCTCGATACCTGCCACATCACCGAAGGTAACTTGGGTTTGGGGTTCCATTTGCACCCGAGCTTTGGATTTACCAAAGTTCATGGCTTGGGATCCCGGGCCATTCTGGGCGCGGCGAAATAATAAGAAGATGCCAACCAGCAACAGAACAGGTAAAAATAGGGTGCTAGCGATGCGGAACCAAAAACCTTCATCACTTTGGGGCTGTACCGCAATATCGACACTGTGCTGGGTCAAGATATTGATCAGGTCGGGGTCATTGGGAAGATTAACCAAGTAAGGGGCGCCACCGCTGGGATTGGGCACTTGGGCTTGGGTTCTGTCGGCACTCAAATTAACCCGATCAATCTGATTACTTTCGACCCGATTGATAAAGTCGCTGTAGGTTAACGTTTCTCTGGTCTGGGGTTGGCGGTCAAAAAAGGCAGATGCTAGGGCTAAGACGACGATTAACAACAGGGCGTATAACCCGGCATTGCGCCACTTTTTATTATTTTTGCTCACGCTAGAACGCTCCAATAGCGAGTGAATTTTTAAAATGTCTGACGGATTGTTAAGGGAAAATCCACAGATCATCAATAGTTGTTAACTTATGTTAACGCCTCTCAGAAACAATTGGCTATCTTTGTGGCGGCGGGGATGCTGGGGCGACAGGGTAGAATCAGCAAATAATCGTCAATAAAAAATAATTAAGTCATGATCCAATCCGTTGAAGCCGTGATTGATGCCGAGGGCAATGTCCATTTACTTGAATCGATTCGCCTTTCTGGCTCAAAAAGGGCGATCGTCACAATTTTGGAAGAAACGCCCCTAGTTTCTGTTGCAGAGACCGCTTTATTGAGCGAAGTCAGTTTGGCAGAAGATTGGTTAAAGACGGAGGAAGACGAAGCATGGTCACACTTACAGGCGGATCAATAATTCTAGTCACCTTTCCATTTTCTGACCTTTCACAGTCTAAACTCCGTCCTGCCGTTGTCTTAGCGAATGCAGGCAATCAGGACTGGGTACTTTGCCAAATCACCAGTAATTCCTATGCTGATACTAGCGCCATAGAGATCCGTGAGGCGATTTTTACCAATGGTTCATTAAGATTGACAAGTTATGTTCGCCCGGGGAAATTATTCACAGCTAATCGTGGGCTGATTAGCAGAAAAATTGGAGATTTAAAACAGGATAAATTCAGGCAAATTATTAAGGCAGTAGTAGATCTCTTAATGAATGACACGCAGAATACAGAAAAGCCAAAGTGAAAGGCGCATCGCATAGCGGATCTCTACGAGATCGCCGGAGAGTTACCCATTGGGGTGGAAATACGTATAGATTGACTGGGCTAGGTGGGGGCCAATACCGGGAACGGCTTGTAAATCGGACAAGGACGCATCCCGGATATAGTCCAGGGAACGAAAATGAGCTAGCAACTGTTTTTGGCGGGTAAATCCTAACCCTGGAATTTCCTCTAGGCGCGATCGCCGACTTTGGCTGAGGCGTTGTTGACGATGGAAGCTAACGGCAAAGCGGTGGGCTTCATCCCGTAAACGGCGCAATAACTGTACTCCTGGTTGTTCAGCATCGGTAACTAGGGGTTGGGATTCCCCTGGCAGAAAAATTTCTTCCCGTTGTTTGGCTAAACTCAACACCGTTAGTTTTTTCAATAACCCCATGTCCTCTAACACCGCCACCACCGAGGATAATTGCCCTTTACCACCATCAATCATGATCAAATCGGGAAAATCCTGGGGATCGCCTTCCCCCTGGGCGTGGCGACGAAAACGGCGGCGAATCACCTCCGCTAAACTGGCAAAGTCATCGGAATGGCCGGCTTTAACAGCGGGATTTTGGATTTTGTAATGGCGGTAATGTTGGGGAGCGGGCAGCCCATCCAGAAACACTACCTGGGAACCCACTGCGTTGGAGCCTTGAAAATGTGAAATATCATAACCTTCAATGCGTTTAGGTAAGTCGGTTAAGGCTAAAATTTCGGCTAAATCTTCTAGGGAATTAACGGTTTTTTCCGCTTGGCGTTGGAGTCGTTCCAATTCATAGTTGGCATTGCGCTCCACCATGTCTAATAAGTCAGCTTTCCCTTGGCGTTGGGGCAGGGTCAACGTCACTTTACGACCCCGTTCTTGACTTAACCATTCACCGAGTAATTCCCCATCGGGTAAGGCGCAGGGTAATAGGATTTCACTGGGAATTTCTACCGCATCGACCTGTTGATAATGGTGTTCTAAAACCCGTTGCAGGACTTCCCCTTTTTCGGCTTCAGCTTCGACTCCATCCGCAAAAAAGCCTAATCTCCCCACCAATCTTCCGGCTCGAATTTGAAATAGTTGAATGGCGCTTAATTTGCCATCACTGGCCACGGCGATCGCATCTCTGGAAATTGTATCCTGGGGTAGGGAAACTTTTTGATCGGCATTAAGTTTAGCCAAAGCAGCAATTTGATCACGGATAGTGGCCGCTTGTTCAAAGCGTAATGCCTCCGCTGCATCGTTCATTTGTTGATCTAATATCTGGGTTAATTCTTGGCTGCGACCTTGGAAAACCATCGCTACTTTTTGTAAAATTTTGTGATAATCTTCTGGGGTAACTAATTGTTGACAAACCCCAGGACAGCGACCCATATCATAATTTAAACAAGGACGGTTTTTAAATAGGGGTTTACGCCGTTGACGGAGGGGAAAAATTCGTTGCACGAGGCGCAGGGTTTGGCGCAGACTGAAACTGTCCACATAGGGGCCATAATAGCGATCTTTCTGATTATTTAAACGACGCTTGCGGGTGATAAAAATACGGGGATAGTCTTCTGACCAGGTGATGCAAACATAGGGATATTTTTTGTCGTCTTTTAATAAAACATTAAAATGGGGTTGATGTTGTTTAATTAAGTTGGCTTCTAGGGCGAGGGCTTCGACTTCGGTATCGGTGACAATAAATTCAATTTCACTAACTTGCTGTACCATTAAGGCAATGCGGGGGCTGTGGGGTTGGGACTCTCGAAAATAAGACCGCACCCTCGTTCGTAAACGTTTGGCCTTACCGATATATAAAATGTCTCCCCGGCGATCGCGCATGAAATAAACACCCGGATTTTGGGGAACTTCTTTGAGACGATTTTCCAGTAAGTCTGGTTGTTGGATTAAGGGGGCAGAGGGGGCAGCGGCAACCATGGGGGAATCGATAAGTTGGGTTACACCTTTGATCACTATCTTATGTCACCGTTGGCGATCGCCTACTGTCTGATAGATTTTCAAGGGGACTGTCTCACGGTGGGTTAGATAGTGATTTTTTATTGCCCTTGAATTTAACTAAATCATCGTGGGAATAATAAGATAATATTTGTATAGATTAATCCGCTTGACTTTTGTACATTAGCAATCTAGTCTATAGCATTATTTTTTGTATTTGTTTTAATTATCTAAAAATAGTTAATAAATTCGTTGTCACTTAATCCTCAAGGAGGCAATTTCCTTTGGCCAATTTACTGCTAAATCGTTACGAAATTGTTAAGTCTCTCGGTTCAGGGGGCTTTGGGGAAACTTTTCTGGCCAAGGATACCCAAATGCCATCCCAACGTTTGGTGGTGGTGAAAAAATTGAAGCCTGCTAATGCGAGTCAAAATACTTCGACGGAATTAATCGCTACGTTGTTTGAAAAAGAAGCGGCAGTGCTGGAGGAGTTGGGCAACCATAGCAGTCAAATTCCTAAGCTTTATAGTTATTTTTGTGAGGAGAATGAGTTTTATTTGGTTCAGGAATATATCGCTGGCCAGAGTTTAAGTCAGGTGGGGATGATTGGCACGGAACAGGCAAAAACGATTTTGTCTTCGTTACTCAATACGCTCAAATATATCCACAGCAAGGGTATTATTCACCGGGATATTAAGCCTGAAAATATCATTTTGCGCGATGGCGATCGCCTACCTGTTTTGATTGATTTTGGTGCAGTTAAAGAAACAATGGGGACTATTACCCTTGGATCAGGATCAATGGTTAGCTCGGTGGTGATTGGTACACGGGGTTTTATGGCTCCAGAACAGGGGGCAGGGCGGTCTATTTTCAGCACAGATCTTTATGCCTTGGGGTTAACGATGATTTATGCGATGACGCAAAAGTTACCGATTGAGTTTGCCACCAGTCACTTAACGGGGGAATTGGATTGGCAAGGTTATATACCTAATCTTGATCCCCATTTAGCAAAAGTTTTAGATAAAGCCATCAAAATGGAAATCAGTGGTCGCTATCCGACAGCGGAGGCAATGTATCAAGATTTACATTCTTTGATAATTAGCTCTGCCTCAAAACCTGCAAATCAAATGGAGACTATTCAGGTTGCACCAACACCCAGCAATAAATTTTTGAAGTCTAATAGCTCAAACATTGGCACTGAAATTATCACTCCTAATTCAAATGTTAAAAGTAAAAATAATGACAAAGAAAAATCAAAAATATCCACTTTACTAACCATCGCTATTGGCATTCTTGTTTCAGGTTTGGGATTGGGAGCCGGGTTATTAATTACTCAACAAGTGAAAGAAGCTGAACAAAGAGCTATTCAAGCAGAAAATGATAAAAAAGAGGCTGAACGCAAGCAAAAAGAAGCAGAGCAAAAGATTTTAGATGAAGAAAATCGGCAAAAAAAACTAGAGCAGAAACGAGTTGAGGAAGAACGGCAGAAATTAGCGGCACAAGCAGCACAAGCAAGACAAGAAAGACAAAAGTTAGCGGCGGAAAGAAAACGAATGGAGTCATTAGCAAGACAAGCTCAATCGATAGCCGGAGGCACTTCTTACGGAACCATCGGTGGCGCAAGTGGAAGTAAAAATATCCGTTCTGGCCCCGGAACAAATTACAGTGTTGTTACCCAAGGTTATACAGGAGATTCCGTAGAAATTTTGGATAGCCAAACTGATACAGGTGGATATGTTTGGTATAAAATTTATCATCCTAATTCAGAATCAACAGGTTGGATGGCTAGTCAGTTGATTGATTTTTGAATCACTTAAATATATGAAAATATTTCGTTTTTTGTCCAATCATTTTTATGTCATTAATTTCTTTATGGCCTCATTACTTGTTGGCCTGTTATATGGGTTGTGGTATCTACCAAATTCTAATAAAACACCCCTTGCCGAAAATGACAATCAAAGTGAATTAGTTGAAAAAGGTAATCGTTATGAATCCTCTCAGGTAGAAATAATTAATGCTCCTGAAATTGTTGCGCCTCCTCAGTCGAATATAATCCAAAATCAAAATATACCAAAAGTAAGTCAATCGCCCTTACTGCCAGAGCTTCCAGCAGATGATCTTACTTCTTACCAGGAACCTGTAGAAACTCAGGTTGCTAGACAGAACTCAGTTACAAGCCAGATAAACACTTTGTTAGGACATTATCCTTTTGCAGAGAATCCGCGTCAAAATCTTGTCAAAGTTGGTAATTATTATGATCGAACTGAATTTTTGGACGGGGAAACAGCAAATGCTTTTCAACAAATGCAATTAGATGCACGAAAACAAGGGATAAAATTAATTATTATCTCTGGCTTTCGTTCCATCGCCGATCAAGAAATGTTATTTAAACGCCAAATAGAAAGAAAAGGAGGAAAAAAAGCCGCTGCTAAGTATAGCGCCCCTCCTGGTCATAGCGAACACCATACAGGCTATGCCTTGGATATTGGCGACGGCAACAATCCAAATACGGATCTTAAAGTTGCTTTTGAAACAACCGCTGCCTTTCAATGGTTAGTCAATAATGCTTATCAATATGGTTTTGAGCTTTCCTTTCCTCCAAATAACTCTCAAGGAGTAAGCTATGAGCCTTGGCACTGGCGTCATGTTGTTACTCCAAGGGCTAGCCAAATTTTTGCTAATGCTAGAAATAATCTTTAAACTAGTTTTATACCGAGGACATCAATATGGCAAATCTCTTAAATATTTTTTAAGAATCCAACCTGTTAAGTTATTTATTTCATCATTCTGAGAGTCCCAAAATACACATTTCCATGTTTTTCCATTTTCGTCTTGTATTTCTTGAGGATTTTCACACTGAGTACAAATACGAAGAATCAATCCTTTTTTGATATTTGCTACTGAATTAGAATCAGAAGATGGACGACACTTAATTGTAGTATTTTCTAATACTTCAACTGGTCTGTCAACTGATGCTAGTGCGATATCACTCACAGAAAAAATTCCGAATACTATCGTAAATAAAATTCCTAAATAATGATAATACATAAATAAAAAATAAGCTCGTTAATAAGTATTTCATTGTATAAATCTTTTCAAAATAATGCAACACAGTTATTATTTAATTCTTACCAACCAAGGGCAAACCTTACCCCCCTTTCCATTAACTAAAAGTAAACACATTTTAGGCAGAGATCCCCAATTTGCGGATCTACTCGTTCCCGATGATTGGGGCATCATTAGCCGTTGCCAAGCAACCCTAATCGAGCACCAAGGAACCTACATTATTTATGACGGCGATCGCCATCAGCCCAGCAGTAACAGACTGTTTATTAATAATCATTTGATCAGCCACGACAGCGGTTACGCCTTACAGAATGGTGACGTGATCAAAATTGGTCAAAATATTAATATTTTAATCACCCTACAATTCCATAACTCCAATAGCTTACCCACTGCCAAAACCTCCAGTTTTGACACAATTTACCTCAAAGAAAAATCCATCGTCCTGGGACGTGATCCCGACGCTAATTTACAACTTGATTCCCCCACCGTTTCCCGTAAACACGCCATTATTGACTACCTAGAACCCCAAACTTATATCTTGTATGATTACAGCACCAACGGCATTTATGTTAATGGCATTAAAGTTAATAACAAAATCTTGATTAATACCACCGCCATCATTAAGATTTTACCCTACACCTTAATTTTACAAAATGATCAATTAATCATTGCCGATAAAGGAGACAATATTCGTTTAGATGCCAGCAATATTGTGAGAACCGTTAAAGGTAAAAAAGGGGAAACAATCATCTTATTGAATCAAATTTCTCTCCCCATTGAACCCGGTCAATTAGTTGCCTTAGTGGGGGGCAGTGGGGCCGGTAAATCCACCTTTATGAAAACCCTGTTGGGCATTGAACCCACCACAGAAGGGACAGTGTATTTAAACGGGGAAGACCTCAGAAATAACTTCAATCTTTATCGAAATCAGATTGGCTATGTTCCCCAAAAAGACATTATTCATAAAGAATTAAAAGTCGAGGAAGCCTTACGCTATGCAGCCCGCCTAAGATTACCCAAAGATGCAGATATTAATCAGATGGTCGAAAAAACCTTGACCCAAATTGAAATGCAAGAACGGCGATCAGTTTTAGTGAAAGACCTGAGCGGGGGACAACTCAAACGGGTTTCCATTGGGGTGGAACTATTAGTTGATCCCAAATTATTCTTCCTCGATGAACCCACCTCTGGACTTGATCCCGGTCTCGACAAAAAAATGATGCAATTATTACGCAAATTAGCCGATCAAGGGCGAACTGTGGTCTTAGTCACCCATGCCACTGGCAACATTAATTTGTGCGATCGCCTGGCATTTTTAGGTCAGGGGGGCAACCTTTGTTACTACGGCCCTTTTGAAGATGCTTGTCGATTCTTGGGACTGGCTAATGGGGATTTTGCCGATGCCTACATTCAATTAGATAGCAAACAAGCTGTGATCAGCACCGCCCAACGCTATCAAAAATCAACGTTTCAGCGGCAATATGTCGATCAACGTCTGGGCATCAATAACACAACAGACATCAGTCCCCAACCGACGAAAGCCCAAGCCTCTATCTTTCGCCAAACCTGGGTTCTCGCCCAACGCTATTTTCAAATTATGATGCGCGATCGCCTTAATCTCGGTATCTCCATTGCCACCGCCCCCATCGGCATTTTATTAATCAATCTGGCGATCGCCGCCGACGAACCCTTTATTTTAGGCAACGAACCCGATCCCCAATTAGCTCCCCTGGCCCAAACCGTTTTATTAGTATTCACCTCCGCCGCCATTTGGGTCGGATTAGCCAGTTCTCTCCAAGAAATTGTCAAAGAAGATGATATTTATATCAGGGAAAGATTGGTTAACTTAAATATTATTGCCTATATAACTTCAAAAATTTTTATCCTCTCAGGACTCGCTTTTTTACAGACCATTGCCATGACAATGGTGATTATGATCAGTTTTCAGACACCAGACAAACCTATGCTTCCTTGGGCTTTAGGATTAACAATCACAAGTTACCTAACCCTATTGGCCTCAATTTGTCTAGGTTTAATGGTCTCTAGCCTTACGAAAAATAGCACCCAAGCTAATACTGCTTTGCCAATTTTGTTGCTGCCTCAAATCATTTTTTCTGGGGTACTGTTTAAAGTCAAAGGGCTGAGTCAATATTTTTCTTGGTTAATGATTAGTCGCTGGTCAGTGGGGGCTTACGGTTCCCTCGTTGATATTAATCATCTAATTCCAGAAGCCACAATTTTACCCGATGGCACAGTCCTTGATTTGCCGTTAAATCCTTCCGATGTTTATGATCCGAGCTGGAGTAATCTAGCGCTTAATTGGGAAATCCTGATTATTCAAGGTTTAGTTTTTCTGTCAATTATTTATTTTGTAAAAAAGCAACAAGACATTCTCTAATTAACAGTATAAATGCTAAAGATTTAGAAAAAATGTTAACGTATGTAAAAAAATATAAATCAAGAAAATAAGAAAAATAGCTCCCAAAAATTGTTAATTGAAATGCATTTCACCTCTGGAAATATTTTTTTAACAGTTCACTATAGGTGTCTACACGCTGTACTGTATTTTTTGCTTCTCTTGTCTTCGTCTCTCTATTTTCATTCACTCAGTTTGATCAAAGAGGATTAGGCGATCGCCTTTTTTAGAGTCTTGGTTTCAGCGTTGCCGGGTTATAACAATCACATCATTCAAAGTCTAGGTTGGCTTTTCTCGCGGCGCATTTTCGCTTCCCTAAAACACCGCTGATTACTTCCAGAAAAATCCCCAGCTAATGAACTGAACCACTATGCACTGAAAGTGCATAGGTTCGGTACGGGCTGAAAGCCCGCTACTCAAGCAGAAAGTTATCACCTTCTAAATTAGATGGATTTCGATGATGTTCGAGGTATTCTTCCACTAG
>Ga0315905_10007871_pt1 | contig 10770 bp, 8 predicted proteins | sample LakEriMetagenome_5_FD_203522 | JGI IMG/M metagenome (GOLD analysis project Ga0315905, IMG submission 203522) | Freshwater fungal communities from buoy surface, Lake Erie, Ohio, United States - Buoy 4 MA121 | ecosystem: Environmental > Aquatic > Freshwater > Lake | place: USA: Lake Erie, Ohio... | reverse complement strand
TAAATAATTATAAAATCAATAATTTTAATAATAAATTATTGATTTAATTAATAAATAATAATTTATTATATATGATAATGAAATAAATATTAATTTAAAATTAACTTATTTATTAATATGTTACAGATAATAAATAAAATTTGATGATTAATATATAAAATAAATAGAATAATAAATATAATAAATATAAAATTAAGAGTTTTTATTTTTTGTATAAAGAAATATAATGACAATAACAAAAAATCATATTAAGTTATATGAATTATTCAAAAATAATATTAATATCATTGAAACATCAATTTATAATATATATGATTTTTTAATTTTATTATATTTAAATGATAAATAATAATTTGTTCATTATTATTAATAATTTTAAAATAAATTATAATAATATATTTAAATAAGTAATATATTTTAAAATAAATTAATTAAATTAAATTTTTAATATAATATACTTACAAATAGATATTTATAAAATGAATAATTATTTGATTAATATATAATTAATGAAAATAATAAATATTAAGATAAATAATAATTATAATAATTATAATTTATGAAATAATAATACAAAATAAAGTTATTATTTATTTAAAATAAAAATTATAATTTATTAAATAATGATTTATTAAATAATTATAATTTTTTATATGATTAAGATAATTAAAAAATATGTTTGATATGTTTAGATTAATATGAATATGATATGACTTTAATTTAATGTCAAAAATGTAAAAGAATAATTGGTCATTTTAATTGTATCTATTAATGGTTATAAATAAACATATAAAATTGTATATATTGTTAATAATGATTTAATTGATTTATTTATTTATTTAATATTATTTTATTTATAATTTCATATTATATATTATAATAATAATTATAATAAATAATATCTATAACAATTTTAGCATATTTTAAAATATATCAAATAATAAGAATAATTATAATTAAAAAATTAATTTTTTAATTATATATAAATAAACATTATTTAAATCTTTTAAAACATTCATCAAAATCTTTTTTATATTCAACACATAATTTAAATTCATTATTTTTTCTATTAAGTTCATCATTAATTATAATTAATTCATTATTTTTTCTATTAAGTTCATCATTAATTCTAATTAATTCATTATCTTTTCTATTTAATTCATCATTATTTGAATTAATAATAGCTGTTTTATAATTAATTTCAGCTATATTTTTTGAATTAAAAAAACCATACATTGATGTTCCTAAAGATATATAAGTAGATAACATTTTTTTCATATTGATTTTAAATATATAAATTAATTATTAAATGGTATTTATAATTATTTAAATCTTTTAAAACATTCATCAAAATCTTTTTTATATTTAACGCATAATTTGAATTCATCATTTTTTCTATTTAATTCATCATTAATTATAATTAATTTATTATTTTTTCTATCAAGATTATCATTAATTCTAATTAATAATAGCTGTTTTATAATTAGTTTGTTTAATTAATTTATTATCTTTTTTAATTAATTCATTATCTTTTTTATTTAATTTAAATAATAATAAATTAAATTAACTAGATGATGAATTAAATAGACAAAATGATGAATTAAATTGAAAAATTAATTATTAAATTGCTATTAATATATTAAAAAATAATAAAATTAATAGACAAAATGATGAATTCAAATTATGTGTTGAATATATAAAAGATTTATATTTAGATATAATTAATAAATATCAATTTTTTAATTATAAATACCATTTAATAATTAATTTGTATATTTAAAATCAATATGAAAAAAATGTTATCAACTTATATATCTTTAGGAACAACTATGTATGGATTTTTTAATTCAAAAAATACAGCTGAAACTAATTATCAAATTAATATTAATACATTAAAAAATGATGAATTCAAATTATGTATTGAATATAAAAAATATATTTGATAGTTTTAAAATTCATCATAAATTTTTTAATATATTTATTAAATTAACATTTTTTTTAATAACATAAATAATATCATATAATTTATGTTATTTATAATAAATAAATTTTTATTTTATTTAATAATTATTCATTTTATGTAGGATAATTATTTATTAAAATAAATTTTTATTAATTATATTTATAATATCATTAATATGTTATAATAATTTTATTTAATTATTACATATTATATAATAATTAATATTATTTTATATCTTTTTAATATCTAAAAATTATTATATCTATTTTTAGCATATTAAAATAATATTTCATTATTAGGATAATATATATTTGTAAAACTACCATTTTATAACATTTTTATATTATCTTATTTGAACTAGTTGAATTGAAAAATATTTTAGGAATAATAAATATTAATTCACCATTATAATCTAATAATTAATAACATTTCAATAAATTATATGTATAATTTATTTTTTTTAAAATATGATATTTAATTAAAAAATGTTTTATATACTTATTATGATATTTAATTAAATATAATAAAAATATAAATATAATAAATATATAAATATAATAAATATATAAATATAACAAATATATAATTATATGAAAATTCAATATATTAATTTTTAAAATACTCTATATTTTTTATTAATATATTGAATTATAATTAAATAATAATAAAAATTATATTAATAATAAAATATATAATGAATTAAATTTATTATAATAAAAAAAATTTAATTTATAAATAATTAATAAACTATCTTTAATATATTAATTTTATATTTAATGCTAGTATCAAATAATAATAATGTTAGTCCAATATCAAAAGTTGTTGAAAATTCAAAAGACAAAAATTATGATGTTATTTTAAATAATAATATAAATAAATTTAAAATTGAGATTAAATTTAATGATTTTATTTTAAATGAAGATGTTTTAATTAATCTATCTTATAATAAAAATAATGATAAAATTATAATTGATAATTTATTATCATCATTAATATTTAAATATGATAATAATTTTCATAAATATATTAATATTAAATATGATAATTCAGTTCTATACATATTTTTATTACCATTATTGACATCAAATAATGAATATATAATTAAAATAGGTTATACAGATAATTTACATAAAAGAAAAAAAGAATTATTGAGAGAATTTAATATTGATAATATATATCTAATATATTGTTGTGATATTAAAAACGAATATAGAGAAAGAAAAATACATAAAATAATAAAAAAATATACAAAATATTACTATCCTGTAATTAAAAATAAAAAATATAATAAAAAAAATAAAATTATAATTAAAAATGAAAATAAAAATAATAATAATGATAATGATAATGATAAAAATAATGATATATATAAAATTATAATAAATGAATTAAGTAATTTATATAATGATGAAAATAATGAAAAAATAAAAAATATTAATAAAATAAGTATAAATAGTGATGAAACATATATATTTAGTTATAATATATTAAATTTCGTCTTAAATATATTATATCAAATGAATAGATTAGATGATAATTATTTAATAGAATTAAATATTGAAAATAAAAAATTAGATAACAATAGTAAAAAATTAGATATTGACATAATTAATGCTCAAAATAATGGTAAAAAATTAGATATTGACATAATTAATGCTCAAAATAATGGTATAAAATTAAATAATGATAAAATTAATGCTGAAACTAATAAAATTAATGCTGAAACTAATAAAATTAATGCTGAAAATGAAAGAATTATTGTTATATCATTAATTTTAGTTATTATTATATATTTATTTTCTAAAGTTTTTAAATTTATTTAAATTAAAAAAATATTTAACATTATTAAATATAAATTATGATAATTTTTTATTATTTAATTAAATATATAATTAATATTTATTATTATTAAATAGAATAATAATATTTTTTTCTTTCAATTTATAAATTAATATATTATTATATATCATATAAATTATTATCAGTTTATTTATTATTAATTAAATTAAAAATAATATACTAATTTATTTATTATAATTATTGTATATATATATTAATATATATTATTTAACTTAATATTGAAAAATATATTAATTAAATATATTGAAAGATGATATATTTTATATTTTTCATTAATATCATTAATTATTTTTTTAAATATTTTATAAAATAATCTATAAAATATTTAAAAATTATTTCATCATTTAATATTCTTTGTATAATTAATCAAAATAATATAAAATAAAAATAAAGTTATTAAAACAAATTAATAATATAATTAATAATTATATATTATGTATGAATATATAATTGTAGGTGCAGGACCATCATCATTAACATTAGCATATCATTTTTCTAAATTAAAAATTAAATGTTTAATATTAGAAAGAGATAATCAAATAGGTGGTTGTCATTCAGTTAGATTAGTTAATAATTTATTTTCAGAACATGGACCTCGTGTTTATTCATCATCATTTGTTAATTTTATTGAATTATTAAATAATATGAATATTAATTTTTATGATTATTTTATTCATTATAAAGATATTGATAGTGATATAAATTTTTTTATTAAAAATACATCATTATATGAAAAAATTTATTTATTAATAACATATATATTATTTTTAATTATTCCTAATTATTTCAAAACAATTTCTGTAAAAAAATATTTTAATAATTTTTCAAAAGAATTAATATTTTATATTAATAGATTATGTATAATTTCAGATGGTATGGATTATTCTAAATATTCAATGTATAAATTTTTTAATTTAATTAATCAAAATATATTTTATAAATTATATCAACCAATTTATCCTAATAATATAGGTTTATTTAAATTATGGTTTGATAAATTAGATAAAAAATATATAACTATTTTAACAAATTCAGAAGTATTAAAAATAAATTATAATAATAATAAAATAATAAATGTTGAAACAATAAATAAAATATATAAATCAAATAAATATATTTTATGTATTCCTCCTAAACCAATGTATAAATTATTATTTAATTCAAATATTCCTAATTTATTTATAAATAATTTTAAAAAATGGGTAAATTATAATAGTTATAATGATTATATTTCAATCACTTTTCATTTTAATACAAAATTAAATATTAATAATAAATTAAATTATCCACAAACTAAAAATGGTTTAATTTATATTATTTTATCTAATTATTTTATTAATTCAAATACAACCATTATTTCAACTTCTCTTTCTATCTTAGATGATGATATACATAAATTAACAAAAGATGAATTAATATTTGAAACATATAAACAATTAATTTATTATATTCCTGAATTAAATAATATTAAATTTGATAATGCTATATTAAATCCTAATAATTATAAAATAAATAATAAATGGATATCTTTAGATACCAATTTTGTTTCAACTATTAATAATAAATATTTAAAACAAGAAACAAAAAAAATTAAAAATATATTTAATGTAGGAACACATAATAATTATAATCATTATGATTTCACAACCATTGAAAGTTCAATCATTAATTCATTATATTTTATTAAAAAATATCATAATAATAATATTAAAATAATAAAAAATAGAGATTTAAGATACGATATTTATTATTATATTTTATTATTTATCATTATTGTTATTATTATCAAATATATTTAATTATTTTTAATCAAAAATTATAATTAAATATTATAATTAAATTTTTATATTTATAAAAATTTAAATTAAAAGAGGTTATATATAATATTATAAGAGGTTATCGCTACCCCCCTAGGGGGGTAGCATTACTTAATAATTTTATATATTCTAATATTTTAGTATAGTATTAAATATATTATCTAATATAAATATATTATATGAGATTTGTTGATTTTATTAAAGAATATACAACTATATCTAATGATTTTATTGATGATTTTTTTGAAATATTTAATGATGACATTGAAGTATATAATAACTCTTTTATTGTTAATTCAGATACTCTAATGAAATGGTTAGATATGAAACAAAAAGAAAATTTTATTAATACAATAGAAAAAAGTTATAATATTGATGAAGATTATATTATTGAATATCCTAATAAAAATAGAAAAGGTGGAAATAATGAAAAAATATATTATTTGACAACAAGAGCCGCAAAAAAATATTGTTTAATGACTAAATCAAAAAAAGGTAATGAAATTAGAAATTATTTTTTAGATATTGAAGAAATATTATATAAATTTAAAGATTATATAATTAAAGGATTACAAGATAAAATAAAAAAATTAGAAAATAACCAAAAACCATTAATTAATCCTAAAAAAGGAGTTATTTATATTTTTAAAGTTTTTGATAATAATGATAATGAAAATACTTTATATAAAATAGGAAGAACATTTAATTTGAAAAAAAGATTATCAAATTATAATGCTGGATTAAGTGATAATTTAGAGTTAGTATTAATATATGAGGCTGATAATATTATTCAATTAGAAAAATGTATTAAAATATCAATGAAAGAAGCTCAATATAGGAAATATAAAGAAATATATGAAATAAATATATATATAATAAAAAAAGTTATAAAAAATTGTAATTCTAATCTTGTTCAAGTTAAAAATATCAAGACAAAGAAAGAAATAAAAGGTGGCGCAAATATATTGAAAATAAAAAAAAATGATAAATTATTTTTATCAATTGATAAATTATATTAATATAATTAAATTAATAATTCATTATTAACTTAATTATAAATTATTATCATTTATTATATTTCAATTATTCTTTATTTTAATAATAAATGGTTTAAATTATATAATTTTATCTTATTATTGAAATATTTTTATTTATTTTATATAATGATATACATAAATTAATATTTTATTATGATGATAATATATTAAATCATAATAATTATTAAATATATTTTATTTCAATTATCAATAATAAATATTTGAAATAATAAATTAAAAAATTTAATATAATATTATTTTTTGATAAATTAAATTAATTAATATCATATTATGGATTATATAATATTATGGAATATATAATAAATAATTATTCATTAATTGGTATTGGAGAATTTTCACATGGTATTAATGATATTTGGGAATACAGATATAATTTTTTAAAATATTGTATTAATAAAACAAATAAAAATATTATTATTTTTAATTAAATGTCTAAATGGCAATCAGATAATATAATGAATAATACAATATGGGATTATAATTTAAATAAATATATTAAATATGATAAAATTAAATATGAAAATTATATTGATTTAGGTATAAATATACCATCATATGGAATATTAAATCAATATTGTAATCATACAACAGAATCAATTATTTTTTTAAAAATAATTAAATATATAAGAAAACATATTGATAGAATAATAATAATTGGTATTGATAATGATAAAATGGATAGAGATTATTATATGTATAAAATGATAATGATAAATTTAGATAATAATAATATTAATTTCTTTTGGGCTCATAATTGTCATATTTCAACTAATTTATTACAAAAATATAATTTAAAATATATTAAAAATAAAAATCATAAATATTTTTGTGGTTATTATTTAAAAAATAAATTAAAAAATCAATATTGTATTATATTAAGTACATCATACAAAGGTATAAATAGATTTAATTCTTATTGTAATAATAATTTATGTGAAAAAAGAATATGGAATCTCAAATATTTTTATCATAAATTTAAACATAATGAAAATAAAAAATATATTAATGAAAATAAAAAATATCAATTATTAACTAATTATAATGAACAATTAATTAATTTTTCTAATTCATATTTTAATGAAAATAAATATGGTTATTCATCAATTGAAAATAATGATGATTGGACATATATTTTATTTTATAATGAAGTTAATTATTTAAAACCATTATATTAATATTAAAATAATATTAAATAAAATCATTATTATATTATTTTTATTTAATTATTTCATTTTTTCAATTAATTTATCAATTAATTATTATAAAAAATTATTTAAACAATTTATAAATTTAAAAAATCATTATTATTAAATAATAATAAAAATCATTCAATAATTTATTCATATATATAATTAATTAATTGAAAAAAGAGGGGGGGGATTAAATCCCCCCTCCCTTATTAAACAAAATATTAAAAATCTAAAGGGGGGGATAATCCCCCCTTTAAAAAAATTTAAATTCTAATATAATAATAAATCAATCAGGATTATTATATATATTAACAAAAAGTAAAATATCTTTGTAATTATATATTTTTATTTTATAATGAAGTTAATTATTATAAAATAAAATATTAATAATAAATCAATTATTTAATAAAATAACATATTTTTAATATCATAAATATTTTAAAAAAAATTATATAATAAATATTTAAAATAATAAATTAAATTATTTAAATTAAAATATTTCATTTCAATCATATTTATTTAGAATATTCTATTTCATTTTGATAATATTTTCTTAATTTTATCAATTCAATAAATTCATCAGTATCATCACATTATTATAATTATTTTTATATTTTATTTAAATTATTAATTAATACATATTAAATATCTTTTTTAATTATTTTTTCATATTAATCAAATTAATTTTCATAATCAAATATTTTATAATTTAATTATTTTATTTATATAAATTATTAAATATCTTTAATTGGTTATTTTTTCTTTTCATTAATACTTTCTTTATCTTCTTTATTATAATCATCAACATTTTTATCAAATTAAACTATTTTAACTTTTTTTTAATCTGTTAATTATTCATTTATATAATTTTTGATATTCAATATATAAGATAACATATTATTATTTATTATTATAATTATATCATATCATATTAATATATTATATTAATATTTAAATTCATCAATTTTTTTAATTATAAAAAATTGAATTAAATATTAATTATATAATATTATTATATATAATTATAAAATTATAATAAAATGAATATAAATTTAATGAATATTTAATAATTAATTTTAAATAATATTAAATTTAATAATATTGATGATATTTTAAATTAAGTTGATACATATTAAGAATAAGGTATTTTATTTGAAAGAATTTTTGATTATATCATTAAATTTGGTTTCATTTTTGATAATTAATAATATAATCATTTAATTGGTAATTCTAATTTATTTAATTAAATTAAAAAATTAATTTTGGTTCTCATAATGGTATTTCTGATAAATATATATTTATTACATCTAAATATTATTAATAATAAAAATAAATATTTGATTATGATATTTAAAATATTATATTTATATTATTGTTAATGATAAAAAATAATTTTTGAAATACATTAATTAATTATTTAAATGATTTTATTTATATATAAATATTATTTATAAATAATATTTATATGTAATCATTAATTGACTAACTATAATAATTATTTTAATTTATTTAATCTAATTTAAAACCTAAAAATATTGAGAAAAAATAATTTGGAGAAGTATTTACACCTATTTTTTTAATTAATGAAATGTTAGATAAACTTCCATAATATGTATGGATAAATGAAAAATTAAAATGGTTTGATCCTGCTAATGGAATGGGTAATTTTATGATTGTTATATATTAAAGATTAATGGAAAAATTAAAAGATATAATTAAAGATGAAAAATTAAGAAAGAAACATATATTAGAAAATATGTTATATATGAGTGAAATAAATAAGAAAAATTGTTGGATATGTAATTAAATTTTTAATATAAATAATGAATATAAATTAAATATTTATTGTGGTGATAGTTTAACATTAAATATTGAAACATAATTTGGCATAAATTAATTTGATATAATAATAGGTAATCCTCCTTATTAAGAAATAAATATAAATAAATAATCAAAAGGGGGGACAAATTTATATACTAAATTTATAAAATAATCTTTTAATTAATTAAAAGATTATGGTTTTTTAGTTTTTATTACTCCTATTTCATGGATTGGACCATCAACAAATTAATAAATGGGTAATGATTTATTACATAATATATTTTTAAAATATGATATAATATATTTAAATATAAATGAATGTAAAAAATATTTTAATGTTGGATCAACATTTATGTATTTTATAATTTAAAAAATAATTACAAAAGATTTAATGACAAAAATAATTAGTTAATATAATAAAGATATTATTAAAAGTGAAATAAATTTAAAAAAATATTTTAATTTTAAATTTATGCCTATACATATTACAAAAAAAACATTATAATTAATAAATAATATAGTTAATAATAAAAATAAATTATAGATAAATAGATGTAGAATACTTGATACATCAACTAAATATGGTAAATAACATTTATAATTAATAAATGATATTTAATTTAAATATATCACATATCATACAACAACAAAAACTTATTATTCAGATATATAATTAGAATTATATGAAAATATGAAAATTTTATTAAATATGGCAGGATATTTAAAACCAAAAATATATAATAATTGTAATATAACAGAAAGTAAATTTTATATTAATATAAAATCATAATAAGAAGGTTAATAAATTATAAATTTATTAAATTCAAATAAAATATAATAATATTTATAATTATGTAAATATAGTGGGTTTAATTCAAGAATTGTATTAGAAAATATAAGTTATAATGATAATTATTAATTATTAAAATAATAAATATAAATTGATATTGATTTAATTATGAATAAATTAGAAAATTAATAATTCTAATTTATTGAATAATATATGGAATAATTTAAATATAATAATTTTGATAAGTAAATTAATAAATATAATAATTATT
>Ga0315905_10007870_pt1 | contig 10771 bp, 7 predicted proteins | sample LakEriMetagenome_5_FD_203522 | JGI IMG/M metagenome (GOLD analysis project Ga0315905, IMG submission 203522) | Freshwater fungal communities from buoy surface, Lake Erie, Ohio, United States - Buoy 4 MA121 | ecosystem: Environmental > Aquatic > Freshwater > Lake | place: USA: Lake Erie, Ohio... | reverse complement strand
ACAGGGACAGTAAGTTACTCGGGAACAATTGGGGCTAATACAATATCTAGAACCGGAACGATTGTTTACAATGGGAATGGCACTGCCACTTTGACCATGGACAATGGCAATGTTTTTACAATACAGACAAGATAAAACCTTATAAATCTCTTATTCTTCGAGGCCCGAAACCAAATAGGTTTTGGGCTTCTATTTTTCGATGATATTTGCTTATATTTGCCCTTCTAAAGAACTAAAAATGCTTATGCTAAGATTGTTTTTTTGTGTCTCCCTTTTTCTTGCTTTTGTTTCCTGTGCAAGAGTGGAGGGCTGTATGGACCCAATTGCCAAAAATTTTGACCCTGAAGCCGATAAGAACTGTTGTTGTCAATATTATCAGCTCAGGTTCGACATCGATCACAGCATCGATACTTTTGGTACTGAATTTAACCTGTTGAATTTTTATAGCGATGCTGCCGCTGCGGCCTATCAGATAAAATCATCGGCCTTACTTATTTCTGATATTTCATTGGTCAAGGCTGATGGGACTGCATTTTACATCAGCGATTCAATCTTGACTACGCAGCAAAATGGAAGTAGCAGCTGGTTGCGCGATGATTTTATTTACCTGAAACCGGGGACCTTTATCAGTAATATTGGGGCATTTATACATTATGGCGATTATAGTAAGGTCCGTTTTCTGGTAGGTTTATCGGGAGTTGCAGCGCAAAGTGATGGGGCAGTTTTGAATACTTCTCATCCCTTATCTTCCTCAAATGCTTTCTATAATTCAGTAAATGGAAGCTACCGATCTGGAAGATGGGAAATTATCAAAAATGTGACAGATACAACAGTTTATGAACTGAGTGATACAATTTGGGTAGAATTGGATTATCCGCTCAGCTGCAGAGACGGTTTCGATACGGCAGTACCCTTGGGATTCAATTATAGCACCTTGATGCAGGATGTTGTTTTTGCAACAGATGATTCGCTAACAGTGCTTCAAAAATTTAAAAATAATATCAGGCATGCCTTCTATATTCAATAATTGTCTTTTTGTCGGTTTAGTTTTTTTGTTGTTTTCCTGTAATGGCGTAGAAAAAAAACAGCAGCTTATCGAGTTTAAGGGTAAGACCATGGGTGCCGGCTACAGCATTTCCTATCACGATAGTCTCAACCGTAATTTGCAGCCACAAATAGATTCGCTATTGGCTGTTTTTGATAAAGAAATATCTACTTATCGCGAAGATTCTCGCCTGATGGCGTTTAATAAAAGCGACAGTGGAATTTTTATTTCTAATACAGAACCTCAACATTTGCTGCGCAATTTCAAAACATCAATTAAAATTTTTGAAGCCTCATCGGGCTGGTTCAATCCCGCCGTCATGCCACTGGTCAACTACTGGGGTTTTGGCAAGGGAGATAAAAAAGGAGTTGAAAATCCTGATACTGTGACAATTGATTCGCTACTTAAATTTTGCGATTTCAAAGCTGTACAATTGGTTGAAGAAAAAGGCGGCATTTTTATCCGAAAAACGAATCCTAAAGTTCAAATTGTTTTTAATGCCATTGCACCTGGCGATGCTGCAGATGAAATTGGACGCTTTTTGGAGAAAAATGCCATTAGACATTACCTCATTGAAATTGGTGGAGAAATCCGTTGCAGAGGCAAGCAGTCAAAAAATTATGGTTGGATACTGGGTATTAATACGCCAAAAGAAAATGCAGCACTGAATGATATGCAGGTTGTTGTAGAGTTAAATGATATGAGTCTGGCAACATCTGGCAACTACCGGAATTTTATCGAAGTAAAGGGTAAAAAGTATGCGCATACCATTAATCCATTTAGCGGTTTTCCAGAAAAAAATTCCCTGCTGAGTGCCTCCATTTTTACAGCCGACTGTGCCGATGCCGACGCAATTGCCACAGCTTGTATGGCAATGGGTTTGGAAAAAGCCTGGACAATGATTAGCAAAATGCAGGGGGTGGAAGCTTATTTTATCTATTCCGATGAAAAGGGAGAAATGAAGATAAGGCATACAGACAAAATGTCCGCCTGGATAAAGGAGTAGATTGTTAAACATTCTGCACGTTAAAGTTTTCTAAAAGGGCATTAAAAGTCTCTAAAAAGCATTATTATTATGGTTGATTATTCTTCTGCTAGCTGTTTTAAACTTTTTATAATCAAAACCTAATTTCAAATAATTGCGAATGTTAAATGGATATGGATAATCCTATCAATTTTGAGGGTAATTTTATTAGAGAAATTGGGGCACGTAAACTTAGCTGGGAGTATTTTGTGAATATATTTGTTGATGAACCCAAAATGGCGAAGCGTTACAAGATTTTCAAGGAATACAATACTTATCTTGAAGATTTGAACATGATTGTAGGCGAATGTTCATATTCACAATGGATTGATGGTTCTTTTGTAACAAAAAAAACAAACCCAAACGATATTGATCTTGTTACATTTTTGCCTGAGGATATTTTTTTCAAAGTTGAAACTAAGCTTTCAACACTTACAAAGCCTAGGGTTCAAATTTTGTATAATGGACTGATAGATGTGTATATATTACCAGATACTGAAGCAAACAGGAATGCATGGTATTTTGAATTTTCTAGAGTTAAGGGAAGAAATAAAAAACCAATACCTGGAAAGAAAAAAGGTTTTATAGAATTACATATTCAGGGAAATAATACCAACAATGAGAAATGATATATTTAAATCTTTGGCTATTCACATTGAAGGAATCCAAAGAATGAAACAAATGGAAGATATTAACAATGGCACTCAGTCAATTGCCGTTCAATATAGATGTAAGAAAGAGGAATTGTTTGAGGACATGGTATTTGTATTGGTGCAATCAAATACAGATATCTTAAATAAACTTTATGCAATTATTCTTGGTAGAAAAGCATTTAAGATAAGTCCGGAAATGGCTTTAATGCCTTACTTAAGTTCAATTCTTTCAAGAAATTCTCTTAAAAGAGAAAACAGTGCCAACACAATAGGATTGATAGATTTTATGGAAAAGTTAAGTGAGGTCTTTTCTAAATTCGATAAACTAAAAGAGTTGGAAAAATTTTTTGCTGGATCTGACGAAATAAAAATTACAAAAAGAAAAAAGTCATCATCTGATTTTGAAAAATTAGAAGCCATGATGGCTTAATAAATACATATAAATGCAAAACAGCAATTACCATATACTTATAGAAAAATTAGATGCTTTCATTCGAAAGTATTACGTCAATAACCTCATTAGAGGAAGTTTGCACAGTCTTGCACTTATCAGTGTGATGTGGACTAGCTTTGTATTGCTCGAACATTACGTGTTCAATGCCTCGGTTTCCTCCATGGCATTTCGCAAAGCCCTTTTTTATTCTTTTAGTTTCAGCGCATTAATTGCATTGGGCGTATGGGTTTTAATACCCATGGTACAATATTTCCGTTTGGGAAAAATTATCAGTCATGAAAAAGCAGCGCAGATCATTGGTGAACATTTTGCAAATGTTAAAGACAAATTGCTGAATGTTTTGCAGTTAAAATCTATGTCGGAGCAGGAGCATAGTTCATTACTCGTAGCTGCTATTAACCAAAAAACAGAGGAGCTAAAGCCAGTACCATTCAAAAATGCCATAGACCTCAAGAAAAATCGCAAATACCTGCGTTTTGTATTGCCACCACTGTTCATATTTTTGGGGCTGCTACTCTCATCAAATATCATTCAGAACAGTACCAATCGTATTCTCAACAGTAATATGGAGTTTGAAAGAGAAGCGCCTTTCGAATTTGTGGTGCTCAATTCCGATAAAAAAGTTGTTCAGTTTGAAGACTTTACCCTCGAAGTGGAAATAAAAGACAAAGGCGCTATGCCTTCGGAAGTTTTTATTGAGGTGGACAATTACAAATATAAATTAGAAAAAACAGGCCCATCGAAATATAAATACACTTTCTACAAAATCCAGAAAGATGCCAAATTCCGTCTTTCTGCCAATGGGTTCAGTTCTAAGAATTATGACATCAATGTATTGGAAAAACCCAATATCCTCGATTTGGCGGTGAGACTCAAATATCCTGCCTATACGGGTCGCAGCAACGAAAATGTCAGCAATGTGGGAGACCTTGCAGTGCCTGTTGGTACAGACATCGAATGGCTTTTTGGTGCTGAAAATACCGATGCGCTTTCTGTCCTTTTTCCGGGAGATGAAAATCCTGTAAATGCACAGCGTGCCGACCGTAAAATGTACACTATCCGCAAAAAAGTCATGCAGGATGGTGTCTATAAGATTTTTATCTCAAACAGTCTCTTACCAAATGCCGATTCTGTGAGTTATACACTCACCGTCATTCCCGATTTATTTCCAAGCATAGAACTGGAGAAATTTGCCGATTCGACCGATGAAAGAGTAGTTTATCTGGCTGGCGAGGCTTCCGATGATTATGGTATCAGAAATCTTTCATTGCATTACAGCATTGAGCGCGAGGGCAAGCTCATCAAGCAGGAAACGATGCCAATGGCAATCAGTGCAGGAAAACAAACTACATATAATCATACGCTCAACATGCGCAGCTTCGACCTGAAAGCAGGCGATAAGTTCAGCTATTATTTTCAGGTTTGGGACAATGACGGCGTTCAAGGCAGCAAGTCGGCAAAAACGGCTATGATGTTCTATCAGATGCCGACAATGGATGAGGTGGAGAAGAAGGAAGAAAGCAATAATGAGCAAATCAAATCTGATTTGGAAAATGCCATGAAAGAGGTTGAAGAGTTGCAAAAAGCACTCAAAAAAGCCAAGGAAGGTGTTTTGCAAAAGAATGAACTCAATTGGCAGGATCGTCGTGAAATTGAAAAATTGCTCGATCAACAAAAACAAGCCGAAGAAAAAATCAAAGAAGCTCAGGAGAATTTCAAAGAGAACATGAAAAATCAGGAGGAATTCCAGAAAGTGGATGAAGAACTGATGGAAAAGCAAAAGATGCTGGAGGAACTTTTTGAGCAGATTATGTCTGATGAGATGAAAGAACTTTTTGAGAAAATGGAGAAAATGCTCGATAATCTCAATAAAGATGAAGTCTTGAAGCAGATGGAAAATATGGAGCTCAACGATGAAAAGCTCAAGGCCGAGCTTGACCGTATGCTCGAACTGTTCAAGAAAATGGAAGTGGAAAAGGAAATGACCGATGCGATTAGTAAATTGGATTCATTGGCCCAAAAACAAGAGGAGCTGAGTAAGGAAACTGAGAAAAACGAAAATGCTTCTCCCGAAAAGCAGAAAGAACTGGAAAAAAAACAGGATGAGCTCAACAAAGAATTTGAAAAAATTCAGGAGAAAATCGACAAGGCTAAGGAAAAGAACAAGGAGCTTGAACAACCTATGGATCTCGATTCAAAAGAATTAGAGCAACAGGAGAAAGATGTTCAGGAAGAACAGGAGAATTCCTCGCAGCAACTCGATAAGAAGCAGAATAAAAATGCTTCCAAGTCGCAGAAGAATGCTGCACAGAAAATGAAAAAAATGTCGAAACAAATGCAGCAGATGATGCAGATGAATCAGATGCAGCAGATGGAAGAGGATGTAAAGGCCATGCGACAGTTGCTTGAAAACTTAGTGGGGCTCTCATTCGAACAGGAAAGACTCATTGACGAAGTAGCAAAATCGATTCCCAACACCCCGGCATATACTGGCTTGGTGCGCGAACAGTTCAAACTCAAAGATGATTTTAAACACATTGAAGATAGCCTTAACGTGCTTGCCAAAAGAGTACATCAGATACAGGGCTTTATTACCGAAAAGGTAACTGATGTCAAAAAATCTATTAAAAATAGTATTACGGATCTTGAGGATCGCGATAAGAGAGCCGCTTCTGTCAATCAACAGTATGCGATGACCTATGTGAATGACCTTGCACTTATGTTAAGCGAATCGATGAATCAGATGCAGCAGCAGATGGCACAGCAAATGTCGGGTCAGCAAATGTGTGAGAAACCGGGTGATGGACAGGATGGGGATGGGAAAAAACCGGGTAAGCCTGGCAACAAGCCTGGCATGGGTGGACTAAAACAAATGCAGGATCAACTCAATCAACAGATTGAAAAAATGCAGCAACAGATGAAAAATGGACAAAATCCTTCAAGCAAGGATTTTGCAGAGATGGCTGCAAAACAGGCTGCCATTAGAAAGGCATTGCAGGATATGAAGCGCCAAAAACAACAAAATGGTAAGGATGGTGGCAAAGAACTGCAGGACCTCATGAATCAGATGGACAAAACTGAAACCGATTTGGTAAATAAAAAGCTACCAAACGACATCAATAAGAGACAACAGGATATCCTGACGAAATTACTCGAACACGAAAAGGCAGAGCGGGAGCGTGAATATAACAATGAGCGCAAATCGGAACAGCCAAAACAAACAGAACCTAAGATTCCGCCGGCAATGCAGGATTATCTTAAGCAGCGCAAAGGACAGGTCGAAATGTTCAAAACGGTATCTCCTGCTTTGAAACCTTATTACAAAAACTTGGTGGAGGAGTATTTCAGATCTTTGAAATAGAATGATACAAATAATACAAAGTGCAAGGAATTTGATTATTTCATTTTTCGAAAAATTGCAAATTTTTTCTTGATCTTGACAGTTAAATATAGTAAAGCCCCCAAAAAGTTTGACGCTTTTGGGGGTTTTGTATTTTATAAAGATAGCTGATATTTAAGTAGTTAAATCGGCCTGTTTAATTAAGTTTATAGGGATTCTATTCAAGGTAAATAGCAAAACGGGGCAGGAAAACAAATTTTCTCATTCCCGACAGGTTGATAACCAATTCATCGCTTTATTATTCAATGTAAAATTGGAAATTGACTTATTTACAGGTTCAATATATTTTGTAATAAACAAAGAGGATATGTATCATTACAAAGCTTATGAATAAAGCCATCTAAGTTACGAAGTTTGCTTCACAAACTCCTTTACATATTCAACAGAAACCTCAGCTGCATCAGCAATATCTTCAATGTTGAATTTTCCTTTTCTGTAGAGGGATAAAATCATTTTGTCACGATTTTTCTTTTCACCGAGTTTTTCGCCGGGTTTTTCACCTATTTTCTCGCCAATTTTTTCACCTTCCAATTTGCCCTGCTTAAAAGTAAAGGTATCTTCAATTTTTAAATCGAGTGCCATAAGGTTTAAGGTAAATTGTTGAATAAAACAGTCTAATTTATAAAAACTGCAGAAAAAACTTACTTCATTTTCTTTCTTACAGTAGCGTTCTTCTCCTCAATTGCAATTTTTTCTTCATTTTTAGAAGTTTCAATCAAGTCATTGACATATTGCACAGTCACTTCTGCATAATCAGCAATATCCTGGATTTTAATTTTTCCTTTTTTATAAAGGGATAAAATCATTTTATCCTGTTTCTTTTTCTCGCCTTGTTTGAAGGTAAGGGTGTCTTCTATTTTTAAATCGAGTGCCATAAGTTTTGAGGTAAAATGTTGAATAAAGCCGTCTAATTTACGGAGTTTTGACAAAACTTCAATCTGATTAACAAATTTTCCCATCAAATTGGTTTCATTTATGATAATTTTTGCTCTTGAAAAAATCATTTCGGCAATTTCTTCTTTGGTTTTATCTTCAAAATCGGAGAGGATTGCCAAAATCAATTCTTCTGGTTTGTCGCTGCTGATAAACTCTTTGTAGGAAAATTCCTGAATGCTGATGAGTTCGAATGTAAAGGTAGTTTTACCTGCAACAAAAACATTTTTCATTTTGGAAATGCCCTCGCCAAAATAAAATACAAATTGATAAACCGGCATCTCATACTTATTCACAAGCATTCCAAAATATTCAACCATACGGAAATGCATTCTGTGGTCATCCTTGCTTTGCGCTTCGGCATGCAATACAAAATTATCTTCCGGATTTTCGTACTCAATCTTCCTTAGAAAATCAGTTTTCCTTTCACGGGTGCTTTGCAGCTCAGTGCCAAGTTCTTCGATTTTACTGTAATTGGCGTCAATAAATTTTTTGCTGAGGGATAGGTACACAGCGTCCATAATCTCCTTGACGATCTTGTCGTAATGGTTAGGCATGGGGTAAATGGGATTTGATTCGCTGCAAATATAGGACTGCTAAATCAAAAAATCAAGAACAAAAACAAAATAGTTCAAATAAAATGTTTTAATATTTTTCATAGTCCTACGAGGTAGCAGAAAGCTGCTTAATCATTCGGAAGATAAAATTCAAAGGAACACCCAACACACAAAAAGTCCCGATATTGATACTTCAATATTGGAACTTTTTTATTTTTCAGCCCTCATTTTCCACCTCACTTTTTATCGCCTAATCCAAAAACAGGAAGTGAATTTGCATGAAACATCGTATTCAATTTTGGAATCTCAGTTTTTAGAATGGCCTCCCATTTATTGATTTCTATATCTGCTAAAGCCGATAATTCAGCAAATGCTTCAAGCACCTGTTTGGTTGGAGCGGTTTTTCCGCTCTCGGCATAATTGTATAAATCGGCTATTTTATCGTTCAGCTTTATCGGATAATTCAATATGTCCTGAGCGCTTTTCAGTTTGGTCTGATAAATTGCATCTTCAATTTCGGTCATCTTTTTACTTAAGGAGTCGGCGTATTCTTTCAAATCCTTTGGATACTCTTTTCCTAAACGGGCAGCAAAGGCATTCATCTGTCCTCTGATTTCACGAATCTCTTTTACCGTTTTTTGCAGGGTATTAAATTTATCGCGAACTGAAATTAAAAAGTTAAATTGTTGCTCATAATCTTTCTGCGAGCAAATGTACACCGGATTCGCTTTCAACTCAAATTCTTTTTCCAGGCTGTCTTTGTCGTGAATGATTCTAACCTTGTATTTTCCGGGTGCCGCTCTCGGGCCGCCGGCATTTCCATTCCACAAAATCATTCCTTCAATTTTTTCGCCCTCTGGATAATAGGTATCCCAAACAAATTGATTCATGCCTTTTTCGGCTTCAATCTTTAATTTTTTATCGCTCGCTTTATTCGAATAGGTTTTGATTTTTTCTCCTTTTAAATTCATTATCACTATGCTAACCGTAGCACTATCGCTTAGATTTTTTAAATGATAATTAATCAGAGGTCCAAACTGCGGATTGCTTCCTGCATTAACCACATTTTTGCTTTGATAGCCATCGTATAAATAAGTGGGATTGACATCCGCAACAAAAAGTTCGGCTTCGGTAATTTTTGCATCGTATTGTTGAAACATCGATAAGTCATCCAGCACCCAAAAGGATCTTCCTTGGGTAGCTACAATCAAATCATTTTCTTTCAAAGTCAAATCGGTAATCGGAACAAGGGGTAAATTCAATTGCATCGATCTCCAGTTGGCACCATCATCATAACTAATATACATTCCGTATTCAGTACCGCAATACAATAATCCTTCCCGTTTTTTATCGGCGCGTAATACACGGGTAAAATGGGTATTTGGAATTCCGTTGGTTATTAATGTCCATGTTTTACCATAATCTTCGGTCTTGAAAATGTAAGGCGTGTAGTCATCCAACTTATATTTGGTACCCACAAAATAGGCTTTACCCTTCACAAAGGGATCAACTTCTACCGAATTCCACATCATCCATTTTCCAGCTTTGGGTGGAGTAACATTCACCCAATTGGCTCCGCCATCTTTCGAAATATGAATTAAGCCATCATCGCTTCCTGCCCATAAAACATCTTTTTCGTGCGCCGATTCTGTGGCACAAAAAATCGTGCAATAATATTCTACACTTGTATTATCTTTTGTAATTGGACCACCCGATGGACCTTGTTTGCTTTTATCATTCGTAGTTAAATCTCCACCTAATGCCTTCCATGAAGCGCCTTCATCTTCCGAAACAAATAAAACATTTCCGGCAGCATATAATTTTTTTGGATTATGCGGAGAGAAGAAAATAGGGAAATTCCATTGGAAACGGTATTTCTGTATATCGGCGCCGGCGCCAATGGGATTTACCGGCCAAACACTGATGGAACGATTTTCGCCTGTTTTATGATCCATGCGCGAAAGAAATCCTCCGTAATTACCTCCATAAACAATATCCGGATTGCTTGGATCGGCTACCACATAACCGCTTTCAAATCCTGCTGTACTGCTCCAGTCGCCATTGGATATTTGAGAACGCTGCGTTCTCGATAGAATTCTTACCGTGCTGTTATCTTGCTGTGCGCCCAATATTCGATAGGGATAATGATTGTCGGTGCTTACACGGTAAAATTGAGCAGTGGGTTGATTGTAATAGGTGCTCCAATGATCCCCTCCATCAAATGAAATTTGTGCGCCGCCATCGTCCGCTACAATCATTCTTTTTTCATCCTTTGGGTCAATCCATAAATCGTGATGATCGCCATGTGGTGTAGGAATGCTTTTAAATGTTTTTCCGCCGTCGGTACTTTTTAGAAATTCTACATTTAAAACATAGAGGGTATTTTCATTTTTCGGATCTACAAAAACCTTAGAGTAGTACCAGGCACGTTGACGAATATCATTCGTAGAATTTTGCAGTTCCCAGCTTTCGCCAGCATTTTCGCTTTTGTACAAACCACCGTTCTCATTTTCTATGATGGCATAAATTTTATCGGGATTACTTGGTGCAATAGCCACGCCAATAATTCCTAGAACCGATTTATTCGGAAATCCTTTTTTATTATTTAATTTATTCCAGCTATTTCCGCCATCTGTACTTTTCCAGAGGGCAGAACCTGCACCACCACTTTCCATGCTGTAAGGCGTACGAATAACGGTCCAGGT
>Ga0315905_10007866_pt1 | contig 10771 bp, 6 predicted proteins | sample LakEriMetagenome_5_FD_203522 | JGI IMG/M metagenome (GOLD analysis project Ga0315905, IMG submission 203522) | Freshwater fungal communities from buoy surface, Lake Erie, Ohio, United States - Buoy 4 MA121 | ecosystem: Environmental > Aquatic > Freshwater > Lake | place: USA: Lake Erie, Ohio... | reverse complement strand
GGCGGCGGCGACGGCGCGTCGCGCACGCCCCACGCCCCACGCCGCGCGCGCGCGCGCGCCTCTTCGCCCCGCGGGGGCCTCTCGCGCGCTCACGCATCGTCTTTCCTCCCACCCGGAAACCACACACACGCACACACACACACACACACACACACACACACACACACACACACACACACACACACACACACACACACACACACACACACACACAGTCCGCCACCCGCGCCAGCAGCAGCAGCAGCAGCGGCGGCAGCCGGCGTGCCGCCGCGCCCTCGCCGCTCCTGCGCAGCCGCCGCGCCCTCGCGCCCGCGCGCGCCGCCCCGGCCGACGAGGAGCCGCGCATGGAGCCCAGCGGCTACGTGAACAAGGACTCGGCGGGGCAGAGCAACATGTACCCCGTCATCACGCGCGCCTACGAGGCCAAGGCCACCGACATCGGCCTGGGCAACGCCGCGCTGCTGCTGGGCGCCGCCGCCGCCGCGGGCGCCGCCATCTTCCTCGGCCTCAACGGCGTCGAGAAGACGGCCGGCGCGCCCATCCCCGAGGTGGTCGAGCTCGAGCAGTACCTGACGCTGGGGGAGTACGCGGCCAAGTTCCAGGGGCAGCTGTAAATACGAGAGATCTGTGATCGTGGTGTCGTTTTTTGTGCGTCGCAAGGGGGCGTGAGAGAGGGAGAGGGAGAGAGAGAGAGAGAGGGGGGGGGGGGGTGGGCTCGGGCATCTGTTGCCCCGCAGTTTTTCAAGGGGCTTGGTTCTCGCTCGCTCGCTCGCCACAATCAATCAATCAATCAATCAATCAATTCCTCACACGGCGGGCGCGTGGCACCAAAGCAGCAGCAGTGCGCCCTCCTCAGCATCACGCGCCCGCGCCCTCCAATCCTCGCGATCCGTCCTGCGCATCTCTCTTGCGCGCGGCCCTTTGGCAAGAGCAGAGAACGAGATACTCCTCCACAACAACCCCCTCCTTGCTCGCTCCGCGACTCCCAGCTCGAGGCGGGCGCGGGCCCGCGCCCGCGCGCCTTCGGCGCGCGCCGGTAGCGGCGCTCCGGTCCCCATCGGGGCGATGGACGCCCCATCCGCCGCGGGAGCGACGGCAGAGGCGGATGCCGCGGCCGCGGCGCCGCCGCCGCCGCCGCCGCCGACGACGACGACGCCGCCGCCGGCGACCCCCGACCCCTCGTGCCGCATCTGCCTCGAACGTGCCACCGACGCCCACGCCCCTCCCTGCGGCCACCCCTTTTGCGGCGCCTGCCTGGACGAGTGGTGCTCGCGGCAGCGGGCGCCCGTGCCGTGCCCGCTGTGCAAGGCGCCCTTTACCGAAGTCGCGCCGCTCGGCGGCCCAGACGGAAAAGCGCGCCGCGCCGTCGTCGCCGCGCCCGAGGGGCAGCCGCTGCCGGCCGAGGCGGAGGCCGACCTCTCCTGCTTGGACCACGCCTACTTTTTGGGCGAGGCCGGGCGCCTCGCGCGGCGCGCCTCGAGCGTGCGCGACCGCCTCGTGCGCGACGCGTGCGGCTTCTCGTCCGGCGGCGGCGGAGGCGGCGCGGGGGGCAGGAGCGGCGGCAGCTTCTTTGTCGGCGGCTCAAGCCCGTACGGCGGCGGCGGCGGCCTGCTGCGCGCGCGCAGCCTGACCTCGGCGCACGTGGCGCACATGGCCGGGAGCTACGGACGCGGGGTCGTCGTCATCGGCGGCGGGGGCAGCAGCTTTGGCGCCGGTGGCGGCGGCGTCCGGGGCGCGAGCGCGGGCGGCGGAGGCGGCGCGGGCCTCGCGGCGGCGGCGGCGTTTTACCGGCGCCGCCACCCGCCGTCCGCCACGGCGGCGACGCCGCAGCCGAACAACCAGCAGCAACAGCAGAATCGGCAGCGGTGGCAGCAGCAGCAGCAGCAGCAGCAGCAGCAGCAGCAGCAGCAGCAGCAGCAGGCGACGCCGCCCATGGGCTCGTCGCCCGCGTCGTCGTGGTCGTCGCTCTGCTTTGGCGCTGCAGGTGCCGGCGGCGACGCCGACGGCCCTTTGCCCGCGCCGCCACCTCCGCTCGACTCGGACGCGGCCATCGGCGGCCTGCAGCAGGTGATCCTCACGCTCGAGGCCATGCTCGCGCGCTTCCGCGCGCACAATCCGTTCGACGCGCGCGAGGCCCTCGAGGACCTTCATCGCCTGGATGCGCTCGTGTCTTGTGCCGCAGCGGTTGGCGGCGGCGGGGTGGGCGGCGCGGGCGGCGGGAGCGGCCCGCCGACCGGCGCGGCGGCCGTCGACCCGGCCGCGGCCGCGAGCCTGCGCGCCATGTGGTGGGAGGGCACGTCGTCGGGTGGCGGGCACCGGTGGCGGCCGTCGCACCTGCGCACGGGCAGCGGGGCCGGCGGGGCGGCGGCTGTTGCGGGCGATGCGGCGGCGGCGGCGGGCGGCTCGGACGCCGACGCCGACGACGCCGACGCCGCAGCGGCCGCCGCCACCGCCGCCGCTGCCGAGGACGACGACGCGGCCCTCGCCGTGGCCCTCTTTGCCGCGGACGAGGATGACGATGACGATTACCATCACCATGACGACCATGATGACGACGACGAGGACTATGACGACGATTATGACGATTTCGAAGAGGCGACGCTGCGCGGTCGCACCCCCGGGCGCGCCCCTCGGCGCCGCTGACGAGTTGTCGCCTCTTTTTTTTTTTTTGCCCGGGGCAACCAATTTTTGGAGCTCTCCCACGCCGCTCTTGCGACACTTTCACACTACTATCGAACTCTTTCCCCCAACCTGGCTGTCCCTCTCTGCCGGCCTAGGACCACACCCCCTGTTGAACAAACCACACACACGCGCGCCCCTCGCAAGCAAGCAACTGTGCAACTGACACGACCGCACCTCTCTCCGGGTCCCACCCCAAGCAAGAGCAAACTCGATCGCGCACGCGCGCCTCCGGGCACCGCGCGCGCGCGGACAATGTCCGCGCTGTCCGGGCAGACCGCGGGCATGTCCGCGGACGTGCTCAGCGGGTTGAGGGCCGGCCCCATTGGCGGGCGCGCGCGCGCAATGGTCAACAGCAGGTGCGTCGCGCCCCTCTGCTTTTTGCCTCACTCATTCCTCGCGCCGTCCGCTTTGGTCGTCGAGCTGTGCGCGCGCGCGCGCCCTGAAACACCGCAACGAACATGTGCCCGCTGCACAGCTCTACACTAGTAGACGCCCTCCGCGCGGCGCCAGGCGGCCATTGGCGAGCGGCGTTGAGCGCGATTTGGCGCCGTTCTGGTTTGGGTTTTCGGCGGCCGCGCCCCGCAAGGCGCAGCCCACGCGCCCGCTCAGCAGCAGCCCTCCTCCTTTTCCCCTCCATCCATGCAACACAAACACACACGCGTTCACACAGGCGGAGACCAGCGCCGGCGTCCCTCCGCGCCAGGGCAGCTCTGCGCTCTCTGTCGCCGCCACCCGAGGTGCGGAGGCAGAAGAAGCAGCCGCCTCGGCCGCCGGTGCCGGCCCGGGCGGCCGCGACGTTCGCACGGCAGCCGCCGCCGCAGCAGCAGCAGCAGCCGCAGCCGCAGCAGCAGCAAGAGGCGCCGCCGGACCAGCCGCCGAGCCGCCCCCTGTCCCTCGCCGCCGCCGCCGCCGCCGCCGCCGCCGCCGCCGCGTGGGTGGCGACGGCGACGGCGACCTCTCCCGGCGAGCTCCCGCCGCCGCCGCCGCTGCTGCTGCGGTCGGCGTGGGAGGCCTACCTGTCCGCCCTCGCCGCGCACCCCCTGGAGGCCAAGCTCGCGACGGGCGTGCTCGGCGCCCTGGCGGGCGACGCCATCGCGCAGGGCCTGCAGGCCCGCCGGAGGCGCGGGGCCTGGTCGTACGACGCCCCGCGCGCCGCGCGCATGGCCGCCTTCTCGGCGCTGGTCGGCACGCCGTTTGCGGTGGCCGAGTATGCGCTTCTGGACGGCGGCGGCGGCGGGGGCGGCGGCGGCCTCGCGGCGGCGGAGGCGGCGGCCGGCATTGCCGCGGCCGCCTCATCCCCCTCGTCGTCCCCCTGGATCGAGGCCCTGGGCAAGGTCGCCGCCGACCAGCTCGTCGCCTCGCCCGCAGGCATGGCCGCGTTCTTCTTCGTGATCCGCCTGATGGAGCGCCGCCCGGGGGGCGCGCGCGAGGCCGCGCAGGCCGCCGCCGCGCGCCTGGGGCCGTCGCTCGTCGCGTCCTGGCGGCTGTGGGTGCCCGCCCAGACGCTCAACTTTGCGCTGGTCCCGCCCGACCTGCGCATCGCGTTCGTCAACGTCGTGGCGATCGGGTGGACGGCCTACTTGAGCGCGGCGGCCAACGACGACGATCAGGCGGAAGAGTAGGAGGAGCAGGAGCAGGAGGAGCAGGAGGAGGGGGGAGCGGCGACGACGCGGTGAGCCGTCGGCCGCCGCGCGCGCGACGCCCATTTGTGATCGCGCCGTTGTTCCCCCCCCCCCCTGACTCGCCCCGCACTTCAGCCCCCATCTGGGGCATCGATGCGAAGAGTAGAACAAACGGACACACCACATTGGTGAATAGGCCAGCGCGCATTAATTCCATCCATCGTTGCGCACACCCCAATCGTCTCCTCTCGACAAGCAACAACACTCGGCGATGGCGTCCGCCGAAGACGACGCGGCGGCGCTCGAGCAGCTAGAGATGGAGATCGAGGCCCTGCGCTACACGTACGAGGAGGGCGACCACGTCGCGATCGCGTGCGATCAGGGGGTCGCGACGTTGTCGTTTGTCGCGCGGCCGCGCGGCGCGACGGCGGTGGCGGCGGCGGCGGCGGCGGCGGGCGGCGACGACGGCAACGACGGCAACGACGGCAACGGCGACGACGACGACGACGACGAAGCAACCATCGTCCCGCGCAGCAACCACTTTGTCGAGGCCGACCTGGTCATCGTCGCCAGCGTCGCCAGCGCCACCAAGCCGTGCTACCCGCACTGCCCGCCAACCGTCCGCCTCGCCGGCGCGCGGGGGCTCGGCGACACGCGCGCGCGGGCGCTCGTCGCGGCGCTTGAGGCCGAGGCGTCGTCCTTGGCCGCCCACGGCGAGCCCGCCCTGGGCGCCCTCGTGGAGCGCGCGCGCGACCTTGCCACGGCCGCCGACACGCCCCTCGGCGACTGCCCGATCTGCCTCGAGCCGCTGCCGGCGGCGGTGGTGGCGCCGCCGTCGCCCACGGCCGCCCCATCCCCGCCGCTCGCCCGGCTCGGCTGCTTCCACGCCCTGCACGCCGCCTGCCTCGTGCGCTGGTATCGGCACGCGCAGGCCGACCTGTCGGAGCAGGAGCGCGCGCTGGCCGAGCGCGTGCGGTCGTCGGCGGCGGCGGCCGCGCTGGCGCGCGAGACGCTGCCGCCGCGCGACGCGCTCGGCGGGCGCGCGCTGCGGTCGGCGGCGCCGACGAGGCGGCGGCAGGAAATGGGCGAGGAGGAGGCGGACGAGGGCGACGAAGAGGGACAGCCTCAAGCTGCTCCCACCGAGTCCGACCCCTACCGCCTCGACTGCCCGAGCTGCCGCGCGCCGTTCTCGGTGGCGCACGTGGTGGCGGCGAAGCAGCAGCGGGGGCGCGAAGGCGACAGCGGCGGCGGCGGCGGCGGCAACGACGACGGGGGCGCCGCCGCGACGCGCGCCCTCTGGCGCCTGCTCGGCTCGCCCGGCGACCTGGCCGCGCTCGCGATCGACGACAAGGCGTCCGACGACAGCGGCTGGGCGGACGCGCGCCTGCGCGAGGACCAGGCGCGCCGGGCGGCCGCGTTCGAGCGGCAGCGCGCGGCGGGGGGGACGGTGGTCGAGGAGCTGTCCGAGCGGCAGCGGCTCGCGCTGCTGGGGCAGCAGCGGGAGCGGGAGGAGGAGGCGGGGCGGGAGGAGGCGCAGCGGGAGGAGGCGCAGCGGGAGGAGGCGCAGCGGGAGGCGCAGGCCGGGGCGCCGACGGCGACGGCGGGGGGCGGCGGAAGAGGGGGGGCGAGGGGACGGCGCGGGGGCGGCGGCGGCGGCAGGGGCGGCGGGCGGGGACAGCAGGCGGGCGGCAGGAGGGGCGGCGGCGGACGAGGAGGCCAAAGCCACGCGCCGGCCCGGCCAACTTGAAAACTTATAGACACGTGTCACTCGCAGTCGCGTCCTACATCAAACGCACAAAACCCCGCTGCGCGCGCGCGCACGCACGCCGCTGCTCCGCAAACACGAAAGCGAAAAACAAAAAAAAACGTGCCGCGCGCGCCGACGGCGGCGACGTCACCTCTCTTTGCGCCGCGCCCCGGAAACGACGACGATGCTGCAAATGGCCACGCCCGGCGGCGGCGCGCGCCGCGACGGCTACGGCTCCTCCGCCGGTGGCCGCCACCACCACCAGCAGCACCCCGCCGCCGCCACCATCTCCTCCCCGGCCGCCATGGCGGCCGCCTCCCCGCTCGTGGCCCCGCCCCTCCCCGCGGGCCTGCCGCCGCTCGACGCCGCCGCCAACGATCGCTGCTGGAAGATGGCGCAGGAGGCGCAGTCCTTCTCGCGCGAGCTCGCGGCCCTGCGCGCCGCGCTCGCCGAGCACGCTGCGGCCACGGTCGCGCTCCTCGGCGTGCGCCCTGCGACGGCGGCCGGCGGCGGCAAGGCGTCCGCCGCCGCGAGCGACGCCGGCTCCCCGCTGGCCGCCATGCTCGCCGCCCCCTTGCCGCGCGTGTGGGACAGCGTCGAGGGCCGCCTGGCCGAGCCCCTGCGCGCGACGGCCACGCACTACGGCGGGCTCGAGGCGGGCGCGGGCGCCGGCGCGGGCGCGGGCGCGAATGCTGCCCCGCCTGCGGGCCCCTTGGAGTCGCGCCTCTCGCACACGGTCGGCGGCGGCGGGCCCGTGCCCGCCTACGCCGCGCTCGAGGCCGCGGCCGCCGAGCTCCTGTCGCGCGTCGACGGCGCCGTGCTCGCCCCGCTCGACGCCTGGCAGCGCGACCTCGCGCTCGCCGCCGCGCGCCTGCCGGAGGTCGAGTCGCTGCGCGCCGAGCTGGCGGCGGCGCTCGGGCGCGCCGAGCAGGCGCGCTCGCGCGCCGAGGAGGCCGCGGCGGCGGCGGCGGTGACGACGACGACGAGCGCGGGGGGGGCCGAGAAACAGGAGGAGGAGGAGGAGGGCCGCGGTGGTGTTGGTGTTGGTGTCGGCGGCGTTGGACGCGGTGCTGCTGAGACGCAGGCGACGACGACGACGACGGCCACGACGTCCTCGTCGATGGCGCCCGCTGCCGGCGGGCCGCAGCCGCAGCAGCAGCAGCCGCCGCTGCCGCAGCGCTACTACCGCGTGCGGCTCGTGCCCGCGGCCGCGGGCGTCGTGGGGCCGGCGGCCGCTCCCGGCGGCATCGGCCGGCGCCGCGCCGGGCGCCGCGGCCCGCTCCGCGCGCTTTTTGGCGCGTGCACCAACGTGAGTTTCATTTTTGGGGGGGGGTTGCTTGGCGCCGCCGCGGCCTCGGCCCTCGTTTTCTCAATCCCGCGCCCCCCTGCTCCTCCCCCTCCCCACAAACACACGCGCGCAACAAAACAGCCCCGCACCACGGACGGCGGCGCAGGCGGCGCGCCGACGACCCTCGCGCCCTCCAGCTACGACAAGCAGTACGGTGGGGGCCTGCTGGGCCTTCGCCGCCGCCGCCGCGGGCGCATCCTCCACCTCGGCCGCGGCGGAGGCGCCGAGTCGGGCCCCGCCGCCGCCGCCGCCGCCGCCACCACCGCCGCGAGCACCCCCGCCGCCGAGCCCGCCGTCGGCGTCGGCGGCCACCCCGACACCCGCCGCGCCGCCGCCCGCGCCGCCGCGCGCGAGGAGGACCTCGCCGTCGACGCCGCGCTCGCGCACCGCGCCGCCGAGGCCGCGCGCGCCTCGTTCGCCGAGGTCGAGGCGGCGGCCGCGCGCCACCTGTCGGCCCTGTGCCGCGACGCGGCGTGGGCCAAGAGTTACGCCCAGGCCGAGCTCGTGGCGGCCAAGGACGCGCTCCAGGCCGCCGCCGTGGGCCTCGGCCCGGCCCTGATGCCGCTCCCGGGCCCGCTCTTCGAGCACCACCCGGCCGCGCCCCCGCGCGGCGCGTTTGCGGGCGCCGCGGGCGTCGCGTTTGCGCCGCCGCTCATGCCGTCGCGCCCGCTGGCCGAGGCGCAGGCGGAGGCGGCGGCGGCGCCGGCGCCGGGGGCGGGCTCCGCCGCGCGCGTCGAGGCCGCCGCGCGCGAGCTGGCCGCGGGCCCGCACGTCGCGACGGCCGCGCCGATGCTGCGCGGCGCGCGCCCAGACGTCTCGGGCCAGGAGCGCGCGCCCGTGCCCGCGGCCGGGCGCGCCGTGCCGGGCGAGGCGGGCGCGGGTGGGGGTGCGGGGGGCGTCGGTCTGGCGCCCGTCACGCCCGCGCGCGGCACGCTGGTCGGCGGGGGCGGCGGGGGCGCCGTCGCCGCCTCGCCCGAGGAGAGGCCGCGCGCCTCGTCGGTCGGGCAGGCGGCGGCTGGTGCCCCGGCGACGTCGATGGGCGGCGCGGCGGAGCAGCAGGTGCACGAGCCGGCGCCGCGGTTCGCCTTTGTCAACTGAGGAGGGGTCTGCGTCAGCTGGACGGCTGGACTGGACGTCGCTCTACTCCCTCTTCCCTACGAGTTGATTTGTCTTTTTTCTTTTGTTTTTTTGATTTGTTTTTTTTTCCTCCGCCGACCGCCGCCGCATCCCGCTCCCCGCGCACGTACGACGCTGCCCCCTGTTGCCTCCTCTGCCTTCCCACCGATCACGCCCCCCCCCCCCCCACTGGTCGAGCGCATCTCGAGTCAAGACACACACAGCGCACGGTAACACAAAACGCTGTCTCTCTCTCTCTCACGCCGCCGCACGTGCCACGTTCACCAGTTCTCAAACGGCGCCCCGAGCGGCGGCTTGACGCGCCGGCTCTCGGCGTCGAGCGCGTCCCACTCGCCGTCATCGAGGCACCACCCGCACGCGCCGACGAGGTCCTCCACCTGCCTGGCGTTCTTGGCGCCCGGGATGGGCACGATCCCCTGCTTCATGATCCAGTTGAGCGCGACCTGAGCGGGCGTCTTGCCGCCGCGCGCGTCGCCGATCTGCTTCATCAGGTCGAGCAGCGTCGAGATCTCCTTGATCTTGCCGCCGTAGAGGGCCGCGCGCGGCCCCGACGGCAGCGGGCCGCCCGGCCTGTACGCGCCCGTCAGGAGCCCCTGCGTGAGCGGCGAGTACGCGACCAGGGTCGCGCCGCGCTCGCGGCACGCCTCCAGGACGCCGTTGGACTCGGGCGCCCGGTACAGCAGGCTGTACTGCACCTGGTTGGACGACAGCGACAGGCCGCGGCGCTCGAGGGCGTCGGCGGCCTCGCGCACGCGCCGCGCGTTGAAGTTGGACGCCCCCACGGCGCGGGCGATCCCGGCCTCGGCGACGTCGGCCAGCCCCTCGGCGAACGCCGCGTTGGACAGGCCCGACGTCAAAAACCCGGGCCAGTGCTGGATGTAAAGGTCGATCTGCGACACGCCCAGGCGCTCGGCCGACGCCTTGGCCGCCGACGTCACCTGGCCGCGCGAGACGCGCCACGGCAGCGGCGCGAACTTCGTGCAAATGAATGGCCTTGGCGCGATCGCGCCGCCCCGCGCCGCCGCCTTTCCTTCTTCTTCCTCGCGCATGAACTCGCCGATGAACGTCTCCGACAATCCGTAGCCGTACACCTCGGCCGTGTCGATGAACGCGCGGCCGCCCGGGATTTTTCCTTGAGCGGCGAGGCGCTGCAAAGCGGTGTACGCCGCCGAGTTGTCCGCCTTCTGGTACGTCTTCTGGTAGCCCCAGTAGTTGGAGCGGTCGCCCCACGACCACGCGCCAAAGCCGAGCGGGGGGCTCTCGAGGCCTGCTTTTTGGGGGGGAGGGGGGGGGGGCGGGGGGGAGTGAGCGGGCGGGAAGAGGGCGGGGCGGCGGCGACGCGCCGACCGACGATTCGACGCACCCGTCTTTCCGAGCTGGACGGTGCCGATGGCGGCCGAGTCCGTGGCAGCGGCGGCGGCAACCACGCGCACGGCCGGCTTGCGGCGGGACGCGACGACGGCCCCTCGGGCGGGCGGGCGGGCGCTGCTCGCGAGCATGATATCGAAGGGTGTGGTGGTGGTGGGTGGGTGGTTGTGGCGAGCCGCGTCGACTCGAGCGCGCGCGGCGCGTTGCCAACGATGGGGGGACGTGTCGGCCGGCAAACGGGCTGTAGGACGACCAGTACCGCGTGTTAGGGAGAGGAGGTTTTGATCCGCGTGCGAGCCGTGGGCGGTCGATCGGAAGGACGAGGGCGCGGCGCGTGCACGGAGCGGAGGTCGCGCGCGGCGCGGCGGTTCGCCGGTGGCGGCGCCCGCCAACCTCTCTCTTGCTCAAGAAACCACGACGCGCCCTGACCCCCGCGCGGCCCCCGATTCTTCCACAAGCCCCGCCTCCTCCAGTAGCAGCAGCAGCAGCAGCACCGCAACGTCCTCTGTCTGAATAAAATCCGTACGATCGACGCCACCTCCTCCTCTTCTCTTCGAGACGCGCGCGCCCTCAACAACACACCACCACCCAAGCAAGCTCGACACGTCCGCCTTGTTCTCCGACAGCACCGCGCGCGCGCGCCCTCCCACAGCGGATGGCTCCGCGCGCGCTGCCCGTCCTGGAGAACCAGGTGCACTACGGGATCGGGGGATGGTGCGTGGCCGCGTCGAATTGGCCCCGTGCGCGCCAGTCGATCGCCCGCCGCGGCCGCCCCGCGCTCGCTCTCGCGCGTCGCGCGGGACGGCGCGCCAGCGCAAAAAAAGCGCGCGCGCGCTCGCGCAAAAAAAAGCACTCGAGCACCCGCGC
>Ga0315905_10007865_pt1 | contig 10771 bp, 4 predicted proteins | sample LakEriMetagenome_5_FD_203522 | JGI IMG/M metagenome (GOLD analysis project Ga0315905, IMG submission 203522) | Freshwater fungal communities from buoy surface, Lake Erie, Ohio, United States - Buoy 4 MA121 | ecosystem: Environmental > Aquatic > Freshwater > Lake | place: USA: Lake Erie, Ohio... | reverse complement strand
CCGCCCCGCGGGCGGCCCCGGGCCGGGCGCGGGGGCGCGCTCGTGAATGCGACGAGGGCGTCGGTGAGCCGGCGGGCGACGAGCGCGCGCGCAAGCGCAACCCGACCCCCCGACCCCCGACCCCCCGACCCCCGACCCCCGACGCCGACGCCGACGCCGACGTCGAGAAGCAAAACACGCGCGGCTCTCTCACCTGTACAGCTCCAGGGTGCGCCGCGTCATCGCAACGGCCGCGTCGATCTTGCCGCGCAGCACCGGGTCGTCGATCGCGGCGAGGCGCGTTCGCAGGACGCGCACGCTCACAAACGGCGACGACTCGGTCGCCATGGAATGCGGTTTAGTTTTTTTCACGGGAGGCTCAGCAGGGCTGCGGCGCGCAGCATGGCGTTCTTGTGTGGCAAGTGGTGGTGAGCAAGGGCGACATATACAGCAGGTCGGGGGACCTTGGAAGGTTTAGGAGCATCACGCATCACGCGTCGCCGCCGCCCTTGTTCATCGCCGCGCGCGCGCCGCCGCCGCCGCCGCCCCGCCCGCTCCTCCTCCTCCTCCTCCTCCTCCTCCTCCTCCTCCCCCTCCCGCGGCCGCAGCCTCGAGCGCGAGCGCCGACGCCGCCTCCTCCAGCGCCGCCTCGGCCGCCTGCAGCCGCCGGTCCTCCTCCGCATCCAGCGCGTCCGCATCCCCCGCCGGCAGGAAGCACCGCCGCACGCGCCGCGCGTCGAGCCAGTCGTCTGGCATCGGCGGCACGGCGCCGCGCGCGCGGGCGGCGTGGTACTGCGGCGTGCCCGGCAGCGGCGGCGGCACGACGACGAGGGCGGGACTTCGGGGTCGCCGGGCGGCGGTGTCGGCGCCGGCGCCCCGCCCGCCGCCCGCGTGGAGGGCGGCCGAGGCGGCGGCGGCGGCGGCGGCCGAGGTCGCGCCGCCGCCGCCGCCCCCTCTGCCGCCGCCGCTGCGGCCGCGGCGGCGGCCGTCCGCCGCATCGCGCCCCCGCTCCTCGGCCCCGTCCTCCTCCCCCCCCGCGCACCCGGCCGCCTCCATCACGCGCTCCCACGCCGCGTGCCACGCCGGCCGCTCCACCAGCTCCCCGCCCGAGGGGACGCGCGACGACGACGACGACGACGACGACGACAACGACGGTGGCGCCGCCGCCGCCGCCACGCCGAGCTCAAACGCCTCGCCCGCGCCGCGCGCCCAGTCGCACGTGCCGTTGGCCAGGCCCTCGGCGTACGCCCAGTAGCCCGCGTCCTTGCGGTTGGAGGCTCCCGTGCCGCGCGCCTCCTTGGCCAGGAACTCGGCGCGGCTCTTGATCGCGTAGTGGTGCAGGGCCACGGGCGACCACACGGGCAGCATCGCCTTGCCGCCCGCGCCCGCCCCCCGCCCCCCCTCCCCGTCCTCCTCCTCGGCGGTCAGCGGGCCCGACACGGCCCGCCCGGCCGCGTCGACCACGCTCGGCGCCCCGGGCTTGAGCACGACGGCGTGCGGCGTGCCGCCCATGGCCAGCACGTGTCCCGTGTGCGCGGCGGCCACCTTGAAGTGGCGCGACTCGCGGTGCTCGCGGGGAACGCACGCCGTGAAGCTGCGCATGGGCCCGCGGCCGCCGCCGGGGCGCCCGGCCAGGCCGCCCGACGCGTAGAGCACCCAGTTGAGCGCGAGGCCGCCGGCGCCGCGCTCCTCGAGGTGGTGCAGGTAGAGCGGCCACAGGCCCTCGGACAGGTGGCCGGTGTTGCTGTTGTTGTGCGCCTCGAGGGAGACGCCTGGCTGTTTGGCGGTCGCCGAAGGAGCAGGCAGCTCGAGCAGCGACGCCGCGGCCTTGGCCGCCGCCGTCCCCGCGTCGCCGCCGCCGTCGCTGCGCTTGCCGCCGCCGCCCGCACCCCGACCCCCACCCCCACCACCCTCCTCCGCCGCCAACGCCGCCACCGCCGCCGTGTCAAACACGACAAACTCGTCCACGTCCAGGAACCCCAGCCACCGGTGCCGGCCGCGGTGCTGCTCGATGCAGGCCTGGTACGCGCGCCACTGGTTGGTGTCTAGGAACGAGGGCAGGCGACGCGGGCGCCCCTTGAACGCCTGGAGCTCGGCGAGGCCCGTGGCGAGGTAGTCGGCCAGGCCGGGCGCGAGCGGGCGCGTGCTGTTGTGGTCGAACACGTAGAACTTGTCCACGCCGAGCCAGCTGTGGTACTCGATCCAGTGGCGCAGGTCGCGGCGCTGGTCGCGCACGCACACGCACATCGCGCTGTAGCCGTCGGGCCAGAGGAGGCGCTGGCGCGCGCGCAGGTCGCGCGCGGCGCGCGAGTAGGTCGCGGGGGACTCGGGCAGGCCGCGCATGGCGCGCCAGTCCGGGTCGGCGCCGCCGTACTCGACGCTGGCGCGGTCGGCGCGCGGCACGGCCGCGGCGTCGGCCGCGCGCGCGAGCGGCGGGGCGCCCGCGACGAGGCGCGCGAGCTCGGCGCGGCCGCTGGCGTCGCTTTTCGGCGGCGTGTCTTTGTTGGCGGCGGCGGCGGCAGAGGTGATCGTCGTCGTCGTCGCCGTGGCGAGGGCGGCGAGGAGGAGGAGGAGGAGGCGGTGCAGCGTTGGCAGGCGGGCCGCACCCGGCCGCCGCGGGCCGAGGGGCCGTGGCGCGCGCATCCCCGACAACGACGGACGGTTCGTCGTGAGTCTCGTCGCCCCCATCGCCCCGCGCGCGCGCGCGGAGAAAGAGCAGAGGAGGATATGGAATGCAGGCAAGCCGCCCCTTAACGCGGGTGTCGATGCGTCGTCATGCGGCTGACGCGTGTGTGTGTGTGCGTGTGTGTGTGTGTGTGTGTGTTGACTGAACGGGTGGCGGCGATTCGCGCTCGCTTGTCGTTGTCGGCGCGCGCGACGGCTTTGAGCCAGCGGCAGCGCCAACGCGTCCAACAGCGCGACGCGTTTTCAAGACGCGCCGGACGGCGACGCCGCCGCCCCTTCTTCCTCTCGCGCCGCCGCCGCCGCCGCGACCCCCTCGCGCCGCCCAAACCGCAAAAACAACAACAACCACCATCATGGCGCCCGCCACCAAGATGCTGCTGGAGCTCACGACCGACGACCTGCGCCGCATGCGCGGCCAAGACGAGGAGCAGCAGAAGGCGGAGGCGGCTAAGAAGGACAAGGTGAGCGCTCGAGAGAGAGACGGCCGCCCGCCCGCCGTTGACCCTCGGCGCCGGCGCCGCTCCACATTTGACTCGCGGCGCCTTCCTGAACCAAAAAAACGACACAAACCGCACACAGGCGGAGCAGCAGCAGCAGCAGCAGCAGCAGGAGGAGGAGGAGCAAGAGCAGCTGCTGCGGCTGCAGGCGACCATGGCGCTGCAGCAGCGCAGAAGCAGCAGCAGCAGCATCTCGGACGCAGACGACGACGGCGGCGACGACGACGACGGCGGCAACAACGACGCCAACGCTCACACCAACCACCACCACCGCCTCGCCGCCCTCGAGCGCGCCGAGCGCCTGCTGTACGCGTCCAACAGCGACGCGTTCAAGACCCTCCAGAGCCGCGTGCACCTGGCCGCCTCGCACGCCGCCTCCGCGGCGTCCGCCCAGCTCGCCCAGCGCAAGGCCGCGCTCGAGGCGCGCCGCGACCGCGCCGCGGCCGAGGCGCTCGCGCGGAGCGCCGAGCGCGAGGCGGTCGCCGAGGCGGCCGCCGCGGCCGCGCGCCGCGAGCTCCTGCTGGCCCAGCGCGACGCGCGCCTGCAGCAGCTCGAGGACCTCAAGCAGCGCATCGCGGCCGAGCGGGAGCAGGCCGCGCGCGAGGGCGAGGCGGTCGCGTCGGCGGCAAAGCGCGAGCGCGAGCGCGCGGCGGCCGCGGCGGCCCAGCAGCGCAGCCTGCAGCGCGCGGCGGCCGAGGCGCTGCGCTCGGACAACGCGCGCCTCAAGGCGGCGCGGCTCGCCGAGGACGCCGCGGAGCAGGCCGCGGACGCCGAGCGCGCTTTTGCAGCGGCGGCGGCCGAGCGCAGCGCAGCGGCGGCGGCCGCCGCGCGCAGGGGCGCGGGGGCCGACGCGGCGCGGGAGGCCGTGATCGAGGCGGCGCAGCGCGCACTGGCGGCCGAGAGGGAGCGGCGGCGGGGCGTGGAGGGTTTGGGAGTGGGCGGCAACGGCGGCAGCAGCACCGTCGGCGGCAGCAACAGCAACAGCAGCAGCGTCGCCACCATCGGCAGCAGCCTCGCGAGGCCGGCAACAAAAATGCCCGAAAAAGGCACAAAAAAACACCCGGGCGTCGACAAGCGCGCGGCCTACCTGTCCTTCATGGCCGCCAAGGCCGCCGCCAAGCGCGCCGCGCTCGAGGAGGAGCGGCTGGACCTCGAGGAGGAGCGGGGGGCGGCGGCGTCGCGCGTGGCAACGGAAGACGGGGCTGCGACCCGCACGGCACCCCGGCAACCGCCGCTGCCGCCCGGCGAGCGCAAGGCCCGCACCCTGCGCGCCCAGGCCAACGAGCGGCTCGCAGAGGTTTGGCGCCTGCAGGCCGAGTATCGCGCGCGTCGCGAGGCGGCCGAGCGCGGGCTCGCGGCGCGCGAGGCGCGCGCGGCCGTCGAGGCCGTGCGCGACGAGGCCGCGGCGTTCGAGGCCTATGCACGCGGGGTGGTGGTCGAGGCGGCGGCAGCGGCGGCGACGGGGGCGGCGACGACGGGGGCGGCGACGGGGCTCGCGCTTCTTGGGCGCGCCCGCCGTTTTGGAGGGCGCGGCTGATCTTGATGACGACGACAACGACGGCGAGGAGACAACGGGGCGTGGCAGATAAATTAAAAAAAACAGCCTGTGCGATCGAAAAGAGCAAAAAACGCGCCGCCCGCGCCGCCCGCGTCCGCGCGTCAGTCCTCGCGCGGCTGCGGGCGCGACTGCACGACGTAGACCTGGTGGTGGCCAGCGCCCCCCCCGGCAGCACCGTTGAACCCGACCACGCACCCCTCGGCGTCCTGCGCCTCGCCGCCAAACTCGGCCTCGAGCGCGGCGCACACGCGCGCCAGCTCGGCGCCGAGCGCCCCCCGCGCGTCGGCGCTGGCCGACAGCCGCTGGCGCGCATAGTCGACGCGCCGGCGCGCGAGGGGGTACGTGCGGCCCTTTTGCGGCGGTGGTGCGGGCGCCGCCGCTGCTGCTGCTGCTGCTGGCGCGGCGACGGGGACCTCGACCACGTCGCCACTGATGCGTCCGCCGGCCCTGGCGTACAGGGCCTCGGCGATCAGGGGGCCGCGGCCGCCGCCGCCGCCGACGCCAATGCCGCCGCCGACGCTCCCGGAGGGCGGCGCGGGCGGCACGAGCGCCTCTGAAAAGTTGGCGAACGCGAGCGTGGCGGCCAGCTCGCCCTTGCCCTTGTCGAGGAGCAGGCGCCAGCCGCTACCCCTGGAGGCGCCGGCCAGCGTCTCGCCCAGGCCCGGCGCGAGCTCGGCGAGCGCCAGCGAAGACGAGGCCCCGTTGCCCCCACCCCCACCACCCGCCGCAACCACGACGGGCGACCGCGTGTGCAGCACAAACGACACGTCCGGCGCCAGCTGCTCCTGCACGAGCACGGCCATGGCCGCGGAACGCTGCGGCACGCCCGCCGCGCGCCGCGCCAGCACCGCGCGGCGCGTGTGCAGCGACGCCCACACGGCCGCGACCGCGGCGCCGAGGTCGGCCGCCGCCGCCGACGACGACGCCGCCACCGCGCTACGGAGCGGCACGTTGGGGACCGAGTCGTACAGGCCCGCGCCGGACAGGCCCGCGAGGTCCTCGACGTTGGCCGACGAGCGCGCGATGAGGAACTGGGGCGACGATGGCGCTTGCGCGCCCCCCTCCTGCGGAAAGGCCGCCAGCACGCGCTCGAGCGCCGCGGACGGCGGCCGCAGCGACGACACGAGCCGCCCGAGCTCGTCGCACGCGGCGTCCAGCTCGGCGAGCGCCTCGCCGCTGCCGCCGCTGCCGCCGTCGGCGCTGAGGGCGTCGGCGCGGTCGAGCAGGGCGTCGTACTCGGCGCGCACGCCCGCGGCGTCGGCGGCGGCCTCCATGGCGCCAAACGGCAGGACGGCGCCGCGCGGCGCCAGGAACAGCGGCGGCGCCGTCGCGCCGCCGCCCCTGCCGCCTCCCGCTGCCGCCTGCGACAGCCGCAGCAGCCGCGCGCAGCTGGCCGCCTTGGCGCCGCACGTCTCGGCGCGCGCGTCCGGCAGCGGCACCACCTCGAGCGCCTGGCTGCAGTCGGCCGCCGGGGCGGGGGCCGCGGGCTTGACGAGAGGGGCAGCGGCAGCAGCCTTGGCAGCATCAGCAGCAGCAGCAGCAGCAGCAGCCTTGGGCGCCGCCGCCGCCCCAGCCGCCGCCCTCCCCCCTGCCGCCGCCGCCGCCGCCCCAGCCGCCCCAGCCGCCGCCCTCACCAGCTCGACCGTCGAGCCGTCGCCGCCGACGCGCAGCTCCACGGGCGCGCCGACGAGCGGGAGCACCTCGCGCGCCAGGGCCTCCGGGGAGATGGTCGCGAGAGGCACGCGCTCCTGGCGCGCGCGCACGCCCAGGTGGCTCAGGTGCGGCAGCGGCTGCGCGAGCGCGATGCCGCGCAGCGGGGACGCCGCGCCCCCGCCCCCGCCCCCGCCCCCGCCGAGCTCCTCGTCGCCCGTCGCCTCGCGCAGCAGCAGCACGACGCCCTGCCCCTGCGCGGCCGCGTCGGCGAGGGCGCGGCGCGCGGCGTCGCTGTCCATGGACGGGACGTCCACCAGCACGCCGCGCGCCGTGCCCGCCACGATGGGCTCCCACTCGGAGACAGCGATGCCGCCGCCGCCCCCGCCCCCCGCCCGCGCCGCCGCCACGCGCGCCGCGCGCTGCAGCAGCGCCAGCAGGCGGCTCAGCTGGAACGCGACCGACGCGCGCACCTCGGCCTCGGCAAAGGTCGCGACGGCGTGCTCCGGCACCCCAAGGGGCGGGCCCATCCTGGACGCCGCGCCCGGCAGCACGGCCAGCAGCGCGTCGGCGTGCGCCGCGCACACGCGCTGCGCGCGGTCGAGCGACGCGCGCAGGCGGCGCGCGGCGCCGTCGCGGTCGTCGGCGACGCCCCCCGCGTCCTGCCACGCGGCCAGCTCGCGCTCGACGGCGGCGCACTCGGCGGGCTGCCACCCGCTGAGCGCGAGCGAGCGCAGGCCGAGCACGGCGGCGCCGAGGGGGGCCGCCCACGCGCGGTCCGACCCTTTCGCGAGCACGTCGGCCGCGGCCAGGAAGCGCGCCGCGTCGTCCGCGGCAGAGTCGCCGGACGACGACGACGACGCAGCGCCACCCGCCGCCATCATCCCTCCGACCACGCGCGCCAGCAGCACGAACAAATAGTCCTCGCTGCGCGCCTCGGCCAGCCGCCACCGCTGCCGCGTCGCCGCCGCCGCGTCCGGCGCGTCGTTGCGCATGCCGCTCGCCAGCCCGCCCAGCAGCACCGCGCGCACCGTCACGAGCGCGTGCGCGACGCCCACGAGGTCGTCGAGCGACGCCTGCTCGTGGTTGGGTTTGGCGTCGAGCGCGCTCTTGCGCGCGAGGAAGTGGTCGAGCGCCCGCACCGAGTCGCCGGCCGACCCGGAGCTGCTGCTGCTGCCTTCATCGTCCTCCTCCTCCTCCCCCTCGCCCTCGTCTGCCGACGCCGCCGCCGCCGCCGCCGCCCCGACGGCCAGCGAGGGGCGCACGCCGTCCCGCAGCAGCGCGGCGAGCGACGCGGCGCCGAAGAACTCGCGCAGCTCGGCCACAAACGTGCGAAACTCGGCCATGAAGGCGTCCGGGTAACGCTCGTTGCCACTCTCCAGGCGCTCGAGCATCGCCTCGGCCGCCACCAGGTCCTCGGGGCCGGCGTTCCGGTGCAGCTTGTTCTGCAGCGTGTGCTTGATCTCCTGCTTGAGCGCGTGCGGGATGTCGCCGCGGTGCGCGATGTCGCGGATGCGCGTGAGCGGGACCGACTGCGTGAACTGCTCGCCGAACGAGGGGAGCTTGGTGGAGAGGCGGCGCGCGAGGATCGTGCGGAGGCGCGGGGGCAGGACGCATGACTCGTCGTCGTCTTGGTCGCTGTCGCCGTCGTCGACTCGGCCGTCGGCCGCCGCCGCCGCCGCCGCAGCCCCGCCGGCCTGCTCGCGCCGCGCGCGCTGCGCCGCCTCGGCCGCGTCCTCCTCGAGCGCCCACTCGAGCGAGCGGAACACGGCCTGCGCCGCGCGCGCGTGGTGGTTGGGCCGGAAGTGGCCCCCGCCCTCGGCGCAGGGGATCGCGCCCGTCGCCACCCACTGCAGGTAGGCGTACGCGTGCGCGATCGCCGCGAGGCGCGGGCGCTGCCGCGGCGCGTCGTCGACGAGCACGCGCTGCGCGACGCGCAGCTTGGCGAGCCAGCTGGCCGCGTCGCGGTCGCCCTCGATGAGCTGGCGGGCGGGGTGGCTTTGGGGGAGGCCAGGGGGGACCTCCCACGTGGCGGCGCTGGGGCGCTCGCGCGAGTGGTCGTTGCTCGTCATGAACGCGACGTCGCGGCCGAGCCACCCCGCGGCGCCGACGCCCGCGCGGCCCTCGGCGTCGACCGAGTCGCTGTTGCTGTCGTTGGTGGTGATCGAGGGCACGGGGGGCGCGGGGGTCGACTGGTGCTGCTGCTGCTGCTGCTGCCTTTGTTGCTGCTTGTCGCCGGCCTTCCGCGACTTTTGCTTGGGAGCGCGCGCCGGTGTCGCCGCCGCCGCGTCGCCGTCGAGCGCCGACAGCGGCACGACCGACGCGACGGCCTCGGCGGCGCGGCCGCCCTCCTCGCTCGAGACCGCCACGTCCACCGCCATGCCCGGGCCCGGGAACAGGCCCGCCACGTCGAGCACGCGGTTGTCGCCCGACTCCCACGCGGCGGCCCCGGAGCCGCCGCGGACGACGACAAACTTGAACTCGGTGGCCGGCGGGAGGAGGCCCGGGGGCAGGTCGTCGTCGACGTCGTCGGCGTCGTCGGCGGCGGCGGCGTCGTCGTTGTGAGCGCCTGTCGGGCGGCTCGCCCCGCTGCCGCCGCACTTGAAGTCCACGACCGCGCGCCACTCGTCGCCCTCGCACCAGCGCAGGCGCGGGGCCGACGCCACGTCCCAAGCCCCGAGCTCGGGCGCCGCGCCGACCACCGCCACGCTCTCGCCAAACGCGACGCGCCGCGCGACGCGAAAGCGCACGCGCACGCACGGCGAGGCGGCGGCGGCGGTGTTGCTGCCCTGGTCCTGCGCGGTGGATGCGGCGGCGGATGCCTGTTGTGTTTGGTGATCGGGGTTGGTTTTTTTTTTGGCGGAGCGCGTGAGGAGACGGCCATTGCGCGGGCGGAGAGCGAGAGCGAGCCAAAAGCGACAGCAAGGGTTCCGCCGGCCTCAAAACACGACGCACCACGACCGATGGTCGAGGCGCTCGGTGCGCGTGCGCGCATCGCATCCGCTGCTGCTGCCGCGCTGCCGACGCCGCGCGCGCCCGCCCCGCGCCCCCGGCGGAGCTGGTGAGCCGCATCGAGGAGGGCTTGTTGTCGTTTCGTCGGTTGTGTGCGGCGGCGGTGAAACGTGGGCTTGGCTTGTTGGATGCGACGCGTAGAGAGACAGCTATGATATGGGTCGGCGATCGACTGCTGGCAACGCGACAAGGGAACGCTCGGGCGCGGTGGTCTGCGACTAGGAGGTCGTGGGGCGGCGCGCGTCGCTTTTTCCCCGGCTTGGCGGCGGCGCCGACATCGATCGATCGATCGCTCGGGCGCGCGCATCGCCGACGACGCCAAAGCGCCTAAACCCGATCGCTGCTCAACGCGCCGCGATCACTCCCTCGCCAAGCAATCAGACCATCCCCAAGCATGGAAGCGACACGGAGCAGGCGGCGCGCGCCCCCTCGACGGTGCGGGTGAGCGCGGGTGACCACTTGCAGCAAACAAACGCGACACACACCCGCGCGCCAATCGCGAAATGGCGTCCCGCCTCGTCCTCGCGGCCGCGGCGCGCGCCGCGACCCGCGGGTCGCGTGGATCAGGCGCCTTGTCGTTCCTCCAGCCCGCGCCTTTCGCCGCCGCCATCGCCGTCCGCTTTGCCGCCACCTCGTCGTCGTCGTCGTCGTCGTCGCCGCCGTGGGGCAACGAGCGCGGCCCCGCCCGCCACAAGCTCCGCGCCGTCCCGTTTGAGGCCACGCGCGAGCAGGCCGACGCCGCGTTCGCCCGCTACCACAGCCGGCACTGGCTCCAGGCGCGCCAGCTCCCCGCCCTGCGCCGCGGCGCCAAGGAGACCTTCCTGCCGTTCTGGGTCGTGCCGCCGGGCGGCGCCCTCGTGCGCACGCGCCTGTCGCGCGCCAGCCTGGGCGTCGACCGCCTCGTCAGCCGCCGGGACGCGCGCACGGGGCGCCGCGAGCCGCGCTGGGAGACCGAGTGGACCGAGGTGGCGCTCGACTACGACTCGCTCGCGGCCGTCCTGGCCACCGAGCCGTTTGGTGGGGGGGGCGGCGGCGGCCGCGGCGGCGGCGGCGGCGGCGGCGCGCGGCCGGCCTTTCCGTCGCTCGCGGCCGCGGAGCAGGCCGAACAAGAGGCGTGCTCGCGCGCGGCCGCGGCCGCCGGGGTCGACCACGCCTACGCGCCGGGGGACCCGCGCCTCCAGCTGTACGCCGGCAGCCCCAAGTACACGCGGTCGGACGCGCGCAAGGTCGGCCCCGCCTGGGCGGTCGGGCGCGCCGCGGCCGTCACGGCCGAGATGCTGTCGCCGTCGGGAGGTGGCAAGGGAGGAGGAGGAGGAGGAGGAGGAGGAGGAGGAGGCGGAGGAGGAGGAGGAGGGGGAGGAGGAGGAGGAGGAGGCGGAGGCGGAGGCGG
>Ga0315905_10007864_pt1 | contig 10772 bp, 13 predicted proteins | sample LakEriMetagenome_5_FD_203522 | JGI IMG/M metagenome (GOLD analysis project Ga0315905, IMG submission 203522) | Freshwater fungal communities from buoy surface, Lake Erie, Ohio, United States - Buoy 4 MA121 | ecosystem: Environmental > Aquatic > Freshwater > Lake | place: USA: Lake Erie, Ohio... | reverse complement strand
AACACATGGGTAACACATCAGCAACACATTACTAACACACACACATCACACATACAGAGGTAGAAAACAACGTACATCATACATACAAAACATCAGACATACAACACATTAGCAACACATTAGCAACACATTAACAACACATTAGCAACACATTAGCTACACATTAGCAACACACACACATCACACATACAACACATTGGCAACACATTAGCAACACATTAGCTACACATTAGCAACACACACACATCACACATACAGAGGTAGATAGGAAGCACTAGTTTTTGTTTTTTGGGCGCATTTTCTTTCATGCACCGTGCACCCACTCACACACTCACGCACAGCGAGGCTCAGAGCATACTATAGAGGCAAAAGAGACCTACTATAGAGGCAAAAGAGACCCACTATAGAGGCAAAACACCTGCGACACACTCACTCACACACTTGGTGCACTTGAGATATCATATTACGAGGAGGGGGAGAAAGAGGTGAAGGAAGTGAAAGACACAGACTGACACAGAGAGAGACACAGACTGACACAGAGAGAGACACAGACTGACACACAGAGGTTGACCCACACAACAGATATTGGTCGACATTGGCAACACATTGGCAACGCATTAGCAACACATTAGCAACACATTAGCAACACCAACACATGCAAGAGAGATTGGTCGACCTTGCTTTCACGGGCAAGCACAAGCATGCTTGGCAGCGCAAGTGAGCACCCGTATAAAAATATCAATATATTACAAGGATAAATAATGCTGTTATTTAAGCGTGTGCTTGCAGACGCAAGCTTGTGTGTTGCTTGTGTGTTGCAGGAAGCCCCAGATTGTGAGCTCTCTGTTGCAGATACAGAGAGAGAGAGAGAGAGAGAGAGAGCGAGAGAGAGAGAGCTCTGTGTCGCAAGCACACATGGCAAACATACTTAAGTATGCAGAGTTTGCCTGTCCTTGCAGACGAATGCTTGTGAATAGCCGGAAGCCTTAGATTGTTAGCTCTTATGTGGCATGTTTCTGTGTAGGGTTCAGGTTCTTGATATGTCATGGTGTAGGTGTAGTTTCGGGTGTGCACATCACCTGGAAACGCGTGGGCTCATCATCGGCGCCACCAACGAGGAATACTGCCTGCAAAATGCGCACGTTTGCATCAGACCCTACCACCATACCTCATCCATCACCCTCAGCCTCGTGATGCATCAAGTCTAATACTGCTACTACAAATACAAACCCTAAACCCCAAACTCCCGCCCCAAAACTCCAGTCGCGCGAGCGTATGCGCACTCTTATCGCCAAGGCCGCGCTGCCGAGGCTGTGACGCGCGAGCTGATTACCGCATGCAGGCACAGCGGCAGGCGCACGTGGCAGCGCGGCTGCTGCGCAAAGGGGGGCGGTGTGGGTACCTATCCAGCTTGCGCGGGGATTGTGAGATGATGCTAATGGGTGCATTGTGATTTTGATCCCGGGCACAGCACTGCCCCATCACTAGCGCCTGGCGCCTATCTCGCCGGACGGGGTGCGTTGGGCCTCGGCTACTAGTCCCTGGAGCCTAGCTGGACGGGGTGCGTTGCGCCTCGTCACTCAAGCTCGCCTTAACATCGCGGCGGTTCGTGGCTGGGGTAGTAGTACGGGGCTATACTGAACGGTCAAAATATAAAGTAAGTTTCCAAAGGTGGACTGGGAGATGGGAGAGCGGGATAGCAGTGGCAAGCCGTGCGGGAACTGCGGAAAGGTGCTGCAGAAGCCACTCGTGTGCGCTCGATGCAAGGCCGCAACCTACTGCACCAAGGACTGCCAGGTGCACCACGCAAGTGTAAATTTTATTGAATTTGGGAGTTTTCATCAATCTAATTTGATCGATCGATCGATGACGACGGTGGATAGTATGACGTGCTCTTTCTCGAGCTACTAGTATTGCCTTACGGACATACAAATGCACGCACTCTCACACACGATCGTTGGCGCTCTGCCACCCCAATCTACACAACTTCTCTTCGTTGCTCTCAGATCAAGGCATGGAAGGCCGGGCACAAGGGCGAGTGCGCGGCCGCTCCGCGCCCCGTCAACGAGCGCGACGTCATGGCCTTCCCAAACACTGACACCCGCACGGCCGTGACTCCCGATCAGGAGCGCGTCTTAGGGAGATTGAAGAAGAAATGCGCCGTTGCTGACTGGCAGGGTGTGTTGGAGCTGGAGCGCGCGGGAAGGGAAGTAGCAACTGCCCTTCGGACACGGGATCGTCACAAGGCCGCTCTTGTGTACTGTGTCCTGGCGAACGCGTATCAGTCGCTCGATAACCATTCCAAGGCGATCGAGTACCACACGTATTGCCTGGAGATTGCAAAGGAGGTGGGAGAACGGAAGGGAGAGGGCCTGACAAACGGGGACATCGGGATCGCGTATCAGTCGCTGGGGGAACATAGCAAGGCGATCGAGTACCACACGCAGCACCTGGCGATTGCAAAGGAGTTGGGCCACCGGTATAATTCACACACACACACACACACACACACACACACACATGTATGTATGTATGTATGTATGTATGTATGTATATAACATATGTATAACATATTAAGTGTGTGTGTGTGTGTGTGTGTGCGTGCGTTTGTGTATATACCTACATACATACACATACATATACACGTGTGTGTGTGTGTGTGCAGGTCGGGGGAGGGGATGGCCCACGGGAACCTCGGGAGCACATATTGTTCGATGGGGGCCTTTGATCAGGCGATCGAGCACCACAGACAGTGCATTGCGATTGCCATGGAAGTGGGCTGCAGGGAAGAGGAGGGGAAGGCTTACGGAAACCTCGGTATATATATATGTATATGTATATGTATATGTATGTACATGTATATATATATACATAATATATGTATATATACATGTATATATATATGTATATACACACACACACACACACATACATACATACATACATACATTCATACATACATACACACAAACACACACACACACACACACACACACATGAAGGGCACGCCTACAAGTCGATGGGCGACATGGAAAAGGCTATTGAGTACCACACGAAGTTCTTCGTAATGGCAAAGGAGGCGGGCGACAAGGTAGGGGAGGGCCATGCGAGCGGGAACCTCGGCGGTTGCTTCGTGTGCTTGAACGAGTACGACAAGGCCATCGACTACTACAAAGCATATTACGCTATCGCAACAGGTGAGGCGCCTCTCTTACACCCTAACTAAACCCTCCTAACCCTAACTAAACCCTGTCCATTTACTAAAAAGCATATTATGCTATCGCAACAGGTGAGGTGCCTCCTCTTACACCCTAACTAAACCCTCCTAACCCTAACTAAACCCTGTCCATTTACTACAAAGCATATTATGCTCGCAACATGGCAACAGAGCTGGAGCAGTCCTCTTACACCCTAACTAAACCCTCCTAACCCTAACTAAACCCTGTCCATTATGGCAACAGAGCTGGAGCAGTCCTCGACCCGCACGGCGCCGTCAGCTCCGAAATGTTTTGTCGTGCATAAAAGAAGCCCCCAGAAAAAGCTTGCGAATTCGGGTAACGACGATTATAGTTGGGTTTGGATGAATCCCTTTCATGCGCAGATCCTCGGACTTGGGCCAATGCAGGTCTCTTTTTCTCCTTAGTAGGTCTAAAAAAAAAAGGCAAAGGCGCAAGGCCGCGCGTGCGGGCGTGTGTGTGCGTGGGTGCGTGTGTGCGTGGGTGTGTGTGAGAGAGAGAGTGTGTGTGTGTGTGTACACACACACACACTGAAAACACACACACACACATGTACTCTCTCTCGCTCTCTCCCTCCCTCCCTCCCTCGCTCTCTCTCTCCCTCTCTCTCTTCTGCCGACGGCCACAAGGCAGCGCTGGGTATGGGAGTATCTATAGCACTTGAATTTTTTTTTGAAAATGTGTTTTTTTCAAAAAAGGCAATGGCAGCGCTGGGGTTGGGAGTAACGATGGCGCTTCAAGTCCGGGCCCGTCGCCAAGCGCTTCCTGCGGGCGCTGCGCAAGCGCAAGCGCTTGCGCGAGCGCTTGGATCGCCTTGGCAATCAGCAGAATTCGCGCGCCTGAATGATCGAGTTCGTGAGGCGACAGCGTGGCTACAAGCCGCCTTCAATGCGGGGCATGGGTATGCACAACTGCACCTGGCGAACATCAGGTGTGCTGTATGTGTACATACTTACTCAACTTACTCACAAACTCACGCTACTAGGAAGGGTATGCACAACTGCACCTGGCGAACATCAGGTATGCCAGATGAATAGGTCTCTTTTGCTTCTATGGTAGCTCTCTTTTACTTGCATTCGGTCTCTTTTGACACTTGCGGCTCCCAGGTATGCCCAGCAATTGTAAGCCTCGTTTGCTCCTTAGTAGGTCTCTAGATGATGTCGCTGGACAATTGTGCGGACCTCAGTTGGACACTTGTGCGAACCTCAGCTCCTTAGTAGGTCTCGTGTGTCTCTATATACATAAATGATGTCGCTTGACACTTGTGCGGACCTCAGTTTTGATTCGGGCCAAGAAGACGCAGCGCTGTCTCATCTCAAAGAGCACCTTTCGTGGCGCGTAAAATCGGGACGTAACATTTGTGCCGGATGCGGGCACAGGCGCGGTGGGGACACTCCGATGCTCACGTGCAGCGGCTGCCGTGTAGCCAGGTTTTGCAGCACAGATCATCAGAAGTTGGCGTCTAAAAAAGCCGCTCATGGCGGGCATGTGATGATGGGGCGGCACAAGGATATCTGCGGAGTTCTCAGCAAGTGGCGCGAGGTTGTCAAGGGCGGTTTAGCGCCTGACTCGCTCACAGTGGACCTCGTGGCGTTCTTGGAGAAAAACAAACCAGATCAGTAAATGGTATCCGGACACGAAACCCGAATGTGTTCTCATGTAGAAAATGTTCTCTATTAGATGTTCTAATATAGAATTGTGTTCTAATATAGAATGTGTTCTTATATACAATGTATTCTCTACACACATCAATAATGGTCTGGATCCAGACACCAAACTCCCCAACCACACACCAGATCTTCTAGGTTTCTTTTGCCTCTCAAAATCGGTCTCTTTTACCTCGATAATCAGAGTCCGTGGAAAGTCCTCGCCACAGACGCATGATGTTGCTAACTTGCTATATTGACAATGTTGAACATATTCTTACATAGAATATGTTCTCATATAGAATATGTTCTCATATAGAATATGTTCTCTACTATATCGCCACAAATGCATGCTGGCGGCGCCTGTCACCGGGCAAAACGCTGTGACTTAGGAGGAGACTTCCTTCAGGTAGCCCTCGGAGGATGGGGTTGTATCTTCAAGTTTCAGCACCCAAGAGGGGACGGAGGACCCGGAACTGCACTGCATTCACTAGGTCACGGTGGTAGGTGCTGCTAAGCAGTCTCCGGCACCACAAAACATGCCCTGGAATCATTTGAGTCGGCCTGAGGCTTAGTTCCACGGCCACCGGCACGGTGACCCGGGCGTCACGTCACGGCCGCGACGCCCGATTGAGGCCCTGCCTCAGGCTACGATTTTCAATATTTTAAGTACTATAGCTCTAACAAGCTCAGCGTGCTAAGAACACACTCGAGCACTGTGTGTGTTGATTGTTTATTTCAAGGTCACCTAGCCGAGCCCCTTACGGGTGTGTGTGTTGATCGTTTGTTTTTTAAGGTCATCGGGCCAAGCCCTTACGGGTTGTTGTTTAGTATCATTGAATACGAATAAATCCTCCTCCTCCCAGGTGTGTGTGTGTGTGGTTGTTGTTTAGTATCATTGAATACGAAAAAATCCTCCTCCTTGACTCCACCAGGTGTGTGTGTGTTTATATGGGGCTAGATCGGCGTTCCGAGTCAAAAGTTCGCCAACTTGAAAATGTGCGTGTGTTGAGTGTTTATTTTTAAAAAGGACACCGAGCCGAGCCCCTTACAGGACTCCTTCAGCGTGCGCCAAAAGGGCGGCCTACCCGGACCCCCCCCCCCGTAGTCCCTAGTCCAGAATCCATTGCTGCCCAGGCGGCCTATACCGAGGCTCTATTGCCCACTGGCAGGTCGGTGTGTGTGTATGAGTATATGATCGTAATATCTTGAGTTGTTTGTATGTAGTGAAATTGTGTGGGTAGGGGGGGTTGGAGAGCGTGACCTGTTTCAGGTTTGGTGGCGTTGTGTGCGTGACCTGTTTAGGGTTAGTCACGGTTGGTGTTGTGCGGGGAGGATGTGTATGTGCGGGGGTTGGAGTGCGTGACCTGTTTAGGGTTAGTCACGGTTGGTGTTGTGCGGGGAGGATGTGTATGTACGGGGGTTGGAGTACGTGACCTGTTTAAGGTTAGTTAGTGTTGTGCATGGAGGATGTGACGTGACAACGTATCGAACATTTTAGTGTTCGTGGGTCTGCCAGGGAATGCAGGGGGATAGGCAAAGAGGCTAGAGAAATCCTCGGCTCAAAAGCTGGTGACCGTCGGAAGCGAGATATGATCTCGCTTCGAGAAGACACAAGATCGAATGCGAGATATGAGATCGCTTTGTATGTGCGATAGGATCTTGTGGTAAAGGCGTGATAGAATAGAAGCGATATCGAGTGATATCGAGGTCCTTGCTAGAAAAAGAGATCAAGAAGATCCCAAGCGTTGCACGTTGGCGATTTTGGATCAATAAACAGCGGAACGGAGTGCCCTCCAGTTGCGTCGTACCGTACGTTGATCTCGTGCGTGGGGGGAGGGGAGGACGTCGACGTTGCGTCGTCGTCGCGTCGTCGTTGCGCCGTCCTCGTGTCGTCGTCCCGTCGGGGGAGCGTATCCTCATGGAGGATAGTGTAGGTATTAAGTGTCTCTCGGTCGGTCAGGGAGCAAGACAGGTCGTGGGGAAGGGGCAAAGCAGTGCAAGACAATTGAGGCAGAGAAGTGGGGAAGGAGCAAGACAGAGCAAGCCAAATGGCCTAAGGCAATTGGGGCAACTGAGGAGTCAGGAAGAGACAAGGCAGTGCAAGACAACTGGGACAGGAAAATAGGGAAGGAGCAAGACAGAGCAAGCCATCGGTGCAAGCCCCCTTCGTGCGGTGGAGGTCGCCGCCTTCTCCTCTCGAGTGGGCGAGTGGCATCCCTTTCGGGTGCGCACGACTCTCGGAAGTCGGGGGCTTGCAGCACCTTGCAATCTTTCAAGCGCAGATGCACGATGATGTCGTCCATCTTCCTCCCTGTGCTATCCCTTTCGGGTGCACCATCCTTTCGGATTCGGATCGGGGGCTCGCTCCACCTTGGCTCAGGTGCGCAGTGCTGTCGGCCATCGTCCTCCCCGTGCCGTCCCTTTCGGGTGCGCACGACTCAATTGAGTCGGGGACTCGCTCCACCTTGCGCTCTTAGTGTATGTTGAGTGTTTATTTTTAAGGACACCGAGCCGAGCCCCTGACAGGACTCCTCGGCGTGCGCCAAAAGTGCGACCTACTCGGACCCCCCCCGGTAGTCCCCCCACCCAGTTTCCAGGCATTATCGGCTCAAAGCTGCAAGCACACTCAAGAAATACATAGGCGTGGGGGTGATGGTCGTGACCTAATCCTGGTCGCTAAAGCTCATGGACACACAGGGAACGGGACCCGAAGAAGGACTCCTCCTGCCATCGCCGGTGGTGCACTGAAGACAGCTCTCAGCTGGTCTGCCGTCATCCCTGCCCTGGCTGCCGATATTTGCACTTCTTTCTGCACCGTGAGCGTGAGTTTCGCTGCTGGGGCATGACAACGTGGCAGGATAGTCATGATCCACTGCTTATGATGCTGCACTTGGGGTTCCTGAGGCATGGTTCCAAAAAGTACCGCCATCTGTTGGTGTTGTGTGTTTACTTCCATGTACTTTGAATAAGGTTTAGTGTCTAAACTCTAATCCCTCTACTCAAATTACTCCTAGACCTTGTAAACCTTTGGATGAGTCTCGCCCCTGATCCTACCTTTAATTCTATTTATGTTATCTTTTATTTGGTCTCTTTTCATATTATCTGTTGCTTATCTATGGTTGAGGCTTAACATTCAAATCCACGTAAAAACCCAATACGGAGGTCGTTATCCGTACGAGGTGGTGGTACCCCTCCACCGAGAGGGGTAGCGTAGTACCTTCCCTAAGCCAGGTCACGGTGAGGGGGGTCCCGGTCTGCGTAAGACCACGACCCCGCGGGGCGTATGCTTTACGTTTTTCCTGGGGGGGTATGTAGCCATTTCTCGGTGCAAGATGGGAGAGGGGGCCGTGGATGGCCAGGATGTGTAAATTGTGCTTTCTTGTATTTTCTTTTTTCCGTTCGGCGTTTCCAGGGGCGACTTGTCATGCTGTCTCTTTTTACGCTGTATCAGACGACTAACTCTGACATTTGCGCCACGGTAGGTTAGTGATTAATATTCTATAGAAATAATACAATGCTATTTAAAACTAGATTTTCGGCTGCATATTGCCTTCTCCTCCTCCTTTCCGCACAAACTCACCACGTCTTCACACATTTTTATTGTTTATTTTATTTTATTTTATTTTTCGGGTTTTATGTCCTATCTATCTTTATGGGAGATCATCTCTTTTTTTTTTGCGTATGTATTCCTGTCGCGAACTGCATGGGAGGCGTTCTGTCGTCATGGATTTTATTCTATATTGTTTGTTCCTTACGTTTATATTTAACTATATACTCTATACCTGTCATACTTTCATCTCCCTACTCCCTTGATCCACACCTCCTGGGGCTGGCGAGTACACCGGGAGATGCCTCAGAGGCTTGCGATTGGTTGGGGGAGCAGCTTAGTAGTCAGGGCGTCTGCCAGATGCGCTCCCTGAGCTGTTGCGTTAGGGCGGGGGAGTCGACTTGTCAGCCTCCCGGGCTGCTAGATGCACGCCCTTTCCTTGGTAAGTTATCCAAGGTCCTTAGGATGTATAGTCGTTAGCTCACCACAGAGGGAGATGGTAAGGAGCCCCTCGTCTCGTCTCCATTTCCCTCTTGGTTTACTCGTGACTCCCCCGACTCCACCCTTTGTGACACGCTTTTTGTTTTATTTCTTTTTTTAAGTTAGTCAAATCTGATTATTCGAGGTGATAAAAGGAGCAAAGTTTCACCCTGGGGTGCACTGAATCTGCCCACTGCCTTTGGTACTTTGGTAGATTTTAGTTCGCTGTAACGTAACCATCTACAGGGCCCAGAAAGTGATTCAGGGAGACGACTGCCGCCCACGTCGGAGGTCATGGCCAAGGTTTCCCCTGTTTCCCCTACTCTCTCCTATCCGGGGATCTTTCGAGTCACGGGGTCTCTGATGTCGCTCGTGTTTCGGACCGAGGACGTGTGGCTGAGGTGTAACCAATTCATCGAAACAGTGGAGTTCCTAATCAGGGTTTTCCCTTCTCACTCCTACAATGCAGGCAGGACAGGACTCGGATGGATGACAGTTGACCTTCAAACTGAGTACTGTTGACCTACTTGAATCTCTCGTGCCCAGTTACGTCATCACTGGCGGATCTGCTCATTGAGGAGCTTCAAACACGCTTTCCGTGGGACACATCCTATGAAAAGCGTGTGTGAAGCTCCGCAATGAGTGGATCAGCCAGTGATGATGTAACTGGGCACGAGAGATACTGTGCGGCCAGGACGGGCTCCGGGCCGATGCTGATGCGTGGTGTCATCTTTGCTGCATCACGCAGTGGAGGGGCCGGTTGCTGACGACAGGATGTCCTCATTTCCCGTTGTTGTTGTCGGGGGACGTGTCGTGTGGGTCTGCGGCTGCGGGGCGGGCGGCGGCGGGAGCGGGGCACGGGCGAGGTCCGCACCAGGCCGTGTGGCGTGGTGCAGCAGTCCTGCGCCAGCGCTGGCCCCCTTCCCTTGCCGGGGCGCAGCTCCCTGTGGACTGTGTCCTTTTGCTGGGGGGTGTGGCTGGTGCTGCTGCGGGACTGCGACGCATGCTGCTCGGTCAGTGGCTGCCTGCATCGACGTAGGGTCTCTCCCACCCCGTTCTTCCTCGCAGACTGTGGCGGTTTGTCTCCACCACACCAATAACGTCCGACAGAAAACCCACCCAACCTACCCCGCATTAACATTGACACATGGGGTCTGTGTGATCTTCTATGTCTAGATCTTGTCTGCAGGGGCAGGTATTGTTTGGGGGGGTCTTCTCTTTATTCTGAGTAGTGATTAGCAGAGCTTTTTTCTTTTTCCGGTGAAGTAATCACATCACAAATATTAAAAAAATAATTTTCTTTTTTCGGCGAACACACACGGCGAAGCAAAAGACAGCGCAATTTTTCCCTTTTTTATTTTGCTTCACAAGAGAGCTAAACCCATACACCCCCCTTACCTTCTCCCTCCGCCCACCTATCCGGCCATACCTCATACACCTCACACACAGTCCACCCATCCGCCCATACCTCACTCAACCCTTTAAACCTTCTCAGGCTGTCTGCCCGGGTAACGTATGAACGTCAATCAGTGTTGAACCGATCCCAAAAAACCCCACCCTAAAAATCCCTCTATAGAATAGCTAAAAAGTATTTAAATATTATTATGTTAATAACAATATTTAAAAAAAAAATTATTTAGTTACTATACCTGTTTCTACGTCTATTGTTAACTGGTTGCTGTAAAATGTGAATATTATTACATCGATATTAACGTTACTATTATTATTAAATGATGCTGAAGTTAATATTACGAGGTTGTAATTGTCTGAGCCCAGCCAAGCTCAGATCGACAGATAGTGTATACCCTCGGGTAGTGCTCTCGCGAGTACTCTCCCCCGCTATAGGCATTTACTCTAAGT
>Ga0315905_10007863_pt1 | contig 10772 bp, 5 predicted proteins | sample LakEriMetagenome_5_FD_203522 | JGI IMG/M metagenome (GOLD analysis project Ga0315905, IMG submission 203522) | Freshwater fungal communities from buoy surface, Lake Erie, Ohio, United States - Buoy 4 MA121 | ecosystem: Environmental > Aquatic > Freshwater > Lake | place: USA: Lake Erie, Ohio... | reverse complement strand
TTTAGATCCTAAATTAAAAAAAGACAAAGAAATCATTTTAAGTTGTATTAAAAAAAATAAATTCATTTTCGATTATTTAGATGAATCAAATAGAAAAGATAGAGAAATTGTTTTAGAAGCTTTAAAAGAAACTAATTCATTAGGGTTATCTATAAAATTCATTGGTGAAAAACTCAAAAATGATCGTGTGATTGTACTTAAAACAGTTTCTCAAGATGGAAATTCTTTGAAGTATGTAAATGAACGATTTAAAAAAGATAAAGAAATTGTGTTAGCAGCAGTAAAGAACGATGGTTACTCTTTGGTTTATGCAAATCCAATTCTACAAAAAGACCCTGAAATTGTTTCAAAGGCATTAGAAACAACAGTTGATGCAATTGAGATTGTGGATGATAAATTCAAAAAAGACAGACAATTCATTTTAGATGTTTTAAAATCATCATATTATGCTTTCAATTATGAATTTTTAGATGAAAAATTTAAAAACGATAAGGAAATTATAAAACAATTTTTAGAAAAAAATGGATTTAACTTAGAATTTATAAATGAAACATTTAAGAAAGATAGAGAATTGATTTTGGCTGCAGTTTTAAATAATGGTTTGGCTTTACAATTTGCTGAAGATGAATTTAAAAAAGATTTAGAAATTGTTTTAGAAGCAGTAAATCAAAACGGCTTTGCATTAGAGTTTGTCGATGTTGAATTACGAAAAAATAAAGAAGTGGTATTGACAGCAATCAAACAAAATAATGCGGCAATTTGCTATGCTGACCCTTTATTGAAAAAAGACAAGAGTATAGTTTTTGAGTCAATTAAATTATATTCATATGATAATTTAAAATATGCTGATAAGGATCTTTTGAATGAAAAGGTGTTTGGTTTGGAATTAGTTACTCAAAATGGAAATTGTTTGAATTATTTAAGTGATAACTTAAAAAAGGATGAAGAAATCGTTGTTGCTGCGCAGAAAAAAAATCCTGAATCTTTAATGTATGCAGATGATAAATTTTTTACTAATAAGAAAATGATTTTAAATTACTTGAATCAAATTTTTATAGATGAGCAAATTTTTAAAAAAATCGCACCAACATTATTAAAAGATAGAGAGTTTGTTTTAGAACTAGTCTCATTAAAAGGGACAGCACTAAAATATTTAGACAATAATTTCAAGAAAGATAAAGAAGTTGTTTTAAAAGCGATTGAAAAATTTGGTGAAGTTTTTATGTATGCAGATGAAAGTTTAAAAAAAGATCGTGATTTTGTTTTAAAAGCTGTAAAATTAAATTTTTCGGTATTTGAAAATGCAGATCAATCTTTTCGAAAAGACAAAGAAATATGTTTGGCTGCAATAGAAAAAAAAGGCGAAAATGGATATATGCGTTACCCTATTGTTGATGTATATGAACATCCTTTACAATTTATTGATTCTAGTTTAAGAAATGATTTGGATATAATCAGATTTGCGATTAAGATTAATCCTAAATCGTTTGAGTACTTAGATTTGAAATATAGAAAAGATAAGGATATCGTTCTTGAAGTTATTAGTAAAAATGGCTATATGCTTGAATATGTAAACGATTCTTTAAAATCTGATGAAGAAATTATAAGAAAAGCATTAGATAATACTCCTTACAGTTTTAAATATTTACCCGAAAAGTTTAAAAAAGATCGTGAGATTGTAAAATATGTAATCCAAAATTATGGAGAATTTATTGAACAATTAGATGATAGTTTTAGAAAAGATAAGGAATTGATTCAAATTGCAGTAAAAAATTATCCAAATGCTTTTGATTATGCAGATGAAAGCTTAAAAAACGATCGATCAACTTTATTAGAATTGGTAAAAAATAACGGGCACTTATTATATAATTTAGACGATAAATTTAAAAAAGACAAAGGAGTAGTACTAGAAGCATTACAAAGTGGAGCATTTGGTGTTTTTCAATATATTGATGATTCATTAAAATATGACCGAGATTTTGTATTACAAGTTTTAAAATATGGTTGGATATATGAGTTTTTATCATCTGAATTTAAGTTAGATCGTGAAATCGCTTTAAAAGCAGTTACTAATCAAGGCTGGTCACTACAATATTTACCAGAGTTTTTAAAAAAAGATCGAGAAATTGTCCTAGCAGCAGTTAAAAATGATGGATCAGCGCTTCGTTTTGCAGATATATCCTTAACTAAGGATAAAGAAATTGCTTTAGAAGCTTTGAAATCATCTTCCTATCTTACAGTAGAAAATATAGATAGAAGCTTGAAAAATGACCGAGAATTTATTTTAGATGCCTTAGAATTTAGACCTGAAATTTATGAATATCTAAATGAAAATTTAAAAAAGGATAAAGAGATTGTTTATAAAACGATTCAATTTTCTGAACCCATATTATATGGAGATCTTGGAGTTGTCATAAATTTCGCTCCAAATGAGATTAAACAAGATCGTAACATTATTCTCTCAATTTTAAATAAATATGCTATTAGTTTAGATCAACTAGATCCAAAATTCAGAGAGGATAGAGAAGTTGTTTTACAAGCTGTCAAAATGTATGGAGAAAATTTGAAATTCGTTTCTGAAAAATTTAAAAAAGATAAAGAAATTGTTTTTACTGCATTAGATTCTCAAGGTAGTGCTATACAATATGCTGATGAAAAATTAAAAAACGATCTACAAGTAATCATGAGAGCTTTAAGTTCACCTTATGATGTTAATGTTTTACAGCATATAAATGATTCTTTAAAAAGTAATTATGATGTTGTAATGAAGGCAGTAAGTGTTAATGGAACTTCCCTTCAGTATGCGTCAGAGGATTTGAGAGCTGATAGAGAAATTGTTGTTGCTGCTATTACAAATTATGGATCGGCATTACAATTTGCTCAAGAAAATCTTAGAGATGATCCTGAACTTGGATTAATAGCTATAAAAAATAGTTATTGGGATGCTAGTGTATTTAATCGTTTAAATGATTCTTTAAAAAAGGATAAAGACTTTGTTCTTAAGGTTATGAACTATAATGGTGATTTTTTAGAACATGTAATTGAAGATTTTAAAAAAGATCAAGATGTGGTTTTGGAAGCAGTAGCAAATTCAAGTTATGCATATAAACATGCAGATGAAAGTTTACGTAAGAATAAACATTTTGTTATAAAATGTATTAATGTTTCTAGAGAAAGAATTCCTGATCTTCATTATAGCATAGTGAATGATAGAGAAATTCAAAAAGCAATTTCAAACAACAGATTTTGGTAGGGATTTTTTTTTAAATGTTAGAAGGAGAATTAGTTGCTCATTTAGGATATGAAAAGCATCAAACATCTGAAAACAGCAATTTTCGTAACGGCCATTCTACGAAAACAATAAAATCTGAAAATGGTCAAATAGAAATAAAGGTACCAAGGGATAGAGACTCTAGTTTTCAACCAATGCTCATCAAAAAACGTGAAAGTTTTATCGATGGGATTGAAAATATCATCATATCTATGTATGTAAAAGGTATGTCAACGAATGATATAGAAGAACATATTAGAGAAATCTATGATTATGATGTTTCTACTGCAACTATTTCTAGAATAACAGATAGAATAACTAACGGCATCATCTAATGTACACTAAAAATAAACTTTCATTTCCAACGGATGAGGCAGTTTTGAAATCGACATTTTTAGCATTAAATGAGCAAATAAAAAATGGACCATGCCAATTAGAGATTGGGGCATGATCCATAATCAATTTTCAGTTATTTTTGACGATAAAATAAGTAGATATAAATAATCACTTTTTCAACATTCTCATTCTATTAGGTAGTGTTTCTTTTTACTTTTAAATTTTGAATTGAAATTTATTTTAAATCAAATCATTTCAAAAATTAATTAGTGATTTCGCTAAGTTCTTTTATAAATTCTCTGAGAAATTCATTTCTTTCTCCTCCGATTGATCGAACCCAGTCTAAGTAGACAGTAGAGCGATTTGTTTTTATTTCCTGTACAATTGATTCATAAGTTCTATTTTTTTCAAATGTATCTATGATATCTTTATGTTTACTTAAAAATGTTCCAAAATCAGGGTAGTCTTTTTCATTATAAGCTCTTTCATCAGCCACAAATACTACGCAAGTTAACTCGTTTCCAAATTCAGGAGCATAATAAGTACCTGTTTCAATTTGTTTTTTGTTAAGAATTGATAATGAGTTTTTTAATGTTGATTTATTATTTGTTTTAGATTCACTTATTATACGAGTTGTCTTACTTTCCTTTAAAAGGACTAAATCTTTGTCTTTAGTCCATTGTTTAAAAGCTCCATGCGTATAATATTCTTGATGGGATAATTTTAATCCTCTTGCGATCTCTTCCTCTGTGTCAAACATCTTATTATTATATGATTGCAAAGCAAGCGCTACATGAATAGCTATTTTGTTAGGGTGAATGTCATCGGCAACAATTGCATACATTCTACAAGTTAAATCTGGCATAATGTTTAGATTAAAAATGAATATTTAGTTTCCTATTGTATTGAACGCTAAATTGTTTTTAGCATTACATTTCCAAGTAAAAAATATATTACGTCCAAAATTTGTAATGTGATTGATCTTTTAACGTTAAAGTATTACAAAGTAAAAAATTAATCTATAATACGAAATAACATGCTTAAAAATAGAACGTTATTATATATGGCTTCTGGAGATTATCGTGATGATTATGAGAAGCTTCCTTACGAGAAGATCATATTAGTAGATAAGTCATCTAAATATAGAAATGTCGATTTACCAAATAATTCTAAGGTTACATTTCTAAACATGGAAGCAACATCTGCCATTGATTATCTGAAATCTAAAAAAATAAAAGTGGATTGTCTTGTCCTTATAAATGAAGGTTTATATCAAGGGGGAGGGATATATCCTTTTTTTAGTGATTTTTTTATTGGATTAATTCATCCAATACTTTCAGATGAATTTTTATTAGTTACTGATATTAAACATTATCAAACAGCAAATTTCAAGACTAGAATTGGAAAAATGAATTGGGCAGTTGAAAAAATAAATACAATCAAACCAAATGTAAGTGACCTTCTAAAACCAAGTGTATTTTCATATTCACAACATGCTAAAAATAAAGCGAATGATCCTGATTTTGGAAATATTTTTCATTTAAAATTGGTTCCAGATACCTCGGTAATCAGATCTTTTGGTAATATTTCTATTGAGTTAAAGCACGGAAGTGTGTGGAATGATATGGATCAACTTGATTTTGTAGGGTGCAAGTTTGAAGATCCAAATTCAAACTATTTGAAATTTAATAACTTATCGAATAAAACAGATAGAAAAATTCAATTAGTTGATATTTCATCTCTTTCAACTGTACAAATTCTTTCTTTATGTCGTGAGAAAAACATTAATCATATTGGATTAATACCCTGGTTGAATGGTAATTATTCAGATTTTTATGATGTAATATCTAAAAATAAATTTGAAAAACCATTGAAAATAACTTTGTATCATTTACATAAAGAAGACTATAAGTCATTGTATGTATGTTTTGGAATGTATTTTCTTAAAAATTATGGTTATCTTTTTAATCGAATGTTTGAAGATTCTACTCAATGGAGTGTATTTGAATCTACTTTGAATTACAAAACTGGATATTATTTAGATATGATGTGTCAGCAAATAGATGCTTATCATAATAAGTTTCCATCTGCTAAAATTTTACCATTTACTCAAATTAAATTAAAATTTGGTAAAATTAAATTGTATATGTCTATGAATAAGGATAAATATATCGATGCTTTGATTAATTTAACATCTTCAATTATAAATGATAACACTGTAAAAAAATAAAATGGCTACAATTATTTTAACTTCTATTCATAAAGATACTGATAATCGATATTTCTATGAATTTGATACAAATACTGGTTATCCTAAGACTGTAGAAATGGACTTGATCACTTTTTTACAATTCAAAGGAATTAGAAATAAAGTGTTTATTAATGTTTTATACAGTGTTTTTGAAAGATTAATCATCAATGGTTCTACTTCTCGAGATGTATTTTCTTTGACTAAGAAACAATCGACTCGTTACGATCATTTTGATTCTGTAGAGGGAAAAAAAATGAATCATCAACTTTTAGTTTTATTTCAATCTTCTGTTCATTTTGATGTTTTTTATGAGAAATATATAACCTTAACAAGTTCGCTTAATCCTGTTTTATCTAAACCGGTTAATTACTATTATTCTTTTTCTCATACTTCTAAAAATCTTCTAAGAGGCAATGCAGATGTATTAAAGATACTCAATAAATGTTCATCAAAGTATGGTGTAACCTTGGATCAATTTGATAGCTTTGAAAATTTTTTAGATGAAGAATTTATTTTAAAGAATAAAAAATTTGTAACTGAATTTTATTTCAAATTAGGCCAATCAAATTTAATTTCTATTGACGCAATACCTCATATTTTAAGAGATGAACCAACTATTAAATCTTTGTTTTTAGATTTTGGTTTGGATACATTATTACCAGAAAATATAATAAAATATGAATTGTTTTCCATTCCTATTATCCAACTAAAACATTTTGATGAATTAAAATTTTTAAGACAATTTGCAAATAATTTTTCTTTCTCTGATTTTGGAGCAGGTCAAAAGTTAATTGGTAAAAATTTATTGAAATTATCAGATGTTCAAATAATAAAATTACTAAGTGATTCATTTTGTTATGTAAGAAAAGTCTTAAATTTTACGGATCAATTTGGAAATATCATTCAACCTATGATGTTTAATGGAGATGAAAATGATGTAGATTTCTTTAATCAAGATACTACCCACGATTTGATTTTCCTAGATACTTTTAGTATGCAAGATTATCAAGCTTTTAACAAGTGTGGTAGAATGATTAGTGATGAGGGTTATTATGATTTTTATTACTCTGAAATAAAGAATTTATATGCAGTAAGTTTACATTCTTCACAACAATTTTGTATGCTATATGATTCTTTGATTGAGACCATTTTGTATAAGGATTTAAAACAAAATATGTTTTTCGAAAGACCTCAAATTGCAGAAAGTGATTTACTTGAATTTAAAACTCAAAAATCTGATTGGCTCGAAAAAGAGTCTCTTATCCATGATGTTAAGATTGAATTTACATGTGATAATTCAAAATATATTAGTTCATACACTACCTCTTTAGCTTTAAACAAAGAAGATGTTAATTGGCGATTTAACTTACTAGTATTAAATCTAGAATTAAAAAATGATATCAATGAAAATTGGATCGTTTTCAATAAATCCATTTTAGATTTGAAATACTTTAAAAAAATTGATAATGAAGAAATTAATGATAACTGTCTAATTTTTAATTTTAACGAAATGATTAAAAATAAGGGAAATGAAGATGATGATTTACCTTTTTAATTTATAAATTAACAATTATAAATAGTATACTTTAAAAAATAGCCTTATGCATACTCATATTCTATCTCTTTTAAATTTATATAAACAAGAAACACAACCTTTCCGAAAGGTACATCGCATGATTGATCTCTTTGAGAGTATCATAAAAACATATACGGTCGTTATATTATCCGAATATATCAAGCGGAATAAACTCTCTGATTCGGCAAAAGGTTTACTTTCTCAAGGACTTCGAACTCCATCTTTAGGGACATGGCAATTGTTTAGTCGAGTGCTATTCGAAGAGTTACAAGCGCAAAGTTATACTTGGAGCCTAGCCGATTTCCCCATCGAGTTTGTTGCTCTCGATAAAGCATTGAACGTTGATAAAACCAATGTAATAGCATTACGAAATGGCTATGCTCATGGTGCCACACCTACTGATGCTCATTGTGAAGAAGACATTAAAAAATTTGAACCTTTTCTAACTCAACTAATCGAGTCGAAATGGTTATGCACATCTTCGATAGAAGTTCTTGATAATAAGGTGTATTTGGTTACAAATGAAGGAAAATTATCCCTGCACCCAATCTTAGTTTACCGTAATGAAGAATCTGGTGTTTCATTTGCGTTTTTTAATGATATAAAAAATGATAAAATTGGCTTACTGAATTACCCATTAAGCAAACACTACAGAGAAAAAGATTTCTACGATGAATTTCACGAACACTTACCGCTGAACGTATGGAAGAAAAGTGGAAATAACGAATTTTACCAACGTATTGAAGAACTCACAGAAACCTTCAAAGGAAGAACCGCAGAACGTGAACAATTACTCAGTTTTGTTGAAGATAAAAACAAAGGTTATTTATCCATTCAAGGAAATCCAGGTATTGGGAAATCAGCTTTAATAGCACAATTTTTCAAAGATGTAAGGGCAAATGAAAAGTTAAAGCACATACAAGTAGTAGAATACTTCATTCGTCGAGGTACAGCTCAAGCAAAGACTGATTATTTACTCAATTACCTTATCAAACGCACCGATGAACTTTTTCCGCAAGCTAGAGAAATTCGAGCTGAAGGTAAAATGACGTTTGACATCCAACAACAACTTTTTAGTAAATGGCGTTTATGGACAGAGCATAGCAAGGGAAATAAACTTCTGTTTTTAATTGATGGTTTAGATGAAGGGGTTGAAGATGATCTTGTGAAATATTTGCCACGTGAGAATTTTGAAAACATATTAATTATCTATGGTTCTCGTCCTGGTGGACACAGAAGTATTGATGAATTATGGAGTACTTTACCAACCGAATACCACATCAAAATTGAGTTAAATGGACTAAGTAAACAAGATATTCGTGCCCTTATTTACGAGGTAGCCAATAAATACGAATTAGAAAAAGAAAGTCCTTGGATTGATGCGGTTGAAAAACGCTCTCAAGGAAATCCCTTGTACTTAAAATTATTGTGTGATGCACTTGAAAATGGGAGCATTGCTTTAAATGATACCAAAGCATTACCTGAAAAAATAGAAGATTATTATAAAGCCATTTTACAACGTTATGCACAAGATACTTTAGATGGAGATGCCCTTTTAGCTGGGCTATACACGTTTGCGTCAGCCAAAGATTATTTAACTTTTTCTCACCTAGCTTTGATAAACAAATTGGGGGATGCGCAAGTTGAAAGAGTAGGTAGTACCTTAAAAGAAGTACTCTACGAAAATCCATTAACAAAGGATATATTGGATTACCAATTGTTTCACGAAAGTTTTCGAGAGTATTTACAACGAGATAAAGCCTTAAAAATAACCGATGCAAGTGAACGGATCATCGATTTTTGCGCCACTTGGCAAGAGCTAGAAGGAAGTTGGGAACAACGTTATTGTTTAGAACATTACGCCACCCATTTAAACGAAAGTAAGAAAGAAGTCCGACAGCTTGAGTTGTTAGCACTTTTTCAGAATGAGGTTTATACCTCAACACAAAAGAAAGTATTAAAGCAGTTTGATGCTACTAAAAAAATGTTTCAACTAAGTTTACTAAAAGCCGGTGAAATTAAGGAGAACGATGCACAAATAGAAGCTGCCCTATGTTTGGTGGATTTAAAATACGAAGAAGCCAATGATGCCCCTCAAATTGTCGCTTTAGTAGCCAACAATGAAATTGACCTTGCTTTAAAACGTATTGAAAGTTTTGGTGGGAATGATGAAGAAGGTTTGCAACGAAAGTTTATATTGTATATGCTTTGTTTATTCGAACTTACACTTCTTGAAAGTAAAGAAAAACCATATAGTAAAACTGCAATTGAAAAAATCTTAAAGCATTTTGATGAGCAAATGCCAGTAGATCATTCTATCTTAAATTGGAATGATTTTTTTCCAAGTTATACTATGTTTCAGATGGCTTTCGAATGGGCTGTGACGGGGTTAGACTATCTTGTCTTATTTAAAAGAGCAGATGATTTTGATTCATCGTGGCTTACTGAGAAAGGAACCAACAGCACCTTACAGTTAGAGGTGTTATTAGACTGTACACGTGAGATAAATAATAATTCTGCCCTTAACTTTATAAGTATTGAATTTGCTAAACAAGGTCGTTTAGAAGAGGCCTTTGCCTGTGTTAAAAATATAAGTTATGATTATATGAAGAGTTCTGCGCTCAAGTACATTTGTATAGATTTATCTAAACAAGGCAAAGCGGAAGAAATTCTTGCCTATGTATCTGTAATTGGTGATGAGCAAAATAAGAGTATCACACTCAAGGAAATCAGTACCGAGCTAGCTAAACAAGGTCAATTGGAAGAAGCAGTATCTGTGATGCATGAAGCCCTTGTTTGCACACGCGGAATAAGGAAAGATTATTGGAAGAGTTTAGCGCTTATGGATATCAGTATCGAACTGGCTAAACAAGGTCAGAAGGAAGAAGCAGAATCTGTGATGCAGGAGGCCCTTTTTTGCTCACGCGGGATAAGTGATGATTATTGGAAGAGTTCCTCACTCATGGAAATCAGTACCGAGCTAGCTAAACAAGGTCAATTGGAAGAAGCAGTATCTGCGATGCAAGAAGCACTTGCATGCGTGCATGAGATAAGTTCTATTAATAAGAGTAGTGCGCTCAAACACATCAGTACCAAACTAGCTATACTAGGTCAAATTAAAGAAGCCCTTGCCTGCGCCCGCGAAATAAGTGATGAGTCAGAGAAGTGTTACGCGCTAAAAGATATTAGTACGGAACTTACTAAACAAGGGCAGAAGGAAGAATCAGCATCTGTGATGCAGGAAGCTATTGTCTGCGCACGCGAAATAAGTGATGAATCAAGCAAGAGAACCCTAATCAAGAATATTAGTACCGAATTTGCTAAACAAGGTCAAGTTA
>Ga0315905_10007862_pt1 | contig 10772 bp, 8 predicted proteins | sample LakEriMetagenome_5_FD_203522 | JGI IMG/M metagenome (GOLD analysis project Ga0315905, IMG submission 203522) | Freshwater fungal communities from buoy surface, Lake Erie, Ohio, United States - Buoy 4 MA121 | ecosystem: Environmental > Aquatic > Freshwater > Lake | place: USA: Lake Erie, Ohio... | reverse complement strand
ACACTGAAGATTCACAACGGTTCGATTACGTTCCTTTATCTCACCTTTTCCCATATTTTCAGAATCCACCATAAAAACGGTTTTGGACCGGGTTCGTGCACGAAACGTGGAAAGTTGATTCTTTTCCAGGTCGGGGGAGCTCCCCCGCCCCATCAGCCATGATTGCGCGGAGCCTGGCGCCGCTCGCCCTCCTCTTCGCTCTCATCGTTTTATTTCATTTCGGGCAATGCGATGCGGCCTGGCCGGCTCTGTGTCGGGCGCTGCACAACAGCTCCTTCCTGCCTCCAGGTTCGTCCGTCCCCTTGCCGCCTCCACCCCAGGGCCGTGCGTGTGTGTGAGTGCGACGTGAGACGAGTCCTGCCTTGGTCGCACGTTCGGTGCATTGTGCGTCATGCACACGGGTACGCACCCGCATGTGTCGGATTTGTGATCTTCTGTTCATTCCTGTCTGTGACTCCTGCCCACGTCCGCTGTAGTTGGCACGGTTTAGGGTTTAGGGTTTAGGGTTTAGGGTCAGATTTTGGGGTTTAGGGCTTTTTAGGGTTTAGTTTTTAGGGTTTAGGGGTTTAGTTTTTAGGTGCGGTCATCGCTCTGGAGCGACTGTCTGCAATGTTGCAGACTCACAAAAGGGATTGTCTGTCGTGAGTGATGCTGGTGGCCGTGTTACCTTTCCGCGTGAATACCTCAGGAGCGGCTGGCACGATTCGGATTGGAGCTGTGCTCATGATGGAGGGCCCTGAACGGGAAAATGCTCTTGGCTACTGCCAGATCATGACGGTGCGTGCACGTGCAATCACTGCCGCCAGCCTCCCTGCTTGTTCTCGCTCGCAAGCGTTCATTCGAGGGGCCAACTGACACCTGCATTCATGCCAACAACGCCTGCTAGATGTGGCGCGATTTTTTCAATCGTACGGGTACTGGTATTCCGTCGGCCGATGACCAAGTATTAGGAATTTCCTTCATGTTTGCCGACGCGAATGTGTTCAAGGTGAATGTTTGTTCGCAAATCCTGCAAAACAAGCAATCGTGCTGACTGATTTGGAGGATTCCATGTTATAAAGATTCAAGCGCACACATGCAAATCCACATGCCGCTCGTTTCTGCTGCTCACCGCACGTTTCGTTGGAAACGCAGGACGGCACTGATGTCGTAGACACAGATGCATTGAATAGCTCCGTTTACAGCAACACAAAACGACTGATTCAAGAACACGGGGTCGACGCTGTCCTAGTTGCACTCAGCTCAGGTTAATGCTCGCACGTGTGCTACCTCCGCGATCAGTTTTTTTTTTTAACATCTGCGCATCCTATTTCTTCAACGGGCTTTTTTATTCTATTATTCCTGCTCTTGGCCTTACGTTCGAGGCATACCAAATGGCAGAGTATGCGCCACACGCTGCCATGGCGGGAGACGAGCTCCAAACAGTCATCCTGGCTCCCAGTGCACAAGAAAATTCAGTCTACGTATGTCCCTCAGACTGCGGGGGAATCGAAATTTGCGCTGCTCTGAGCTTCGGGTGCACTGCTCCTAGTACGCGACGCTTTGAGTATCTCTTTGGCTCCTTATCACCCAGCGAACGGTATTTCCAGGATTTCACCTATCTTTCCGCGAGAAAGGCCAAGACCATTGCTCTAGTCTACGAGCACGAACTCACGCTCTATGAAGACATGATAAAGGGGGTGCGGAACTTCGCCACAAAATTTGGCCTGCAAATTGTCGCAGATATTGGTATCGCTATCGGTGGTAGCAAGCTCATCCCCCGTGACTTCCTTGTGAATCAACTAAATGCTGGCAATTTGGCGCCAGATGTCATCAGGAGGGAAATTAAGTCGCTAGGCACGTGGCAAGACGCTGCGACGCCAGTTGTGGCAATAATTCAGAAGCTGGACGTGGATGTTGTTGTCGGCGGCACGACGTACGACGGCTGTGTAGGCTTGCTTAAAGCCTTCGTTAGCGCCAACGTGTTTCCGAAGGCTATTGGCTTGTCGGAGTGTGTCGGCAACCCAGAGTTGTACAAAGACCTTGATAAGCTCGTGCGTTGGCTTGCAGGTTCTTTGTTGTGTTGTTCCTCCAGCCGCCTGTGCCTTCACACCCTTTCAACCCCCGAAAGATTTCCTTGCATGCGCGTTACGCTTAGACTTTAGAGTGACTTGGAGCCTCTTTCTTTTTTTGTTTTTAAAAGGCCCCACCCAATGGGACGATAGACTACAGGGGCCTGAATACACGGACTCCAATTTTTACCCGACTACAAGGGGATATCCAATGCTCAGGGCATCTGACAAAGCAAGTGCGAAGCAGTTCTCTGACGCCTTCTACCAGAATTGGGGCAGGCGTCCAACGTATTACAACGCTGCTGTTATGGCATCGCTTTATCACCTCGAAGGTGCAATCATGGGAAGTGGCGTGGGCGATGGTTCGCGTCTCAAAGCTAGCATGGATGGCTTCTCAACGACGTGAGTGCAAATGGCTTTGCTTTGCTAACTCTATTGTCCATTGTGTTCTCCTTTATGTCTTCAAATGTGTAACTGCTTGAGTGACCATGATTACGGGCAATAACAGGTCATTTTGGGGAGTGATTGCTGCGGATAAGTTTGGCCGAAACATCGAGCGAAATCCTGTTACTGTTTCCTACGATCACAGCGCACGCCTACAAATTCTCGCACCGCTCTCCTCTACTACGAGCGATTTTGAATTTCCCGCTCCTGCTCTTGACGACGAGAGGAGGAATTTTCCGTGTCCGCCGGGGCGGAAGGTGCAGGGCTCAAACGGTTTTTGCAGGGTGGGTGATGGAGACCCGAATGTGTTCGGGAAACTGGGTGAATTTTGTGGGACTTACTGTTCAGATTGTCCAGCAGGCAGCTTCTCGTCTGTCGTTGGAAGTCTCGAGTGTATCCTATGTCCCATCAATCACTACAGCCCAGCCGGAGGGGCTACCATTTGTACACCTTGTCCCACGGGGTCGTCAACAAGGGGACAAGTTGGATCTAAGACATGTTCGCCCTGTGCGTCTGGGTGGTATAACGATCTTGCAGGCGGAGATTGCAGAAAATGCCCAGCTGGAACTTTCAGTAATGTCAATCGAGAGGCCACATGGGGCCCCACGCAGTGCGTCGACTGTGTCTCATTGTTCGGTGCCTTCTTTCAACCTGTAGCTGGCCAGGGGATGTGTCAGGAGTGCCCAGAGAATACCGAAAAGAAGTTTGGCGCGCGCGGGACCGACATATCGGAATGCATTTGCAAAGAGGGATTCTGGCGTCCTGACGGGTTGCCTGGGGCTACATGCATTATGTGCCCAGACGGAGCCACTTGCAAGGGAGGTCCTCAACAGCAATCTTTCCCCGTGAGCAAGGACAACTACTGGGCTAAGCATGTTGACGGCATCAGACATCCTTCGATGATCCATTCCAGAAGGCAGCAAGCCGATGATTTCAATCCGAAGGTCACAGAAGTGAAAGTTCTGGCCGGATATCCCTTCCCTGCAGCAAGTGATAATCATTATGAAGCAGATTTTGAGCTCCCGCAAATTTTTTTCGAGTGCCTTGATGGTTCGTGCCTCGCCAACAACACTTGCATTGAATCCAACACTGGGGTCATGTGCGCGGGGTGCGCCGATGGCTACTTCAATTTCTTTGGCGCATGCTTAAGGTGTCCAGGCGGCAGAGGAAGTCGCGACAGCATCTTGGTGACTGTTTTTGCATGGGCGGTGGTTGTATTTCTCTGGAATGCCCTTGAGATCTTGGCGCAGAAATATCAAACAGTGGGCACTCTAATGCTGTTCATGCAGTGTCTATCCATCGTTCAAGACTTTTCCGTACCGTGGCCAAAGGATCTTCGAGGTGTCATTGCCTTCTTTGCCATCGCCGATTTCGACATCGACGTCGTCTCTCCCCAGTGCTTTATACACTGGGACTACTACAGCGCCACGGGCTTCACCTTGGCTTTGCCCGTCATCTTTTTATCCATCTCTGTTTTGCACGTTCTGCTTGCCTATGTATGGAGCAAGACCGTCGCAAGACGACAAATTTGGGGATTCCGACTTCCCTTTATGCACGCCGAGATCGACAGGGTGTACGACTTTGCTATCCAACGACTTGCATCATGGCTAAGTATTCTCGTCATCCTGTATAACGAGCTCTGCAAAAAGAGCTTCCAGACCTTCATGTGTGAAAAGCTCCCTGACGGCAAGAGCTTTCTCATTGCAGATCCAGACATCGAATGCAATACAGTGCGACATCATATCATGATTGGCTTTAGTGTCTTTGCGCTGATTGTTTATGTTGTTGGAATTCCGGCCTTTTTTGCTTGGAGCCTTCTGAGGTATACTTGAATTTGTTGAATTTGTCACAGATGTGTGGATAGGTTGAGATTGGAATCGATGTCTTTCGCTGCGTGTTCTTTTCCGTGACGCCAGACAGCATATTGTACACGCAGATACCTGTGCCTGATGTTCTCAGAATGCACAGGACAGGAAGCAGGAGGGTCCTAACGCCATGCGTGCTAAAACACAGGTTGCGAATTCAAGACAAACTCAAAGATAAGCAATCTTTGCAAATTTACGGATTTCTTTATTTGCCCTTCCGACCTAACATGTGGAGTTGGCAAATTCTCATGTTGTTTCGTCGCGTCTTTCTGTGCGCCTTGATGATCTTTATATCTCCTTGGCCGCATTATCAGCTGGGACTGGGACTACTTCTTATGCTTTTATCCATCTGTCTGCAATACTCATATTTACCCTACATCATCGACGGGATGAACGTGCTCGACTGCTGGGCTCTCTTATCAATCTCTGCATATATGATATCGGGGTTCACTTTCATCTCAGAAGCGCCGATCCATTCAAACGCTATGCTGTTCATCATCGGTTGCCTCCTGTTCATCACGACCAGCACATTGTGTGGGGCAGCTTATATTGTTTTCCAGAATTACAAAATGGAGAACATGTCCAATTGGAACCACAGGAAGGTCACAAATTATACGGTTGGTGCTTGGTGGAAGGTAACACTTGGTATCAACGCAAATTTGGAATTGTCCGCTTTCTTCGATGTGATAGGTGGACGGGATATGACGGATGTCCGATTAGAGAGCTTAGAGAATCTCATGTATGAAGCTGGAGTAACTGCCACGCTCGGGGAAGGGATGGCACATTTGCTAACGCTGGTATTGGATGAAAATTCAGATGCTCTGCTGTCATCGGAGGAGATTTATAGGCATCTGTGGTGTTTACCAGAGACAGACATGGACCCAGTCGTTGCATTCCAATTGTTGGACGGACAGATTGAAAAAGATTATTTTGACAACAAGTTTCCGACGGATGCTGAAGCCATCGCCAGACGTGAAAAAACAGGCACCGTCTACGCATCGTTTGCAAATCTCGAAGCGGCAGGATCCCCCTCCTTAGACAATTTCAGGCGAGGATCACTGGAGTTTCGATCCGTAGACAATTCCAGACGAGGAGCACTGGAGTCTCGACGCGGAAGCCAAAGATCTCTATCGCCTTCGGGGCGTGGAAGCCAAATGAATCTATTTGAGTCGTCCGGTGTCTCAGGGCGCCTGAGATCAACCGATGACGTGGACACGTCATTCAGACGTCGAGGTCGACGATCGAGCTCTTCGCCAGTACATTCGCCTGACGCTTCCATGCATGAAAGCACATCGAGGATCCATTCTTCGCCTGATACTTTTGGGAGCGGACCATCTCGGTTCCGTTCTTCGCCTGACGTTTCGGGGAGCGGACCATCTCGGTTCCGCCCGTCGCCTGAAGTTTTGGGGCATGAAAGTCCATCCGAGATGGGTCCGACACTCTCAACACGGAACAATCACAGACGACGTTCGGCTTCTCCGTTTCAAACTTTATCTCGTCCTCCTGATCTTGATGGTGTGCATTCTTCTACGCAGCCCATTAGCGGCATCGACGTCACGGCCACTCTCGAATTCGACCAAGGTACGGCTGTGGGTTCAGGGATTAAACGATACGACCAAGTGTGGTCTACTGGTCACAAAGCCCCGTTGAATTCTAAGGTCTCGTCCAATGGTATCAAGCCCTACAGTCTTGTAAAGCCAACGAAGTCTGACGAAGCGGTCGATACATGTTCTCAATGTGGTTCAGCCGTCTTAGCGGGAAGAGAAATTTGCAATTTGTGCCGCAACATCAGCAGAAATGCTTTGCAGGTAGATGCTGCAAAAATGGTAGATTTAGTGCAATGTACCAATGGTGGGAAAACGGTAGCTTTAGCGTACGCTAAATCATCGCTGCAGATGGTGCCCACTGAAGAATCAATCCGTGAAAAGCTTTACAAATGCAAGACATGTAATGCATTGTTGCAGACCAGCAGCAACTTCTGCAATGGCTGCGGACAGAAAGTTCGAAACCAAATCATTCCGAAGCTGACCCTCTCACCTCGAGGTAGCCACCTCGAGGTGGCTGATGTATTAAGTTCGCTGACACTCCAGGTGGCTGATCTATATTTGTGTACGTTGAGTTTCTCTTCCTAGAACTTTCACCACACATTATGCTTGCATTCGCATTTCTATGTTCATGAACCCGCATGCACGCATGCATGCGGTCATGCACGTACACTCAGATATCAGGACAAACACGATACTGAGGCGCGCGCGTGCCAAAACGCATGGATCTGCATCTGCACCTGTCTTATAGGAGGGAATCAGTACCCCTGTGTACCCATCCACTCCTCGAAACGTAATTCATGGGATCGGGAATCAACACATGATTGGAGGGCTGAAGGATGCCACAAATCCCGACGTTCCTGGTATGCAAGAGTTGGAGGGATATAAACCCAAAATTTTGGACTCGACTCGAGAATCCTTCTAGTCGTCATAGGAGCGCGAAACATCATAAATATCATGGATAGTTTGGCTGACACACGAACGCACATGCACATATACACACGCACACTCACACTGACGACACAGGGCAAGCGAAACTCGCAAGCGTGCCGGACGAAGTCGATGCATCGTCGCAAGAGGATTTATCTGTAATTTCTCGACGCATGATCGTCCTTGAACAACCTGCTCTCCAACCACCTGCTGGCCATGCGAATGTCAGGCCAACCAGATCGCAGGTTCCACAGGAGGATGTGTTCTTTTGGCAGTGTATAAGCTGCTCCAAATTCAATCAAGTTGGAGGAAGTGAAATGAACGACCTGTTAGAAGAAGATCGGAATAGATCAATACAGCGCATGGACAGCATCAGGAGTGTCGGTGGCACGCGTTTGCCTCAGGTTTTGATTTTCTATCCATTCGTGGAGCTACCACAAACAAGCTCATTGAAAAAGAATCTGAACTCGTGCATGCATGCATTCCATTATTTATGCTCAATTCGTATAATTTGGGCTGAATCTTCCAAGGGGGTGCATGAGCGGGCATATACGTATGAGTTTGTGAATTCACAGCTATGTCGACGGCGTACATATTTTCGCAGGTCGCTCCACACTCAGTACATAGCTTCTCATGCACCGTTTGTGATCAAGATACTCTCGTCACGGGCCAGAGTATCAATGATCTCCTCGCCACCAAGATGATCACCGCTCAAGACATTGAGCAACATGCCGTTTGGGAAAACAAACCTCAAGCAAAAAGAGCCGAAGGCTACAGCGATAGCGAATCATTGAACGGGGACATTTTTTATCCAGAGCCATTTAATGGCTCTGTCCGCAGCACAAATGGTCTGCCTAGTACGATGCATATTTGTCCACACAAATATTAGAAAGGTCATGTTCGCAAATTGTACTGTTCCGGCAACATGCATCATTATCATCTGTTCCAACTTTTGGCCGCATCCTAAAAATCATTCAACTGCAGGTCTGAAGCGCAACATCAGTAATGACAATTTCCTCCGTAAGAATGGCCTGCCTGGTACTTCACATTATCATCAACGCAGAGACGATCCAATAATATTGGAGAACCATGCGCAAGTAATCTATCTATACAGGACATAGCACTAACTTGTGAAAATATCTTGGAACTAAACCAGCGGCAGGTCTACAAAATGTAGCAACGCGCGAACCGAGTGTTTCATCGGCTTTTTCTGCAGCGTCTCAAGGAATCTGTATCTCAAATGATACGGAATCCAGCAGGAGAAAGAGCATAAAAGGTAGCAAAAAATGATAACAAATGGTCAAGAATGCTGCTGATGGGCATGGACTGCTCGAAATTCTTTTGTTGCCGGTTAGTTAGTGTTTTTGCATCGCTAAATTGACTTCCTACCATTCTCCATTCTCCACCACTCTCTTGCGCTTGCACAGAGAAATCGTTGTACGAGCTCACGGACAACGACTCATTTTTCCGGTGTGTCTCTGTGTGTCTCTCTGTGCCTCTTTCTGTCTGCATCTGACGATGTCCGTCTTTGCCTTTACCTGTCTGTCGTGGTGAGCGTCTGTGTATGTCTGTGTGTTCCTGCCTCTATCCGACTCTATGATTCGCTGTATGTCTCTTTGCGTCTATGGCTGTCACTGAAGCTGTGCGTCTCTGTCTGTCTCTGTCGGTCTCTGTCGATCCCTATCTGTCTTTGTCTGTACGTCATCGTGTGTGTATGCGTCTCTGGGTGTCTGCATCTTGCCGCTGTCTGTCTTTTTCTTGATCCGTCCTCAAGTGTCTGTTGTCTCTGTGTGTCTATGTGTGTCTCTGTGTGTCTCTGCCTTTCTATGTCACTTGCAGGAAGAAAAATGAAGAGACGAAACAGACTTTTAACCAAATCATTGCGTCTGCGCAAAAATTCCAGGACAGTTGCAAGGAAGAGATGATTCACCGGTTGCAATCACGTGCACACGCACGCACGTGCACGTTTGCACGCGCGCACATACATGAATGTATACATACATACATGGCTTGCGCATGTTTTTTCACATCCCTTCATGTGCATATGCATTGATATACTTTGCTCGCACGCGAGGCAACGCAGACACGAATGCATGTATGAATGATCTTGCGAATGAACGAATTTGCGAATGAATGAATTGAAGGACGAATGAATGCGCCTGGATGTATCTGACAAAATCTTCACAGTTATATCTCCGTACTCTCTTGTAGCTCATGGCTTGATACCAACGCACTCTCCTTTTTCAGTTATGATTTACTCTTTCGGCAAGGATTTGTTGTGAGCAAGCTTTTCCAGCCCGAAGTGCTGCAAATCTGGATAAAAAAAATGAGTGATGAGAAAAACATCGAAATGATCATTCTGCTGTCACTGCTAAACCAATGGCTTTCGCCCTTTCTATCGGAGGCGAGTGATTATGGCGTCAACTCTTATAGCGCAGAAGTCGAATACTTCCGTGGCCTCGCAAGGTGGCTAGGACAACAATATTGTTATATATATTACGTATTCTGCTTTGTACGTGAATGCACATGCGGGAAAAAGTGTCTTCGCACTCGAATGTATGATCTAACTTCGCTGCATGTAGCCGTTGCGCTGATGCAAGATGTTGTTGGCTGCCCAGGGGAACACCGGAAATAATCGACTTCCTACTTGAATACACGGCACCGTTCCACGACGGTGTTGGTGTGACGGAACTGCTCGTGTCGCTGTATCAAGTACGGACGCACCTTTTCCTTCTGGAAATGATCCATTGTTAAAACGAAAAATGTGCTATTTAAGCAAATCTGACATGATAAATGTTTTCACAGACGCGTCAAATCGCACGCGCCACTTTGTCGCTCAGCCAAGGCGTCAATAGCTATTACAGGTATGTAACGATTACAGGTATTGGTGGCCTTGTGTTTTCATTGTTACATGCTTTCTGCGTCCTTCTGACATTCTCTTCTCTCCCCACCCATTATCTTCTCTGCAGACCGGCTTTTATTTGCTGGCTAGTACGATTTTCGAGCTCTGCAGAACGGGCACTGACAGCGAAGTTGGTCAGAAGTGTGGCGTCCGTGAAACGTACCGGCTTTTTCGTTTTAATAGCGAGGAAATTTCGGGAAGAATTCAGTGAGCACGGCATTCATTAGAGTCTGCCGCCTGAACTTGAGAAGTAAGAGACAAAACAGCAACTCTGGTCTCCTTGTCTGCAGCTGTTGCTGGTCATTTATTTATTGTAATTGAGATGAGATGGTCAAGTATACGATATCGCGAACATTTTCTACAAAGAAAATCGCACCCCAAAGCTCTAAGTGGTTGCCGAGACATCGGCCAGAGAACAAGGAATCCATACGTGGACTGGGTGTCCACCAATCATATCGACATGTCCATTTGCTGTAGCAGGGTACGCCTGTGCGAGGACGGCGCCGGGCACGCCGACGGCTGTTTGTCTTCTTTCCCAACGACCAGAGTGCGCGGAGACACCGCCTACACCACCGCGCCGCAGCCTCCAGGCGAAAGCGTCTCCATACGGGCGGACCGGTTCGTAGCGCTTCCACCTCGCGCCGCAATGCGGCTCCTGAGGAATTCGTGTATCCGGTCTTGATCAAAGAGCGGCCATGTGACGGCGATCTATCCGCATATGCACTGTGTTGAGGGCATGGCTGCAACTCCAATTTTCAGCCAATTCTCGGCCTACTATGAGTGCCCTGGGAAGGGGGGGTAGGAAAGGGAGAAGGGAGGAGACTCTCTCCCCTTTGAGGAAAAAGAATGGGAAGGGGATAGAGTCTCGTTTTTGTGTGCGGGAGCGGGTTGCTTCGTGCAAGAGAAGGAGGAGGAAGAGGGATGGTGGTGAGCCGGGGAGGGAATGGGGGAGAGAGTCCCCTTCCCATTCTTTTTCCTGAAAGGGGAGAGAGTCCCTTCTCATTCTTTTTCCTCACAGGGGAGAGAGTCTCGTTTT
>Ga0315905_10007861_pt1 | contig 10774 bp, 5 predicted proteins | sample LakEriMetagenome_5_FD_203522 | JGI IMG/M metagenome (GOLD analysis project Ga0315905, IMG submission 203522) | Freshwater fungal communities from buoy surface, Lake Erie, Ohio, United States - Buoy 4 MA121 | ecosystem: Environmental > Aquatic > Freshwater > Lake | place: USA: Lake Erie, Ohio... | reverse complement strand
GTGGACTACAACCAGTGGATCGCCGACTACTCGCTGAGCATCTCGCCGGCAGGACAAAACTCGAACTCAGTAGCCGCAATGCTCGTGGCGCCTCGTCGTCCGCTTCTGGAGACGACTCCCGCCGCGCTCGTACAAGGAATGCGCGGAGCCGCAGGGAGCCGAGTGGACGATCGCCCCCGTTTGACAACGGAACCAACCAGTGTGATTGAGCCGCAGGGCTTTGCTCCTCAGCGACAACCGATTGAACGCGTATCCGGATCGGAGCCAGCTTGGTCGCAAGGCGAGAGAGCTCTGCCTGTGGTAACCCCGGCGTTTGGTGGAAGCGGTTCAGGAGCAGCGCCGCAAGCGGGAACGGGGTTGACGCCTCCGAGCGGTGCTCCCGCTTCCTTCGCTCCCCCCCCGTCCGCAGAGAAGTTCCAACCTCAAACAGGCAACGCGGCTGGAGCCGGCAACTCCGCCCCGGTCGGCGGGAGCTTCTCGCCCCCCGGTTCGTTCACTCCGCCACCCAAGATCCCCTCCTTCGACTCACCACAACCCCAGCCCACCGCCGGCCAGCCCCCCGCTCAGTCGCCGCAGCCGCTCCCTCTGACGCCCTTTCAGGCGCCCCCGCAGACACCACCTCAGACGCCACCGGGCAGCAGCGGCACCGGCTTCAAGCTGGGTGGTTAGGGTGCCATCACCACGGTGCCATCACCTCGGTGAGAAAAGAAGCGGGGCGAGAGCTGAGCCGGAAAAGGACCGTGCCGGAGGAGTGCGGCTGGAATGGTTCGCCGGACTGCAGGATAAGCTCGCCGGGCCGCATGGCACCGACAGAGCCTCCCGCAGGAAGCAACCGCCCTGAGTGCCGCGCGGTGTAGTCTTTACCCACCCTGCGAGTCATTTGGCTCGTCGGCCGAGCCGCGTTGTCCCGGTTCTGGCTCGCGTCCGATCCGGCGGCGCACAGCCTCGCGCAGCAAGTATTCGATCTGGCCATTGACGCTGCGCATTTCCTGATCAGCCCAGGACTTCAGCTGGACAAAAAGCCCTTTCGAGATTCTCAGCGGAAACGCCTTGCGCTCGTCGTCCATTCCTTCTCTCTGCAATCTCTTTCGCTGAATGCCGGGCTGAACCCTGCCCCAGCCTCGGCTTGCGTTAGCCGTCTTACCGGGTCCCTGCGTTATCGGCAAAAGGCGGGTCACTCAGCTCGAGCCAGCAAACTTTTGGTCAATTAGTTATGCAACGTGCCGGTGTTGATGACCGGATGAGTCTCATTCTCGCTGCAGAGGACCACCAGCAGGTTGCTGACCATTGCCGCACGTCGTTCGTCATCGAGTTTGACCACTTGTTTGTCGGCCAGTTCCGTCAAAGCCATCTCAACCATCGAGACTGCGCCATGAACAATTTTCTGCCGGGCGGCGATCACCGCTTCCGCTTGCTGTCGGCGCAGCATTGCCTGGGCAATTTCGGGGGCGTAGGCCAAGTGAGCGAGGCGGGCTTCTTCGACAACGACGCCCGCGTTTGCCAAGCGGTTTTGCAACTCGGCCTGTAAATCGTGCGAGATTTCATCGAGTCCGCTCCGCAGCGTGATTTCGCCTGCCTCGCCATCATCGTAGGCGTAGCGACTGGCGAGCAGTCGAACGGCTGATTCGCTCTGCACGGAGACGAACTCTTCGTAATTATCGACATCGAACAATGCTTCCGCGGTGTCGGCAACGCGCCAGACCACGACCGCGCCAATTTCGATCGGATTTCCGCGTTTGTCGTTGACCTTCAGCTTTGGTGTGTTGAAGTTGCGCGCTCGAACGGAAATCCGCTTTTTGGTGTTGAACGGATTCGTCCAGTGGAATCCGCTGCGGCGCTCCGTCCCCACGTAATCGCCAAAGAGAATCAGAGCGCGAGCCTCGTTCGGCTGGAGTGTGAAAAAGCCTCCCATCCAAATCAGGTTGAGGATGGTGTGGAGAATCGCCAAGCCCAGCAGCCAGAAGTTCGGATAACCAACCGCTTCGAGTCGGGCCTCCGTGTCTCGGGCAAACCAGACCCAGAGCGCGACGTTTGCGGCGATGCTGAGAAACATCAGCAGCAACATCAACCAGCCGCTGAGGGTTTTTACTGGAACTTCTTTGGTGTGCGTGTGCATGCGTCATCAACTCCAAAAAGGGAACGGTCTGCTCGGCTGTCAGGGGGATACCCGCCCCTCAGCCCATTCCAGGCTGCCGAGAGACAATTCCCGAGCAACTCCTGGCCCCCCCCAGCGATGTCCCATGCAAGGCTGGGGTGAATGGGAAGCTGGTTCCCATCGCGAGAAGATATTCGAATGATATCATAAAGATATTGGCAAAAAAGAGCCGACCGAAAAAAAACCGTAAACCATTGAAAATCAGGGACTTAAGACCGATCCCCAAATTCCGTCCCGCCACTTAGCGACTGTTTTTCGGGTCTGGACGGTGCCGGACCAGGCGATTTGGTTCCGGTCGCTCCGCCGCCTCGCCCCCCCGCCCAAGGGGAGGAGCTGAGCGTTGCCGCCGGTCTGGATGCAGGACGGAACGGCTTGCTTCCACAATTCGCATCGGGTGGCTTTTTCAGTGTTCCCGAGTAGCGTGAGTTGCGCGCGCAGTCCTCGGCGAAATCGGCTGGCTTGCAGCGGCGCATTCTGGTGCGGAGAGCGTTAAACTGGAGGCCGGTGAATTCTGAACTTATTTGCTTTGAGACAACTCGGGAGCCGCGATGACAGCCTCTTCTGGAAAACCATTAGCACCCGCGCAGCAAACTGCCCCTACTCGGCGCGAGTTCGTCCAAAGCGCGACGGCTGCCGCCGCGACCTTGGTCGCTGCCCCTACCCTGCTGCTTCCCAAGCGAACTGCCTCGGACCACCCCGTGATTGGAGCAGGGGAGTATCGCTTTGAGTGCCATCATCAATGGGGCGAGCTCCCCAGCGGTCACCACTACGGCGACGCATCTCACGGGGTTTGCATTGACAAGCAAGGCTGCTTTTACATTTCTCATCAAGGCAAACCTGGGTCGATTTTCGTCTTTGACCCGGATGGCAAATTCATCAAATCACTCGCTCCCGAGTTCGAAGGCAACGGGCACGGAATCGATATTCGGGAAGAGAACGGCCAGGAGTTTCTCTATCTGTCGCCGGCCTTCGATCAAAACGGCTTTGCAAAAATTGACCTCAACGGCGAGTGGGCCTGGCGGAAGCCGCTCAAGGTGATTCAGGAAGAAACGGGGCTTTACAAGGAAAAGATGCCCTTTCGCCCAACCAACACCAGCTTCGCCCCTGATGGCGGCTTTTTCCTCGGCGATGGCTACGGCAGCAATCTGATCCACCAGTACGACAAGGACGGCAAGTACATTCGGTCGATTGGTGGCACCGGTCAGGCCGACGGTCAATTCCAGACCCCTCACGGCCAATGGCTTGATGCGCGGGATGGCCAACCCAAATTGGCTGTCTGCGACCGGGCTAACAAACGGTTGCAGTTTTTCGATATGGATGGGAAGTTCCTGAGTAAACTGGATGGATTCCTGTTCCCGGCGGATATCGATATCCAAGGCGACCTGATGGTAGTGCCTGACTTGCATTGCCGCGTGACGCTGCTCGACAAGTCCAACAAGGTTCTGGCTCAATTGGGTGACGATCCCCAGTGGCGACAGCAAGCTCTGGATGGCTTCAAGATGCGTGGCACCCCCGCCGAATGGCGTCCGGGTAAATTTGTTCATCCTCATGATGCCTGCTTTGATCACCAAGGCAACATCATGGTCACCGAATGGGTCACCACGGGCCGCGTGACCAAGCTTCGCAAAGTCTGAGAACATTCCGGGCCCGCTGGTGAATTCCGGCTGAGGCAGCGGGTGACTCCGCTCCCCTCGTGCAGCATTCCGCCGGAGGACAGGTCCGGGCCGGGAATCCTGTTGGGCAACCTGAGCAAACAAGGCAATCCGATGACCCCAACCCACGAGCCCATTCCACGACCAGCCAAGTGGGGAGTCTACTCCACTTGGCCCGAGGAAGGCTTGCACAATGTGCATCCGGAGGATTACTGGTTGGCCGAGCGGCTGTTGCCCGGAAACAGGATATTCCAGCGCAGCGATTTGGATGACGATTACAACTTGCTGATTTATGGTCGGCATCAGGTCCGCGTTCGCCCGACGCTGTGGGTGGAAACGCCCGAGCCGCCGTTCAAATTGGGCGAACAAGTGGAAGTTCGTTCCCAGTTGGGCCGGTTAACTCCGCAAATCGCCCGCATACATCAGGTCCTCTGGAACCCGCGTTCCCGGCGAATCGAGTATGAATTGGCCGCGTTTGGCCGAAAAATCCCGGGCCGTTTTCTGATCGCCGATCTCCGCTCCACCAAGCGAATGGCTGGAGCGCTGTCCCTTTTGGGAGGCTAGTTTCAGAGCCACCGAAACGACTCGCGGCTCGCAGCATTCGCGTGAGCAGGCGGAACGGCAACTTGCCTGCCCAGCGCAAGTCTCGTCAGCGCAAGTCTCGTCAGCGCAAGTCTCGTCAGCGCAAGTCTCGTCAGCGCAAGTCTCGTCAGCATGCGCGCTCCGTTGAACGGCAAGTTGCTCCAAGGCGGGGCGCTTTTCGGCTCTGTTTCCCCCCGAAGATTTGCTGCTTGCTGTTATCGATCAGAACGCTCGTAAGCGATCGGCGCTCCGCCTTCCGGATTTAGGATGCCGCGCGCGTCAAACTCGCTGTTAATCTGCGCAGCCTACCAGCGATGCCGCAATTCTGGGTAATTTGCGAAGGCAATTCTGCCAGCAGTTTGGTGCCAGCAGCCCGCATATTTTGCCAAAAAAGAAGATCTTGCCACGGATCCGTTTGATATTGACCGCGCCCTCTGCCGTTCCTTAATTACAGCCCACGAAAACTTTAATGCCGTGCGCTGTCTTCGGACTCGTCGCCGGTTCTGCGCTTTGGGTACGCAAAGAATCGGAGACGACTTGGAGTTGACAACAGCTCCACAGAATCGTGGCTGACAGGCCTCCCCCCGGGAAGTCTGGATCCGGCTGGCAGCGATCCGTTTTTTATTGGGTATCCAGCGTCACGTCACAAGGAGAGATGCGTGAGAGTCTCCGATTTTTTCAGCAAGCGCTTTTGGTCTGCGGGCTTGATCGTCGTGATCACCGCGGGTCAAGCCATTGCAGTCGCTCAGGGGCAAGCTCCCCAGCAGCCTGCAACTGCCAGCCAGCCGGCTCAAGCCGGGACGGATCGAATCCAGTCCTGGTTGCGAGATGCCGAGCAGGCGATGAGCCAAGGCAAGAAGGATCTTGCCGGCCGCTACCTTGAAGTCGCGACCGCAGTCGCGAAGCAACCCGGGCAGGATCCTGCTGCAATGCAGCAGATCGAAGCCCTCCGTACAAAAATGGGGCTTCCCGCCCCGGCAGCTCCGGCAACTCCGGCTGCTGCTCCCGCCGTCAACCCCGCGATGCAATCGCTGGCCCAGGCCCGCAAGGCACTGGCCGCCGGTGATTTGGCAGCTGCCTCTCGACACCTGCAACAGGCTGAACAGCTGGGCGGTGACTTTACCGCTTGGGGTGATTCACCTGCCAAGGTCGCGACCATGATCAAGCGACAGGGCGAACTGGTCGAGATGTCCAAGAATGGCGATGCCAACCAGTTCAACCTGCAAGCCGCCAAGTTCCTCATGGAGCAAGCGGACCAGATGCTGGTCCACAAGGACTGGAGTTCGGCTGAGCAACTCGTCCAGCAGGCTGGCAAGTTCCCGGTCGACTTCAAGACTGTGGGAATGGACCCGCAGATGATGCTGACCAAAATCAGTGTGGCTCGCGGCGACGCCATGCCGGCTCCGCAGACTGCGGCAGCACCGATGAACGCGGCTGGCGGAAATCTGAACGAGTGCCTCAAGCTGATGTCTCAGGCTCAACTGGCTGTCGACCAGGGTCGCTGGGAAGAAGCCGCTTCGCTGGTTGCCAAGGCCAAGGCGATGAACGTCCCTGAATCGGCCTTCACTGCCGAGCAGGTCCGCCCCTGGCAACTCGAGTTGACCGTGCAAAAGGCAATGAAGACTCGCGGCTCCGCGGGGACAGTTGCTCCGGCCAGCTTCACTGACGGCGCTCCCGCCATGGTCTCCAATGCGGGCTACGTTCCCGAGCAGGATCAAACCAAGGTTGCTCCGGTCTCGGCGACGGAAGCCAAGTCTCAGGAGTCGGAAGAGATCGACCTCAGCGCCCTGAACGACACCGAACAGGCGATGTTCCGCCAGCTCCACGGCAGCGTCTTCAAGACTCGCGCCGAAGCCGAGCGGATCATCTCCAAGGATCCGCAGGCCGCTCTCTCCAAGATGATGGAACTCCGCAGCGAGGTCTCCGCCAGTGCCTTGTCCGAAACCAACAAGGGTCCACTGCTGACGATTGTCGATCGCGACATTCAGGAGATGCAGCGCTACATCCAGCAGAATCTGCCGGACATCCAGAATCAGCAGGCCAATTCAGAGCGTCTGGAACAAGTCGAGCTGACCCGCGAACAGCGGTACCAGGTCGAAAAGCAAATCCAGAAGCTGGTGGAAGACTTCAACCGTCTCCTCGACCAGAAGCGTTACGCTGAAGCCGAGCAGGTCGCTCGTCAAGCTGCCGAACTCGACCCGGACAGCGAAGTCGCTTCGCTGCTGTTCGAGAAGGCCAAGATGAGCGCCCGGATGGGTGAGCTTGATGCTCTGGCTGACGCGAAGGAAAGCAATATCCAAAAGGCGATTGGCCGCGACATGGAGGAACTCGGAACTCCCATGGATGCAGCCGTGCCGATGCAGTTCGGCGACGCCGAGATGTGGAACCGTCGGACCCAAATGCGGCTGAAAGCCCTCGGCGACCGCCAATATGGTTCGGATGCCGAACGGAACATCTGGAATGCCCTGAAGAACACCAAGGTTCAGGGCGACTTCCGCGGTCCGTTGTCAGAAGCGATTGACCAACTCTCCCAGCAGGGTGGAGTGAATATCGTGTTCGACCAACTGGCTCTGGCCGCTGAAAATGTCGATTCCAGCCGTCCAGTGGACGTGCCGATTCGTGAACCAATCTCCCTGCAGAGCGCCCTCAACGTGGTGCTCGGCTCGGTCGGTCTCGTCTTCACCGTCGAAGACGAAGTGATCAAGGTCACCAGCCGGAATGCTCAGCGGAAAAACGTGGAACCCAAGACCTACTACGTGGGTGACTTGGTAACTCCGATTACTCCGCAGCAAACGCCTTCCCAGATGAACTTTATCACTCCTCAACCCTCGCTGAATACCCAAAACTCGATTTTGGCTCAAAACCAGCCGCAGCAGCCTACTCAGCCAACCAGTGTGGCTGCGATGGCCCAGCAGTTGCCTGGTGGAATGATGGGCCCGGGTGGTTGGGGCATGCTTGGCCGGAATGACTACAACAGCGGTCCGCAAACGGGCATGCCGGTTTACAACTCGATGGGGGCTCCCCAACTCGGCGGTGTGACCGAAGCGGACTTCCAACCGCTGATCGACCTGATTCAGAGCACCATCGCTCCGGATGAATGGTCGGAAACCGGACAGGGTGACGGTACCATTCAGCCGTTCGTCCCCAACCTCAGTTTGATTGTCTCGCAAACCCAGGACATTCAGGACCAGATTCAAGATCTCTTGAAGCGGTTGCGGGAGCTGAACGACGTTCAAATCGTCGTCGAAGTCCGGTTCGTCACCTTGCGGGACACCTTCTTCGAACGAATCGGTATCGACTTCGACTTCAATATCAATGAAAACTCGGGACTGACCCAGCCAATTGGCGATACGGTCAACCCCAGTACGGTCATTGGTCTTGATCCGACGGGCGTTCCGACAGCTGATCTCGACCTGCAGTTCAATCAGGGCAGCTTCTCGTCTGCGGTCCCAACCTTCGGTGGATTCGACCCTTCGACGGCCGCCAACTTCGGGTTTGCGATTCTCAGCGATATTGAAGTCTTCTTCCTGATTCAGGCAGCCAAGGGCGACCAGCGGACCAACATCTCGCAGGCTCCGACCGTGACCATGTTCAACGGTCAAAGCGCGAGCGTGTCAGACTTCCAGGCTCGTCCGTTTGTCACCTCCGTCATTCCCATCGTGGGCGATTTCGCCGTGGCTCACCAGCCCGTGATCTCGATTCTTCCTGATGGAACGACCCTCAACGTTCAGGCGGTCGCTTCCGACGACCGTCGCTTCATCCGCATGTCGCTCGTGCCGTTCTTCAGCACGATTACCGATGTCAAAACCTTTACCTTCGATGGCCGACGCCGCGTGCGTCGAACCTCCGACAACCTGCTTCAGGACCTGTTGGACTTGGGTAACGGCGATAACAACGATAATAACGATGGCGAAAACAATGAAATTGAAACCGAGTCGCAAGGCGTGACCATCCAGCAACCGGTGATCGCCGTCACCACTGTCAGCACAGTGGTCAGCGTTCCGGATGGTGGTACGGTTCTGCTCGGCGGGATCAAGCGAATGCAGGAAGGCCGCATCGAACGCGGTGTTCCAATGCTCAGCAACATCCCGTACATCAATCGACTCTTCAAGAACGTTGCTGTTGGCCGCGAAACCTCGAACCTGATGATGATGGTGACTCCACGCATCATTATTCAGGAAGAGGAAGAGCAGGCCCAAGTTGGACCAGTAGGTAACTAACACCTACGGAGCTGAGAACTTCGTCGGCCACAGCTTCTCACGCGGTCGTCGTGGCCCGACGTTGGTTCCAGCAAATACTACCCAAAAGAAAACGGCATCTCTCAAACCGCTGGCGAGAAATCGTCAGCGGTTTTTTTGTTTCACTCCACAAAGCGATCGCTATCCCTCAACAGAGTTGCCAACCTCTGTCTCGACCCGAAGTGCAAGGTTCGCCGTAAAAGCCTGGAAACAGCTTTCCCGCGCTGAAGAGAAAGCTCGGGATCATTTATCAAGGACCGCCGAAAGACGATTCGTTTGGGATCCGCAGTGGGCCCGCTTGCTGCCAGTCGAGTCGACGCAGATCATCCTGCCGAGCTGCTTGCATCTTCTCCCCAGCATCGCAGCCGAAAGCGTGACCGAAGTTGCAAGTGCGAATTCCGCAATGGCGAAGGCTGAGTGCAGTCGTCGCAGCGTCGCCTGAAGCAAAGGGAAATCCCCACGTCCTTTTTATCAGACCGCTTGCCCATCAAGCTTTGAGGGAGCCCCCGCCGGAATGCACTACTCGATTTCGCGGAGCGGGGCGGTCGCTCCGTCCTCTGCCGGAAGACTGGAAACAGGGGGCTGCGTTGTGCCTCCAGTGCGATACTCGATCTGTGGCAAATCATCAATGCAGCTGGTTTCCGCGTTTACCTGATAGTAATCCAGCACAACCCCCATCGCCCGTCTGAGGTTGATTTGAGCCCGCTTCAACTCCAACTCGGCCAGCGTCACCTCTCGCTCCTGGTCGGTAACTTTTTGCTGGGCAGCCAGCAACTGATCCAAAAGCAAGCTTTGAGTTTGCCCCTCAAACCAATCTCCCTCAACCAGCGGAAATGCGTCCCAGCGGACTTCCAATTGCTTGAGCTCGGCCAGGACTGCATCGAGCGCGATCTGGGCGGAATCGAGCGTTTCTATTCCCGAATTGAGGGTCCTGAAGCCCTTCTGCGTTTCGGCAATCACGGCGATCGTGGCCCGCTCCAATTCATTTTGATAGCGGACGTATTCCAGACGGTTCTGGCGGTTGCGGCTGGTTGCGGCCCGATTCCACCAAGGGAACTCATATTGCAATCCAGCCGAGTAGCCGGGAGTCGAATTGACGAATTGCTGCTCCCAAGCTTGCCCCAGAGCCGAGTCACCCTTCAGACCCTTGACATAAGTCCCGAATAACAGGGACAAGTCTGGCAGCATTTCGTTCCGCGTCACATCATTGCGGACAGCTGCTGCCTTGAGCTTGTTCATCGCCTCACGAATTTCCGGGCGATTTGCCAAAGCCACTTCGACCGTTTGCGAGAGTTCCAGTGGCTCGACCACCTCTTGTGGCGGTTCCACGGTAAGCAATTCAATCTGATCCGAATCGATGAGCTGGGTATCGCCGACAATCTGGCGAATTTCAGTCTCTGCATTGCGAACATCCCGCAAAGCGTTGGCCAACTGGACCCGTCGCGACGTAACGGCCGCGCGAGCCTGCGCGAGCTGCAGGGCCTGAACGTCAAAATTGGCTCGCGCTTCAAGCCGCTTGAGAATCGCCTCGCTCCGCTGCAGATTTCGCAGCATCTGCAAGTAGATTGCCCGCTTGGCATACAAATCCCAATAAGCACTGACGGAACGAGCCAGTTCCTCCTGAATCCTCCAGGAAACCTGATCCCAGGAAGCCCCGGCGTTCAACTGGGCAATCACGATTTGTGAACGGTTGTAAGTCTGGCCGGCCCCGCGCAACAGCGGTTGCTGAAGATTGATCGCCAGTGTCGCAGTTCCCTGATCCTGAGGCACAAAGAATCGCGAATTGCTGTTTTGGAATCCCAACAGCTGCGACGCTTCAATCTTTCCACCCGTGAAGTATTTGCGGCGAATTCCCGCCTGCCCCGTCCAGATGTTGTCTTTGAGAAACGGCAAGCCACCGGTAGTCAACGTATTGCCCACCGGGTCGGTGCGGTCGTCGTACAAGGTTCTGGCAAACAAAACCGGGTCAAATCCGGCCCGAGCGATCGTCGCGTCCTCCTCCCGTACCAATGGCTCCTGGCTGATCGCCTGCAGGTAGGGCGAGCCACGCAGCGTCAACTGAATCAACGCTCCCAAGTCCAGCGGTTCGTTTTGAGGCAAACCGCAAAATGGATTGGCAACTTCCACTCGCCACCACGTTTCCGGGG
>Ga0315905_10007860_pt1 | contig 10775 bp, 7 predicted proteins | sample LakEriMetagenome_5_FD_203522 | JGI IMG/M metagenome (GOLD analysis project Ga0315905, IMG submission 203522) | Freshwater fungal communities from buoy surface, Lake Erie, Ohio, United States - Buoy 4 MA121 | ecosystem: Environmental > Aquatic > Freshwater > Lake | place: USA: Lake Erie, Ohio... | reverse complement strand
GTTGACTCCTTGAAAATGTGAAACATTGACTGATCCGTTGCTTCCGATTTTTACTCCTTTTTTAAGAATGATATTTACAATGCCTCCGCTACTGGCAGCATCATATTTTACGGATGGGTTTCTAAGAATTTCAATTTTTTCCACACTATTCGCCGGTAAACTTTTTAACAGTGAACTCAGATCCGCTGCACTGAATCGCATCGTTCTTCCATTGATTTGTATGGCCGCAGGATTCAGGCTATTGAGATACACGTTGCCATCCTGATCGATGATTGTACCAGGTGTTTTTTCCAAAACCTCCATGGCATTGGTACTGCTGTTCGACAATGCCGTGGCGTCTACAATGGTTTTATCATCTTCTTCCCGAATAAATGTCTTTTTGGAAATCACCGTTACGCCTGTCAATTCACTGTCATCAAGCGTTATGTTCAAAATAATATTTGCATTTTCAGTGAAGATTCTTTCTGTTTTGGATTTTTTTCCTGCTGAACTGAATTGAATAGAAAATTCACCGATTGACGCAAGAAATATTGAGTCCACTGAATGAATCGATTTTTCAATCAACTTGACGTTGTCCTTCAAATTTTTCACCAAAATATTGGCGGATTCAATGGGCTGTTTTCGCTGATCATTGATGATAACTTTCAAGCGAATTTGTTGTGCGGATGCGGAAGTGCTGCTCATGACCAAGCGCATGCACAGAAAAAAGAAAAAATGTTTCACGGGTAGGATTGAATCAGGTTGGATGTACTGCGAAATTAATCTTTGTTCTTCTCTTCAAATAGTTCTTTCTTATCTACGATCATCACTTCCATACTGTCTTTCAATTCTTTGGAGACAATATCATATGGTCCGGTGATTATTTCTTCTACGCCGGTAAGTCCTTCTGTTATTTCCATATAATTCAAATCCTGTATGCCGGTTTTAACCAGTTTTTTACGAACACGGCCATCTTTCTCGCGAACAAAAACCAACACATCCAGATCATATGGATTGGTATTATCCTTTGATTGATCATCTTTATTTTTTTCCAAAAACTTAGCCTCTTCCTTCTCGCGGGTGGTAACTGCATTAATGGGAACACTCCACACATTCGGATGGGTGCGGGTTTGAATATCCACACTCGCACTCATGCCCGGACGAAACGGAAAACTGCCTTTACCCAAAAGATCCTGATAACTGGAAGCAATCAATCGTACATAGACTTTGTATTGAGTGACATCTGATGATCCACCGGTGAGTGCACTCGCTGCTGCAGAAGTGTTGCTGCTGGCAATTTGAGTAACGACACCGCGAAATACGCGATCGCTGTATGCATCAACGGTTACATTGGCGCTGTCTCCTAGTTTTACTTTAGGTATATCGTTCTCACCAACATCCACACGTACTTCAATTTTATCCATGTTGGCAATGCGCAAAATTTCAGTGCCAATGTTGAAGCTGTTTCCGGCTACTTTCTCACCTTTCTTCACATTAAGCAGGGTAACTACCCCATCAATCGGAGCAAGTAATGTGGTTCTACCCAAATCCTTGTCGGCTCTGCGCAAACTGGCTTCAGCAGAACGAACGGTTGCAGATCCACTTCTTACAGACTGCAAACCGGCATTATAATTGGCTTTGGCTGTTTTGAAAGCAGCTTCGGCGTTATTGAATTCATTCTTGCTGATTACTTTATCCTGATATAATTTTTTTTGCATTTCAAATGCTTTCTCAGCCTGATCAAGTTGTGCTTGCAGTCCATCCACGGAAGCCTGTACATTGGCGGCTTGTGATCGTGATTGTTCTACCCCAAATGCAGCCTGATCGCGTTGCAAACTGTAAATATCTGCGTATATGCGTGCCAGTAACTGTCCTTGCTTCACAGTGTCTCCTTCTTTGACGAGGAGTTCGGTGATTTCGCCACTGATATCAGGACTGATTTTCACTTCAATTTCGGGATAGATTTTTCCACTGGCATTGACTACTTCAACGATGGTACGACGCTGCACTTTTTCAGCGGTAACGCGGGTGGATTTTTTTTCTCCAATCACACCGGTTTTTGATAAAACAATCAAAGTGATCAGCAGCAGTGCGGATCCGGCAATCAACCATTTCGTGGTTTTGTTCATGCGAAAATTATTTAGTGAGTTTTAATCCAAGTCCTTTATAATATTCCAACACTTTCATTTTGAAAACATAATCAAATTGTGCCGTCACAAATTCAAGTCGGGCACGAAGCAAATTATTCTGACTGGTAATCAAATCGAACGTACTTAGCATCCCTACATTGAACCGCTTGCTTGCGTATTCATAGGTTTGTTCACTGACGGAGACGGATTTTTTGGATGCATTAAATTTCTGCAAAGCTATACCCGCTGCCTGATAGGCTTGATAAATATCCTGTTTGAGTTTGAGGTTATCCTGCGTTTGTTGCAAAGTTGCGGATTGTAAATCAAGCTGACTTCTTTCAACATTGAGCTTTGCACTACTGCCATTGAAAATTGGAACAGATAGACTCAATCCAATCGTCTTGCGAAAATTATCAGTCAACTGTTTGCCAACTGTGTTTGGTTTAAAATAGCCCGCAATATTGCCATTGGTAAACACCGGACTTTGAACATCGTATTGTACACCTGCAGCATCTACGATTAATCCGGTAGGTTGGTACCCTGTAATGATACGATTGTAAATAGGACGCTTGGTAAATGATAAATAATTGGAACCCAAAGATCCAAAAGCGGCCAATGAAGGAAGACGAGCTGCCTTGGCAGATTTATTCCGAAGTTGGGCTGACATCAGTCGAAGTTCATTGGATTTTTGTTGTGGTTGATTTTTCAGCGCCAAATCATAAACGAATTCAGGTTGCAGATCAGCCAATGTTTCAACCGGAATACTTTCTACAGGTGGCTCTTCAATATCAAAAGGTTCGGCGGCATCGATATTCATCCATGCTTTCAAGCTCAACAAACTGAGTGTTGCATTCCCTTGGGCAGAAATCAGATTACTGCTGTCAAGCGCCCACTGGGCTTCGATTTGAGAAAGATTGAGCATGGGTAAAGTCCCTGCATCTACCAATTTTCGGGTGTTGTTTAACTGAGCCAAGGTTTGTTCGACCTGCAAACTTGCAACTGCGGCCTGCTGTTTGGCAAGGAGTGCTTGTAAAAAAGCGTTGGCAGTGGAAAGTCCGATGTCGTAACGGATTTTACTGACATCAGCTTGCGCGGCCATATAATCGATACGACTGCTTTGGTATTGAAGCCGTTTGGAAAAAAATTGAAAGATGTCTGCGCTGGATTGCAGCTGCATACCTGCAGAAAGATAGCTTTCAGTTACTCGGGTAAAAGTTGTCGGATCCTGATTTAGACCGGAATTGAAAGCGCCGCTGGAGCTGAGATTCAGATTGGGAAGTAACCCCCATTTATTCTGGCGGGAGGCTATGTTGCTCAGTTTGGCTTGGATCTCGGCGCGGGAAACGGATAAGTTAGATTTCATCGCATGCTCAACACATTGTTGAAAAGACCATTTTTGTTGGGCTTTCGCTGAAAAGCCAAGCATGAACGCAATCCATAAAATAGGTACGATTCGATTCATGTTGCAAAATTAACAGAATAGCGGGTTTAAAATTGGACTTTCATTCGAATGGAAATGATCATGGTCATATTGAAATTCGAATAAAAACTGTCTGTTTTAACCTCAAATGCTTAAGTTTGTTCTATACAATTCGCATCAAATCCAAAAAAAGATGAAAAAAATCATTCCATTTCTGGCTGCATTGTTTATGTTCAGCGCAGCGCAAGCACAAACCAAAACCACTGAATGGCCTGAATTAAAGGCATTCCACGCATTGATGTCAGAAACCTTTCATGCAGCTGAAGTAGGTAATTTGGCTCCACTTAAAGAAAAGAAAGCTGAACTGTATCGCGCATCCAAAGTATGGTATGCAGCTGAGGTTCCTGGAAACTTCGACAAAGAGAAAACAACGGCAACTTTAAAAAAGTTGATGATCAAATGCAATGACATCTGGTATTCTATTGAAAAGAAAGAAGCCGATGAAAAGATTACTAAAATGATCACCGAAGCCCACGATTTGTACCACACAATTGTTGGAGAATGTAAAAAGCACTAATAATTACAACAGAAATTTATACAAAACCGCTCTCTGAGCGGTTTTTTTATGCTTATCAACATCATTGGAACAACTTGTACATGCTAAAAAGTTGATTTCTTATACTTTCGTTTTGTCGTTGGTTTCCTAAACAGGAATGAAAAGGGAAGCCCGGTGAGAATCCGGCACTATCCCCGTAGCTGTAAGCTTCAATCAAACGATACGCCAATTGCCACTGTCAGACATTGATGGGAAGGCGTGTATCGGAAGCGAGTCAGAAGACCTGCCAGTGAACATTTAAAACCCATGGCTTTCGGGAGAAAGGCCGAAGGGCAGAGGCACTTGCCATATTCTGTCTATCCGGATTCCAGGGGAATCCCTTTCTCCAAAGAGCTGTACAATTTATTTTTTATGAAGAAAATCACAGGTTTTTTACTGAGCATGATTTGCATGGTTCATGTTTTTTCACAGGATAGTACATTACTTCAAGAGGTAGTAATGTCTGCCAACAAGTTCCCTAATAAAACATCTATGACAGGGAAAGTGGTAACCGTGATCAACCGTGATCAAATTGAAAAAGCAGGGAGTAAAGATCTTGCTCAACTACTGACAGAACAAGCAGGTATTTATGTGAATGGTGCATTCGGAAATCCGGGAAAAGATAAAAGTGTTTATATCCGGGGTGCCAAAGTGGACCATACATTGATCGTCATTGACGGCATTCCGGTTTACGACCCTTCGGGCATCGGCAGTAATTTTGATATTCGTTTACTATCACTGGATCAAATAGAAAGAATTGAAATTCTGAAAGGAAGTCAATCTACACTCTATGGCTCGGATGCAATGGCAGGAATGATTCACATCACCACAAGAAAAGCGGATAAGAAAAAAATAAATGGATCAGGAAGACTAAGCTATGGTAGTTATCAAACGATTCAGGGGAATGCTGAGATCAGCGGTTCACATTCCAAGTGGGATTATTCCATCCAGCAATCGTATTTCACATCCCAAGGAATTGATGAAACCGTGGATACAACAAAATTCGGTACAAACAGAGATAAAGACGGATTCACCCAACAACAATTCAGATTGCAGATTGGGTACAGACCGAAACAAAATTTATTTTTTCAACCTTTTGTTCGTTATTCAACGTTCAAACAATCATATGATCAAGGTTCTTTTATAGATGAATTGGATCTCACCAATCAAAATAAAAATCTGCAAACCGGCATACAGATTCAGGCTGATTTCGGAAAACTTAAAACCCGTTTCAATTACAGTTACAGCAAACACAACCGCAGTTATACCGATGATTCCACTGAAAGCAGAAACGGATATGATATTTTCAGCAGCGGTAAATATGATGGAGAAGAACACCTGGCTGATTGGTTCGGCTGGTTTCCAATTAATAAGCGTTTACGCATGACCGTTGGCGCCGATTTCCGTACTTCATCCAGTAATCAGGAGTATCTTTCTTTGGGTGCATTCGGACCTTTTGAATCAAAACTGGGCGCTGATAGTTTGAAACAACAACAAACGAGTGTTTATGCTGCTTTGCTGGCACAGCCTGCAGATGAATTCAATATTGAATTGGGTGGTCGCTGGAACAACCATTCTACCTATGGAACAAATACAGTCTTTAATATCAATCCATCTTGGCAAATGGATGAATCCTGGAAATTATTTACCAATATTTCAAGTGCTTATAAAACACCTACGCTTTATCAGTTGTTCTCAGAATATGGAAATAAGGATTTAAAACCTGAGCAGGCATTGACTTTTGAGGGTGGCATACAACATCAATCCACAACAACAGGTATGGGATTCCGTGTTGTTTATTTTGAACGTGAAGTGAAACAATCGATTGCATTTTTTACAGATCCCCAAACTTTTTCGTCCAGATACATTAATCAGGATCAGCAGTTAGATAAAGGATGGGAATGGGAATTCAATACGCCTACCGGACAGCGAAGTGATTTCCGTTTTCAGGGTTCTTGGATAGACGGAAAAATTACGACGAAGCAAAATGGGAAAGATACCAGCTACAATAATTTATTCCGCAGACCTAAGAACAGTTTATCCATGCAATGGAACTGGCGTCCGAAAAAGCAATGGAGTTTCCGTGCAGGCATGATGTATGTGGGCGAGCGAAAAGATGTTGGATTTGATGCGAATTTTATCGCACAGTTAATAACACTGAAGCCATTTGCCAACCTGGATATTTATGGAGAATACCGATTGAATGAAAATGGAAAAGGATGGTCTGTTTATGTTGATTTGAGAAACATAACCAACGAAAGTTATCAGGAAATCTGGGGATATCGTTCCATGGGTTTCAACGGTTCAGTTGGAATTAGATATAGTCGATGAGAAGCAATCCGAACAACTTATGTACATTCGTAAAAATCGATGGACATGTTTGAATTTGGAAAAATCTTAGGGAAAGAAATCTTGACGATTAGTTTCACATTGTTTGCAGTAATTGATATGCTAGGATCAATTCCGGTGCTGCTCACATTGCGTGAAAAAATGGGTGGCCATATTCGAAGCACACAAGCCACTTTGGCTTCAGGTGCACTGATGTTGTTGTTTTTATTGATTGGAAGAGAGTTTTTGAATTTGATGGGGTTGGATGTTCGCTCCTTTGCAGTGGCAGGTTCGATTGTGATTTTTATTGTAGGTATGGAAATGGTATTGGGTGTGGAATTTTTCAAATCAGACAACAATCCAAAAAGCGGAAGTGTGGTACCTATTGCATTCCCGCTGATTGCAGGATCCGGAACCTTAACCACCATCATGTCTTTAAAAGCAAACTATCAGGACATCAATATCTTCATTGCGATAATGATTAATCTGATTGTGATTTACGTTGTTTTAAAATCGTTGAAATGGATCAGCAATGTATTGGGACCAAGTGGATTGATTGTACTTCGTAAATTTTTCGGCGTAATTCTATTGGCAATTGCCGTCAAGATTTTCGGAACCAATATTCAAAACTTCGGCAAGTAAAGGAAGACAGGATAGACATTTTATTGTGGTTAATCCACTAATTTCGCGCAGCATTTGGCCACGTAGTACAATGGATAGTATAAGAGTTTCCGAAGCTCCAGATCCAGGTTCGATTCCTGGCGAGGCCACTAGAAATTCATCCAGGCCCTGACGATTTTCCGAAGGAAAATGTCAGGATGCTGATATTCGCCAAGGGCGAATCGTCAGCATTCGATTCCTGGCGAGGCCACAAATTTTTTTCGAATCTCTTCAAGCGTTTTAATCACTAAAAGTTTGTATTACCTGCGCTTTTCCCTAAAAATTAAATGAATAGCTTACCCTAAGTAATTCAAAATATTTCTTACTTTTAAGAGAATAAAATATTAAAAAATGGAAAAACCAACAATTGCAGGAAAGACCCCTATCCCAGTTGAATTAGAAGCTGGTAAAACATATGCATGGTGTTCTTGCGGAAAGTCAACAAAACAACCATTTTGTGATGGTTCTCACAAAGGCTCATCTTTCGTTCCAAAAATATTTGTAGCTGAAGAAAGCAAAACAGCTTATTTGTGTAATTGTAAGCTTACTGGGAATCCTGGATTTTGTGATGGGTCGCATAAAAGTTTGTAATCGATATTTTATTGCAATTCAACTAAAATTTCATTTTTTCGATTGAATATTTCATAAGGTGCATTATAGCCGAAAAAATAAAATCGATTAGTACACTTTATGCCTTCAGCATCTAAAGCTGCTTTTAAATGCTGTTTATACTTTTCTATTTTGGTATCATTAGCCCAACCGCTAAACTTTATCGCAGCCATGGTTTTTGCAGGTTCTTCCCTAAATTCTATGCCTGATTGATTAGGCTTAGGAAGCATGTCCTTATTAAATTTCTTAGGAACCATAAACATCATGGTCATGGAATCTTCTAATGACATCGAGACGGGGGAAGTCATGGATATTTTTTCATTCCTTTCGTTGTTTCCAAAAATATATCCGGCTAGCATAGAGAATCCTTTACTTGAAGAATTCTTATACCCTTTTGTGGAGAGTTTGACAGAGGTAAATAGTGTAGTTTCATAGTTTCTTATTTCAAATCGCTTATATTTTTTTATGACGACATAAGGGTATGTTTCAATATTTCTTTGTCCAAGTATAAAATAAAGCTGGACTAATGTAAACGCACTTAGTATTACTACAATTACTATTTTCATTTTTAGTGTTTTTCTATTTTTACGATATTATACTTCACGAAGGCGTTATCAAATAGTTTTTCTGAATGAAGCAGAAGATTTATTTCTTACATTGAACTACCTAATCAATTCCAAATTCGTTTATTGAATTTTTTTTTCATTAGACAATAGCTTTTGTAAAAAAGAAAATTGATTTTGATTTCAATTGAAAATAGCAATATCAATGTTGTATCAGAATTCTTCCCGAATGTAGAATTTGTCCGTCAGTTGACTGTATCGTATAGAAGTAAATCCCGGCATCGTACCCGCTAACAGGAATCACATTTGATAAGTTGTTAAAAGTTCTGCTTAACAACTGTGTTCCAGAAGAGCTGATTAAATGAAATTGAACGGGCAAGACAGTATTCTGGTCAAGATTGATGGTGATTTGATTGTTTGATGGATTCGGAAAAATGTTTGCACTTCTAGCCGCGCAGGAATAGGTGGTTATCAATACCGAATCTGTAGCAGTTCTTTGTCCATCGCTTACCGTTAAATAGTATTTGGTTGTGCCTGATGGTATAACCAGTGGATTTGCCATGGTGGATGTAAATCCTACCGGATCAGAAGTCCATGAATAACTCATTCCCGAAACGGATGTGGTACCCAATTGTATTTCAACTCCCTGACAAATCGAAGTATCATTTCCGGCTTCCGCAATCAGTGGTGAATAAATGGAAAAGACCTGTTGACTTTGATCCGATATATTCAGGCTACTGTTATCTCGAACCCGGATCAAACATTGGTTGGAATTGAGTCCAGAAACCGTCCAAGTATAAGCACCGCCTCGATTGGTTGAAGCTGCTGCATCAGCGATCAACTGCCATTGGCGTCCGCTGTCCACAGAAAGTTCAATACGGACGGAATTTCCAATTTGATTTCCAAACCAGCGAATATTTTGAGTGGACCCAGCCAAAAACTCCTCGCCTCCGTTTGGATGAACCAGCTTTAAATTACGCTGTGTGAAATTGCGTTGATTCAACAAAATGGCTGTTCCTCCATTGCAAAGTGACATGGAATAAATGATATCCTCATCACCATCACTGTCCACATCATCAACGGCAGCAAACCCATTCCAATTCGAAGAGGTAGTATTGCTGGGATACCCATGTTCTTTTTCATGGAAAAACATAGTTCCTTGTTGGTTATATGCCACCTTGATACTACCAAAAACCTGATTAAGCGCGATTTTTACAAAGTCGTTATAACCATCCTGATTAAAATCGCCTGTAGCGAGGTTTATTGTTGAAGCCATCTGGTTATTGATATTCGTGAATATGCCATTCCGGTTGAACAGCGCTCCATTACCGTATATCATATCCAGATCTCCATCATTATCCAGATCAATAAATTTGATTTGTCTTTTGCTGGTATAAAATGCTGAATTGATGCTGTCTGTTACAAGTCTGCCTTGTCCGTTATTCTTGTAAAAAACAAGGAAGGAATTTCCTGTGCCACCACCAACGGTCACATCACGAAAAGAGGTTGCCACATCTATAAAACCATCATTGTTGTAATCGCCTGTTGCCACATAGCCAGGTATCAAGCCTGTACTGCTACCGGAATAATCAGAATACAAAATTTCCCATTGATTGTTGTTCCATTTGTAAATGGTATTGAAGCATGGGGTATACAGTTCATTGATTCCGTCGTTGTTGATGTCTATTAATTTAACCTGTTTGTAGCAGGTAGCATATCCAAGGGTTCCGGATGGATCGGGCAATGGAGAAGTTTCGGAATTGTATGCAACGGAAAATTGATTGTTGCCTTCATTTTTGAATATGTGCAAATAGTTTGCAGGACTGAAATATGTATTTTCAGGTTCGTATGTGGCAAGCACGTCTAATTTTCCATCTGAATCAAAGTCGCCCCAAATCCAATGATAATCAGTGCTTCCGCCATTTAATGTTCTTAGGTTAACAACTTCCGCAAATTTAGCAACACCCGAAAGTTGCCAGCTCTTACCAAATACAATAGTTGATGTGTTACTGCTGTTACAGTCCACATCAGTTAATTCTCTTAAAGTCAGAATATCATTTTGTCCATCGTTATTAAAATCCTCTATAGCTACAAGCGTTGCATAATTTTGGTTGGCGGTGAAGGCGGTTGAAGAAACTTTGAAACTGTCATTACCCATGTTCTTGATCATGTAGCCACCATCGCCGGATATGTTTGAACCTGCACCAATCACATCCAATCTGCCATCCCCATTGAAGTCAGCCCATTTGATTCTGGATGACCCGATATAGCCATCGAGTCCGATGCGCTGAAACTGTCCGTTTCCATTGTTTTTAAATACGGCGGATTCTGTCACCCTATTCTGAACTCCGCAAAACACCAGATCCAAATCGTTGTCGCCATCAAAATCTTTCCAATCCATGCTGCCTCTGGATAATGCGGGTAGTGAATTATTCAAACGATTGAACACATTGTTTCCTGCATTGATAAAGATCTCAGGTTGAATAGCATCA
>Ga0315905_10007859_pt1 | contig 10775 bp, 2 predicted proteins | sample LakEriMetagenome_5_FD_203522 | JGI IMG/M metagenome (GOLD analysis project Ga0315905, IMG submission 203522) | Freshwater fungal communities from buoy surface, Lake Erie, Ohio, United States - Buoy 4 MA121 | ecosystem: Environmental > Aquatic > Freshwater > Lake | place: USA: Lake Erie, Ohio... | reverse complement strand
GCGGCGCCCGCAGGAGGAGGAGGAGGAGGAGGAGGAGGCTCCAGAGGCGCGGGCGGTGGCGCCAAGCGCAAGGGGCGCGGCGGGGACCTCCCGGCGCCGCGCTGCCATGACGAGCGGGAGGGCAGGCAGGCAAAGAAGCTGCAGCTGGACCAGCAGGAGCAGCAGCAGGAGCAGCAGCCGTGCCCGCCGCCGTCGTGCGGCGCGCCGAGCGGCGGCGGCGGCCGCCCGCCCTCGGTCGGCGAAGCCGTCGCCCCCACCGCCGCCACTCTTCCCGCGGCCTCCGGCGCCCTGCCCGCACCGTCCGCGTCGGCCCGCTCGCTGCTGCCGCCGCCGCACCGCCGCAAGGAGCGGGGGGACGCCTGGCCCCCGGCCAGCTACCGGTCGGTCAGCAGCCGGTCGGGAGGCGGCGGCGGGGGGGGCGGCGGGGGAGGCGGCGGCGACCGAGCGGGGGGGCCGGCGGCGACGGCGCCCTCGTTTCCGGTCGCGAGCGGCAGCGTCGGCGACGGCGGTGCCGTGTCCGGCTCTGCGCCGCTGCCGCGCGCGCCTCGGTCGGCCGCCATCCCGGACCCCGCTGCCCCCCGCGACGCCGATGATGCGGCAGCAGCGGGCCCGAAGCCGCCTCGTTGCTCGTCGCTCGCCCGCGCCGACGCCGCCGACGCCGCGGTCGACCCCGTGCCGCCGCCGCCGCCGCCGCCGCCGCCGCCGCCGCCGCCGCCGCCGCCGCCGCCGCCGTCTCACCCCCAACCGCCCCCCTGCAAGAGGCACAAGGGCGAGGAGGAGGGCGGCGACGAGGCGGCCGCGGGAGCCGCGCCCATGGCCTCTGGCGGCGCGTGCTCGATCGACGGCGCGCCGGACAAGCAGCAGCAGCAGCAGCAGGCGCGGGCGGCCTCGGGCCTTGTTGCCGGCGCCGGCGCGTCCCCGCCGACCGGCCCGGCGACGGCGTCCCAGCGCTGGGCGCCACCCTTGCGCGGGTACGCCGGCGGCGGCACTGCCGTCACACCCACCGTTGGAATGTCCGAGGCGCATGAACAGCACCAGCAGCAGCACCACCAGCAGCACCAGCAGCGGCGGCGGCAGCAGCAGCAGCAGCACCAGCAGCAGTGCGCTTCGTCGGCCGCGGCGCCGCCTTTCTTGGTGCGGCCCGTTCAGCCGCGCGCCTACGCCTCGGGCCAGCACGAGAGCCGGCGTAGCAGGCCGTACGACGGCGGCTGGACGCAGCAGCAGCCTCCGCAGCACCAGCACCAGCACCAGCAGCAGCTGCCGCAGGGGGTCGTGCTGGTCGGCGGGGGCGCTGCGGCTGCAGGCCCCGGCGGCGGCGGGCTCCTGTCGCCGCCCGTGATGCACGCGCCCCAGCCGCAGCCGCACGTGCAGACCGTCTACGTCCAGCAGCATCATCAGCAGCAGCCTGCGATGATGATGATGGGCCCGTCCCCGCACCAGTGGCCGCCGCAGCAGCTGCTCGCGATGCCGGCGGCGACGACGACGACCCTGATGGGCCCTCCGCCGCCTCGCTTCGCGCCGGCCCAGCCGCAGATGCTGTCCGCCGTCGTCCAGAACGGCCAGCTCCTCGTGTTCCAAGCGCCGCAGCAGCAGCAGCAGCAGCAGCAACTGGTGCAGCAGTTGCCGTGGGGCGTGACGGCGGCCGGCTCGGCGTTCCTGTCGCCCCCGCAGCACGTGGCGCAGCAGCAGCAGCAGCAGCAGCCGGTGTTTTATGTGCACCCGCAGCAGCAGCAGCAGCAGCAGCAGCAGCAGCAACAACAACACTTCCACCCGCACCCGGCCGCGTCGGGCGGGCAGCAGTGGCTGGCGGTGCCGGCTGTGGCAGCAGCGGCAGCGCCGTCCGGCGGCGCCGGCCGCCCGGGCTCGGCGGCGACGATGGCGAGCGGCGGTCGCCCGGGCTCGGCCCCGCGCCCGACCGCCGCGCTGGTGGGGCAGGCCATGCAGGCCCTGCAAGGCGTGCTGCCGGAGGGCGACCGCGAGCGCCTGCTCGAGCTCCTCGCGATGGGGGCGGCGGTCGCGGCCGAGGGTGGCGGACGCGGGGGCGGGGGCGCGGCCGGCGGCGCCGCCCAGTAAAAAAGAGCCCGAGTGGCGACGCCGAACTTTGTAAGCAAGCATCGGTCTCGACCCTTCGTTGCAGCGCTGTTTCAGATCCCTGCCCCTTGCTCCCGTCAAAGACGATCGCGCGCCGCGCGGCGATCGCCTCCTCTCCTTTCTCCGAGACACGCCACGACCAGCCCCTCTCAAACGCGAGGTGGCCGCCCGCCCGCACAGACCGAGATCGACCCCATGCACCTGCCCCCGGCGCAGCGCGCCGCGGCGGCGCGCCGCGCCAACTCTGTCAACAGCCAGCGAGCCGGACCGAGCCCTGCGGCGCCTCTGGCGTCGTCGGCGGGGCCGCCGTCCTCGTCCTCGTCGCCGGCGTCTGTGGCCGCGCCGCCGCCGCCGACGGCGAGGCAGCGACCGGACCAACGCCATCAGCAGCGGGAACCCCCCCCGCCGCAGCGCGCCCCGGCCGTCTCGGCCGCGAGCGCACCCACTCTGGCCTCGCTCCTTGCCCCCGAGGCAGCGCCGGCACCCTTCGCGCCTTCACTTGGGGCGCCGGCGGCAGCGCCTGCCGCCGCCGCAGCCGCCGTCGGGCCGCCGCCGCCGCCGCCGCCGCCGCCGCCGCCGCCTCCTCGCGCGATCATCGCCCCGCTCCGCGTGCGCCGGCGGGTCAAGCGCGTCCCCGCGGGCGCAGCAGCGGGAGTTTCGCTGCCGGAGAGGGAGGAGGAGGAGGAGGAGGAGGAGGAGGAGGAGGAGCGCGTGGTGCCATTGTCGTCTTCGGTGCACGACGAAGCGCCGGCGCGGCCGTCGTCGCCGCGCCGGCCCGCGTCCCCAGCCTCGTCGTCGAGGCGGCGGCGGCAGCCGCAGCCCAGCCCCGGCGGCCAGCAGGCGACCCTGATGCTGGCCGGCCTGGCGGTCGCCGCGGGCGCGATCGCCGCCCTCGCTGCCTTTTACGCCGCCCCGCCCGCGGCGTTTGCTGCGGCGGGCGCCGGCGCCGGCGGCGTCGTCCCCTCGCTCTCCCAGGCCCCCCTCGTCGCCGCCGCCGCCGCCGCCGCCGCCGCCGCCGCCTCTTCGCGCGGGCAGCGCGTCGCGACCTCGGCCGCCGCCGCCACTGCTGCGCCCTTCTCACCGCCCGAAGCGGATGTCGCAGGCCCTCCCGTCCGTCTGCTCGCCGTCGTCGGCGCCGGCGCGCGATCTCCCTACGCCTACTCGGCGCCCCCGGCCGAAACGCTTCGCCAGGCTGCGGCGGCCGCGACGGCGGCCGCCGCAGGCGGCGGCGCCCCACCAGCCGCCACCACCGTCCCCATCCCGCCCCCGCCGCTCTGGTCCGAGGTCGCCCCGCACCTGGCCTACCGCCTCGCGCTGTCCAACCCGCGCTTCAGGCTCGAGGTGCTCCCCGAGGCGGACCTCCTTGCCGCGCTCGACTCGGGCGGCGGCAGCGGCGGCGGCCAAGGCGCCGCCGGCGCCGTGCTCGCGCGCGCGCTCGCGGGGGCCGGCAACGGCAACAGCGGCAGCGCAGCCCCGCCCGTCGTCGCCATCATCGCCATGGGCCTGACCGACGCGCGCACGGCCGATTTGCTGTCCTCCCCGTCGTCGCCGGCCGCCGCCGTTGGCACGCTGCTCGCCCTGCCCACCGACGCCGAGCAGCGCCAAGCAGAAGAAAAGGAGCGAGGAGGAGGAGGAGGAGGAGGCGCGGGTCCCGCGCCGCCGCCGCCGTCCCCCTTTTCCCGCCTGTCCCAGCGCGCGGGCCACTACGACCCCGCCCGCGCCTCGAGCCCCGCCCGCCTGCTGGCCGAGCGCGTGCCCTTCAGCCCGCAGGCCAAGGCCGCCAAGCTCCTGCGCGAGGCGCGCGAGCTCCTGTCCCGCCGCACCTCGGACGACGCCGTCTTCGCGCTCCTGTCGGTGGTGCACGCCTACGGCGGGGTGAGCGTGCCCGACGTCGCCAACGCCGCCCAGGGGGGCGTCGACCTCAAGCTCCTCGCGTGCCTGTTCCTCAACTGCCGCGCGCCCGTGCTGGCGTGCGTCAACGACCCGGCGTGCATGGCGACGCTCAACTGCCTGCAGAACGTGCCGCCCAACGACCAGGTCGCCTCTTACCGCTGCATCGTGGCCGGCGAGGGCAGGCTCTTCACGGAGTTTACAAAGTGCGTCGTCCTCAAGCACAACTGCCGGGGGCTGACGGCGACGATCCCCGCCGAGCCCGACCCGCCGCCGATGCGTTCCTTCCGCGGGCGCGGGCCCATGACGCACGCGCTCGCCGAGGCCGTCCTGTTTGGGCACGGGGTCGGCGAAGCGGCGCCTCGGGCGGCGCGCGACGCGGCCCTGGTCCCCGGGACCCGCCCTTGGGCGTGGCGGATCGCCGGCGGCAAGAACGCCGCGTTCGACCGCTTCCCGGCGCAGCACCAGCTTTTTTACCGCACGGGCAACGCAAAGCCGGGCGAAAAGGGCGGCGCGGTGTGGTACGTGCCCGTGTTTGCCGTCGCGCCCGACGGCAAGCTGCTGAAAGAAAAGGTGTGGCGGGACCGCCGGTACCGCGTCCGCCGCGGCGGCGACGAGCTCGGCGGCGGCGACGAGCCCGGGCGCTTTGTCTTCACGGTGAGCGACAACGGCGCCACTTCGTTCGAGCGGTGGACGCTGCTGGACGCCGACGACTCGCCCGGGGAAGGCGGGCGGCCGCGCCTCGCGTGGAGCTTGTTCTTCTACAGAGGGGCCGCGCCGGAAGCCGGGATGAGCTACAGCGGCGCCGTGTTGGCGACCCGCGACGGCGAGTGGCCTGGGGGCGTGGAGAGCGCCGAGCGGATCGAGCGCGCGCTTCGCAGCGCGGGCATCGAGCCGTGGGAGCTGACGGCCGTGAGCAACACGCCCGAGGACGTTCGCGGGGCGCCTCTGCCGCCCAACGGTGGGTGGGGAGCGGCGGCGGCGGCAGCGGCGGCGGCCTGAGGCGGGACGCGTCGTCGGTTGAGCGTTGCCCCCACAGGGGCGGGCAGGAGCGTCGCGGCGGAGGATGATGAGCGTTTTACAGAAGCCCCCCGCAACGACGGAAGGAACCACCAGAAATCTCCCGAATCGAATCGAATCAAATCAGCCCGGCGTCCTCGAGCGCCGCGAGCAAGCCCGCCGCAAACGGCGGCGGCGGCGGCGGCGACCGCCTTTGCTGCCCCGCGTGCCCTCCTCCGCCCTCGCTGCTGCTGCTGCTGCCGCGCCCGACCACGACGGCCAGGTCGGCCCCGGGCACGAGCGGCGCGGCCGCCTCCTCCTCGGCCGAGCGCGCGCCCAGGCCCGCGGTGCCGGCCCAGCGGGCGGGCAGCGCCGAGCCCGCGCCGCGCGGGCCCTCGGGCGGCAGGCGCACCGACACGACGCGCGGGCGGGGCTGAGCGGCGGGGGGCGGCGGGTCGTGGTGGTGAGCGGGGCGGGGGTGGTGCGCCCGCTGCTCCAGCTGCTGCGGCCGCCCGCCGTCTTGGTCGACGTCGTCCTCATCGCCATCGTCACCGCCGTCGACCGCCGCCGCGGGCGGCAGCTCCAGGGGGGGCTGCAGCAGCGACCGCCGCAGCTCGCGCGCCAGCGCGCGCCGCTCTCGCTCGCGCTGCAGGCGGCCCGACGGCCACGCCGCGCCGAGCCGCCCGGCGGCGCGCAGGTGCCGCAGGGCGCGGGGGAGCGCGGCCGCGCCGGGGACGAGGTCGACGGCGGCCCACCCGCGCTCGGCGTGCACGTGCACGGCGGCCCAGGGGCCGAGGATGTGCGGGGCCGGGGGATTCGGCGGCGGCGCAGCAGCAAAAAAGGGCGCCGCCGGCTCTGCCGCCGCCGCCGCCGCCGCCGCGGCCGCCGCGTCGCCTGCCAGCGCGGCCGCCGCCGCCGTGGCCGCCTCGGCCGCGAGCTGGTCGAGCGCGGCGCCGAGGTCGCGCAGGAAGGGCGCGAGCAGGCGCTTACGCACGAGCATCTGCACGCGCACGGGGGACTGGCGGTCGGGCGGGCCCATGCGCGCGTCGCGGCGCGCGAGGGGTCCGCCGTTGCTCCCGTCGCCGTCGCCGCCCGTCGACGGCGGCGGCGGCGGCGGCAGCGCGGGCAGCCACGTGCTCTCCCCCCCGCCTCCGCCCGCCAGCGCTGCTGCTGCCGCCGCTTCGTCCGACGAACCGCCGCCGTACCTCGCCATCAGCGCGCGCGCCACGCGCTCGGCGCGCGCGCGGCTCCACCCGGACCGCCGCGCCTCGTCGCGCAGCAGGGCGCGCCAGTGCTTGTCGAGGCCCCAGCGGACGCCGCCCGCCTCTTGCTCCTCCTCCTCCTCCCCGGCCCCCCGGGGGCCGCCGCCGCCGCCGCCGCCGCCGCTTGCCGCCGCCGCCTGGGGCAGCCGCACGTAAACCTCGGTGCAGCTGGCCGCGACGACCGCGTCCGGGGGCGGGAGGTGCCCGCGCCGCTCGGCCCACAGGCGCTGCCACGCGGGCCAGCGCCGCGGCGTGGCGACGACGAGCGCGGCGGCGGCGGGCGGGGCCGGGGCCGGCAGAGCAGACGGGCCGAGCAGGGGCGGCGGGCCGTCCGCCGCCGCCGCAGGGGCCGGCGCCGGCAGCGACGCGAGCGCGAGCGCGTCGCGCAGGCGCGCGAGCGCGCGCTCGTTGCGCCCGGCCGCCGGGCGACGGCGCCGCGAGGACCCGCTCGTCATCCCCGTCGCCGCCGCCGCCGCCCCGTCTTCTTCCGCCCCCGCCGCCGCTTGCGCCGCCGCCGCCGCCGCCACGGGCCCGCCGACCAGCGCGTCAAGGTCGGCGACGACGACGAGCGGCGTCTGGACAAGGCGGGCGGCGCGCCAGCGGGCCGAGGGGAGCGCGGCAGAGGACGAATGCGGCGGCGAAGAAGAAGAAGAAGAAGAGGGCAGCAGCGCGTGCGCGCCGGCGCCGGGCACGGGCACGGCGCCAAAGAGGCCCTTGTCGCCGTCCGCGTCGCCGGCGCCGCCGCCGCCGCCGGCGGGCCACACCCAAAGCGGCGGCAGGTCGGCCTCCCAGCCGCCTGCTCCGGGGCCGCGCCTGGGCCGGCGCCAGCGCGCCTCGAGCGGCGGCAGGGGCACGTTGACGGCGCGCCACGAGCACGAGGCGACCGCCGCCGGCACCACCGACGTAGGGAGCACGCGGCGCGCGACGACGCGGCCGCCGCCGCCGCTGCGCTTGCCGCCGCTGGCGCCGCCGGGCGCCTCGGGCGGCGGCTGCTGCTCCGCGCCGTTGGCCCGCGCCCAGCTGCGCCGCACGGGCAGCAGGCACGCGACGCGCTCCCACTCGGGCGTGTTCGGGACGTACAGCGTCACCGCGTCCTCGGGAGACGACGACTGCTGCTGCGGCGGCGGCGCCTGCCCCTCGTGCTCGGCGCGCCGCTCGCGGCCGCGGCCGCCATCGCCGCTGCTGCCGCTCTCGCTGCCGCTGCCGCTGCCGCTGCCGCTCCTGCGCCCAGTGCTGCTGCCACCGCGCGGTGACGCCGGCGACGACGCGCGCCGCCGCCGCCGCTGCTGCTGCTGCTGCTGCTGCTGTTGCTGTTGGTGCATCATGGCCGCGCGCCGCTGGCGCTCGAGCAGGCGCAGCAGGCTGCGCCCGCCACGCGTGCTGCCGACGCCGACGCCGGGCCCGCCAGCGCCGAGGCCGAGCGCGGCGGGCGCGTCGGCGCCCGCGCCGTGCCTCAAAAAGGCCTCGACGGCGGCGGCCGTGGCCGCCTCAACGGCCGCGGCGCCCGCGTCGGCGTCGCCCTCGTCGTGCTCGTCGCCGTCGTCGCGGGAGGCGGCGGCGGAGGAGGAGGGCGTGACGGCGGCGGTGGCGGCCGCGGCGACAAGGGCTGCGGCGGCAGCGGCCGCGGGGGAGAATGGTGACGATGATGATGATGATGATGATGCCAGCGCCGGCCGCTCCGCCGGCGCGCGGCCACGCCTCGTTGCTGGAGAGTACGCAACAGCGTCGATCTGCGGAAGCGGGCACCAGAGTTGCGGCGGCGGCGGGGGGGGGCGCGGGCGCTCGAGGCGCGCAAAGGCGGCGCCGCCGCCGCGGCCGCGGCCTCCTGCCCCCCTGGCGGGCGAGGCGCCCCTGCCGGCGACGACGGCGCCGAGGCGCCGCTGCTGCTGGTCGAGCACGCGCAGCGCGCCCGCGCCGCTGAGGTCTTCCTCATCGTCGGCATCGTGGTCGTTGCTGGGTCCGTGGTGCTTTGTGGCCGCGCGTCCGTTGTTGTTGCCGTCGCCGGCCGCCTGTTCGGCGGGGTCGGCGGCGGCGGCGGCGGCGGTGGCGGTGGCAGAAGAGGACGTCGATAGAGTGGAGGCGGCGCTCGAAGTAGAGGAGGAGGAGGAAGCAGCAGATGGCTGCGGGTCGGAAGGCAGGACGGGGGGGGGTCGGGCAGAGGAGGAGGGCGACGACGACGCGACCACGAGGGACGCTGCTCGCCTTCGCCGACGCCCGGCCAGCGGCGGCGGTATTCCCGCCGCCGCTGCTGCTGCTGCTGCCACCCCCCCGCTACTGCTTCTTTGGTCGACGACGACCCGTGCCGAGGGCGGGCGGCTAGCGCCCGCCGCCTCCGGCCATCCTGCTGCTGCTGCTGCTGCTGCTGCTGCTGCTGCTGCTGCTGCTGCTGTTGCTCCTCCTCCTGCTCCTAGCGCTGCCGTCGTCCATCGTCCTGCTCCTGCCGCCGCCGCCGCCGCCGCCGCCGCCCGCGGGCGCCGCGCGACCGACCGGCGCCACGCGTCGACGCGCTCCGCGAGGCGGAGGGCGGACGCCGACGCCGCTGGAGCGGCGGGCGCCCTGCTTCTGGTGGTGCTCGCGGTGCTGCCCTTCAGCGGCGGCAGCATGCGGCGGCCTGTGTGTCGAGTCAAAGGGGGCGTCGACGGCGGAGGAGGGGGAAAGGTCGTCAGTGCGGGGGGGGGGGGTGGCGGAACTGTGCTTGCGCAGCCGCGGCGCGTCGTGACGCATTGCCCTGCGTCAACCACCCAATGCAGGCGCCTACTGAGAGGTGCCTACGGATCGGGAGCATAGTACCCGCTTGGTGGCAGGCCGCACATCGGCGCCGATTGCGCGCGAGCACACTGCGTGCGCAAAGTGACGGCCGACAAGCAAGGCGAGGAGGCATCATCGACGCTGCTCCCGTCGTCGTCATCACGCACCGTATCGGCCCCGGCCAATGCCGAGCGCTCACAGGCGCCCATCATCTATCTCTGCGACCGGCTCCGCTGCCAAGATGGCCCCCCAAAGCCGCGCAAGGGAGCGCGCGCGCCCCAACGGGGGGAGGGGGAGGATTGCTCTGTGCCGCAGTGGCAGACGAGCTTTGGTGATTGCGCCCGTCGTTGAAGACGCCGCGATTGTGTACTGTATTGGTTGGTAGCGACCCAACAGAGAATGGAGCGTGGTGACACAACGGTGTAACAATTGCGTGCGTGGCGAGCGGGCCGCAACTTGAGAGGCGCGGCGGGCGGCGGCGGCGGCGGCGGCGGCGGTCGGGACGGCGGCAAGCGGGCGGGACCCGCGCAGCCCGTCGCCGCGGCCGCCTCCCAGTTTTTTTGTTGTTGTCCTCGACCGCGCGCGCGCTGGATGCCCAGCAACTAACGGCGACGTCGTGAGCCCTCCCCCTACCCACTCAATCTCACCCTCAGTGGCTCCTCCGTCAGTCGTCTAGTACTCCCGCAGCTGCCTGTCGTGGTAAAAGGCGCCGCTGGCCCGCTCGGCGTCCCCCCCCGGCGCCAGCAGCGCCGCCCAGACGATGGTGTCGGCCCCGCGCGACGGCGGCAGCGGGCCCTTGTAGCTCGACATCGACGTCGCTATGTACCCCGGGTGGACGGCGACGCTGGTCCACCGCGGAAAAGGGGGGGAGGGGGCGCCGCCGCCGCCGCTGCCGCTGCCGCTGCCGCTGCCGCCGCCGCCGCCGCCGGCGCCGGCGCCGCCGCGGAGGGCCAGCTGCCGCGAGTAGGCGTTCTCGAGGGCCTTGCTGACGCCGTACATCGAGCCGGGCCAGCCCGAGGCGCGCCAGCTGCCGTCGGCCACGCCGCGCTCAAACTCGCTCGCGAGCGCGTCGAGCAGCGCGTCCCCCGCGGCCTCGTCGCCTCCGGCCTCGCCCGCCTCCAAAAACCGCCGCTTGAGCGCCGCGGACGCCGCCGGGTTGTTGCCCCCGCCCGCGGCCGCCGCGGCGCGGTCGAACTGCCCAAGGCCCGCCGCCGAGGACGTCACGTTGACGACGCGCGGCAGCACGGCCGAGGCGCCGCCGCCGCCTTTGCCGCCGCCGCACGTCTCGAGCATCACGGGCAGCAGCGCGCGCGTGACGGCGCGCGTGCCGCGAAAGTTGGTGTCGAGCGTCGCCTTGGCCTCGCCGGCGCCAAACGCGTCGCCCTTGTACGCCAGGCCGGCGTTGTTGACGAGCACCGCGACCGGGGCGCCCGGCCTGATGCCGCTGCCTAGGGAGCCGTCGCCCTCGCGCAGCGCCTTGGCGAGCCGCGACGCAGACCCGCCGCCGTCGGCGATGTCAAAAGGCGCAAACAGCACGACGCGCCGTCCGCCGTTGCCCGAAGAAGAAGCGACGCTCGGGTCGGCGTTGAGCTCGTCGACGGCGGCGCGGCCGCGCTGGGGGTCGCGCGCGGTGGCGACGACGGTGAGGCCCTGGGCCGCGAGCTGGCGCGCGACCTCCTTGCCGATTCCCTGGTTGGCTGTTTTGAAAAACGTTTTTTTTTTGGGGGGGGGGGGGGGGGGGGGGGGGGGGCGCCGCCGGGGGGGGGGTGGGCGGCGGGGGCCACC
>Ga0315905_10007855_pt1 | contig 10777 bp, 12 predicted proteins | sample LakEriMetagenome_5_FD_203522 | JGI IMG/M metagenome (GOLD analysis project Ga0315905, IMG submission 203522) | Freshwater fungal communities from buoy surface, Lake Erie, Ohio, United States - Buoy 4 MA121 | ecosystem: Environmental > Aquatic > Freshwater > Lake | place: USA: Lake Erie, Ohio... | reverse complement strand
CAGGATCTTTGCCCGGTCCTCGTCTGACATCATCAGAGCCCGAACACCCGCAACGTTCAGGCCGGCGCCAACATTGGAGTCTGGCTTCAGCCGCTCCTTCAGGGTTGCGATTGCTTGATCGATTCGCTCAATGTCGCCAATCGCCGGACCACCTACGAGCGCGGCAATTTCTTCTCCGAGGAAACGGAAAACGTTGCCGGTGTTGGCAATCGTCTCAACGGTAAAGACGACAGCAGAGCCAATGCCGCGGATGAAAGATGCAATTCCTTCGGCGGTTTCTTTCTGCTGCGCCAGCTCGAGGATTTGGTTGGAAAGATCGTTGAGCGGGCCGAGCAACTGATCGGCTACTGATAGGCCCAATCCGCCGGCGGCGGTCTTGATGCGGTCGAGGTTGTCGTTGAACTCGCCGGCACGGGCGGCAAGATCACCGGAGATGACGCCACCAAAACGCTCAAGTTCATCCCCCGACTTTTTGATGCCCGCCGTTCCTTCAGCGAGGATCGGGAGGAGTTCCTGCCCGCGCTTCCCAAACAACATTTGCGCGACAGCTGCGCGCTGGTTGGCATTCGCCACGGAGTTAAGCGCATCGCCGATGCGGCCAAGCTGCTGATCCGCGGGGATCTCAATAAGCTCTTTTGCGCTCAGGCCGAGCGCGTCAAACACTTTCGCGACTTTGGAGCCGGGATCGAGAGCGGAGTTGAGGGTTACTGCCAGCTTCTTCAGGCCGCCCTCAAGCGCGCCCTGAGAGACGTCCGCCAGTTGCGCAGCGTACTGAAGTTTCGAGAGTGACTCGGTGCTGATGTCGAGTTTGCCGGCGAGAATGCCAGCAGCATCGGCGGAGTCGATAGCGGATTTGATGAAGAGCACAGAACCAGCAGCGGCAGCTGCCGCACTGGCTGCGACGTACTTGGCTGCTTTGCCAAAGTCGGCCGCAAACGAATCAATGTCTTTGCCGGTTTGCTTGGCGGCATCACCGGACTTCTTGACGCTGGCGCCGAACGCCGCAGACGCGGCCGTGGCTTTATCGACCTCGCGAACGAAGACGGAGCCGTCAGCCCCGATGGCGACTTCGACTAGGGGTTTTGCCATGGCTCGAGGTCCGCTTGTTCAGTTCGTTGATGGTGGTCAGTTCGAGCAGTTGCACCTGGTCGAACAGCTCCGGCGTCATGTCGGCGCCGGACAATCTGGCGGCGGCCTCCAGCCCTGCGTAGCTAAGCCCGACACGGTGACCCATGCCGGACACGATCCACTGTGTCTGGCACCGCATGAACAAAACGACCGCCGACCAGTTCTCTGGCTCTACCTCGAACGCCTGCTCCCGCTGCGCGTCAACGAGTTTTGCTATCTCGTCGCTCGCGACACCCCAGTCGCGCAGGTCTGACTCGAGGTCATCATCACCGCCGCGCGCACGGGTGAGGTGCAGCGCGGCGTCTATCAGTTTTTTCTCGTGCGACCAGCGATGCCCTCGACATAGGCATCAAACAGCGCGGGGGATGCGAACGTATCAGCGATGAGCGCCTCGCAGATGTCGGCATTGCTCATGCTGACGGTGCCGCCGATTTCGTCTGCCACCTGTACGCCGGAAACGGAGACGAGGACGGATGCCAAAAACTCCGTCATCAGGCGGGACTGCTCGGTGGATGTCTGATCGGGTGCGGAGATTTCGCGCAGGCGAGACTGCAGGTCGTCGCGCTCCATGACGCGGAACGTGGCGTTGAACGAGGCTTTGACGTGCTTGCCGTTGTCGGGCTCAAACACGGACACGGGCCATTCAAACGTGCGTGACTTCTTGAGGGTAAACATAGAGAACACTCCTGACCGTTGAAAAAGTGACCGTTGAGGAGGCGGCGCCCGACGCGCGCACGGTCAACGCGCACGCCGGACGTTGTCGCTGGGAGGAGTGGCCCAGCGCCGCCGTTTACTTCACCGTGATGGTGAATTCGTCGTTGCCGCTGGACGGCACAAATGCGAGGTTCATCTCGATCGTGGATACGCCAGCGTTTTCTGCGTAGCGCGGGCTGAACACCTCCACCGCAGGCGCGTCGAACTGCACGATGTTGCCGGCGGTAATGCCGTGAACAAGCTGCATTGACGACGTGGTGGAAGCCAGCGCCGTTGTGAACCAGTTCTTAGAAGTGATTGCCGGCGCCTCGATTGCAATCGTTCCGACGGGCGCGCGGTCCACCAGCTGGATGGACTCCGAGCCCACAACGTTCTGATATTGCAGATCGTTAGCCAGATCAAACGTGAACGCGTACATCGGGCCTGTTGTTGCGTGGAACGAAAACGTCGGCGTGTTCGTTTTGTTCACAGCGAGCGGGATCTGCCAGCCCGTCAGAGTCAGGGCGGGATCCGCAACGGAAGTCGGCGTCACGTACAAGCCCATGAACATGAACTTGAACGCAGGGATGGTGCCGGGCGTCATGTCGACAGTGAACGTGCCGCGCGCGCCGACTACCGTGTGACGTTGGCCGTCGTGATAGAAGTGAAGCGTTTGCGTCTTAAAGTTCGACACGGTGCTGGTCGGAGCATAGACAGCCGACACGCCGGCGTTGATCGTCTCAACGAAGCCGCAAGACTTGAACAGCGTGCCGTATTTTGGGGCAGTCCCTGCTGCGCCGGAGCCCGCCACTTCAACCTCAAACTCGACCTGCACGTACTGCCCGACCTGAATCTGCAGCTCGTTGCCGAGCACAGCCTGGTCGAGGTTACGGCCGATCGTGTCACCCGCGAGCGGAGTGATTGAGAGGTTCCGCGTGACAAACGCGTTTGCGGCGCCAGTCGGCGCGGCATCGGTTCCCGGCGTGGTTTCTTCTTTCGCGAGCAGAATTTTCTTTCTAGCGAGCAATGGCATGTTGAGTTACCTCGTGGTGGTGCCCTTGGGGAAACACGACGTGCCCGCGTCGCCCCAGGGGCGGCAGGAGGAATGGGCTCGTCGGATTCGGGGTTAGATCGCGGCGTCGGGATTCGCGGCGGTCGTGCGATACCAGGCGCGGTATGTGAGCCGCGCGAATGCGAGCGGGATGTCACCCGCGTCTTCGATTTCCATCGTGGTGCCGGTCAGCGTCACATCCACGGCAATTCCGGCCATCGTCGGATCCGCAGCAATGGCGGTTTCGACGGACGACGCGATGGCATCGATTACCGCGTCCACGTCTGCAATTGCCTCACTGGCGATCTCGACGACAACATCAACCTCGCGATTCATGCGGGCGGGGTTAAGCACTGGATCCTGCGTGCTGATTTCCGAGTTCGCGAAGATGCCAATAGCTGGCAGGATGTCGACGGGGTAAACGCGCGAGGTGTACACGCGACCACCGGCAAGAGCGCCGAGGAGCGTGGCGAATCGGTTGCGGATTTGCTCTCTGACGTGCGGCATCAGTTCGCCCTACGCCACTTCGCGAGCTCTTTATCGACGCGGTACTTCATCGTCGACTGAAACTCTGCATCGAATATCTCTCGAATCTTTCCCGGCGTGGCGATCGTCGCGAGCGTTCGCGTGACCAGCCCATCGATTGAAACGGACTTTTTCTTGATCGGCAGCTTCTTGGCTCCCGCCCTGTAGAAGACGGCATCGCCTCGCTCGGGGATCAGGAACGCGTTTTTGTCGTAGGTGCGCCCGCCGATCCATGCGTAGGACACTCCGCCCTTCTTCCGCTCGGTGACCTTCCCCAGTCGCTGAACCGGAATCACCCACTGGCCGATCTTGAACACGGCCTCGGCTTTGATTGCTTTTCGGGTCGCGCGCTTGGATGCGCCATTGAAGACCCGCGCACGGGTCACGCTTGATGGGATCTTGTACTCGCGCGAAATGCTTTGCCGCGTCTGGTTGCGCACCTTGCTGCGCGTTCGATCCAGCGCCCGCCACGTAGCCGCTGGCGTCATCTGGTCCGTAATGCGCTGCATAAGCGCGGTCATCTCGCCGACGTTGCCTGTGACGTTCACGAGGTGCGCCCCAGAACCATCAGCGTCAGCCCGACGTCGCTTTCCTGGTAATCAACGACTTTGTAGGTGATGGAATCGACGCGAATCAGATCGCCCGTCACGGCTGTCGATGGCACGTTTTCGGCGTCGGTCAGAATCGTCGAGCGCCAGCGGGATGTGCTGATGCCGCCCGCGCCAGATACCTGAACCTCGGTGCGGTCATAGATGCCGGAGAATGCGCCCGTGCCCCATGTGAGCGGATCGACACTCACGGCAAAGTCAGAAAAGAACACGCCCATATCGGCGGTGTTGTAGTTCACGAGGTGGCCTTGCGCGCTCGAGCGCGGCGAGGCTCAACGTCCTCGATGTCTTCGGGAGCGAGTCGCGCTTTTCCGATCGACACCAGAACGTGCGCGTCACTGTCTGACGCATCAACCACGGACCACGCAGGCACGGCTACGCCGCCGCAGACGGTGTCCGCAGTTATCAGAATTCGTTTCATGGGTTGCCCCAGTAAAGAAAAAGAAAGAGGCCAGGCCTGCCGTGAAGCAGGCCCAGCCTGTCAGCCCGTCATCAGGTGGTGAGGGCGTCGAGCATCGCGGCAAACGATTCAGGGTGACGGACGGCGACGTCCACATCCTGAAGCGCGACCACGCGCACGGTGCCGGCGGTGGAGCCGGTGTAGGGATCGACCAGCAGATCCAGACCCGACCACATGCCGATCAGCAGGTCGCGCCAGTTGCCGAAGAAGATCGCCGAGCAAACGGCGCCGGATGTGCCCTTGACCAGGTTGGAGGCAACCTGGTTGGTGATCACCGCGTTGTAGCCGTTCAGCGGGGTGGAGCCCTCGGTGAACACGAACATGCCCGTGTTGGTGGCTTTCTCCACCGACTTCAGCTTGCCGCGGACTTTTGCGTTGGTGCAATAGGCGAGGTTGCCGACGTCAGCGTTCGCAACCGCCACCGCACTTTCCAGCGCGATGATGTTCGCCCAGCTCGGAGCCGCACCGTTGGTGCCGCCAGCGACGGAACCGATGCCAGCCGTGGACGCAATGCCGGTGGGCTGGTTGGATGCGCCCGAGCCGTGGAGTGCCACGCGGTCGATTTCCAGCGCGAGGATCGTGGCGAGATCGTTGCGAACGAACGCCTCTACATCGATCGAGGACTGGAGGGTCAGGCGGCGGCTGAAGTCGGTGAACGCGCCGACCGTTTTCGGTGACAGCGTCACCTGATCAAACGCCTGTTGCGACTCGGTGGGAGCACCGTTTTCAGCAACCCAGTACGCGGTTGCTGCGGTGGTGTGGCGGGGAATCGCCACGTTGCCATTCAGGCCAGACATCACGGTGGCCACCTGCATCATGTAGCTGCGGTTGCGCAGCAGCGTGATGAAGTCGTTTGCCATCAGATCGGTCTGCACGGTGTGGCCGCCAGCAGTCGTGGTGCCGACGAGCAGGTCACGAGCGAGAACGTCCACGGGCACGGTGATGCCACGGCTGGCGCGGCCGAGCTTCTCGGCAGCCGCACGGCTGGCCTCGAACTCGAATGCGGCAGCTTCTTGCGCGCGGCGGTCGGTCGGGTTGCTGAGCGCATGGATGGCGCGCACGAACGAGAACGACTTGACCTCACGCTCGGACATGCCGATTTCGCTGGACGGCACGGGACGCGTGCGCTCCAGGTGCTCGATCACGTTGGCGCGGAACTGGTCGAGGCCAACGCCGTCACCGATGGCGCGCTCGGCCATGTCTGCGACTTTGAACGTGTCGCCGAGTTTGCGGATACCGCGCACGCGATCGAGCTCGCGGTTGCGGACGTCATTTTCAAGAACGCGCACGTCGACGGCAGGAGCCGGCGCAGGCGCAACTGCAGGCTGGATATTTTCCATGGGAGTTTCCTCACGAAGTTGATGAACAAGAACGGGAGCGGAATCGCTGCCGCTGGTGCGTCCGACGCCGACGGTCACGTCAGCGGGAATGGACACGAGGGAGACCTCAAGCGGCTCCCAGTCCACGGCACGGAACACGTCCGGAGCGGCACCCTTGCCGACCCGTTCCTGCTTCATCTCGTGGATGCGGTAGCCAACGCTCACGCTGCGACGGATGCCGTCGACGACGTCGTTGAAGATCTCGCTCGCGCGCTGCCCGCGTCCGAAACGGACACGGACCCGGCCCCGCCGGTCGCCATCGATGGAGACGTTTTCAACAACGCCGACTTGGTCCGTCGGGTTGTGATCGACCAGGACCGGCCCGCCGTTTTCGAGGCGCCCAATGCGCACCGAGGTCGGAGAGTGATCGAGGATTTCGGTGCCGAAGGACCGGTCAACCGGCTCTTCGGAGGAGAACGCGAGCTCAACAGTTCGAGCCTCGGAGTTGATCGAGTCGCGCGCGACATCGAGCGCGCGGTACTGCACAGGCAAATCAAACTTGCTGTGGGTCATTACTGCCCCCATTGGTGGGTTGTTGCTGCTGAATGGAGATGCCGAGCTGCTCAAGGCGTGATTGCTCGGCGGCCAGCTCGCGCCAGACGTCGTCCGGATCTCGGCCCTGCTCGCGGATGACTTCGCCGCGGGACTTCAGTCCGTTGTTGATTGCGGTGACGTTGGCGTCGGTGTCCTTCAGCGGATCCACCCACGACCAGCGCCGCGGCTGGAAGCTCGCGGACTTGTATCGATCAATGTCCTGCGCGCGGAGGCTGCCGCCGTTGGGAAGTGCCACGGCGTTTTGCAGGCCGATTGCGGTGTCGATCCACGTCTCGTAAACCGGACGAACAAACCCGTCGATGAACCACGTTTGCAGTGATTTCCACGCTTCGCGGTCTTCGAGAACGCCCGCTCGGATCGAGCTGTAATTCACACCCTCCAGATCGTTGGAGAGGCCCGCGTAGGACACGCCCAGTCCGGCGCTGATACCGCGCAGGCACGCCTTTGTGAACTCGCCGAACTGTTGGTGTGGGTAGTCAGGGTTGAACGACGTGAACGACGTGCCGGCCGGCAGCTGCTCGAACGTACCAGGCGAAACGTCTGTAATGACCGCGCCATCGGAATCGGTGTCGCTGCCGGTGTATCCGTCACCTGCGGCACTGGTGAAGAAACCCATTTTCGCAGCGCCGACGCGAGCGGCCGTAATCGCGGCCTCTTCGTATCCCGCCAGCATCTGCAGGCGCGGGAGCGCGGTTGCCAGCATCGGGAATCCGCGCAGCTGGCCGACGTACTCGCTGATGAACAGGTGCAGCACATCGTCAGCCGGAACGGCTGTGTGCCCGTTGTCGCCCTTGAACCAGTAATTAACGGCACGCCCGACGGCATCCACCTCAACGCCGAACCTGATTCGGTTGCGGCCTTGGCGCGGATCGACGTTCAGCTCGACATCGAGCAGGTCCGGATCCATCGCCAGCAGCGAGAACCCGAACTGGTTGCCGGCCTTGCGGTTCACGATGGCAATGAACTCGCCATCCACCGCGACACTGGCAAGCGCCATTTGCTGCATCTGCACCCACGACAACCGGCCGGCGGTGTCGCATGTGGATGCGCGGCCCCACTTCTGAAACGCTGCCTCGATGGCGTCGTTTGCTGCGGTATCGAGCGGCCCGTACTGCGCCGTGAATGCGGGAGAGTTTTCTACCGTGGCCTGTATGGTGATGCCGTTCGGCCCAACCACGTTGGACTTCACCAACTGCACGAACCGGCTTGCGTAGTCGTTGTTTCGGTACTGCTCGCGGCTTCGCGCGCGGAGCACTCGCAGGTTTTTCTGCGTGACGTCGTGAACAGAAACGACGGTCGTCGTCCAGCTCGATGTCAGGCGGTCAGGTGCGCCGGCGGTGTAGTACCGCGTCGCCGGCTGAAACGCGCGCACGGCTGATCCGCCGGCGGTTGCTTTTCGCCGGAACAAATCGAGCAGGCCCACGCTACATCCTCACGCGGATGGTGCCGGTGGCCCCCACCCCTGCGGCGATCTTTTGCGCCTTCTCTTCTGCTGCGAGCTCTGCCTTGTATTTGTCGCGCCACGTCAGCAGCTGCTCGGGGCTCATCTTTGAGATCGAGCGCCCGCCGATGGAGTAGGCCAGTTGATCGGATGAGGCCCTGCCCTCGAGCGTCGCCTCCAGCGCATCGAGCGTGCGCTGCACATGCGAGCGGCCATCAACCGCGCCGGTGGCGAAGTTGGCCTCGACCTTGATCTGGCCGGCGGCGACGGTGTAGCGCTCAGAAGTGGCGGACTTGGTGACATAGGCCTGCCACGCGTACTGGCCTGGCGTCCACGCTGCAGTAGTCGCGGCCGCCAGCGTCACCAGGTGCGTGCCGTCTCCGTAGTCTGTACCGGTCACGGAGAGCCGGACGCCGTCGCGCACGATGGCGTAGCTGAGCACCCAACCGTTCGCCGGCAGATACTGCGGCAGGTTCTTGGTCCATGACGCTGAATCGCCCGCGACGATTTCAGACGGCTCCACGATGTCTGTCATTTCTTCCACCCTGTGGACCATCCACCGCCAGGCCTGCGCGCTCGCGCTGGCTTGCGGGTTTGGACGATGCGATTGATCGGATCTTCAGTCGGTGCCGGTGACGGCGCCTGTCGTTCCTGCTGCGCGACGCGCCGAGAGACGGCGGACCACACAGGATTCAAAATGCGAAGCGCTGCGTATGCGTACACTCGGCAGTCGAGCGCCTCATTGCGTGCGCGGACCTTCACCCACTCTCTGCGCGGGAAGCCCTTGCTGAATCGTGTGACGATTCGCTCGGCGGTCAGCTGCAGGAAGTAATCGTCGGAACGCTCGAACGGGAAATGGCAGTAGCCCGGCCCCACGTCGTCGATTTTCAGGCGTGAGTAGATGGTGCCCTTGGCGTCATCAACGCCCACCAGGTGCAGGTCCACCTTTCGGTTCCCGCCGCCCTGGTGCTTGCGGCTCAGCGTCACCACCGGACGCCCGGCGCCCGCCACGCCCTTCAGAGCAAACACTCGGCGTATGGCGCGCCTGCGGCAGTAGTCGTAAACAACCTGCGTATGCGATCCGCCGGAGTCGATGCCGGTGGCGGTGATGTGCATCGCCGTGCCGGTCTCGTGCTGGTATGTGCGGGTCAGCGCCGCATCGAGCGCAGCCCATACATCCCCGCGCGCCGGATCACCGTGAATGACCAGGTAATCAATGGACCAGCTTTCTTCGCCGTCGCCCCACGCGACCACTTCCATCTCGAGGCGGTCGGACTGGACGTCGACGCCTGCAGTCAACAGCACCGCGCGGTCGGGCACTTCTGCTGTGTATTCCTCGCGACGCGAGAGCAGGCCGGTGTCATCGACACCCTCGCCGCTGTCTTCCCACGTCTCGCCGAGAGACGTGTTCACCCATGTCTTCAGGGTTTCGGGGGAGCGCTTGGCTTCAACGAATGCCTGCGCAATACCGCCCAGCGTGGACCATGGCGAATAGAGCTCAGAGAGATGGAACCCTGCCCGCCCGGTGAACGGCGCCGTCGCCCGCCACTCGCCTCGCCGGATCATCGCGATGCGTTGGCCGTCGTTCAGCAGGCCGCCACAGCTCTCGCAGGCATACTGCGCTTTCTGTGGCTCTCCGCTCGGCCATGAAACGTTGGCCCACTTCAGCACCTGGTATTCACCACAGTGCAGGCACGGCACGAAGAATCGCCGCTGGTCGGATGCCTCAAACTCCAGCTCAATGCGGCTGGCGCCCTTCACCGTTGGCGTGGACGTCAGCAAGATCTTCCGGTTCCAGAACGTCGCGGTGCGTTTGCGCGCGAGGTTTACCGGGTCGCCCTCGGTCCCGGCTGATACCGGGTAGCGATCAACCTCGTCGCAGAGCAGTACGCGGATCGGACGGCTTGCCAAGCTGGCTGGCGAGTTTGCGCCCGCGAGCGTGATGTGGCCGCCGGGAAAAATCTTGTGAAGCAGCGTGTTCGACGACTCGCGCCGACCGCCGACATGCACCAGCTCGGACAGGCAGCTGGTGTCGCGCATCATTGGAGCAAGCCGGTCCTTGGACCATGCCTGCGCCATCTCGATCGTTGGCTGCAGCACCAGTATCGGGCACGGGTCCCGGTGCATCAGGTAGCCGACCAGGTTGTTGATCACTTCGGTCTTGCCGACCTGCGCCGACGACATCACGACAACCGTCTCAACGCGCGGATCAGAGATCGAATCCATGATCCCGCGCTGATATTCGGCGCGGCTGGTGATCCATTTCCCCGGCTCGGCAGAGGCTTCGCTCGACAGCTGCCGATGCGTATCAGCCCACTCCGAAACGGTCTGTTTCGGGGGCGGTGCGAACGCGGCAAAGCAGGACGAGACGAGGCTATTCGCTCTCTTCTGGTCCATCGTCCTCCACCGTCTCGCGGGTCAACTCGGCCAGCGCCTCGAGGACGCCCGCCTCAATCGCGTCTTTAACCTCAACCGTGTCGGTGGATCCGAGCACAATGGGTGTCAGTTTGGTCGGCAGGGACAGCAGTCGAGCCCGGACCCGGCGGAACGCATCCGAGATGGAGCGCGTCACGTCCTCGGCGCGCACCAGATCGCCGCGAACTTCTTGCTCATCGAGCGCGGCTTTGTTCGCCTGGTGGTGAGCAAGTCGGGCGCGCTCGGCGTTTAGCTCAAGCGCACCATCCGGCGTGACAGGTGCGGGCTGCTTGATGCGGCCGGCCGCCTTGCCACGCAGGTTGCGGATGTAGGCGATCCGGCACGCGTCTAGGTCGAGTCCGCCCGGCCCTTTTGCTGGCGGAATAACGCCGTTGGCGATCAGTTCGCGGACGGAATTGATCGACAGATCGACGTGATCGCCGACCTGTTTAAGCGTTGCCAAATGCAGCCCCCGCTAAGTGCATGAAATATATAGGGCGTTTTTGCCGGGCCGCTCAAACC
>Ga0315905_10007854_pt1 | contig 10777 bp, 15 predicted proteins | sample LakEriMetagenome_5_FD_203522 | JGI IMG/M metagenome (GOLD analysis project Ga0315905, IMG submission 203522) | Freshwater fungal communities from buoy surface, Lake Erie, Ohio, United States - Buoy 4 MA121 | ecosystem: Environmental > Aquatic > Freshwater > Lake | place: USA: Lake Erie, Ohio... | reverse complement strand
ACACACATGTCATTTGGAGTTAAATCTTTAAGTTGCTGTCTAGTGCAGTTTTGGAATAATCCTTGACCAATATTCTCAGTATTTGGGTTAAATGAGTTAAAATGCTCATTTTGAAATAATCCGGGAAAAGGTTGCTGCACATTGCTGCTATTATTTTTAAAATTAAATTTATATAAGTCGCTATTTGAGTTAGGCACGTATACAGACTGGCTGCAAGATTGGAGCGCGTAAATCTGGTTTCTTAATTCGGACTCTGTGTTAATATTTGTCGCAAAACCAGACCATGGTGCTTGTGCGTTTCCAGGATTGAACACTTCATTTGTGTTATACACTGGCTGCTGGACAAGCGGCGTTTTAATAGGCGCTCTTGGGTCCACAATAGGCATGATAGAATACTTTGTCATAACAGGTCGCACGCTTAAATAAGGCTGTAACATATGTGAGGGAATGTTTCTATCATAGATTCGCGTATTAATAGAATTTGTTATTTGTGATGCACACTCTCTTAATCCTTGTTGGGTTGTCATTAATATACTGAAATATAATTTATTTTAACCTTTCTACACTTTTCTAAATGTATAAAATCAATATAAAGAAAAACAGCCTTAATAAATAAGGAAACTACATGTGTGGAATATTTGCATTATTAAATAATGACAACTTGTTTCAGCAAAAATTTATCAACGATCAATTTATGAAAGGGCGAGGCAGAGGACCCGAGTTTTCTAAAATGCAACCGTTTACTTTACAATGTTTGTTGGGATTTCATCGTCTAGCTATTAATGGTCTCAATGATGTATCTAATCAGCCAATTGTAATCGGTGACGTGGCTCTTATTTGCAATGGTGAAATTTATAATTACAAAGAGTTATATGATATGATGGGAATTACTCCTGTAACACAGTCTGATTGTGAAGTAATCATTCACTTGTATAAAAGATATGGAATGAAACAAACCTTGCAAATGCTGGACGGCGTCTTTGCATTTGTGCTTTGCGATGTTAACGTAAATGATACGACGTCAAACCTATATGTTGCTAGAGACCCTTATGGAGTTAGACCCTTGTATGTGCTTAATCAGAAGATGTTTCAACCAGAAGATAGGAAGCGCATTTATGGGTTTGCTTCAGAACTAAAAGAGTTATCGGAATTTTCTAAACAGCTTCCAAACCATGTTATTGAACAGTTTAAACCCGGGACTTACAACAAGTTTATTATGAAATACCAGGTATCTCCAAAATGGGAGCTGAAAAAAGAGCACTATTCTTATCATTCAACTGGATTTTCAAGCATTATTAATGAATCGCAATATGACCTTGGATTCACGTTAAAAAATATACAACATTACTTGTCTGAAGCAGTTAAAAAGAGAGTCTTAGTTACTGAACGTCCGATTGCTTGTTTGTTGTCAGGAGGTTTAGATAGCAGCTTAATTACAGCTCTTGTAAATAAATTCCACAAACAAAACTCTTATAAGCCATTGGAAACGTTTAGTATTGGTCTAGAAGGGTCAGAAGACTTGAAATACGCTCGCATTGTCGCAGATTATTTGGGAACAAACCACACTGAAATTTTATTGACTGAGCAGGATTTTGTTGATGCAATTCCAGAAGTTATTTGCGCAATTGAAAGTTATGATACTACTACAGTAAGAGCCAGTATTGGAAATTACTTATTGGGGAAATACATTGCTGCAAATAGTGATGCAAAGGTCATTTTCAATGGTGATGGTTCCGACGAGTTGTGTGGTGGTTATTTGTATATGCATGCAGCACCAGACGCAATTGAATTTGATAAAGAGTGTCGTCGCCTTTTGAGAGACATTCACGCGTTTGATGTTTTGCGTTCAGATAAGTGTATTTCGTCTCATGGTTTGGAGCCGAGAACACCATTTCTTGATAGAACTTGGGTCCAACAATATTTGAGCATTCATCCGTCTGTCAGATTTCACAAGGGTAAAAATCAATGCGAGAAATTTTTACTAAGAACTGCGTTTAGTGAGCATAATTATTTGGATTCAAATGGTAGCGCATTATTGCCTAAATGTGTTTTGTGGAGGACCAAGGAAGCGTTCAGTGACGGAGTTAGTAAAACAACTAGGTCTTTGTATGAAATTATTCAAGAGAAGGTTGTTGTTTCGGCAGCTTCAACAGAACTGTTTAATGTAAAGTATGAGCATAACACGCCAGATACAGATGAAAAGAATTATTACCGCAGTATTTTTGAGAGTTACTATCCTGGACTTGGAAATGTAGTCCCATATTTTTGGATGCCGCGTTATGTAGAAGCTAAGGATGCGAGTGCTAGAACGCTGCAAATATATAATGAAGTTAAAATTGACGCGGTTTAGATAAAAATAATATTTGAAACATTTAATTCATATTTTTGCGGAGTTACAACTTCAAAGGTCTATGTAAATAAGAATATGTTATCAAAATAAGTAATCCAATAGGTAAAAATAGAGGTTCATAATAGTTTAAATAAGTCCATATCATTACAAATATAATTGGAAATATGTTACCACGAGGTATCATTTTGTAACAGTCGGATGTTCTAAAATAAATCCAAAATCCGGAACAAATTACAGCAATGATTACTTTATTGCTGTAAGTTAAATAATTATCTAATATCATATTATATATTATGTTTACAAAATTATATTTAGACACGACAAATCCAAAATTTACTTTCTCTCATCTTTTTGAGGCAACGACGTTAGGTCCAATGCTAGTTTCCATCCTTTTACACACAATTGTTTACACTTTATTTTGTAATATAGTAAGTTGGGTGTTCTTTGGAAAATTATTATCAAAACCAATAAATTTAAGACTAGTATCATGTTTAATTCTAATTATGTTTTTTGGGTTTATAGGAAGATTTATTCACGTGAAAGATATTTATAAAGGATATAATGGAAATATGGAAAAAACGAGAGAATATACAGACAAACACTATATTTCTTGGGTCTTTATTTCATAAGAAATTATTTGAATGCTAGATAATAAAATAAAATTTACGCGTTTATTTTATTCGTTACATATAATAAGATATGTCAATACAGAAGGATTTATATAAGATTCAAGATTTTTGGTTCAACATTTTTATTGTTTTAACCTATTCGCTTTACATATTATTTGCAATTGGACTATTTAAAGGCGCTCCACAATATTTAGATAGGTTGGATTACTATGTTAAAATATATATAAGCTTATTCTTATTATGGAGATTCAATCCTTTTAGAAAAATTCATTTTACAGAACTAGATAGGAAAATAGCATTTAGCGCAGGAATATTTTTATTTACAACCAGCGCAGTTAATAAAATACTTAACAACTATTTAACGGATGCAAAGAATACATTAATATCTAAAATCTCATTCGGAGCTTTAAATAATAAAAAAACAAATTAGATGTTAATAATAATTTCGTCTTGTTCTTTGTTTATTTGACCTACTACCATTTTTTAAACTTAGTCTCTTATTTATTTTTCTAGTAGAAGTAAAAGTAGATGCAGAATTGCGATGCTCATGCGGTTTCTTATTGAAAAATGCTTCTAAATGTTCCATTGTTTTTTTGGTGACGATTTTATCAATCTCATACTCTTTATCGTCTTTTTCTATATAAACAAATTCATATTTGTTCATATTCTCTTTCATAAACCCAACAAAATCGTCAACATTGTAATTTTCCATAATAATTTTAGAAAGTTGTATATTGCTATTAATGAACCTTTGAATCATTGTGTCAAAATCTAAATCATGTGTATAAGGTTTAACTTTTATATAATAAACATTTTCATAATTCATTTGTGGATAATAGGTATCATCAAGGTAGCATATTTCAGCGTCTTTTGGAAGCTTTGTGCATTTTATTAAATCTTTCATTGATTTATCGTGGCTAGAACGACAAAATTCTATTCTTTTTCCATTTATTTTGAAAGCAGATATAATGTGATTGAATATTTTATAATTTATTTTAGATTCAAAATAGTTTTTAATGTAATATACCCATTCTTTAGGACCTTGATTGTTTGTGTAAATCATCACCCCTTGACATTGTTTATTAATCTTTTTTTGTTTTAAAAAATTAAATATGGTAAAAATGTTTGGACGTAAAAATTCTGGAAACAATTCTAATATGCTATTAAAATCGTCTTGGGCGAGGGTTGTTTTATTTTCTAAGTGAAGTAATTTAACGTAATTGTTTAATGAATCCCAGAATATTCCTAGCTCAACAAAATAACCCATCGTTTCATCCATGTCAAATACTACTATTTTTGTTTTATTTAGAGGCATCTAAAATAGAATGATATTTTAAATACACATAAAATAGTTATTTTGCCAACATTTTATTATCCATGATTTATATGTTATCTGGAAAAGTTGGTGAAAAAATAATTTATTCTAATGAAGATAAAAAAACGGCAATAATTAATAAAATAAACTCACTTAAACTGCAACAAATGCGAATTTTAAATTACAAAAGGAGTAAAAAAGCGGAATACAACAGTGTTATACCATTAAAAATTTATCAAACATGGCATTCTAAAGATTTGCCCACGCGTATGAAGCAGTCCGTTGAGAGATTAAAGGCGAGACATCCACGATTTGAACACTTCCTTTTTGATGATAATGATTGCAGAGAATTTATTGCAAAAAACTTTGATAATAACGTCTTGAAAGCATTTGATTCTTTAATACCCGGTGCTTATAAAGCGGACTTATGGCGTTATTGCATTTTATATAAAAATGGAGGAATATACTTGGATATAAAATATGATTGTATAAACTCTTTTAGATTTATTGAATTAACCGAAAAGGAACATTGGGTATTAGACATTAATGGTAACAACATTTATAATGCTCTTATAGCAGTTAAACCAAATAACGAAGTTTGTTTTAAATGTATTAATCAAATTGTGGAGAATGTTAGAAACCGGTATTATGGTGGTAGTTGCGTTGACCCCACCGGTCCAGGTTTAGTATCTAGATTTATTGGTGAAGATAGAAGAAACCTTGAACTTGAACATATTTTTAATAAACCAACTGGGGATAAATTTATTCTTTATAAAAATATTGCTATATTAAAAATGTATAGAGGTTATTACAATGAACAAGAAGCAAATAAAAAAGTTATTCATTACGGAGTTTTATGGAATCATCGCAGAATTTATAAATAAATGTATAAATTACATCAACTTTTGAAAACGTTCATTTTTCCACCCGTCTGCATCAGCGCCCGCGTGCAGGTGGCGTATCATTGTTTGATGGAAACGTTCTGCAATAAAACAAATCATTACGCTATTTTTATAACAAGAATACTGTTTCTTATTATTAAACGTTTTCATGTCATTTTCTTGTAAGTATTTTTCAATCCCATCAGTAAAAACTCCAGGACCAGTTAAAAAGTGAATAATATGCTCTCCTTTAATAACTTGCATGTTTGCAATCCTTTTAATGGATAGTTCAATAATAGATTTTAAAAGCGGAGATTTTTCAGGTGCAGCAAAGGTCCATTGACACAAATGCATAGTATCTTCTTCTGGTGCGCATACCATCATTGTTTCGCAATTTGTAAATATATTTGGGTTGCACGTGCACATCGCATCTGCATCGGCATATATTCCACCATACTTATATATGATGCAATATCTCCATAAATCTGCCTTCATTACAGGTAAAGGGAGTCTGTTATAAACCTCATATATAACATCGCCAAATTCTTCAACCATATTGGTTCTCATGAATTCATCACACATCTCATTTGTGTAAAAATGGTAACCAAATTCGGGAACAAATTGTCTCCAAGTTTTCATTGCAATTTGCAATTTAGGCTTACTCTGAATATATTGAATTGACTTGTGCGTTTGGAAAATTCTCTTTGGAATTCCAGGTTTCTGTTGCTCTTCTTGTTCTCGTTTCTCTTCGCTTTCGTCCTTTTCAGTTATAGTTATTTCCATTATAATGTATTTTAAGTTATTATTTTTAACTTTTAAACTAGAAAATATAATTTATATCTTTACATATTGTAATAACTTATATGCCTTATAAAATTACAAAATCCGATTACTCTAAAATTCTTGACTATTATGGGTTAACAGTTCCTAAAAACCAAGAAGACGTTAAAGTGGCAGCTGAAAAAATTTTAGCAAAGAAGTTGTGTTCGTGCATCAAAAAGGTTGACCCAAGTGCAAATGCAGAACCAAGAGCTATTGGTATTTGTACTAAAGCGGTTATAAACAGAAAAGGCCTTTCACGCGGAAAATTCAAATGCAAAAATGGACGCAATGTTGAATTGAAAAAGACAGCAAGGAAAATTACTGTGCCAAAAACCAAAAACAAAACAAAGACACAAAAAAAGCGTTAAGAGTCGTTTAGCAATTATAAATTATTATCTATCATAATTATATGTCAATGCATAATAAATATGATATTATTATTGTAGGTGGAGGAATCTCCGGGTTATATAGTGCGTATAAAATTCTTAAAATGGCACCAAAAACTAAATTAGTAGTTCTTGAGCGCTATAAAAAAAACTGGCTTGGAGGCCGTCTTAGCAATGAAATGTTTCAAGGGGTCCAGATTGTTACTGGTGCGGGAGTGGGGCGCAAAGAAAAAGACTATTTGTTAATTGACCTGTTAAAAGAGTTGAAAATACCATACGGCGAATTTCAGACGTCACACAATTACGCAAAAACTATTTCACCGCCATGTGACACAAAAAAGTTATTTAATATATTAAAAAAACAATTTAAAGAACATCCGGTAAAAAAGACGTTCAAGGAATTTGCACTACCCATCCTAGGTCCTGTTATGTATAAAAACTTTACTATTTGTGCTGGTTACACTGACTATGAAAATGAAGATGCGCACGATACACTTTTTAATTACGGATTTGAGGATAACTTTGGACATTGGACTGCTCTGCATATTCCATGGAAGCTATTGGTTGACACCATTGCTAAAAAAATTGGATTCCAAAATATTCGCGTATCTAGTAACGTAAATGGCATAGAAGAGGTTTCACCGTGCAATTTTGTCGTACATACTGAAAAAGACGTTTCTTATTCGTGCAATAAGGTCATATTGGCCACCACTATAAGCAGCGTTCAAAAACTCCTTCCTCACGATTCCATATATAAACAAATTCACGGACAAACATTTTTACGCTTGTATGGCAAATTTACCAAAGCGTCCGCCGATATAATAAAACAATATGTTCCAGGATATACTATTGTCCCCGGACCTTTGAAAAAAATTATACCCATGAACGCGGAGAAGGGTGTCTATATGATTGCTTACACTGATAATGATGACGCCAAGTTTTTAAAAGACCGCCTAGAAAACACACCAAAAAATAGAGATTATTTTTGCGAGTTACTGGAAGATGCACTTGGAATTCCTGAAGGCGCCCTGAATTTAATTGCTATTAAGGATTTTTATTGGCCAATTGGCACTCATTATTACGAACCTTTGCATGGGCCATTTAAAAACCGCAGAGACTTTATCAAGAAAGCACAAAATCCAATGCCTGGAATGCTTGTTGTCGGAGAGATGATTAGCATGAACCAGGGCTGGACTCAAGGCGCTCTTGAAAGCGTGGAAGCAGTTGTTACTAAAAAATGGGTTGGTAGCAACTGTTAAAGTTTGAAAGAGTATTGTTAAACATTTTTGAAAAATACTTAAAAATAAGAAAACAAAATATATATAAATGCGAAATATTGTTGGTTTGCTTTTTCTCTTCTGTTGTAGTGTGAATAGTTTTAACTTTTACGGAGCAACAAGACCTCTTGGTTATTTTGACCCCCTTGGATTTGCAAAGAATAAGCCAGAGAGCGAATTAGTAAAACTTCGTGAAGCTGAATTAAAACACGGTAGATGGGGAATGATATCAGCAGTAGCAATTCCTGTAACTGAACTTGTTACTCATCAACAAGGCATTCACGTTTTAGATAATGCAGATGCAATTACTGTGTCCGCTTTTGTTGGTGCAGTCGCTGCTTCTGAATTACAATCAATGTTGCTAGGTTGGGAGGACCCATTTAAAGGTTCATCAAACTTATTTTTATTGAAGAAAGATTATCAACCAGGCAACCTTGGGTTTTCACTACCCGCGTCATTCTTAGGCAAAGATGAGACGTTTATGTTGGAAGCTGAAATAAATCACGGACGGCTTGCCATGATTGCTTCATTGGGAATGATAGCGCAAGAACTTGTTACAAATAAGCCCCTTTTCTAAACTATTCAAACACGCATTTTTTAATATTTTATTTCTTTTCATATGTTATGAAGACAATAAAACGCATGCATAAAAAAATGACAAATAAATCAAAAACAAAAAAACAATTTTTATACAATCCTAATAATCCAAAGAAATCATTTGATGTTTATATAGATAAAAATCCAAAAGACACAATTCATATTAAATATAAAACAATAGAAGATGTTAAAAATACAATTGACAAACTTGAAAAATTATATAAGGATAAAAAATATACACATAAACGAATTTGGCAAGTTGCTATGATTATGAAAGTTCGTTTAAATATATTAAAAAATAAAAAACCTGAACAGTATACCTTATCAAAAAAATATTTTGATTTCTTAGGTGAAAGAACTAAATTGAAAGATAACGCGCGTTATACAGCTATATTTAAATATTAAACTGAATATAGTTGTTTAGAATAATTATTTATCACCAGTTATAGCGTAATAGCCATGATAACCAATTGAAGCAAATCCTAACATTAGTAAAAACTCATATGCATATCTAGGTGTAACTTGTTTATTGTAGCCAATGTAAACCAAAAGGGGACCAACTACAAATATATGGAACAAGTTGACCCATGGATTTTTTCCTGCATTAACTTTAAGATAAGTCTTATATGCGTGATAAAAAACAATGATAACGCCAAGTGTTAGCAAAATTGGATACATAAATGCTGGAGTATTTGTAGATTTAATTCCTACATACAAGAATAAAGTTCCAACTATCAAAATATGAAATAAATGAACATACAATTCCTTCATTTTATATATATTCATTTATTTATTTTTCTTTGTAAAATATATAAATGTCTACAACACAATCTGCGTTTAACTATTCCAACACACAAACTCATCAAACTGGTGGGAAAAAAACGGTTAGAAAGGTTCTTATTAAGAAGGGAAAAGGTCACAAGAGTGTTAAATATTACAAGAACGGAAAACTCGTTTCAACTGTAAAACGTGGACTAAAACCAGTTGAAGTTGCCTTTATCAAGATTGGTAAGTTTATTCCTGGACTATTCAAGGACTGTCCTTGCAATAAAACCAAAAAACACAGACGTGGTTAAAATACATATTTCCCCCAACTCATTCCTCTACCCGAAACATATTCTACCCTATTTAGTTCAATTATCTTATTTTCTTTGATAAATTTTGTCCAAGCTCTTGTGGGTCCAATTGTCCAACGAGGTCTCCTTGTCCAAGGAGCTTCACATTCTTCTTCAAATGCAATATCATCCATCATAACTATGGTATCTTTGTGCGCCAAATGAAAACAGTTTTCTAAGTCTGAATTTGCTACATCATAATCATGACCACCATCAATAAATATAACATCAAATTTTGTATTTTTATTTGAATTTATAAATGAAGGAACACTTACTCTACTATCACCAATAATCAATGTGTGTCTTTTTGGATAACTCGCATCAATGTATTGTTTAGCGGCTAAAGTATAGTTATACCGCAATAACTCAAATGACGTCAACGTTACTGAAGGATTATTTTTCAAAAACAAATCAGCAGAATGACCTGCATGAAAACCTATTTCCATAATATTCAAGTTTGGTTTACTTGTTAGAGAAATTAAATCATAAACTTGTTGTGGTTTCTGTTGGCTAAATCCTTCTTTAAAAACAACACCATTTAAATAATCAGATAAAGACATTTAAATTAATTGTCAATATTTATTTATATTTGTTTAAATTTAGTTATTTTGCCAAATGGTCCATTGCAGATAAAAGAACTTGTTCTTGAGCTGTTAGCTTCTGGAATACTAAACACTCATCCATTTTTATCTGATAATGTTTATGAGCAAAATTTTTACATGTGAGAGAAACACCATCATCCGTTACATTTATTTCACATAAAAGCCCACCTGCAGTTAAATGCAAGTTATCTGGGTCTTTTATAGGTATCCATCTTATAAAAGCACCATGTCTCAATTCATTCATCTCGTCAACATACATATACTCTTTCAATTTTTGCATTATTTCACTTATATCTTTTTGCGATAATTGCAACTCTTTTAAAATATCTAATTTCATATCATTTATCTTTTTTGTTGTTAAATTCATAAACTTTGAATTTTCCTCATTGTCTAGCGCTTTTAATAGTTTATCTATGTCCATTTTTTCTCTGATATATAGTCAGTATATTAAATTAGTTTTATATAATTTCTTTCAAATGATATAAAAATCTTATCCATTGTGCTTTATTATAATTCTCTAACAAAAACGTGATGACCTTCTTTAGCGTGAAAAGAATAATCATAATTGCGTTCGTCTTCTCCGCATAATAAAATGACTTCACCTGGTTTATATGACGACCTAATTAAATCGTAATAAGGCATCCCTCTAGTGCATGAACCATATATTATAATGTCGTATTTATGATTTACTATATCATTTTCAATGGTTGCGTCTAGATTATCATCGCGAAACGAGACATCTAATAAGTTAGTATATGTAACCCCCTTACCATACAATGTTGAGTAATTATTTGGTTCTGACA
>Ga0315905_10007851_pt1 | contig 10777 bp, 8 predicted proteins | sample LakEriMetagenome_5_FD_203522 | JGI IMG/M metagenome (GOLD analysis project Ga0315905, IMG submission 203522) | Freshwater fungal communities from buoy surface, Lake Erie, Ohio, United States - Buoy 4 MA121 | ecosystem: Environmental > Aquatic > Freshwater > Lake | place: USA: Lake Erie, Ohio... | reverse complement strand
GTTTGGGTTGCACATAGGCCACCGGCAGCTCGCCGGCATAGGCATCGGGGCGGCCCACCATCGCGGCAAGCTCCACCGCCGGATGCGTGAAGAGAATCTCCTCGATGGGTTGCGGATCGATGTTGTGGCCGCCGCGGATCACCAGATCCTTGGCGCGGCCGGTGATCCACAGATAGCCGTCTTCGTCGAGCCGGCCCAGATCGCCCGAGTTGACCCATCCGGGCTCCACGAAGGCATCCTTGTTGTGCACATCGCTCAGATAGCCCGAGAAAACGCCCGGGCCGGCCATGGCCACCACACCGATCTCATTGGTGGCGCAATCGCCGAGCAGCTTGCCATTGGAATCGATCTTCACCACCCGAACCCGCGCATAGGGCACGGGCTGGCCAACCGCGCCCAATCGGATCGGGCGATCCTGATAACTCATGGTGTGCACGCTCGAGGTTTCGGTCATGCCGTAGACCTCCAGCACCGGCATGCCCATCTCGGTATAGGCCTTGCCCACCGCCACCGGAATGGCGGCACCGCCGCCCGAGGCGCGCTTGAGGCACGAGATGTCAGCCCCATTCACCGGCACGGTGAGGGCCGCCACCAGCACCGTGGGCACGCCCACCATCGAGCTCGGCCGGTACTTCTCGACCAGTTTCCAGACATTGCGCACCGCGGCCTGATTGCGCCAGCCCGCAGGTGACACCACCACCAGGGATCCGCCGCACGACAGATAGGCCAGGGCCTGCGTGAGGGCACCGCCCACATGAAAGAGCGGCAATCCGAAGAGCACCGGCTCGCCCGGCGCCACCTTGAGCATCAGCCCGATGACCCAGGCCTGCGTCACCTGATTGATGTGTGTGTGGCGCACCAGCTTGGGCGTGCCGGTCGTGCCGCCGGTATGAAAGTAGGCGGCGACCTCATCGGGCGCGATCGTGCGACCACTCACGAGGCGATCGGCGGGCTGTGCCGCGATCAGGGTGTCGAAGTCGAAGATCGGGGCATCGAGTCCGGTGCCCTGGACGGTTCCGGCTTGCGAGGCGCCGGCCGTGGCCACGCCTGCGCCACCCACCACCAGCACGGCCTGAAGATCGGGTAGCTCGTGGCGGATCTTGTGCACCTTCTCCCAGAGATCGGCGCCGGGCGTGGGTCCGAGTGTCACCAGAACCCGGGTGCGGGCGGCGCGCAGGATCTCGGCCAGTTGCCAGGGCTCGAGCAGCGGATTGACCGGATTGGCGATGCCTGCGGCCTCGGCCCCGTAGAGCGTGAGAAAGGCCTGCGGCACCAGCGGCAACAGAAAGCTCACCGCATCGCCCGGGCGCACGCCCAGCGTGTGCAGGGCATTGGCCACCTGAGTGACGCCCCCAAAGAACTGCGCATGGGTCAGGGTGATCGGGGTGTCGTCGGGCGATGCTGTGGGCAGCAGCTGAATGGCCGGGGCTTGCGGGTTGTGCGTGGCCCCAACGCGCAGGGCTTCGTAGGTGCTGAGCGCAGCCAGCCGTTCGCGCAGCGGCGTGGATTCGAGGGTTGTCACAGCCTCCCGGGTGGACAGGTCGGGCCACTGGGAGCCGAATCGGGTATCGAGCAGATGGGCACGGGTCATGGCAGGGGCGTGGTGAGTGTGGTGGGTGAGAAGGGCGATATCAGCGGGATGGCAGCAATCGAAGCCGCAAGCCAGGCCGTTGGCATAAATAGTAGATCGACCGGGTCATCCTGGCGATTCCTGCCGGGTCATCCTCACGATTCCTGGACTCTGCCCAGCGCAGCGGGTTCGTCGGTTTTGATACTGTCCGGTATTGGAGACCTTTTAAACCTTCTTACAAGACACCGTCATGTCCGACGCCCCACCGAGCACGCCCGCGGCGCTGCTGACCCCCGATGCCGTCACGCAGGCGCTGGCCACCCAGGGCTATATCTCGAACCGTTCGATTTCCACAGCGGTGTACCTGGCCCACCATCTGCGCAAGCCCATCCTGGTGGAGGGTCCAGCGGGTGTGGGCAAGACCGATCTGGCCCGGTGCCTGGCGCTGTCGATGAACATCCCGTTGTTGCGCATGCAGTGTTACGAAGGCATCGACGAGAGCCGTGCGCTCTATGAGTGGAAGTACGGCAAGCAGCTGCTCTACACGCAGATCCTCAAGGAAAAGATCGACCAGCTGATCGGCAAGGCCGATACCCTGGATGAGTCCTTCCGCAAGCTGGCGGGCTTTCAGGACCTGTTCTTTTCGCGCGAATTCGTCGAGCCCCGGCCGCTGCTCAAGGCCATGGAGCAACCCGACTGGTCGGTGCTGCTGATCGACGAGATCGACAAATCCGACGAGGCCTTCGAGGCGCTGTTGCTCGAGGTGCTCTCCGACTATCAGGTCACGATTCCCGAGATCGGCACGGTCGAGGCGCTCACGCCCCCGCTGGTGCTGCTGACCTCCAACAACACCCGCGAGCTGGGCGATGCGCTCAAGCGCCGCTGCCTGCATCTGCATATCGGCTTTCCGGATGCCGAGCGCGAGGAGCGCATCGTGCGGGCCCGTGTCCCCGAGGTGCCGCCCAAGCTGCTCAATCAGCTGGTGAACTTCGTTCAGGCCTTGCGCGAAGAAGACGTGCGCAAGGTGCCCTCCATCAGCGAGACGGTCGACTGGGCACGCACCCTGTTGCTGCTGCATGCCGAGTCGCTGAGCGCCGAGCTGGTGAGCGACACGCTCAACGTCATCATGAAGCGCCAGAGCGATATCACCGCGCTCGAGGGCCGCCTCAAGGACCTGACCCGGGTAGCCGTGGAAGGCCCGCAGGGCGGCGCCCCGGGCCGATGACTTCATCGCCATGAGTCTGTCCCTGCTCGAGCCCGATCCGCTCAGCCCGGTCAATCCGCTCACGCGCTTCATTCGCGCGCTGCGCGGCTCTGGCATGCCGGTGTCTTCGGCCGAGGCCATCGACGCAGCCCGCGCCGTGGCTCTGGTGGGCTATCAGGATCGCGAAGCGCTCAAGACGGCGCTCGCCAGTGTGGTCTCCAAGAGCGAAGAAGACGACCGTCTGTTCGAGGGCGTGTTCGAAACCTTCTTCACGCCCGTGCAGGCGCAGCAACTCGCCCAGCAGCAGGCCCAGCAACAGGGCGAACAGAACAGCGAGCAGCAGAGCCAGCGCCCGGGCGATGGCCGCGATGCAGACGGCTCGCAGGCCGATCCGCTGCAGATGCAGGGAGAGGGCAACCCCTCGATGTCCGAGGGTTCGCAGGCGGGCTCACCGGGTGGGCAAGGCGGTGGCGACCCCGACAGTTTCATGTCGCTCGCGCGCTCCAATGATCCGAATCGGCTGGCCGTGGCGCTGGCGCGTGCAGCGAGCGCCGTGGGTGCCGATGAAATCCGCTTTGCCTCGCAAAGTGCGTTCTTTGTACGCAAGATGCTCGAAAAGCTCGGCGTGGAAGAGCTCGAGCGTGAGCTTGAGAAAGCCATCGAGGAGCGCAGTGCCGAGGGCCGGGCGCGAGCAGCCGCGCTGATCGCCGCACGGGCTGCCCTGCAGAAGGCCGCGCGCGCGCATGTTGAAAAGCGCTTCGAGATGTTTGGCCGGGCGGCGACCGAAACCTTCATGGACGAAGTGGTCACGCAGCGCGAGATCGCCGAGTTGAGCCAGCGCGACATGGAGCGCATGAAAGTCGTGATCGCCCGTATGGCCAAGCGACTCGCCGTGCGTCATTCGCGTCCGCGCAAGGTACGCAACCGCGGCCAGCTCGATGTGCGTCGCACCCTGCGCGCCAATGCGGGTGTGGGCGGCGTGCCCTTCGATCTCGTCTGGAAGATGAAAAAGCGCGACAAGCCCAAGATTGTCGCGATCTGCGACGTGTCGGGCTCGGTGGCTCAGTACGTGCGATTTCTGCTGCTCTTTTTGCATGCCCTGAGCGAGAAGGTGGCCGATCTCGAAGCCTTCGCCTTTTCGGCGCGTCTCATGGATGTCGGCTCCATCCTGCAGCGCATGGATTTTGAGCCCGCGATGAACCGCATCCTGCTTGAGGCGGGCAGCGGCTCGACCGACTATGGACAGGCGCTTGTCGATCTCAACAAGACCCACTGGGATGTGATCGATCGGCGCACCACCGTGATCGTGCTGGGCGATGGCCGCTCCAACATGAGCGACCCGCGCCTCGATCTGTTTTCAGAGCTGGCCGATCGCTGCCGACGCATGGTGTGGCTGTGCCCGGAGCCGCCTCGCCGCTGGGGTACAGGCGACAGCGTCATCCTGCAGTACCAGGCTTTTTGTACCCAGTTGTCGTATTGCGCCACTGCAGCTGATCTTGAGCGCGTGATCGATGAGGTGCTTGAGGCCTATGCCTGAACCCGGACCGAATTGAGTCCAACGACCGAAGGATCCCTTTCATGAGCGACACACCGCGTTTTGACGATCTTTTTTCCATTCGCGGCAAGGTCGCGCTCGTGACCGGCGGCTCGCGCGGCATTGGCGAAATGATTGCTGCGGGCTTTCTTGCAGCGGGCGCCAAGGTCTACATCTCGTCGCGCAAGGCGGCGGCCTGCACGGACACCGCAGCGCGCCTGTCACAAGCCTATGGCGGTGAGTGCATCCCCGTGCCCGCTGATCTGTCCAATCTCGACGGTGTGAAGGCCCTGTCGGCCGCAATCGCCGAGCGCGAATCGAAGCTCGACATCCTGGTCAACAACGCAGGCGCCTCCTGGGGCGCGCCGCTCGAGTCCTTTCCCGAGGTGGGTTGGGACAAGGTCATGGACACCAACGTCAAGGGCGTGTTCTTTCTCACCCAGCAACTGCTGCCCCAACTGCGCGCCTCGGCGGCCACCGGCACACCCGCGCGGGTGATCAACATCGGTTCCATCGACGGCATCAAGACCTCGGTCTTCGATGCGTTTTCCTATGGCGCCTCCAAGGCGGCCGTGCATCACCTCACCCGCTTCATGGCGGCGCATCTCACGCCCGAGCGCATCCTCTTCAATGCGATCGCGCCGGGCCCGTTTCCGACCTGGATGCTCAGCACCGGCGTGGGCTTTGGTGGCGAGACCGAGAATGTCGACTGGGATACGGTTGGCGCGCGCAATCCGAGCCGCAGGGTGGGCACGGCGCAGGACATTGCTGGCCTGGCCATCTTTCTGAGCTCTCGGGCCGGCGAGTATGTGGTCGGCCAGACCATTGCCTGCGATGGTGGATCAGTGGCTTCGGCCTGAGGGCCTGCGCCTGCCGCAGCCCGGCGATCGGGGCTACGGCATGCGTTCGGCGGGTCTTCAGCGCGCCCCCTCAGCGCGCCCTCCTTACCGGGTCTTGTCAGGCTTGACCGGTTCTACAAACGGAAACCGCGCGCGACCCTTGACCGCAGTCGGACCCGCCCCACCCGAACCTCGAATGAAGCGTTTGCTTTCGTCAGTGAAGGGCTGGTAGGCCCAGTTGTTGTACAGCGCTGAACTGCCCTGCACCTCGGCCAGGAAGAGCCTGCGCTTCTGGCTTTCGAGAATGCGCGCATGAACCTCGGGCGGATTCCAGTCCTGGATCAGCCGGGCATGCAGACGCGCCTCGACCGAGGCGTGCGTTTGATTGCCGGCCAGATTGACCTGTTCGTGCGGATCGGTCTCGAGGTCGAAGAGCAGCGGCGGCAATCCGTGGGTGACGATGTACTTCCAGCGACCGTCGCGCAGCATGCGCGACGGGGCACAGACACCCTCGGAGCTGTATTCCGAGATGACCTGACGGTCTGCGCCATCCTCAAGGCCGCGGGCCAGAGGCAAGAGGCTGCTGCCGTGGATCTCATCGACCGGCGCAACACCGGATCCGCTGGCCTCGATCAGGGTGGGCAGCAGGTCAACCAGCGACACGTGGGCTGACACCCGCCGAGACTGTAATTGCCCAGGCCAGCGCATCAAGAGCGGTACGCGGGCCGACCACTCGAAAAAGCACTGCTTGAACCACATCCCGCGCTCGCCCAGCATCTCGCCATGGTCGCCGCACAGCACGACCAGCGTGTTCTCGGCAAGTCCGGTTTCCTGGAGGACGCGCAGGACGCTGCCCAGTTTTTCATCGACATAGCTCACCATGCCGTAGTACGCCCGCCGTGCACGACGAACATCCTGAGCACGGACGGTGTACTCGTCTTGTGCATGAGCCACGTAGAGCCACTGGCTATGCTCATCGAGCTGCTCATACGGAATCTCGGGAACCCGTGGGTCGTCGATGTCTTCATCGCGATAGAGGTCCCAGAAGCGCTGCGGCGCCACGAAGGGCGGATGCGGATGGGTGTAGGACACCGTCATGAAAAAGGGCTGCTGCTCGGGCGCGCGCGCCAGGTCATACAGACGCTGCGTGGCCTTGTACTCGACTTCGTCGTCGTAATCGATCTGCAGACTGCGCAGACACGGACCGGCTTCCAGCACCGGCCTCATGCTGACCCCTGTGGGTCGATGGGCCGGGCCACGCAGCCAGTCGGGCGTCCAGGCAAAGTCGGCCGGGTAGATGTCGGTGGTCAACCGTTCTTCGTACCCGTGGAGCTGGTCGGGGCCGATGAAATGCATCTTGCCGCACAGGATGGTGCGGTATCCCGCGTGCCGCAGGTAATGGGCCATGGTTGGCGTTGCCGCCGCAAACTCGCTCGCGTTGTCCCAGGCCTGAATGCTGTGGGGCAATTTGCCACTCAGCATCGAAAACCGGGACGGCGCACAGATCGGAAAGTTGCAGTACGCACTGTCGAAAATGACCGACTCCCGGGCGAACGCATCAATGTGAGGCGTCTGGGTCACCGGGTGACCATGAATGGCCAGTGCGGGTGCAGCCAACTGGTCAACCATCAGAAGCACGATGTTGGGGGCCATGAATTACTCCATGCGCAGGTTCTGGCGACGCACGACCTGTTGCCATCGCACAAATTCGGCCTTCATCAGGCTGTCAAAGGAAGCCATGCTGCCCGGTGCAGCGACCTGTATTCCTGCCTGTTGAAGCACCTCTCGCAGAGCAGGATCAACCAGGGCGCGATTGACCTCGGCTGACAGTCGGTCAGACACCGCAGCGGGCAGTCCCGATGGCGCGAGTACTCCGAGCCACTGATCAGCTTCAAAGTCCTTGATGCCCGCTTCGATCATGGTGGGGGTATCGGGTAGACCCGGGAAGCGCTCCCTGCTTGTGATCGCAAGCGCTTTTACTCTGCCCGACTTCACATGCGGCAGGGCTACGGTGATGTTCGCCATCTGAAAATCGATGCGACCCGCGAGCTGATCGTTCATGGCGCCTGGGGCGCCGGTGTAGGGGACATGCACTGCGAAGATGCGGTTCTCAGCCTTGAAGCGCTCAACGACCAGATGGGCAAACGAGCCAATCCCTGCTGAGGCATAGGTGAGCTGCCCGGGTCGCCGGTGCGCCAGATCAAGCAGCTCTTTCAGGGAGTTCACCTGAATGGACGGGCCGGCGACCAGGATTGAGGGCGCGTTCGCCACGAGCGCCACGGGCTGCAGATCCTGCATCGGACGAAACGAGGGTCGTGCTTGTATGGCTGCACCCACCGTCAGTGAACTGGTGGCAAAGAGCAGCGTATGACCATCAGCCGGTGCACGAGACACATGCTCGGCGCCCAGGCTGCCTCCTGCGCCTACCCGGTTCTCGATCACGACAGGCTGCCCGAGGGCCGTCTGCAACCGGCTTGCAAGCTGGCGCGCAGCAATGTCGACCAGACCCCCTGCCGGCCAGGGAACCACCATACGGATTGGCCGGCTGGGCCAAGGGCTGCCTTGTGCGCGAACCACACCGGGGATGAATGCGCCGGCAGACCCCGCCGACAAGCCGGCCATGACAAGTTTTCGTCGAACGCAAGAGTTCTTGTGCATGTCGGTGCATCCTGTGGGTTTCGGGAAAGGGTGGTTCGATCTTACCCGCCCAAAGAGACACGACCTCAGGCCTGAGGATTGCTGACCCCGGCATACTGCATGGCCTGATCAACCTGAGCTTCTTCGCATGAACGCCTCCCTGCGGACCTCCTTGCGCATCACACGCCTGCAGGTGCGCGTCTATCGCCATCCGATTGCGCGCCCTGTCATTACTTCGTTTGGCGTCATGAAGGATCGCCCCTGTGTGCTGGTGTGCGCCGAGGATGATCAGGGTGTGCGCGGCTGGGGCGAAGTGTGGTGCAACTTTCCGTCGGTGGGTGCCGAGCATCGCGCCCGCCTGGTGAACAGCGTGCTGTGGCCGATGCTCGAGGGCCGAAGCTTTGCCTCGCCGCAAGAGGCCTTTGCACACCTGAGCGCAGGCTCGGCGGTGCTCGCCATCCAGAGTGGCGAGCCGGGTCCGCTGGCCCAGGCGGTGGCGGGTGTGGATCTGGCGCTCTGGGATCTGGTGGCCCGGCGCGCAGGCCTGCCGCTGTGGCGGGCGCTGCGCGAGGCTTTTGAACTGAAGGCTGATCACCGCGAGGCAGACCCTTCTTTGCAGCAAGGCCAAGCGGGCGATGGCCATTCACCAACGGCCAGCGATGCGAATCCGAACGGCCGTATCCCGGTCTATGCCAGCGGCATCAACCCCGACTCCGCAGCCGACCCGGATGGACCGCGCCAGCTGGTCGCGCGGCGCCGTGCCGAGGGCTATACCGCGTTCAAGCTCAAGATCGGATTCGAGCCCGAGCGTGACATTCGCAGCCTGCGCGGTGTGCAGGAGGCCGCCGGCGCCGATGCGGACCTGATGGTCGATGCCAATCAGGCCTGGGATCTGACCACCGCGCTGGCTCGCATGCCGCTGCTCGAGCCTTTTGGTTTGCGCTGGATCGAAGAGCCGCTGCGCGCCGATGTGCCCTGGGCGCAATGGCAGGTCCTGCAGTCTCGCAGCCCCGCGCCACTGGCCGCCGGCGAAAATGTCGCAGGCACTGAAGCTTTCGATGCGCTCATCCGGGCGCGTGCGGTGGGTGTGGTGCAGCCCGATGTGGCCAAGTGGGGCGGGCACTCGGGCACCTTGCCGGTGGTGCAGCGCGTGCTGGCCGCAGGCCTGCGGCACTGTCCTCACTACCTCGGGGGCGGCATCGGGCTGCTTCATGCGGGCCACCTGCTGGCTGCCACCGGTGGCACGGGGCGCCTCGAGATCGATGCCAACGACAATCCGCTGCGCACGCTGCTCTGCGGTCCGATCGCCCAGGTGAATCAGGGCCATGTGGTGCTCGGCGAGGCGCCGGGAATAGGCGATGAGCCCGATCTGGGCGCGATCCGGGAGATCGAGACGCTGGCGTTCTGAACAGTCCGGCGCGAATCGATCGGGATCTCGGCAACAGGTCTGACCCAGAACGTCTAAATCAACGGGTCTGAATCAACGGGCCTGACTCAGCGAACCTGACTCAGCGAGCCTGACTCAGCGCCGCCTGCGCTGCCGCCGGATCAATCAGCGGATGGATCTCGAAGCGGGCCGGAATCATCTCGGCCCATTCGGTCAGGCGGGCATGCAGCACCTCGTTGGAGGGCACATCGAACACCACGGCCATGCCGCGCGGCACGCGCGCCCAGGCGCCGCGCACGCTGCCGGCCTGCTGCTGGGGCGCGAGCCAGGCCCAGAAGGCCTGACGGTGATGGGCCACCTCGGAGGGTCGCTCCGGCCGCGGTTCACTCAGGACGAGAAAGAGCATGGTTCTTCAGTGTTCATGAGTGGGCCGACGACGATCAGACCGAATCGGACTCAGCGTTCGCCAGCGAACGGGGTTCACTCGGCCTGAACGAGCGTGACCCGTGTGCCGCACAACACGAGCGCGCCGTTCGCATCTAAACAGCCTCGCGCCCTGGCGCGGGCAAGGATGCGTTGCGGATCGCGCACCGTGAGCTCGATGCTGCTCACGCCTTCACCGCGTCCGTCGGTGGCCGTCTCAAAGCGAATCCTGCCGCCCTGAGACAGGCGCTGCTCAAAGCCGCCTGCAACCGGCTCGGCCGGCACGCCCAGCACCTCAGCCCAGCGGGCCGCCATGCTGGCGGTGCCTGAGGCTGTTTCGCCTTGCACGGTCACACCGCTGATCGCGAGGCAATCCTCGGTGCGCACATGGGCCTTCCAGTCGGGGCCGCCCCATTCCCAGCGCTCGGGCGGGTCCATGGCATCGATCGACAGAATCGCGCCACCCACATCGCGCGGATGCAGGTGGGTCATGTACACGCCATCGGGCCGCGAATATTCGGCCACCACCCGCACACCCAGCGCCGCCGGGCGCGCCCGGGCGGCATGAATATCGGGCACCTGCAGGATCACCATGTAGCCACCATCGCCCGCGCGCTTTTCGAGCAACCGCCCTGCGGTGGTGCCGGCCTGCGCCGGGCTCACCACCTCAAGAAAGGTGTCGCCCACCGGCAGAACCACATTGACCAGGCCGTACTTGGCCACGGCCGGGTCGCGAAACCCGACCGACAGGCCAAGCACCTCGGTCAGGTCAGCGGCCGCGGCCTCGAGGTCGCGTGCCACCAGGGCAATCTGGCGCAGACGCATGGATGCAACTCCGGCAACGGTTTGGTGCGTTTTCTTGAGGGGCAGTCAGCCCGGCCTCAGGCCGCCCGCCAGTCCTGGAAACGCTTGCCGGCTGCGGCCAGCTCGACCAGCAGCGGCGCGGGCTCGAAGTCCGCACCCAGGGCCGAGTAGCTGCGCAGCTTGGCCACCACCTTGTCCAGGCCCATCAGGTCGGCATAGAACATCGGCCCACCGCGGTACTTCGGAAAGCCATAGCCCGCCTGGTAGATGATGTCGATGTCGCTCGCGCGAATCGCCTTGCGCTCGGCCAGGATCTTGGCGCCCTCATTGATCATGGGCAGCAGGCAGCGCTCGAGGATCTCGTCATCGGGGGCCTGGC
>Ga0315905_10007850_pt1 | contig 10779 bp, 12 predicted proteins | sample LakEriMetagenome_5_FD_203522 | JGI IMG/M metagenome (GOLD analysis project Ga0315905, IMG submission 203522) | Freshwater fungal communities from buoy surface, Lake Erie, Ohio, United States - Buoy 4 MA121 | ecosystem: Environmental > Aquatic > Freshwater > Lake | place: USA: Lake Erie, Ohio... | reverse complement strand
ATTCCGAACCCGGAAGTTAAGCCTCTCAGCGTCGATGGTACTGCAAGGGTGACCTTGTGGGAGAGTAGAACGTCGCCGGACTTCTTTTATAAAAAGGGGCACTTTCACGAGTGCCCCTTTTTTATTTGTCTTTGGTTTATTTCCCAAGAATATTTCTCATACACTTACAGCAGTTGCTTCATCAAAATAAAATTTAAATAGAGGAGTACGAAATGGATGATAGAAAACCACGCGATAACTCATCGCGCCCATCCAGCCGTCCCTCCTCTTCTTCATCTGGCCGCCCATCTTCATCTGGCCGCCCATCTTCTAGACCGGCCTCTGGGCCCAATAAGGATCGACGCCGCGAAGATTTGCCAGCTCGTGGTGGTTCAAGTGATCGCCGTGGTGCAACTAGGAATGTAAGTGCGGGTCGTGAAGCCAGCGATCCACGCGGGTTTCGGGCAACTCCAATGGAGCGCGATCAATCGCGAATTCGTCCAAGAATTTTCGAACCAGATATTCCTGAAGAGGTAACGGGTGAAGAGTTAGAGAAAAGTGTTCGCGCAGAATTGCTAAGTCTTTCTGCAGAAAATGCCAAAGTGGTTGCACGCCATTTAGTTTGCATAAATATTCATATGAATTCGGATCCAGAGCTCGCTCATAAGCATGGCATTGCAGCTGCTCACCATGCAGGTCGCTTAGCTGTTGTTCGAGAAAGTGCTGGTTATGCCGCATATCGTGCGGGATATTACGAGATAGCGTTGAAGGAACTTCGCGCAGCTCACCGAATTTCTGGTGATGTCTCCATGTGGCCAGTTATGGCAGATTGCGAACGTGGAATGGGAAGACCCCTAAAAGCCCTGAATTTGGCTGGTTCTGACGAGGTTAAGCGATTGGCTAAGCCTGAAGAAATTGAAATGCGAATTGTGGCATCCGGTGCTCGTCGTGATTTAGGCGAACTAGATGCTGCTGTGATTACTTTGACTTGCAGAGAGCTCAAGACCGAGACTGAGGAGTGGGCGGTTCGCCTGCGATACGCCTATGCAGATGCCTTAGCAACAGCCGGACGTGGCGATGAGGCACGTGAATGGTTTGCAAAGTGTGCCGAGATTGATCACGAAGAGTCAACGGATGCTGATGAAAGAGCGCGCCGGTAGTTCTATTTTAAGAGTTCTCCACAGCTAGCGGTCATATTGAATTTTTCTGTCAGTTGCAATCGTCATGATCGCCTCCTCAATCAAAAGGGGTAAAAATGGCGAGAAAGACTGTTGTGAAAATTACGAAAAAGAAAGTTTCAAAAAAAGCAGATCTGTTAGAAAGTGAAGAGATAGATCTATCGTTAAATGATCTCCTACTTCGCGGTCGTGTATCTGCTGCCGCAACTTCTAAAGAACTTCCGAGTGGCGATAAGGTTGTTGAGTTTCGATTGATCGTAACTCGTGAGAACCGAGAAGGCGTTGACACCTTAGATATCGCTGCCTGGAGCGCTAAATCTCGAAAAACGGCGCTCTCTCTGACTCCCGATGAGTGGGTAGAAATCAGCGGCGCAATCCATCGTCGATTTTGGCAATCACCAGGGGGCTTGGCCTCGCGTTGGCAGGTTGAGGCGATCGATATCTTGCGACTCTGACCCTGGCCCGCTGACTTAACCCTTTTTTAGATACTCTAGGCACATGGCTAAAGCATCGAATGACCTCTTCTCTACTCTGCGCACCTACCTAACAAAGGTAACGGAGGGCGAGCGTTCACCTGCCGAAGTGGCTGCAGCGGTTAACTCTTGGGCACGTGAGAGCGCTGATGCTCTTAAAGCGAAGATCCATGAAGAGGTGGAGGCCAGCGTTGCCAAGATGGGTTTCATCAAACGCGATGAGTTCGATCGTCTGGCAGCACAGGTCGCCGCCCTCAGTGGCAAGCCCACCTTAAAGAAGAAGTCACCTTCAAAGAAATCAGATGTAGCAAAGAGTTCAGTAAAGAAAGCCAGTGGAAAAAAAGTAAAGAAGGCGGTTAAGAAATGAGCGATCAATATTTGAACTCTAACGGCTCTTCGACTTCTGATAATAATTTGGTTGAAGAAGTAAAGATTGAGTTAAACGATATCGATCACTCCGATCTAACAGAGCACTCTGCTCGCTTTGAAGCACTTCATGGCAAGTTGCAAGAAGCGCTTAATACAATTGATGGTCTATAGAAAAAAGGTTGTTTTAGCCCACTATGAAGACGCGTCTTGATGCAGAACTGGTTCGGCGCGAGCTGGCGCGTTCACGAGAACATGCGGCCGACCTTATCGAATCGCGTTCTGTTTTAGTTTCAGGAATTCCTGCAACGAAGTCTGCAACTCAGGTTGATGCCGAAACTTCCATAACGCTACAAGGTGATCGTGATGATTTTGTTTCGCGCGGAGGGCATAAATTAGCTGGCGCACTTGAGGTGTTTGCTGATGTGCAAGTATCTGGGAAGGTATGCCTAGATGCAGGAGCATCTACGGGTGGATTTACAGATGTGCTACTTCGAGGTGGCGCAAAGTTAGTTGTGGCCGTTGACGTTGGTTATGGTCAACTTGCGTGGGAGTTGCGCCAAGATCCCCGAGTTAAGATTTTAGATCGGACCAATATTCGTCATTTAACGGGTGAAATGGTGGGCGAGGAGATCGATTTAGTCGTTGCCGACCTCTCGTTTATCTCGTTATCGCTAGTTCTGCCAGCACTCGCCGCGGTTTCTAGACCAAACGCTGATTATGTTCTGATGGTTAAACCACAGTTCGAAGTTGGCCGTGAAAAACTTGGAGCAGGTGGCGTTGTGCGAGATCCAGCGCTACGAAGAGCCGCTGTTCTAGATGTTGCTGAAGCAGCCTACGACGTGGGACTTGGAACTATGGGAATTGCGGCATCGCCTCTTCCCGGACCTGCTGGAAATGTCGAATACTTCTTGTGGTTGCGTCGAGGTGCCTCTGCAATTGATGCCGGCGATGTAGATCGTGCGATTGAGATGGGACCTGCCTGATGTCACGTAACATAATTTTTCTGGTTAACGCCTCGCGTCCCGAAGCCCTTGTTGCAACGAAAGAACTTTCGCAACTGTTGTTAAAGGAAGGTTTCACTTTAACTACACCGTCGGATGTAAACGTCTTGGGAATAACCCAAACACCAGTAGCGGATTTACCATCTGCCGAGTTAGTAGTAGTTCTGGGTGGAGATGGAACGATTTTGCGCGGGGCAGAAGTTGCTCGAGCACAAGGAATTCCGATTCTAGGAATTAATCTTGGGCACGTTGGGTTCTTAGCAGAGGTTGAAAAACCGTCACTTGCGGAGATCGCAGCAAGTATTATTTCCAAAAGCTATAAAACCGAAAATCGTATGGTGCTTAGCTATTCGGTAGTACGTAACGGCGCCGAAATTTCAACTGGATGGGCGCTAAATGAAGTCACCGTTGAACGCGATGGAACAACGATGGTTGAACTCTTTGTGCAGATCGATGACCGTCCACTGTCCCGCTGGGGATGCGATGGGTTAATCTGCTCAACTCCAACGGGTTCGACCGCTTACGCTTTTAGCGCTGGCGGACCAGTGCTTTGGCCGGAAATTGATGCTTTAGTTTTACTTCCGATTTCAGCCCATGCTTTATTTTCGCGTCCGATGGTGGTCTCACCGCAATCTCAAATTTTTGTTGAAATCGAATCAAGTGACGCGGTTTTATCAGCAGATGCTTTACGTAAATTGCCTTTACATGCCGGCGATCGCGTCCTTATAACTAAGGATGATTCTGTGATCAAACTGGCCCACGTTAAGGCAACGCTCTTTACCGATCGTCTTGTTGCCAAATTCAAATTACCAGTTGAAGGCTGGCGCGGTGAGTGAACGTTCTTATCTAGAAGAGATCTCAATACGTAGTCTCGGAATTATTGATCAGTCGACGCTGGAACTTGGCAAAGGGCTAAATGTTTTAACCGGTGAAACTGGCGCGGGTAAAACGATGATCCTCACGGCACTTTCTCTAGTTCTGGGTGGCAAGAGCGACAGCTCCCTAGTTCGCACCGGTTCTGATCGCCTGGTAGCAAGTGCGCAGTTTGTTCTCCCTAAAACTAATCAGGAGATTACTTCTATCGCCGATGAATCTGGGGCCGATATTTCAGAAGGTTCGCTAGTTCTTACTCGCACAGTAAACAGTGATGGAAAGAGTAAGGCGGTTGCTGGAGGAACCACGGTTCCAGCGGCGACCCTTGTTAACTTTGCGGATCATTTAGTAGAGATCCACGGTCAAGCCGCAAATCATCAGATTGTGAAGAGTGCACGTCAACGCGAGTTACTCGACAGATTTGCAGGGACTGAATTATCCAAATCACTTTCACAATACCAAGTGGCTTTGACTACCTACAACGATTTAAAAGCGCGAATAAAGTCGATGCGTGAGAGCTCAACAAAGCGCGATCGTGAGATTGCTGACTTGGAAGAGTTTCTAAATGGCTGGACCAAGTTAAAACCAACGCGCGGGGAATACGCGGAAGTTACAAACCAAATTGCGCGACTCTCCAGCGTTGAAGACCTGCGCAGCGCAAGTGACGGGGCAAGTCAGGCCTTATCGGAAGAGACATCTGGATCTCTCACCAGTCTCGGGGCGGCGCGTCGATTCTTAGATATAGCTAAGGGTAAAGATTCAAAATTAGATGAGATCGCATCTGTCGTTGCTGAAGGTTTCTTTATTCTTGATGAGGCGGCACGCGATCTTAGTAGTTATTTGAGCGCCTTGGAAGCCGATCCCGCAAAACTAGATGCTCTGCAAGTACGAAAAGCAGAGATCATTACATTCATTAAAAAATGGGGAAGTGCCTCTGATCCGGATGCCGAGTTAGTTGCACTATCGGAGAAGGCCAAGACTGCTCGTGCCACAATTTCAGATCTAACTGGCGGAGAAGATCGAATTGCAGAGTTGGAAGTTGAAATCCAAGGAGCGAAGAAAGAATTACTCAACCAGGCTAAGTCACTAACCAAGATACGTACAGCAGCATCTATCAAGTTATCGGATGCGGTATCAACAGAAATTCATGCGCTCTCAATGCCACATACTCAATTTTCGATTTTGGTAAATTCACCAGATTATGAAGGCTCGCTAAAAGAATCTGACTTCACAACTTTAGGATGTGATGAAGTCATCATGCAGATTCAAGGTCATCGTGATGGTCCGATGATTGCTCTCGGTAAAGGGGCTAGTGGCGGAGAAATGTCGCGAATTATGTTGGCACTTGAAGTTGTTCTTGCTCAAACGCATCCAGTTGGAACATATATTTTCGATGAAGTAGATGCAGGTGTCGGCGGAAAAGCTGCGATCGAAGTCGGTAGACGGCTTGCGGTATTAGCCCAGCACAGTCAAGTGATAGTTGTTACCCATCTACCTCAAGTAGCGGCTTGGGCAGATACACACTTTGTCGTAAAAAAGAGTAGCGATGGTTCTATCTCGCAATCAGATGTTGAAAAATTAGACACGCAGAACCGAATTGAGGAGATCGCGCGGATGTTGGCAGGGCTGGAAGGCTCTAGCAGCGCACGCGAACATGCCGCTGAGTTACTGGCGATGCGCGAGTCAATTTCAAGATAGTTCGCCTTAGATGATAGGTTTGTCTTCCATGGGCCAAGCGCATGTGACTAAACATATTTTCGTAACCGGGGGAGTAGCCTCGAGTTTAGGTAAGGGCCTCACCGCTTCAAGTCTTGGCAGATTGCTCGTAGCGCGCGGAATTCGCGTGACAATGCAAAAGTTGGATCCGTACCTAAACGTTGATCCAGGCACGATGAATCCTTTCCAGCATGGTGAAGTTTTTGTTACCGATGACGGCTCAGAAACTGACTTGGATATCGGTCATTACGAAAGATTCCTTGACCGAAACCTTGAAGGTTCGGCTAATGTAACTACAGGTCAAATTTATTCGCGAGTAATTGCGCGCGAGCGTCGTGGTGAATATCTGGGCGAGACTGTTCAGGTAATTCCACATATTACAAATGAGATTAAAGAGCGCATGCACGCTATGTCATCATCTGATGTTGATGTTGTTATCACTGAAATAGGCGGAACGGTGGGCGATATCGAATCGCAGCCATTTCTTGAGGCAGCCCGTCAGATGCGCCAAGAAGTTGGCCGTGACAATGTTTTCTATCTTCATATTTCTTTAGTTCCTTATATCGGCCCCTCTGGTGAGCTGAAAACGAAACCAACACAGCACTCAATAGCAGCCCTTCGCAGTATTGGTATCGCACCTGATGCGGTTGTATTGCGGTCTGATCGTGAGATTCCGATTGGGATCAAGAAGAAGATCTCGCTGATGTGCGATGTTGATGTTGAAGCAGTTGTTGCGGCAGTGGATGCTCCCTCAATCTATGACATTCCCAAGGTTTTATTTGCAGAAGGACTTGATGCATACGTAGTTCGTCGCCTCTCACTGGGTGGCCATGAAGTTCAATGGGGCGAATGGGATGATCTCCTTGATAAGGTTCACAATCCAAAGCATCAGGTCAAGGTTGCTTTAGTCGGAAAATATATTGATCTGCCGGATGCGTATCTTTCAGTCTCTGAAGCGTTGCGCGCTGGCGGCTTTGCTAATAACACCAAGGTTAATATTGTTTGGATTGCAAGTGATGACTGTGAAACACCGGAAGGTGCTAAGAAATCTCTGCAGGATGTCGATGCAATATGTGTACCTGGTGGTTTCGGAGTTCGTGGAATCGAGGGCAAGCTCGGTGCCCTTACCTATGCGCGAGAAAATATGATTCCAACACTCGGTTTATGTTTAGGCCTGCAATGCATGGTTATTGAGGCAGCGCGCAATCTAGCGGGAATCAGCGATGCTAATTCTGCAGAGTTCTCTCCCGAATCAGGAACACATGTAATTGCAACCATGGATGACCAAAAGGCAATTATCTCTGGGCAGGCAGATATGGGCGGAACGATGCGTCTTGGTTTATATAAAGCCCACCTTGTTCCTGGTTCTCTAGTTGCTGTGACATATGGTGCAACTGAGGTTTCAGAGCGACATCGTCACCGTTACGAAGTCAATAATGAATATAGAGAGAAAATTTCGAGCGCTGGTCTTTCTTTCTCAGGGATATTCAAAGAGAAAGATCTCGTGGAGTTTGTGGAACTACCTAAAGAGGTGCATCCTTATTACATAGGTACGCAAGCTCACCCAGAACTTCGCTCGCGTCCTACCCGTCCACATCCACTCTTCGTGGGTCTGATTTCGGCGGCCATTGCTTCGAAAGGCTAGAAGATGTTAGTTGGCGTTCCCAAAGAGATTAAGGTTCACGAATCGCGGGTAGCACTAACTCCAGAGGGCGTCTTTGAACTAGCCAGATTTGGCCATCAAGTAGTTATTGAATCAGGAGCCGGGCTTGGCTCATCAATTACGGATGCGGACTTTGTATCAGCCGGTGCTCGTATTGAAAAAGATGTTGATCTCATCTGGAAATCAGCGAATTTAATTCTTAAAGTGAAAGAACCAATTGAAGTTGAATATCCAAAGTTGCGCTCTGGTCAAATCCTTTTCACTTATCTACATCTTGCAGCATCTAAGCCATGCACTGATGCATTATTAAAGAGCGGAACGACAGCGATCGCTTATGAAACCGTTGAATTAAATGGGTCACTCCCACTTTTAGCACCGATGAGTGAAGTCGCTGGTCGTTTGTCGATTCAAGTGGGTGCTTATGCGTTACAAAAACCTAACGGAGGTCGAGGCGTTTTATTGGCTGGCGTTCCAGGTGTTGCACCGGGCAAAGTTGTTGTAATTGGCGGGGGAGTAGCGGGTTTAAATGCAGCTGCAATCGCAATGGGAATGGGCGCTGATGTAACCGTTCTAGATCGCTCATTGCCACGCCTTGCCTACATCGATTCGCTATATAACGGGCGTATTAAAACTTTGGCTTCCACATCCCACGCTATCGACCGCGAAATCAAGCAAGCGGATTTGGTTATTGGCGCGGTATTGGTACACGGAGCAAAGGCACCGAAATTGGTAACGAATGCGCAGGTTGCGCAGATGAAGCCAGGCTCAGTATTGGTAGATATTGCCATCGATCAAGGTGGATGTTTCGAAGATTCCAAACCAACAACCCATACTGATCCAACCTTTGAAGTTCATGGCTCAATCTTTTATTGTGTAGCAAATATGCCAGGGGCGGTCCCGGTTGCATCCACTTACGCACTTACAAATGCGACTTTGCCTTACGCGATTGCGATAGCTAATAAAGGTTGGGAGCGCGCAATCGAAGAAGATCCAGCGTTGGATCGTGGGCTGAATGTGCACGCAGGAAAGATTCGTTATAACGCCGTAGCGGTGGCACATGGTTATGCAGTTTGAGAAGGTTGCTAAAAGCTTTTTAGATCATCTTCAGATTGAACGTGCACTTTCAGCCAACTCTATCGCCGCGTACAAACGTGACCTCGCCAAGTTTCAGACATATCTGAGTAATAATGGTTTGGATTTAGAGAACGTCTCTGAGGAAGATTTCGTGAAGTTTGAAGTTGACCAGAAAACCTCAGGGCTTTCTCTCGCCTCGATCAACCGTTCCACTTCCGCGCTAAAAACATTCTATAAGTACTTAGCCCGCGAATATTCTCTTGCCGATCCAACCACTGGTATCAATACAAACAAATTAGCAAGAAAGTTACCGAAGGCACTTACCGTTACCGAGATTATTTCTTTAATTGAAGCTGCAGATCGCATCAGCAACTCCATGGCCCTAAGGGATCGAGCAATATTAGAGATCCTTTATGGAACAGGCGCTCGAGTAAGTGAAATTGTTGGGATAAATACTGGAGATTTTGGAAAGGCAACACTTGAAGGCGCAGAGATCATGACCCTGAAGTTACGAGGCAAGGGATCGAAAGAGCGGATGGTTCCGCTGGGATCTTTTGCCAAGTTAGCGTTGGAGAATTATTTAGTTAGGTTGCGTCCACAACTAGTCGATAAGTCAAAGGAGAGTCGCAGCAACAGCGCACTTTTCTTGAACTCGCGCGGCACCCGGCTATCGCGACAAAGCGCGTGGCAGATTGTTATCGCTGCCGCCGACGCCTGCGACCTATCTGGAAAAGTCTCGCCACACGTCTTTCGCCATTCATATGCAACGCATTTGCTAGATGGAGGTGCGGATATACGAGTTGTGCAGGAGCTGTTAGGGCACTCCTCAGTCACGACGACGCAGATTTATACGCTCATAACGATCGATAAAGTGCGCGAAGCATATGCAACCGCGCACCCTAGAGCCCTTTAAATACCGCGCAGACGCCTCGCTAAAATACTCTGATCACCTTTTGCTTCTAGGTCCGCAACGATGACAGCGATGGATTCGCGAACAATACGACCACGATCTACAGCAAGTCCTAAATCACCGCGAAGAGTTAAGCGCGCCTGATCGATATCAAATAGTTCATCAGGGGATAGATAAACGGTAATTTTCTCATCATGCTTTTCGCGGCCAGATGGTGAGCGATCGACTGAAGTGACACGACGACGTGGCGTAGAGCGAACACCCTTTTTGGTTTTAGGACTTGTTGCGCTAACACCAATTGGCTTTGAAACTTCGCTCGCTTCTTCTACAACTTGGCGTACTGCGCTTAGCGCTGGGGTGTTAGCGCGGAATAGTTCATCCGCACCTGGCAAGCTAGCTCTACGTGTCATCGTGCGCCTCCTCTGGCAATAAGTTCGCGGGCAAGTCTGCGATATGAAGCAGCCCCGCCCGATGATGATGCATAACTGGTGATTGGTTCTCCGGCGACAGTAGTTTCAGAGAAACGAATCGTCTTGGCAATTATAGTTTCAAATACATCCTCTGGATATTTCTCTAAGATCGCTGTTAAGACTTCACGATTATGAACGGTTTTCTTCTCATACATAGTCGCCAAGATTCCAATTAAGTTTAAATCAGGATTAAGAAAACTCTTAACTTTTTCAATATTGCCCTTCAATTCGATGAAACCATGTAGGGCAAAGTACTCACATTGCAAGGGAACGATTACCTCATCTGATGCCACAAGTGCGTTAATAGTTAACTGCCCCATTGTCGGTTGGCAGTCAATTAAAATAACGTCATAGCGATCCTTGAACCTAGCCAGAGCGCGTTTCAAATATTGCTGTCCGCCGATTTCGGCTCCAAGCGTTGTTTCAGCGGTACCGAGATCGCGGTTAGCTGGGAGAAAATCCAAATTCGCAACGGATGATTTCAAAACAATCTCATCGATATTGGCATCAGGTGTCATTAACGCGTAATAGACGGTGTTCTCAAGTGGCAGCGAGTGAGCATTTACGCCAAGTCCAAGTGATAAACCGCCTTGTGGATCGAAGTCAACGAGAAGTACGCGACGACCAAGTTCGGCAATTGCAGCGCCTAAGTTAATTGTGGTTGTTGTTTTGCCGACGCCACCTTTTTGATTAAAGATCGAGATAACTTTGGCATCTAAACCCTCTTTGGGGGCCGGAGGAAGTCGAAAGTTTTTAGGTTCACGTCCAAGAAGGGTGGCCGTAGTTGCCACATCATCGTCAAATGTCGATTTAGCGTTCAAGCGAGAAACCTCTTTCTGTTGGCGCGACTCTACGCTCCGTGCGCAGTTTTGAGCAAGTAAGCAAGTAAGGTTCCCTCCGTGGATACTGAAGTAGATACTCCAGCCGAAAGCGCTGCCTTGAGCAACGCTTTGGCTAAAGAAGAGGTTGAAATCGGAGCCGGCTTTAGCGTTCATCTAGATAACTTTGATGGTCCCTTCGACCTCCTCTTGCAGCTCATATCTCGTCACAAGATGGATATCACTGAGGTTTCT
>Ga0315905_10007849_pt1 | contig 10780 bp, 10 predicted proteins | sample LakEriMetagenome_5_FD_203522 | JGI IMG/M metagenome (GOLD analysis project Ga0315905, IMG submission 203522) | Freshwater fungal communities from buoy surface, Lake Erie, Ohio, United States - Buoy 4 MA121 | ecosystem: Environmental > Aquatic > Freshwater > Lake | place: USA: Lake Erie, Ohio... | reverse complement strand
CCCGGCCATTGGCCGGGGGGTTCTTTGCTTAAGTTCTATTTCTTGCGGGTGAAGAAGTCCAAGACAGCGCCTAAAGAAAGCCAACCGCTAAAGACATTGCGACATTATTGATGGCAACCCCAACAGCGACACCGACGCCAGCCCCTACGGCCAGCCAGAGACCAGGAGAAGGCCTCTTAGGCACCCAGGGTTCCGAGGTAGAGGCCAATGACCTGAGGGTCATTTAGAAGCTCACGGCCGGTTCCTACGACTGCATCCTTGCCCTGATCCAATACATAGGCACGGTCAGCGATCTGAAGGCAGCGGCGGGCGTTCTGCTCAACCATGATGCAGGTCACGCCAGCCTTGTTGATCTCGGAGACGCGAAGGAATGCCTCGTCCTGGCGGACAGGCGACAAACCTGCCGAAGGCTCATCCAGCAGCAGGACTGCAGGGTTCATCATCAGTGCGCGACCCATGGCCACCATCTGGCGCTCACCACCTGAAAGCGAACCAGCACGCTGCTTTAGACGCTTACCAAGCTCCTCAAAAATCGAAACTACGAACTCCAAGCGCTCGTTGTATTTCGAAGGCTCCTGGAAGATACCCATCTGCAGGTTTTCTTCAATGGTTAGGGAGGGGAAGACGTTGTTGCTCTGCGGGATAAAGCCCACGCCCTTTGAAACCAGCTGGTTTGGCTTGAGACCGGTGATGTTCTCACCGTTTAGGGTGATCGATCCCTCACGAACCTTGACCAGACCAAAGATTGCCTTCAGCAGGGTGGACTTACCGGCACCGTTAGGACCGATGATTCCGATTAGCTCACCCTTATCGGCATAGAGGTTAGTGCTGTTGAGGATGTTTACACCCGGTAGGTAACCGGCTACTAGATCTTTAACTTCTACAACGCGAGTCATTTACTTGCCTTCCTCGCTGATGACTTTGATGCGACCGGTAACGACACCGAGGTCGGTGTCCTGGTGGGCACCGAGGTAGGCATCGATAACTGCCTGTTCCTTCATAACGGTGTCTGGAGCACCTTCTGCCACGACCTTACCTTCGGCCATTACGACCACCCAGTCGGCGATGTGACGAACCATGTGCATATCGTGCTCAACGAAGAGCACGGTCATGCCCTCCTTTTTGAGGTTTAGCACGTGCTCAAGAAGTGACTGAGTCAAGGCCGGGTTCACACCCGCCATTGGCTCATCCAACATAACTAACACCGGATCGGTCATTAGGGCACGAGCCATTTCTAGAAGCTTGCGCTGACCACCGGATAGGGATGCTGCGAAGTCGTCCTTCTTGGCATCCAGCTTGAATCTCCTGAGCAGCTCCATGGCCTTAACCTCAAGCTCGTTGTCTTGCTTGCGCCAAAGGAATGGGAATAGCGAGTTCAACAGCTTCTCACCGGTCTGGTTCTTAGCCCCGAGCTTCATGTTCTCAAGCACGGTTAATAGGCTCAGCGCTTTGGTGAGCTGGAAGGTTCTAACCTGACCCATCTTGGCGACCTTGAAAGATGAAATGCCAGCCAACTGCTTGCCCTCAAAAGACCAAGCTCCAGTGTCAGGGTTGTCGAAACCGGTTAGCAGGTTGAACAGGGTGGTCTTACCGGCACCGTTAGGGCCGATCAGTGCGGTGATTGCCCCGCGAGGAATCTCCAGGTGCTCGACATCAACTGCTGTTAGACCGCCGAAGCTTTTCTTCACGCTGTCGATGACCAGAATCGGGTCAACCTTCTTCACTCCTGGAGCTGCAACTCCGATGTGTAGTCCGGTTGACTTCTGGCTCTCTGAATTACTTGACAAAGGTCATCTCCCTCTTGTCTCCGAAAATACCCTGCGGACGGTAGATCACAATCAGCATCAAACCGATACCAACTAGCACGTAGCGCAAGGTGGCTGCCTGGATACCAGATACCGGCAGGATGCCGGACTCTGCCAAGGCAGGCAAGATGTTGGTCAGGAAGGCCTGCAGCACCCAGAAGATGATCGAACCCAGAACCGGGCCAAAGATTGTTGCAGCGCCTCCAAGAAGCAGTGCAGTCCAAAGGAAGAAGGTCAACGAGGTTACATAGACACCAGGCGATACGTTGGTGCTGGTTGCCAGCACGATGCCACCGAGGGCGCCGAAGATACCACCGATGATTAGCGCCTGCATCTTGTATGCAAAGACGTTCTTACCCAAAGCGCGAACTGCATCCTCATCCTCGCGGATGCCCTTTACCACGCGGCCCCAAGGGGAGCGCATCAGAGCCCAAAGCAACAAGGTTGCGACAGCGAGCACCATTAGACCAAAGACCAGCATCCACAGGGTCTGCTCGTTGTAGGTCCATGGACCCCAGCCGTAGTCTCCGGGCGGGAATGGGTTTGCTGCAGCAAAGCCACCGGAGTTGTTGTAACCGAATAGGCCGTCGGCGCTACCGGTAACTGGCTCAAAAGCTGTGGTTAGGAACAAAAGACGCAGAATTTCAGCTGCCGCGATGGTCACGATGGCCAGGTAGTCACCGCGAAGTCGCAGGGTTGGAATACCCATGATGAGCGCGAACACCACGGAAGCGGCAACACCCATAATCATGCCGGCCCACCAAGGTAGTCCGAAGGTGAGCACGCTGATCGCGTATCCGTAAGCACCTACGGCCATAAAGCCCGCGATACCAAAGTTCAACAATCCGGCAAAACCGAAGTGCATAGCCAGACCCAGGGTTGCCAGAGCAAACGCCAAAATGGTTGGAGTTAGTAGGCCCGCGAGGGTGTTATTGAGAATTGATCCCCAGTCCATGGTCGACCTCCTAACCTATCCGCTGTTTTTTGCCGAGCAAACCTTGAGGTCTGAACAGCAAGATTCCGATGAGAACTACCAGTGCACCGACGTACTTGAGGTCGGCAGGGATAAACAGCGAGCTGGTTTCAACCAGGATGCCAACCACTAGCGAACCGATTAGCGCTCCGAATGCGGTGCCCAATCCACCCAGGGTGACGGCTGCGAAAATCAATAGCAAAATCTGGGCACCCATGTCCCATTTGATTCCCGGGCGGAAGTAAGCCCAAAGCACACCGGCAAGACCTGCGAGTGCTCCCGAGATGATCCAAACGGTGCGAATCACCTTGTCGACGTCAATACCCGAAGCTGCAGCTAGATCTGGATTGTCGGAGATAGCTCGGGTCGCCTTACCGGTCTTAGTTTTAAGTAGCCACCAAGCAAATCCCATGATCACAACAATCGAGATAGCCATGGAAACCAAGTCGGTCATCGAAAGTGCAACTGAACCAAACAGTGGAACCATGGTGGAGTCTGCACCAGGAAGCTGCTCAGTGCCACCGCCTACGAAGTACTGGAACAGGTAGCGAGCGGTCAGCGATAGACCAATGGACACAATCATCAGCTGAACCAGCGCAAGTCCGCGCTTTCTCAAAGGTTTCCAGAGCCCGGCGTCCAGCGCCCAACCCATAGCACCGGAGAGCAATACTGCAGCTGGGATTGCCACCCACATTGGAAGCTGAAGTCCCGCGCCCAAAACCAACGCTGCAACCGCACCGAAGGTAACCATTTCGGAGTGTGCAAAGTTTGAAAGCCCGGTGGTGCCAAAGACCAGCGACAGACCAACCGCAGCTAGACCAAGCATTAGACCGAAGTTCAGGCCGTAGATCAGACGCGCAACGACCTGGTCAAACATAGATACGGTGACGCGAGTTCCCTCACCGATAAAGAAATTGGAAACCAACGGGCTGGTCTTTCCAAGTACGACGTCTTTGGTTGCCCCACCCTCACCGGTAACTGCGATGCCCTCAGGCAGAGTCTCCTGGTCCAGAGTGACCTTGTAGGTATCGCCTTCGACACCAGGAACACCGATGTACCACTTGCCATCAGCTCCGGTAACGGTTTCGGCAGTGTAGCCACCACCATCAACGCTCATGCGGACGCCACCAAGTGGCTCACCATCAAGCTTTACGTTTCCGGTAATACCGCGCTCTAGATCTTCACCAACGCTGTCGGCGCTCGCAGGGGTTGCACCTAGGCCAAAACCCAGAACCATGGCGATAAGAAGCAGTAAAAGGGATGAGAGCAATCGCTTGGGATTGCCGGCAGAGAGGAATTGCACCTGTCCTCCAAATCGTAATGAGCTACTTTGCTCAGAAGCCCCGTTGGGGACTCTCAAAAACATTAGCAAAGTAAACCTAGCGGCATTCCCCTCAGGCCATAAATCTTTGGTTTCAAAAAGATTTCAATACCTTCGAAAATGCACCTTATTTATAGGAGTGATTGCTTGGCTAGAATTAGGAAACGAATCCACCACAAGTAGAGGATTGCCAATTGGAGCTTCCAGACCCATTTTCCCTAGTCGGACTCACCTATGACGACGTCCTGCTGCTTCCTGGGCAATCCGATGTGATGCCATCCGGGGTAAGCACCCAGACTCAGGTTTCTCGAAACATCTCTATCAACGTCCCGCTTATTTCCTCAGCCATGGACACCGTGACCGAGGCCAGGATGGCAATTTCAATGGCGAGACAGGGCGGCCTGGGCATTCTGCACCGCAACCTCTCGATTGACGATCAGGTAACTCAGGTTGACCTAGTCAAGAGAAGCGAAGCCGGAATGGTCTCTCACCCGGTCACTACCACCGCCTATGCCACCATTCAGGAAGTCGATGACCTCTGTGGCAAGTACCGCGTTTCAGGCCTTCCGGTAATTGACGAAGATGGCAAGCTGGTCGGCATTGTGACCAACAGAGATATGCGCTTTGTGCTTGAGGTTCAGCGCACCACAACATTGGTAAAAGACGTCATGACCCCAATGCCGCTGATTGTTGGCAAGGTTGGAATCAACCCTGATGAGGCAATGGCAATGTTGGCCCAGCACCGCATCGAGAAGTTGCCGCTGATTGACGATGATCTAAAACTTCGCGGGCTAATCACCGTAAAGGACTTTGACAAGAGCGAGAAGTATCCAAACGCATCCAAGGATGGCGCTGGTCGATTGCTAGTTGGCGCAGCAATTGGTGTTGGCCCAGACTCCTGGGAGCGCGCAATGGCGCTGGTTGAAACCGGTGTCGACATGTTGATCGTGGATACCGCTCACGGACACAACACTGCGGTGTTGGACATGATTCGCAAGCTCAAGAGCGAGCCGGTCGCAAAGTTCACCGACATCGTCGGAGGTAACGTTGCAACCCGCGAGGGCGCTCAAGCGCTAGTCGACGCAGGTGCCGATGGCGTCAAGGTCGGTGTTGGTCCAGGTTCAATTTGCACCACTCGTGTTGTTGCTGGAGTTGGTGTTCCTCAGGTAACCGCTGTTTACTTGGCATCGCTAGCGGCTAAGCCTGCGGGTATCCCTGTTATCGCTGACGGTGGATTGCAGTACTCGGGAGATATTCCAAAGGCACTGGTTGCCGGAGCAAACTCCGTAATGCTCGGATCACTTTTGGCTGGCACCGACGAAGCGCCAGGAGATATCACTTTCGTAGGCGGCAAGCAGTACAAGACCTATCGCGGCATGGGATCCCTAGGGGCTATGCAGTCCCGCGGATTGGCAAAGTCTTACTCCAAGGACCGCTACTTCCAGGACGATGTGCTTCGCGAGGACAAGCTGGTTCCAGAGGGCATCGAAGGCCGAGTGCCTTACCGTGGATCGGTTGCATCGGTTGTCCACCAGCTGGTTGGTGGCTTGCGCGCATCAATGGGTTATGTCGGTGCGGGAACCATTCCAGAGCTACAACAGCGCGGCAAGTTTGTTCGAATCACGGCTGCGGGATTGCGTGAATCGCACCCGCACGATGTTCAGATGACCATCGAAGCCCCTAACTACGGCACTCGCTAGGAGGCCCGGATGAATCAGGTTGAAATTGGTCGCGGCAAAGATGCCCGCAGGGCATTTTCTTTCGACGACATCGCGGTAGTGCCGACTCGCCGAACTCGCGATCCGGAGGACGTATCTACCACCTGGGCGATCGATGCCTACAAGTTCGATCTTCCGGTTGTGGCAGCCCCAATGGACTCGGCGATGAGCCCGGCCACCGCAATTGCTCTTGGCAAGCTAGGTGGTCTTGGTGTTTTGGATCTCGAGGGACTTTGGACTCGCTACGAAGACCCAACTCAGCAGCTTGAGGAAATTGCGAACGCCAAAGAGGCAGATGCCACGGCAGTACTTCAGCGCATCTATGCCCAGCCAATTCAGCCGGAGCTAATCACCGCTCGCCTGGCAGAGATTCGCGCAGCCGGCGTCACCGTTGCCGGAGCACTATCCCCGCAGCGCACTCAGGAGTTCTCGAGTGTTGTGCTCAAAGCTGGAGTTGAGATGTTCGTGATTCGTGGAAACACAGTCTCTGCAGAGCACGTCTCCAAGAACCAGGAACCGCTGAACCTTAAAGAGTTCATCTACAAACTCGATGTCCCTGTCATGGTCGGTGGCGCTGCAAGCTACAAGGCTGCGCTGCACCTGATGCGCACCGGCGCAGCCGGTGTGCTAGTTGGTTTTGGTGGCGGTGCTGCCTCGTCAACTCGCAAGATTTTGGGCATTCACGCTCCAATGGCAACCGCGGTTGCTGATGTTGCAGCTGCCCGCCGTGATTACATGGACGAATCAGGCGGTCGCTATGTTCACGTGATCGCAGACGGTGGCCTTGGCACCTCCGGAGATATCGTGAGGGCAATTGCCTGTGGTGCGGATGCCGTGATGCTTGGAACCGTTTTGGCGCGATCTGCTGAGGCACCTGGTCACGGTTGGCACTGGGGTCAAGAAGCAGTTAGCGAGAAGCTGCCGAGGGGCAACCGCGTCTGGGTTGGCTCACACGCTCCGATGGAAAACATTTTGCTTGGCCCTGCCGATAACGCCGAGGGCACCAGCAACCTAATTGGAGCACTTCGCCGCTCGATGGCAAGCACTGGATACTCCGACGTCAAGGAATTCCAGCGCGTGGACGTCGTAGTCAACCAGTACCAGTAAATGAGACAGCCCAGTTTTTGGGAGGTTGCCCGCAGACCCAAGTGGATCGCGGGATTACTAATCGCAATGCTCACCGCAGCAGCATTCGCTTTTGCAATGCAGTGGCAACTTTCTCGCACCTTTAACACGGTCGGCGTGAGCGTCGAAGAGGCTGCCCCTAGGCCACTGGCGGATTTGATTGCACCAAACACTCCGATTGACAAACCGGTCTATGACCGGCTTGCCACCTTCACGGCAACAATCGATCCGCAGAACTCCCACATCATCGGTGGTCGCTTGCAACTTGAGCCAGATGGTTCGACCAGAGACGGTTATTGGCTAATCACTAACTCCCTAGTTGAAGATGCATCGCTAACCCTTGCCATTGGCTTCTCGGAAGACCTGGCTGCGGCGAAAGCTGCCCAGCAGAAACTTGAGAGCATCGAGATTTCCGCAGTGGGATATGTCGAACCGAGTGAACCGGTCAAAAGATCACTCGATGCCGATTTTGATTCGGTAGCGCTTGGCCAGCTGGTCAATGTTTACTCTCAAACCCCTATTGCCTCTTACCCGGCATATGTGATTTTGCAGTCCGGAATTGAGCACGATCTCGAACCAATTACTATCGGGATTAGGCAGCAGGAAATTGAGATTAACTGGCTCACTGCGTTTTACGCGGTGGAGTGGGCATTTTTCGCACTAGCTGCTTTTTACCTCTGGTGGCGCTTAGTAATGGATCAGCGTTCCAGGGAAGCTAATGATCAAGGTTTGCAAGCCCCGAATTAGCGGGGTAAATCTTGTTATTCTCGAAGGTAACCAGGAGGTAAGTCGCACCGATGATCACCACGACCGTAATAATTGAGGACCCAATCGGCTTGCACGCAAGACCAGCGGGTCAAATCGTGAAGCTGGTCAAGGAATCCGGACTTACCGTTCACATGGGCAAGGCAGGCCAGGAGCTGGTAACGGCAAACTCACCGCTTCGCATGATGGCACTCAAGGCCAAAACCGGAGAGCAGTTGGTTATCGAGGTAGACACCGACAACCAGTGTATCGCAGACGCACTGTTTGCCCAGATTCAAGATTTTCTAAAGGGCTAGTGGTGGCGCTAGCTTCCGGAACAATCCTCACGGGCTTAGGTGTTGGCCTCAATTCCGTTCGCGGCGAAGTCTTTTGGGTAAAGCCGCAGGCAACACTTCCGGGACCTGCCAAACATGCTGGCGATGCAGCAGCTGAAAAAGAAACCCTCAGGAGAGCAATTCACCACGTTGCCGCATACCTTGATGAGCAGTCTTTAGGAGCTGGTGAAACCAGCGCAGAAATTTTCGAAGCTCTGAAAATGCTTTTAGAAGACGAGGACTTATTTGAAACCGCGATTGCCGAAATCGAATCCGGCTGGAATGCTGCCACCGCATTTATTGTCGCGGTTGATTCACTGGACGAAGCTTTTGCCGGCGATGCTGCCCTGGAGGAGCGCTTAGCCGACCTAAAGGGCCTAGTTCGACGAGTTGCCGCCCATATCTCTGGCATTCAAATGGGGCTAGATCTTCCAACCACCGGATCTTACGTAATCGTATGCGATGACTTTTCTCCTGCCGATACCGCTTGGTTCACCGAAGCCGTTGTCGGTCTTGTGACCCTTAGGGGTGGACCAACCTCTCACACCGCAATCATCTGTCGCTCAAAGTCAATCCCAGCGCTAGTCTGCTGCCCCCAGGCGATTGACCTTGTCGACGGCATGCAAGTTTTGGTGGATCCGGTTGGTGACCGAGTAGTTGTAGGCGGCGATGCCTCGATGGCAACCAAGGCAATTAGCTTTGTGGCAAAGAGCTTGGACCCGATCATTCCGGTGCGGGCAAATATCGGTTCGCTAGAAGACTCAATTCAGGCAGCAACCACCGCTGCCAACGGCGTAGGGCTATTTCGCACCGAGTTGCTCTATCTCTCCGAGACCACCATGCCATCGGTTGCGAAGCAGGCAAAGTCCTATGCAGAAATTCTTAGGGCAGCACCCGAGGGCCCGATTGTGGTTCGCACCATCGATGCCGGTAGCGATAAGCCCGTTCCATTTTTAGAGATGCCTCACGGAGATAACCCAGCCAGTGGTCTTCGTGGTTTCCAAATCAATAAAGCTCACCGTCAGTTCCTAATCGATCAGCTGGAGTCGATAGAGGTGGCTCGCAAAGAAACCGGCCGTGAAGTTTGGGTCATGGCTCCGATGATTGCCACCGCATCGGAAGCAGTTGAGTTTGCGCAGCTTGCCAGAAGCGCTGGTGAATACAAAGTCGGCATCATGGTCGAAACCCCCTCCATTGCCATGTCGATTGCAGATTTAGCCGGCAAGCTCGATTTCATTTCGGTTGGCACCAACGACCTATCGCAATACCTGTTTGCCGCCGACCGCATGAACGCAGGTCAGGGAGCACTGCTGAATCCATGGCAACCGGAGTTGGTGCGATTGCTGAAGGCCATCGCGAGCGAGTCGGAGAAGGTTGGAATCACCTCCGGCGTTTGCGGTGAAGCGGCATCTGACCCAGCTTTCGCTATTGTTTTGGCTGGTTTGGGTTTCAATTCGGTATCGGCGTCAAGTAGTCAAGTCGGTGCGGTTAGATCTGCGCTTTCCGCGGTTACTTTGAAGCAGGCGCATGAGGTTGCCCAGGTCGCACTTGCAGCCACCACGGCTGATCAGTGCAAGTCTGCTGTTCTGGACGCACTAGCCACTCTTGCCTAAAGTAAACTTCTTTTATGACAGGCCCTGCCGCTTCCCAAATTGAGCAAGTAAAAAAGGTTTTAAAGCTATTTACTGCATCCAGCTACATCACTGGAACGTTCCTGTTGCTTCTGATGATCACCTGGGGAATCCGCCGCCTGCCATTTCTAGGATTTGACCTTTGGCTTTTGGGCCCGAACGGTTTTATCACTTTCGAGCAGTACGGGATCGAAGGTGAAGGGCTACCGGAGGTTGGGGTGAACCTAACGGTTGCAATCCTGATCGTTCACGGCTGGCTATATGTGCTGTATCTGTTTGCCGATTTCAGGCTCTGGACCTTGATGCGCTGGTCGTTTTTTAGGTTCTTGATCATTGCTGCCGGTGGAGTTGTGCCACTACTTAGCTTTTTCACCGAGTCCTACTACGCCAAGCTAGCCCGCAAGCAACTCAGCGAAATTGAAGGTCAAAAATGAAGTCGGTGCTAGTTGTTGATTTCGGTGCTCAGTACGCACAGTTGATTGCAAGACGAGTGCGCGAAGCAAATGTCTACTCCGAGATCGTGCACCACAACATCACCGCGAGTGAGGTGGCTGCCAAGAATCCGGCAGCGATCATTCTCTCTGGTGGCCCATCGAGTGTTTACGAGGAGAACTCTCCTCAGCTAGATCCAGCGATTCTCAAGCTTGGGATTCCGGTGCTGGGTATTTGCTATGGCTTCCAGGTCCTAGCCCAGGCCCTTGGTGGCCGAGTCGACAAGACCGGCAAGCGCGAGTATGGCGCGACCCAGCTGAACCTAAACAGCTCCGGTGTTCTGCTTGGAAACCAGCCAATGCAGCAAATTTGTTGGATGAGCCACGGTGACCAGGTGATGGTTGCACCGGATGGCTTTGAAGTTTTGGCATCCACCGATACAACCCCGGTTGCCGCTTTCGAATCCAAAGAGCAGAGCATCTATGGCGTGCAGTGGCACCCCGAGGTCAAGCACTCCGAGCAGGGTCAGAATGTCCTGACCAACTTCCTCTACCAAGGTGCTGGCATTGCGCCGACCTGGAATTCCGGAAATGTGATTGCAGAGCAAATCGAAAAGATTCGCGCTCAGGTTGGAGACGCCAGAGTAATTTGCGGTCTATCCGGAGGAGTCGACTCAGCGGTTGCCGCGGCGCTAGT
>Ga0315905_10007848_pt1 | contig 10780 bp, 7 predicted proteins | sample LakEriMetagenome_5_FD_203522 | JGI IMG/M metagenome (GOLD analysis project Ga0315905, IMG submission 203522) | Freshwater fungal communities from buoy surface, Lake Erie, Ohio, United States - Buoy 4 MA121 | ecosystem: Environmental > Aquatic > Freshwater > Lake | place: USA: Lake Erie, Ohio... | reverse complement strand
GTGACTCGCCTCCAGACGCAAGCCGGAGTCCACGTGGAAAACGCTGAAAATGCTCAGGAAGAAGAAGCGAGGAACCCGCTACCCATCGACGACAGGAAAGACACACTCGACGTCGCCTCCGACCCCAAGGATGACCACGCTGCTTGCTGCCACCTACAGCGACCATCAACCCCGACCATGACTACATCTCCGACGACAGGAACGACGACTTCAACGTCGTCCACCGCAACCACGCCTTCGACAACGACTTCGACCTCGACATGCACGAGCCGGGGGACTAGGACTAGCACAGTGATACTATACTAGTGGTATTACTAGTATTACTATAGTCGGGGAAATAGTCAGCGCCCCCTTTTTATCTTGATGAACATTTAGGAATTGGCCCTATGCGTTTACCAATAAAATCCACTTATCATCATCAGCTGTGAGAGAGAAGCCAATGTCGCCCGAGTGCGACAGCCAGTAGGCCACCTGGAACCGCACGCAGTCTGTGTGTGACAATGTGCGAGAATCTTCCCTTTCGTGGGCGCTGAGCTGGGGCTGGGCAAACGGCGAGGAGCGGCAGCACGCTGAGCGGCAAGCCAAACCCTTAGTCCCTGACCAGTTTTCCTGACTCTACGCCCGCAAGCGGTGCACAGGGCTAGGGTCAGGGTACTCTAGTCGTCCTCTCGGGCCTGTATCAAAGTCCTCCGGATAAACTCGAGCCATTGCAGGGCGCGATCTGCAGAGTGCCGTGACCTCGTCGTCGCCCGTCAACTGGGTCTCGATCCTTTCTCCCTTCACCTCCTCACTCAACCCCGCAAACATGGACTGGGCGGTCCTCTTTCTCCCCCTCCTTCTCCCCTCAGAGCGCAGTCGGATTGTCCTACCACCGGAGACAGGGGAGCAGCCCTCACTCTCGTCAGGCTTGAGTGACTCAGTGCGCCCTGGTCGCTTAACCGCAGGTGCCCTGGGCCCCTCTATAGTACCATTGAATACGAATAAACTTGAATCCTCCTCCTTCTCCCCTCCTCCTTCTCCCTCATTGCGGTCTCCTTGCGCCTGATGATGATGAGTATTGGTTTTTATTTACAAAACGGCAGATGGCCAGACCCTAAATGTTCAAGATAAAAGGGGTCACTGGCTATTTCCCCGGCTTGACTATAATATGCTAATAGGCAAGCATGGGATCTTGCATAGCAGATTGATACTCAGTCCAGACGTCGACTTCCCTGTCGGGATTGTATCCGAAGATCCTCTCGCTCCTCTCGTTGTCCTCCTCCCAGTCATCTTCCTCGGTGGCAGATGCTTCATCATCCTCCACCTTGTCTGGATCGTCATCGTCGTCCTCCTGGGAGGCCTGAGAGACGGGAAACTCCTGATCACCGTCAGCACCCACACTCTCGTGCGTCCCCTCCGACTCGCCTCCCTCGGAGGCGGACGCCTCCTCGTCCTCCTCGTGCTCCCCCTCCGACGCCCATTCCACGGGGGCAGGCTCCTCCACGTCCTCCGCCGTGGCTTGATCGCACAGCCGTCATCCTCCTCCTGAGGCTCTTCCTCGTCCTCCTCCGTGTCTGGGCTGACGACATCCTCTCCCTGAGGAGCCTGCGAGGCGAGGAGCTCCGCACCACCGCCGTTACCCGCATCCCCCCACGTCCGGATCTCACTCTCCCTATCCAAGTTTTCTTGCGGCCCTTTTCCTACGCTAACAATAGCGCTGCTGATATCAGCTTCCGGAGTCAGCGCGTGTGTGCCTACCCCCGGCGCGTCGATGAATATGTGTCTGGTTCCGGTCAAGTTGAAGGGCTCCGATACTGCAACGACTGCACGCTCTGCAGCCCTGGTATGTTGTATCAGGAAGGAAGGATGATCGTGAGACCCACGGCATGCCCCCTCACTCGGCGCCGTGCTGCCGGAGCAGCGCCTCCACCTCGCGCTTGCCCCTGGCGTAATTCAGCGCTGTGAAACCGCGCCTGTCGCGCGCATTGACTTGGGCCCCGTGCGCCAACAGGACCTTGCCAACCTCGGGCTTGTTCCAATCTGCGGCAAAGTGGAGCGGCGTCCACTTGCTCGCGTCTTTCGCGTTGATGTCCGCCCCTGCGCCCAGCAGCCCCTGGGCCAGCGCTTCATGCCCGTGCTGGGCAGCGAGATGGAGCGCTGTCCTCGAGTCCCCGGACTTTGCAACTAAAACTAAATTGCCATTGACCTGTTCGTGGAAATTCCACACCTTTTCCCAAAAGCCAAAGAACACACGATGGTGGCGTGCGAGCAAGCGCGCGCCACACCGAGGGGCGCGGTGGGGCGCGGTCCAGCTATGGCGCTGTCCGCCGCGATCGGCGTGCTCGTTTTGGTGGGCGCCGTCGCGCTTGCGATGCAGCAGCAGGGCCGCATCGAGGTAACGAGTCCCCCGTGCCAGCGCACAGCGTCATGCCGGGCTTTATGCTGAAAGTGCCGTGCTGTGATTTCTGCTGTCCACATGTATTGACCTCGCTGGCCCTCGCGTGCGCTCTTGCAGCTTTTCGGAGTGGACGCGGTGGGCCCAATGTCTGGAGCGGATGTGAGCTCGTACGGGCCTGAGGTGTTTACGCCGGATAGAGCAATGCGGCGCTCGCTGAAGGAGAGCCAGAATACGCTGCCGCTGTCCCGGAGTGGCCTGCATTCGGCGGCGAGTGACATGGCCGAGCTCGGGCCCGAAGCCGCCGCCAAACTGCACTCGCGCGCCTTTGCCGAGGCGCTCAAGGAGCGGAACGCGGCGCCGAAGGACGACGCACGGGGGACGAGCGCGGGCAGAGCAGAGGAGTTCGAGCAGGCTACAAAGTTGGACCTAGTTGATGTTCGGCCTACCCAGCACGCGGCGCACGAGGCCGTGAACGAGGGCGGGCGAACAGAGCAGCGGTTCGGCTGGCATCCGGGCCGCCATACCTTTGCCAGGGGAAGCGGGGAGGGCCTGATAGAGTCGGGGGCAACTCAGCAGGCGCTCAAAGAGATGCGCGAGCACGATGTGCGATTCCACCCTGCGTCGCCGCCGTCCACCAAGGAGCAGCTCAAGGCAGCTCGCGCTCTGTCGTCGGGGCCAGAGCGCCTGCTAGAGACGGGGCTCTGGAACGACGCGGGGTTCGGACCAAGTCCTGGGCCCACTGAGGCCGAGGTCGAGCACGAGTCCTCCCTGTCAGGACTCCGGGGGCACAAGCTGGCACGCGTGTCCGAGGAGGGTGAGCATCCCAAGGGGGTGCACGGGCGGGCGTGGAATAGGGTGCTAAACCGCGACGCGACCAAGTTGCAGCAGATCCGCACGGCCATCGACCTCAAGGAGACGGACATGCACAGCTTGCAGAATGAGGAGCGCGCGCGGGCCATGGAGGCCAAGGATCTGCAGCAGCACGCGCTGGGGATCGAGCGCTTGGAGATGGCGGCGTACGGGCGGGCGGAGATGCAGCGCAACGACGCGTTGCGCCTCGCGCACAAGCTGCTGGTGGAGAAGAGACATGCGCGTGAGCTCGAGCGCAAGGTCAAGTTTGAGGAGCGCCGCGTGAAGGATAATCTCGCTGCTGGGATGAAGCTGACGGAGCAGGGCAAGGCAGAGCAAAAGGCGTTCGAGGACATGACGGGCCCTATCAAGAAGGCGCAGGAGGACGTGCACATTGCCAACCAGGCCTACACCAAGTCGGAGCTGGCGCTGGCAACGGCCGAGACCACCGCGGAGCGCCTCGCCACGCACCCGAAGCTGGCGCAGGAGGCAATGGCGCGCATAAAGAAGCTGCGCAAGCAGAGCGCGGCCATGGCGCACCTGGTCAAGAGCGCGTCGGCGCGTCTGCACACGCTGCAAAACGCCAACGGACCATCTTCCTTCACGGACGGCATCGACTCCCACTTTGACTCCCCTAAGAAGCGTGGCATCCACAAGATGCAAAAGGCGCGCAACATCCAGGAGAAGGTGGACATGCTCAAAGCCAAGGTGATGCGTGAGACGAAGGCCATCGCGACCCGCCTCCCCGCGCTCCACACGCAGATCCGCGCGGCCAAGAAGCTGCACACCAAGTACCTGAAGCTGCACGACTCGGCGGAGGCTGCGCAAAGCGCCGCGGACAAGGCCAAGCTACAGGACTTGAAGATCCAACGGCAGGTGCACTTTGACGCCACTGTCCTGCACAATGTCAAGAAGGAGCTGCAGGAGGACCGCGGCCGCTACGCCGCCATGACGCGCCACTAGCCGCGCCATGCTAGTTCGCCAACGATATGCATGCACCGTACGTCTGCTTGCCCAGGACATCGCAAGCACCCATTGGATGTCTTCATCCGTCCTTGGCTGCTGGTTGCCGCCGCAAATAGTTTATTTGTATTCAATATATGCCTGCGGCTTGCTGTACGAGATGCCCGTGTCGAAACTGCTGTTGTTGTCGCTGCGCGTGCCAGCTGAGCCTCCACCTGACTCGGAGGACTTAGCACAGTGCCTCGTGAAGTAACAATCTGCCAGTGTCGGGTCTTCACAATTTCCAACTGACTCGGAGGACTTAGCACAGTGCCTCGTGAAGTACCAATCTGCCAGTGTCGGGTCTTCACAATTTCCAACACCCTCATTTGTCCTCGACCCCTTGGTTTGCGCGCGTGCCGGCGCGCTGCCCGGCTATGACAGCGCGGCTATGACCCGGACACGCGGGAAGAGCTCTGTACGGTATGGAGCTCGGCTCGGTGACCTTAAACCGTGACTTTGAAGAGAATTCAATGATTGGTTTCTCAGTTTTGTTTTCCAATTGAGCACTGAACACACAGGCCGGGAACTCAGGCCGGACGACCAATTGCTAGCGCTCGTCTCCGACGCCAAGTTGGCCGGTTTCGCCAGAAGGCGAAGCGGCGCCGCTTCCGCCACACTCTCCCGCAAACGCGGCAAGGCAAGACGCTGGCTTAACTTTCGCCCTGTGCAGACGCTTCTGCATGCTGCCGCCACTGCCGCCCCGCCGCCGCCTCCCGGCTCCCCGTGACCACATGTTCCGCGTACGCGGAACATATTTCTTCAAGCTCCCGCCAAAAAACGTGTTGGCTGCAGGGTTTTCCCATCATGCGTGATATCGCGTTACGCGTGTTCCGGGGCGGGTGCTCCTGGGTAAGGGCCAAATCAGGGGGGTCGGGCCGGAGGGGTTGCGTCTCACTATTCCGCCCTTCCGGCGGCGACACGGGGCGCGCCGGTCACACATTCTCTGCTCATGATTCCGCTCGGGGTGGGCGCACCGCGCCATGGGGGGGGGCCCTGGGGTGTGCGATCGTGGCGGCGGGGGCCGGGGTGCTGGTAATATCCTCCTGGGAGCACCGTGCACGTGCCAAGGAGGAGCTCAACGCCTCGTCGCTCGATGTTGCCGAGCCAATGCTCAAGGTAGTCCTGGAGGCCGCACGGCACTGCATTCCGACTAAGAAATCGCAGTTGCCAGATATCGATGAGGAGAAGCTCGCGGCTGCGTGCAGCGCCCTTCGGCAGCAAAAGGGCGTCAAACCCGGCGGAGACGTGCAGCTCTCTGCGGACGAGTTCCGGCTTATCATGAACATGTTGAGCACTAAGAACGACGAGATGCTCGCGGCGCTGTTTGCGGCGCTCGATACCAGGGGATGCGGAAGCGTGAGCCTCAAGAGGTGCGAGGCTGCCGTGTTGGTGCTGGCAGGCGCGCAGGTGGCCCCGCCAGACGTGAGCAAAACGTTTGTTTTCGATCTCTTCGACGTAGCCGGCAAGGGGCGCATCACGCAAGCGGAGCTCGAGGCAGGGGTAACCAGGCTCATTCACGTCGCCCTCGCCCACACCCAGGGCAAATTCCTGCAGTACGTGCATCTGAACCTTGCAGACCAGCCAGACGTGAGCATCAAGGACGTGGCAACGTGCTTGATCACCGTGGCTACACGTGACATTCACGGCGTGCACAAGGCCAAGGACATTTCGAAAGCTGAATTCGATACGTGGCTAGCCAGCGACGGGCGATCGAGCACAACCGTGCGCCTTCTCCTGCAGACCATGGGCACGGCATTAGCTGGGCCGGTTGGATGGGATACAGGAAGGTATGGCGGATACCTCTTTTTATTCAAGCGCTTCACTGTGCTGGCAGCCAAAAAGGTGCGATTTCTGGCGTTTACTTCGGATGTCGGCGAGGCTGTGCGGCCCGTGGTACCGAATTGGGTGGTGAACGCAACGTACGGGGTGGCGATTGCGTACTGCGTCGGGGATGTTGCCTACGTGGGGTATAAGGAGAGCAAAAAGGGCGAAGCGGGTCACGTTGCGCGAGCTGTCGCGTTTCAGACAGTCTTTCAAGGCCTCGCATCCATCGCGCTCCCGTATCTCATTATTCACACTGCAGTACACCAGGTCTCTTTTGTACGTCTCTTTTGTACTGTACTAGGTCTCTTTTGTACTGTACTAGGTCTCTTTTGTACGTTGGAGGACCAAGACGTTGCCTAACGCACTGCAGAACACCAGTCACACAAACTCTGCCTCAAACGCGCGCCCAAATATGCGGTGATTGTCCCCTCGGTCATCGGGCTTGCTATCATTCCTCTGCTGCCCATGTGTTGTGACGAACCAGTTGAGCATCTGCTAGAGGAGGTATGCCTAAACCTAAACCCAAAACCCTAAACCCTAAACTCTGAACTCTAAACCCTAAACCCTAAACCCTCAACCTTACACTTTAAACCCTAAATCCTAAACCCTAAAACCCTAAAGCCTAGACCCTACACCCTAAACCCTAGACACTAAACCATAAACCATAATCCCTAAACCCTGAACCTACACCTTAAAGCCTAGACCCTACGCCCTGCACCCTGAACCCCAAGGGGACCCCTTACACCCGAAAGCCTGGACTCCGCACCTACAAGCATACTCTACCGCAAGTGCGGTAGAGAATCCTTTTTTATTTAGATTTTTTTTAAAAAAAAGAGGTACTCTACCGCATGTGGTAGAGTATGCGCGCGCGCGCACACACACACACACACACACACACACACACACACACAGGTATTTGACTACACTTGGCCCATCGACAACAAGGACACGGCGCACAACAAGGACAAGGCGCACAAGCAGCACTGAGACTTTCAGATGATGTGTGCATGCACACACACACATACATGATGTGTGTATGCACACTGTGAAGACCCGACACTGGCAGCGCGCACACACACAAACACACGCACAAGCAGCACTGAGACACTCAGATGATGTGTGCATGTGTACACACACACACACACACACACATACACACACACACACACACACACACACAGTAGTAGGCCACTTACGTTTCAGAAATTCACAACTAGTATTTTTCGTCAAAAAGTTGACCAAAAACCCTATGGCCGGCAAACGGGTGGGAGCGTGGCGCCACAGTGCGGAGCCCATGGCGCAAGAAGGAGGAGAAGGAGGAGAGAGAGAGGGAGGGCGGGCGGGGGGGAGAAGGGGGGAGAGAGAAGTTTTATTGACAATCAAGAAGTGACTGAAGGTCAGTAAGCACAACGCCCTGTCGGGTAACACCGCCTCCTCCGGGCGCACGGGCCCAGCATATGACGACGAGTACTATACCCGAGAAGGAGGTGTCACGCTGCAGGTTCGTGGTGCGAGCGGCCAGGCGAGCCGCCACCTCGGAATTCTCACTCAGCGCTGTAGGCACCTTCCGCCACCTCGGCGGCGGCAAAAAAGAAAAAGAAAAGAAACAGTGCATGCTCGATCGGCCACACCTATTCTCACGTCAACCTCGCACATTTCGTGTGAGTGTGGGCGCTACAACCTCATTTTTTTTTATTATATCTGCATAAGGCCCCGGTCGGCCTGATCATGGACAAAAAACTCTCTCTCTCGCTCGCTTGCTTGCTTGCTCGCTCGCTCGCTCTCTTTCCAAGCGTCTCTACCCACATGTCTCATTCTGCCTCTCGCTCGCGCTTGCGCTCTCGTTCTCGCGCTCCCTCTCGCACTCAAACATCTACCTCTATCTATCGCTTCTAGACCTGCCCACTTCAGCCCTATCCGCGCGCGCCTCCGCCTCCTACGTGTCGCCCCCACCCGCCCAACCCCCACCACTCCGCTCCCCCCTCAGGCTTGGCGAGCCCGCGCGCGATCCAGCGGCGCTTCCTGACCGAGACGCCACGCGTGAACCTGCGGCGCTGCCGGCGCGCGACGCGTCCCGGGAGGTGGCCGCACTTCCCGCCACACTGCCCGCGCGCGAGGCCTGGGCGCTCGGGGCAACGGACAGATTCACTGGAGATTCTGGACGAGATGCATTGCGGGACGCCGCCACGGAGCCCGCAGTTGAGCCAGCTGCAGACGGGGCGTGCGAGCCGGTGGCACTGCCAGCAGCCGAGGTCATGCGCGAATTCAAAGTTGAGTTCTGGCGGCTGGCGTTGCGCGACGTGGTTGTGCTGCTCGCCTTGGAACCCGCGGCGCTGCTCTGATTGGAGCGCCGGCCGCTCGCCTCCGCCACGCTCTTGTCTCCGCGCTTGGAGCGCTCTCCACGCTTGTCCACATTGCCGCCCGCGGCAAGCTTCTTGAGCTTGATCTGCTCGTCCAGAAACTTGACGACCTTGTCGCCGGTGACGAAGGCGGAGGCGCGCGCGACGTCTGAGGGCGTCTGGCCCGCCTCATTCTTGGCCTCGGCGTCGTAAAAAGATGGGCCTTTCTTGACAATCGCCTGCAGCAGTTTGAGCGAGCCCAGCTCCGCGCCGAGGTGCATCGCAGTCCAGCCGTACCCGCGGGCGGCGGCTTCGGCTGCCAGGCATCCCACGTCCGCACCCTTTTCCACTAGCTCGTCTACAAGGGGGACCGCCTTGCGCTTGAGGGCGTTCTGCAGCGGCGAGCGCCCTGATTTTGTGAGTGCGTTGTGGTCCGCCCCCCGCTGCAGCAGGTACTTGACGAGCGCCAAGGACCCGTGCGCACACGCTTCGTGGAGGGCGGTGGTGCCCTCGTGGCAGGAGGCCTTGACGCGCGCGCCGGCCTTGACGAGCGCCTTTGACAGGTTCACGTCGCCGGTGCGGCACGCGACGTGCATCGCCGTCTCGCCTGCGACGTTTACCTTTTTAGCGTCTGCGCCCTTGTCGAGCACCATGCGCAGGATGCCCCAGTCCGCGCTCGACGCTGCGGCGTGCAGGGGCGTATCGCCCCGCCGATTGGCGTGGTTGACCTCGGCGCCTTGCTCAATCAGCAGCTGCGACACCTCGAGGTTGGCGTTTTCCACTGCCCAGTGCAGCGGGGTGTCGCCGGTGGGGTCCACAATGTTGACCGCGGCGCCGGCCGCGATCAGGCACTCGGCGACCTTGGCCGTGCTTGCCCAGTGCAGCGGGGTCTCGCCCCAGGTGTCGCGCGTCATCACCTCGACGCGCTTCAGCAGGCTCCGCACTGCGTGCAGATCGCCGTCGCGCGCCGCAGCATGCAGCGGGGGCAGGTCGGTGCCGCCCATCACCTTGCCCATTTCGCCCAAGCCTCCTTCGCCGACCCTGGTAGGGCCACAAACAACCGTTGACTTAAAAAACAAAAATTATTTCGAAAGTGACTGCAAGGTGAGCAAGTGCCTGCTTTCCGAGCACGCAGAGTCCGCAACAGAAAGTTGAGCAAGTGGCTGTACAATCTAAGCGCGAGTCAAGCCCAGCGCATGTCATGGCTGAGCCGCGCTGCCAACAAGGTGGCGACGGTCGCGTCGTCGGTGTCGGCGAAGACAGCGTCGGTGCTTGACTTCCACAGCGGTGCCGCTGATGTGATTGTCATTAAGCACGTGCTCGCAAACGGCGATGTCGAGCTGTGCAGTACCAATTGGGCCGTGCACGCCGGACGGGACAACAAGACGACGTTAAGCGAGGAGACGGTAGACATATTTGTCAACGGGCGCCCGACTCATTTCAAGATGTTTGTCGGGGAGGGTCACAACTGCACTTTTGGCGGCGGTGCGCTGCGCCCCGCGCCCGAGGATTTGGAGGACCTAGAGCTGCGCGACGGGCTCAACGAGCTGGGCTTCTCCGTGTCATCGGCGCCCAACACGCGCTTCACTGCCGAGCTCTGGGTGTGGCCAGCGGACGTGGCCATAGTTTTGTGCGACATCGACGGCACCATCACACGCTCTGACATTCTGGGCTACGGCGCGCACAAGCTCGGCTTTGACGCGGCGCACAGCGGGGTCTCCGAGGCCTTCCAGGCCATCGGGCGACAGGGCTACCGCACGGTGTACGTCAGCGCGCGGCCGATTACCAAGGCCGCCAAGACACGTGAGATGTTAGCAATGATCGGGCGGCAGGAGGGCGGCTTCGAAATGCCGCGGGGCCCGCTCATCACAACGTCAGAGCGCTCCCTCGCGGCGCTCGTGCGCTCCTTTCGCCGCCGAGGCGGGGGCGCCGATGACTTCAAGGTGGGGGCGCTCAACGACATCGCGTCGGCCTTTGAAGTCGGCGGCCGCCGCGTGCGGCCACGGGTGTTTTATGGCGGGTTCGGAAATCGCGCCACCGACGCCCAGGCGTACAGCAACGCGGGAGTGCCCAAAAACCGCATTTTTATCATTGATGAGCGCTCGCGGCTGTCGCTGCGCGAGACGCGCGAGCTCTTTGACTCCTATGCAGAACTCCTCGGCGAGATCCCGCGCTTCTTTCCACCCGTGAAGGACGTGCAGGCGAAAGAGGCCGCAAAAGAGGTCGTGTACGAGGACGAGGATGACGACCAGTCGAGCGCCCCCAGCGGTCCTTACGTTCCTCTCACACTGCCCGACCTCAACTCCAGCATTATATGTGGTCGTTCTCTCTTTCTCGGGGGGGGGGCGGGGGGGGGGGGGGGGGGGGGGGGGGGGGGGGGCGGGGC
>Ga0315905_10007847_pt1 | contig 10782 bp, 3 predicted proteins | sample LakEriMetagenome_5_FD_203522 | JGI IMG/M metagenome (GOLD analysis project Ga0315905, IMG submission 203522) | Freshwater fungal communities from buoy surface, Lake Erie, Ohio, United States - Buoy 4 MA121 | ecosystem: Environmental > Aquatic > Freshwater > Lake | place: USA: Lake Erie, Ohio... | reverse complement strand
CTCATTTAAAATTTTGTTTTGCTTAATGATAGTACTAGCAAGTGCTTTATGCTTATCTATATCTTGAGCTAAGTTTTCATCTGCAACAAAACCAAGTTTAGCTAGATCTTCAGGGCTAGCTGTTTTAAGAGCATCTAGTTTGCTCATCAATGTGTTTTCTAAACCAGCATTAATATGAGCTTGTACAAATTCTGAGAATGCACTAACACGTAAATAGTCTTTTACGTATTTGTTTTGAGTATTCTGAGAATCAGTTAACATATCTGATGTCACTTGTAAACCAGTAACAGCAGCATGTAATTTAGATTGATCAATAATGGGTTGACTATTATTATCTAATACAATTTTATTAGTTATAAGATCGTTACCATCTGCATCTTTAGTTTTAACTTCTTCAGTTTTATAGATGTTTCCAAATTTCAACCAGTTTTCTTGAGCTGTGTTATACCCGTTTAATGCAGCTTCTGCAGTTAATCTCTTACTCTCTCTTTCACCTCTACTTAAAAGTACGTTTGATCCACCTCCAAGTAATCCACCAAGACCAATATTCATTGAAGCTTCTTTATCTTCACCACGAATAGCTGCTGATGTTTGAGTACTATACTGATTAAGTAAATCACTATATGTATCAAACTCAAGCATTGAATACATTTTACCTTGTGTACCATAGCGTTCGTTGATACGCTGGATAGCAAGCTGCATGTTTTCTTCAATAAAGCCCTCACGTGCTATACCACCACCTAATACTTTTCCATAGTACTTAAGTGCACTTTCTGTAGGAGATAACGCTGCTTGAGATGCAAGACCTTCACCACCTAATATACCGCCTCTTAATACAGTCTTCTCACCCATACCAAAAGCTTTAGCAAAGTATTTCATCTGAAATACGTTGGTAGCTCCTAATAAAACTGAGTTCATTAAGAAAGTATTCTTAGCTGCTTCTCCTGCAATCTTGTTTATCTCATCATCACTATAATAACTACCATCACTTTTAATCTTATCTCTTAAAGCATTACGTACATTATCTCTAACTTCTTTACCTTCAAACATAGACTCTGAAGCAGTAGCTAAAGCCCATGTACTAAACTGATCAATACCTTTTGCAGCTCTTTGAGCCTGTGTAAAATAGTTAGCAATTGCTTCTGCACCTTCTATAGTAGTTCCTAAACTTGCAGCACCAACTCTACTTGCTGCTCCTAAGCCTCTTAAAGCAGCAGCACCTAAACCAACTTTACTTAATGCAAGACCAGGAACAAATGCTGACACCATAAACGCAAGACCATCTACAGCATCTTCTGCCCAAAAGTCTCCATCTGTTGCAAATCTGTTCCAAAAACCTTTTTCTCTATCAGCAGCTTCTTGAAAGGTCGGCATCCATTCATTCTTAGTATAGTCATCAAAGCCTTCCATTACTTTGTATAAACTATTGTCAGCAGCTTTAGATATAATACCTTCTTCTGTTCCATAGTTCCAAGGACTAGCAAGTCCTCCAAGAAAACCAAAACCTTGTAAAGTTTTAGTTACTACATATGTAGGAAGTCTAAGAAGACCTTTACCTGCTGTTTCATACCAAGCTTCTCTCTTACCATAAAAGTCATCATTATCTATACCTGGAATAAAACCATAGTCTTGATCATCGTAACGTCTTACAACACTTTCTTTATATACTCCTTCAGAAGTAGCACCTGTTTGTAATAGTGGATCAGAATCAAGAATAGCTCTGTTACGTGCTACAAGTTGTTGAAAATTAGAAGGTTGAGGAAGTTTGTTTTGTATGAGATGATTAGCCGCAGAAGCACGAGCCTTTGGATTAGTATCCAAAGATTTTCCTTTAGCATCTGTATATAGAGATGATTGTGAAAGATAATTTGCAGGAAGAGTCTGAGTACCAGATCCAGGAACCTGTTGTTGATCAACAGGTGCAGTTTCCATTTGAGGTATCTCTTCAAATGTTTGGTCAGTATTTAAACTCTCAACAGATTGATCAAATAGATTTTCAGCCATAAGTACGGACTATTGTCTTGTTTTAATAAAAAGTATTATTCGTAGCGGTAGTTATAATCTATACCACTCATATCTATAGTTTGAGTATTAGATCCAGAAACTTCATTCATAAACATTCTAGCTCCAGAACCACCATTAGCACTCAATAATCTAGCAGCACCAATAGCTTCAATTGGTGAGCTAAATGTATCTGGGTATGTTTCTCCTAAACCATTAACATGAAGATAGTACAAATTACCAGATTTTTTAATAATAAATTTAGTATCTCCGTACGGTGTAGTAAAAGGAGCACTTTGATAATCTCTTGCTCCAGTATAACTTTGCATTTGACTTACAACTGCACTTTCTAAAGGACTATACTGTCTAAATTGATTAGCCACTCTATTGTTTAGTCCTTCCACTTCAAATATAGCAGGGCCCTTTTCTGTTTTAATAACTCTAACCTTAGCTCCAGCTGCTGTTAACTTAGTAGCAATATCATCTGCATTATCTTTACCATCTCCTTTTGGAGTAATATAAAAATAAGCATGTCCTTGATTAGTAGGAGTAGCACCAACACCAGCATGTTTAAAGTCATAACCTTCTGGTAAAAACGTACTAATACTGCTTTCTAAAGATTTAGCATTAGTACCACCAGCATCAAAAGAAATAACTTTTGTTGTAAGTCTTAAATCAGAAAAATTGTTCTTAAGATAGTTTTCTCTATTCTTAATATACTTATCATATGTACTGCCTAAACTATTTACTTGACTCTGTATCTTATTATAAGCAGATAATAGTGAAGCATTTGAAGAACGAACTCCACTAGGATCGTTATATGTAACAGATGCTTTTACCTCTTTACCATTTATTTTAAATGTAGTTGTATGAGTAGAAGGACTACCCATGTATCCACCACTGATTCTATTAGTTGTAGAAATAGTACCATTCTTTAAACCAATAGCCAACTCTTGAGCAGATAATTTAGAACCATCATCTAAAGTGATTGTTCCTATAGTATTAATTTTTTGATTAGCTTGAGCAATAGAATTCTTTTCAGCCTGACTCATTCCTTGAGTAGCACCTCTTTCAATACTATTAAGTTTTTCTATAGCTGCATTTTGTATTGCATGAATTCTAGCTAATTGACTTTGATACCTTTCAAATATATCTCCAGCCATAAGAGGCTTACCGCCAGGAGCAGCAGTCTTTTTCCATTTTTCTATAAATGGCTGATCAATTTGTTGTAACGTAAGTTTACTATTAGGATCACGTTCTTTTACTTTATTAAGAACATGCTGTTTCATTTCTGCAGTGATCTGTTCTTTTTGTTTGTTATAGGTATCAATATCAGTTTGCATCTTATTGATAGATGATTCTATACCTCTACCTTCTTCACCTTCTGCTAAATCACGAGTTTGAAAGTTTCCAGGTAATCCGTCCACTTCTAACATCTTCATTTTTTCAGCATGAGCAAAAGCTCTAGCTTGTCTAGCATCTGCTCTAGCTTCTCTCATTAAAGCAAGACCCACTTGATCAGCATCTATACTAGTAGTAATATCATCATGAGCAAAAGACTTGACAAAACCAGAAAGCTTACTGTTAAAATAAATAGAACTAGATAGTCTCTCTGAATTATTCTTAATATAAGACAAATCTCCTTTAGAAATATTCTGAATATTAGTATCTATTTCTCTATTATTTTCTTCTAAATTTTGCTTTCTAATTTTTAACTTATCAAGAAGAGCTTTATCTTTAGTAGTAACAATCTCTTTATCAATAAGATCCATATTGTACTTATTCATCTCAAGCTGCTGTTGAGCCACTTGCTTATAAGAAACTGCTAAGTTTTCTGGACTATTGTTTAATCTAACTTGTGATTCAATACGCATCTGTTGTTTAGCCTTATCAGACAAAACACCATTTAAATATTCAGCTACTTCAGCTTCTCTCCAAGATTTATCATCTTTAGTTATTTTGTACAAGCCGTTAATGTGGTCTATCTTATACGTACTAGGCTTAAACTCTTTCATTGCCTCCTTAACTTCTTTATAGTAGTCATAATAAGGATTGAAAGATCTTCTGTTAGCATAGTAACTACCTACAGTAGATATATCATCATTAGCAAAAGCAGCTCTTTGCTGACGAATGTACGCAACGTTATCTTCACTAAACTCTTTACCACCATCTTTCAATCTATAAGACTCAGCTATGTTTTCTTGTTGATCCATGTGTGCAGTAAAAGCCATGTCCATTAGAACGGGCCTGTTCTTTATAAATGGTTCAAAAACACTAGCAGCAGCTTGAACGTTTTGTTGTTGTGATAAATCTAATGAAGATAAGTTTTTAAGATTTTCATTAGCTTGTTTTAGAAATCTATCTCTAGTCTGTGCACTATAAGGATTAGTTACATTTCTATTTACAAAGTTATAGGCACTATTAACTTGAGCAAAACCTTGCTCATATAGTCCCTGTCTCCTTCTTAGCATTGTATCTAAAAAGGAGAAGTTGGGTGTAAACAGAGCGGGCTCTGGTATTACATCAGTTACATTAGGTAAGTAGGTTGCCATATACTACATTATAAATATACAAAAAAATCTTTAAAGTTTAGAACTAAACTTGTAAGGTTTACAATTAATTTTAACGCCATGGTCCAATCTGCATTGCGTTTAGAACAGAACCACCCTTTTTCTGTTGTCTCATTTGGTTCATTAAAGGAGCAAACAAACTTAACATATTACTTCCTTGATTCATACTAGTTCTAATACTGTTTGCAAATCCATCTGCATCTGTATCAGATAATGTAGTTCTTGGGGAAGCCATTCTCATATATTGATCAACTGTTAAATCTGGAAAAGAACTCTTAGCTGCATTATATCCTTTAGAAAGACCGGCCCAATCCATATTACCAGAACCAGCACTAGACATTGTACCAAGTTTGCTTGGATCGTATCCTCTTTTAAAATAAGACAAACCTGATCTAGGGTCAACATTGTATATAGGATTAACCTTATTAATCATATCTAGATACATTCTGTTAGCCCATGCGTTATTAGCTGCTTTAGTAATACCAGTTAAATATTGTCTACGAGCATTATCTAAATTCTGCTTAGCTGTAACAAAACCATCCCAACGTCTATCTCTTGCATTAGCATTATAAGCATCATTAGCAGTCTTACGCTGCAACTCCATATTCATAAATTGATTAGCTCTATCTACGTTACGAGAATCTGTTTGAGCAATATCTTGAGCTACACCTTCACCAGTTTGTCCAGCTAAGAACGAAAGGTTAGAAGCCATAGCAGTACCAGGTTGGTATTGTCCCAAAGTAGTTGCAGAAGTATTAAACGTCTGCTGTCTTTGTTGTGCTTTAGATAACCAGTCTTCTAAAGCTAAATCACCTTGTCTAAATGGTAAATCTGCTACAGAAGGTAGATATGCTTGAGGAGGCACTAATCCAGCTGTTAACAATGCTAGTTTATCTGGAGTCAAGAATCCTGGCTTCTGTTGCACTGGTATTTCTCCTGGAGGAATCTTACCTGGTATAGTCTCACCTGGGCAATGCATAGCTGCTTCTTGAGAAGTAGCATAAGTTCCAGAAGACTTAAAAGCTTCTTCTGTTGGATAACTTGATGATTGAATATTAGGACTACCATCCTCTTTTAATCCTAGACACTTAAATCCAGAATAAGTTTTAGGAGTTTCTTTTACCGGCTCAGTAGGTTCTAAATCAGGTGCACTAAATGTGTACTCACCAAACTTATCATCTACCTTTTGAAATGTTTGACCTTTACCAAAATAAGGTTTCATTCCTTTTTTAGTTCTTTCAGCATCATACCACTTTTGAAACTTCTCTGTAGCTCCTTTTTTAGTTGGGTCCCAGTTTGGATTTTCAGCAAGAAACTTCTTTTGACGTTTTGCAAAATCAGCTATGTTATCAGCAGAAGTCCAATCCTCATCACCATATACACGTCTTCCCCCACGACTACTTTGTACAGAAGGTAATGTAAATCTTTGGCTATTAGGATCAGTGTCTCTAGCATTAATAGGTATTTCTACATTATATTTTTGCTTTATGAAATCTTGAAGCATCTTTTGTTCTTCTTCATCCCATACAGCAACACGGTTTTTTACTTCTCCTTTACTTTGATATTCAGGAAGATTACCACCATATTTAGCCATAGGCATTTCATCTTGTTGAGCTACAGCAGGAATACCTTGAGGGAATCCTTTCATTTCTTCTTGTACCATAGCAAGAGCTGAAAGCTTTTTATTATAGTTAGATACCATTAACTGAGCTGTATTTTTATTTAGCTCGTCACTTGTCTCATCTTCTACAATAGCTTTATACTTATTAATGTCATAACGCTTAGCAATCTCTGCAGGAGTGTATCCACCTTTCTTAGCAGGAAGTCCAAAGTACTTTAATACATTTGGATCTTTGATTTTCATCTTAGCTGTATCAGAGAATATAAAACTACCTTCTGGTACATTAAGAGGAACACCACCTTCTGAATGACGTGGACCGTTTATCTTCATATGTTCTAAACCACCATCACCATCTAAGTCACCATATACTGTTTCACCACCTTCTGCTTCTATATTAGCAGCATAACGTGGAACTGATGAAATACTACTAGAAACAGAATCAGCTTTAGACTCTGGCATTTCAGTCTGCACTCTACGTTGACCAAGGTCAAGTCCGTAGCCATTTTGACCACCATATTCAAACTCTAAGTTTTCTGGCTTACCAGTAATTCTAATCTTTATCATATCACTTATATTACTAAAGTTTTCTTCTCCACCCATTTGAAACATTCCTTCATTAGGTTTACGAGTTACATCATCACGGAACCTTCCAGTGTTTACATTATAGTTACCTCTAAACGAAGGACTAACAGCTTGATTGTCAAACTGATTTTGTCTAAAGGATCTTTCAAAGTCTTTAAGCTTTTTGTTCTGACCAAAATAATCTACTACAGAACCAACAGCTAATGTTGCATCTGCAATAGCAGAAACTTGATTAGCCATATAACCTACTCCACCACATTTAGCAGCAGCTTCAGCTTTTGTAGATGATGCACCTGCAGCTTTTCTAGCTTCTTCATTTCTGTATGAAGAAGATTGAATGTTAGGTTTACCATTAGCATCTAGTCCTAAACATATATAACCAACTGGGGATTTTCCAAAAGCAGCAGGTTGTGTGTTAAAAGCATTTTCTAAAGCTTTTTGTTGAGGTGTGGGTCCAAGTCCTGGAAACTGCTTTCTTAACTCTTCGTCTTTTACTCCTTGAACATTAAGCATAAGATCTGTCTTTCCCATAGTACCAAAGTAATCCTTTATAAGTTGAGGATTAGCAAAAGCAACCTGAGAGTTAGAAACATTTTGACTAATAGATTGGGCAAAGTTATCAGGTAACTTAAGAAGACCTGTTTGAGCTTTAGGTAAACCCTTTTTTACAATACGTACTTTCATAATTACATTATTTCAAATTCATAACCTTGTTGACGAAGAGCTTCAAGTTGTTCTGGAGTTACATCCATAATTTCACCTGCTACTGGGCCACCCATTTGCTTAGCAAAGTTCTTAGCAAAGTTAGCTTTTTTTCTCATAGCAGGGCTATACTTTCCTTCTGGTGCATTAAGTATTGCACTAGCAGCTTCTTGTACTCCCATACCCATACGAGTAGCTTGAGCTTTAAATGTTCCTTTCTTAGCAGGGTCTAAATTAATACCACCTTGTTTGTATTCTTCCATAGGAAAAGATCCACCCATGTTAAAAGCCATGCCACTATTTGTAACCCAGTTAGTTGGTCCAGGCTTTGGTAAAGCTCTAGCGGCTTGAGGTAAAGCTCTAACTCCACTAGGTAATGCTTTAGCACCTTTAGATGCAGCATTTGCAAATTGTGGCAATCCTCTAAGTAAAGGATAATATCTAGTAATACCAATACTAGGAATAAGAGCTGCAAGAAGAGATGCTCCCATAGTCATTGCAAAATCTTTTTGTTTTCTTTTACGAACATTACCTGGAGTTTCAGGATCATTTGCAATCTTGTTAAGCATGTAACTATCATCATAAGGATCACTTCCGCTAGGAGCAGGTAATGGTCTAGTAGCAGGTCCGATAGTGGCTTGCTTAGGTCTATTAGCAGCCATCATTGCATCATAATCTGCTGATGTCATTCCTGGATTAGCAGCTAGATATGCATTTTTAGCCTGAGCAAATAATGTATTAATATTACCAGCTGGTGTAGAAGCCCTGCTTTCTTCAAGTTTTCTCATGTTTTCTACAATTGGATCTGCTTTTGTTCCAGTATTAGTACTTGCAGATTGTCTTGTAGATGTTCTAGGAGAACTAGATCTAGAAGAAGATGCTACAGGTTTATAGTCATTTAGAACAGCAGGATTACTTGTAATCTTCTTAATCAAATCTAAGTTTTGCTTAGCACTACCATAGTATCCATCTATACCTAATTGTTCTGCAAGTTGCTTACGAGAATTATAATCAGAAGCTTTTCCTGTAGATTTTAAAAGTTCTACAATACTTACACCACTATAATCAATTTTTGGAGCTACTGCTGTAGGAGCAATGTTAGCAGTTGATGCTGAGGCTGGAGTAATTGTTCTAGCACTATTTTGAGCTTCAGGATCTATGCCTTGTTCTTCCCACTCACGGTGCCACATCATTTTAGGCTCTTCTTGCATAACAGCTTGTTGAGCTTGCTCACCCATCTGACCTGCATTATATCTATACATATCTGCTCTCCATGATCCGTAATCTGGATAGTCTTCTAATTGTGGTTCTCCACCAGTTTGGTAAAGTTTCATAAAAGAAGCTAGTTTTGTATAAGGATCTTGAGCATTAGATTGTTGTGTATAACTTACTTGTCTCCATATATCTTGTAAATCCGGATCTACAGGTCTAGTTCCATTATCTACACGAGTTACAATTCTATTCTTTTTAGCTATTGGTGCGGGTGTCTTTCCGTCATCATCTATATAGTCTAAGTCAGTATCAGGAGCTCCTTTTAATTTTACAGTCCAACCAGTAAAAGGTATTTTATTTTGAGGAATACCATCTCTCTTAGAGTGATAATAAGAATCAAAACCATCGTCATTTTTTGGAATACGAGCATATGGTACGTTTGGTGCTTTATCAGAATAAAACTCATTATAATCTTTACGCATGTCATCCATGTATTCATTACTATATGGAGTTGGAAAAGCAGTACCGCCTTCTTGATACCAAGCGTTACCACTAAATGTAGATCCACCTTCTTTCCAAGTCTTTCTAGCAAATGCTCTAAAAAAAGGATTGTTCTCCAAGTTCTTTTTATGACGTGCATAGAATGCTTTCTTTCTTTCTGGATCTTTAGGATGCTGACCTAATTTAGAATCACCAAAGTATTTAACAGTTCCATCAGGACCTGTCACCTTATGTGTCTTACCTTTACGATCATTGCTTCTAGTTACAACATAACCACCATTAGCCATCATTTCCTCAATATCCTCTTGCTCATATTCGTCTTCCACTTCATCTTCTTGTGCTTCAGGATTGTACATCATATAGTCAGAAATAGCATTAGCACTATCATCCATAATAGCAAGCTTAGAAGCAATCCATGGATCTAAGTTTTGTTCTGGAGAAACAAACTGACGTAACTTACTCATCTTATCAGCAACAGCTGACATTTGACCTAGTGCCATACCACCATTTGGTTCACCACCATCAGCAAATACACCAGTAGTATATCCACCATAAGCCATAGCTGCTTGCATCATATCTGGTTGCTGACCACCTTGTTGTACAGCTTCTGCCATCTTTTGAATAGCAGCTTGTTGTTGTTCAACAGGTAACTGTTGAAGTTCTTGCATTATCTGCTTAGGATCAACTTGGTTCATCTGAGCAAACTGCTCAACAATCATAGTTATCTGATCTTGTTGACCACCTTGTTGCATACGATCATATCCACCAAACATCATTTCAGGAATATATCCTCCATAGGCATAACCATAATCACTCATCTTATCAAGATTACCTGCTGCTGCAAAACGTGCACGAGCAATCTCTGGTGGCATTTTCTCTCCACCTTGTGCCATGTTATCCATAATCTTTTGTTGTACTGCCGGTGGTAATGCATTAAAGCCTGGGTTATCTGGTGTTCCACCATTGCCCATTACTTCCATACCGTATTCAGCTTTACGCCAAGTACCACCTTTGGATTTATACCACTTAGCAGCCCAACCATTAGCATAAGCACTAGGATAGACATCAAATTTTTGTTTAGCCATAGACTTAGCTCTAGACCACAAGGCAGGATTATTAGGTTTGTTTGCCATTTTAAATACTATTTATTTCTTTTATGATTATAATTTATACGTTGACTGCTAGTTTTACTAGCTTTAAATTTAGCTTTTTCTGCTGAACTCATTTCAGATGATGTCTTAGGTGTCTGAGAATTTACTCTTTTATAAGGACGACATGCTGGATAACCTGCTCTCTTTTCTCCTTCTTGTCTACCACATGCTTTACCTGTCTTTACATCTACCCATTTCTCTGCAAACCATCTATCCAATCCACCATGTTGACCACCGTTTTTCATTTTAATAACACCACCACATTTATGACAAGTCATAGGATCAATACCACCTTCTACACTTTTCCAAGAATGTCCACAGTTAGAACAAGAAACCATTTTACTTAAAAGTCCACCACCGTTCTGCATCATTGGGTACTCATCTACGTAAGAAGCACCACCAAAATCATACTCTTGATCTGGATACATCATTTGCTCTTGAC
>Ga0315905_10007846_pt1 | contig 10782 bp, 6 predicted proteins | sample LakEriMetagenome_5_FD_203522 | JGI IMG/M metagenome (GOLD analysis project Ga0315905, IMG submission 203522) | Freshwater fungal communities from buoy surface, Lake Erie, Ohio, United States - Buoy 4 MA121 | ecosystem: Environmental > Aquatic > Freshwater > Lake | place: USA: Lake Erie, Ohio... | reverse complement strand
TCTCTGCTGCCGCTGGGGTATGTGATTGCCGCCTGCTCCCAATTGGTCCTGCTGCTGGGAGTGGTGCAGCACATCTCTCTGGGGCTGGAACAAGCCGAGCAGACGATGACTTGGCGGGTCGCCCGCCTGGGAGAACGGCTCGAACGGGTGGAGGCGGCCGCCGGCCGGGGGACTGGAGAGGACCACCACTCCCCGGAATGACGGGGGGAAGGGGCCGAATCACCTGCCATCGCGCGCCAAACGGGGGAGGCCGAGGGCCGGGGCGATCGATCACGCGGGGAGCGTCTGGCGTTCGGGACGGGTATGGGGCCGAGACGGGAAAACCCCCACAGCAGCGGAGCGTACGCAGCGACCACGGGGAGTTCGGGAAGAGTCCGGGGCACCCATCCAGCGCTTCCCCGCGGAGCGTCATTTCCGCGCGTTCCGAGAGCGGAGTTTCGGGAAAACTGTTCATCGAAACCCGTTCTCATGGAATTGCGATGAATCAAAATCTGACCACAAGGGCATTTGCCACGATCCCAATCGTTAAATTCGTTATAACCGGCCGGGGGATGAAATATCACAAAGAGTTTGTCCGGTTTTTCAACTGAAGATCTACCAACGACACTGCATGCTGAACGAGACTCTGAAAGAGATCGATGCCGGGACAGAGTGGGACTGGGCGTCCACTGTTCGGCGGTCTGTTGGGGTGTCGATCTGCATCTTGCGCTGACAACTTTTGAGAACCTGGGCCAGGACCTGTTGGCCCTTTCGGAAAAATGACCCTGAAGAATGTTGCTGCGTCCCCGCATAAATGGATCGAACGCTCCAATAAACCTGGTGCTTCCACCGAAACCGCCAGTCCGCTGGCAGTCTCGCTGATCGTTCCCGTCTACAACGGCGGGGGGGCCTTCGAGGATTGCCTGCGGAGTCTGCGGGCCATGGTTCCCGCGGTGACGGAATGCATTGTGGTCGATGATGGCTGCAGCGATGGTTCGGCCGATCGGGCACGTGCGGCCGGTGCGCGGGTGATCTCGACGCCCCGGCCCCGCAGTGGTCCGGCGTTGGCCCGAAACCTGGGGGCTCAGGCGGCCAACGGCGAGTGGCTGTTTTTCGTCGATGCGGATTGCTCGGTGCACCCCAATGCCCTGGAGGTGGCCCTGAGGAACATCGAGGCCCATCCCCAGGTGGCGGCATTGGTCGGTTCTTATGATACCCGGCCCACGGCCCCCAACCTGTTGTCGCAGTACAAGAATCTGGCCCACCATCTGACCCACCAGGCGGCCCCGGAGGAAGGGTTTACGATGTGGGGGGCGTGCGGACTGATTCGTCGGGATGTCTTCTGGCAACTGGGGGGCTTTGACGAAAATTACGGCCGGCCCTGCATTGAGGACATTGAGCTGGGCTACCGGCTGGCCGAACGGGGACATCGGATCCGGATGTGTCCCGACCTGCAGGTGACCCATCATAAAGTCTGGCGGCCCTGGGGATTGCTGCGGACCGAAGTGTTGGACCGGGCCGTTCCCTGGAGTGAATTGATCCTGAGCCGGGGGCAGATGGAAAACGCCCTCAACATCGACCGCCGGGCGCGGGTTCGGGTCGCCCTGTCGGGCCTGTTGCCGGTGCTGGCCCTGTTGGGGGTGTGGTGGCGGCCGGCGTGGGGGCTCTGCGCGTTGGGGCTGGGGTTGTTGTTGGCGCTCGACTGGCCGCTGCTGGCGAAACTGGCCCGCCTGCGGGGGAGTTGGTTCGCGGTGCGGGTGATTCCCTGGCATTGGTTCAGCCATTTCTACTCGGGAGTGTCGTTCGCGCTGGTCTTGTTCCGACGGGCCTGGAGGAGGCTGGGCCAGACGGCACCGGCGGAGATTGTGAACCCCGCCCCCAGCGGATTGTCCGAGACGACCCAATGAGCGGTCCCCCACCGCGGTTCTCCGTGATCATTCCGACGTTCAACCGGGCGGATGAGATCTGCGGAGCTCTGGAAGCACTGGGGCGGCTGAACCCGCCTCCGGGGGGGCTGGAGGTGGTGGTGGTGGATGATGGCAGCCTCAGTCCGCTGGACTGCCTGATGGAACCGCATCGTCCGCGGTTGGCGATTCAACTGCACCGGCAGAGCAATGCGGGGCCCGCCGCCGCCCGCAACCAGGGAGCCCGTCTGGCGCGGGGAGAGTTTCTGGCCTTTCTCGACGACGACTGTCAGCCCGAGCCCGACTGGCTCTGCGCTCTCGACCAGGTGTTCCAGCAGCAGCCCAACGCGCTGTTGGGGGGGAGAGTCGTGAATGGGCTGAGGGAAAACGTCTACTCGGTCACCAGCCAGATGATTGTCGATTTGGCCTACCGCCAGTTCAACCCCACCCCAAAGACCGCCACCTTCTTCTGTTCGAACAACTTCGCGATGCCGGTGCGGCGGTTTCTTGAGCTGGGGGGATTTGATGACCAGAACTTCCGCCTGGCGGGGGGTGAAGACCGAGACTTCTGCACCCGCTGGAGACAGCGGGAATGGAGACTGCGGTACGTGGAGGACGCAGTTATTCGTGATTACCACCGGCTGAGTCTGGGTAAATTCTGGAAACAGTGCTTCCATTACGGCCGGGGTGCGTGGACTTACCACCGGCTGGAGAAACTGCGGGGGGAGAATTCGCTGGTCCGCGACTCGGGACTGCACTTCAACCTGCCGCGGAGGCTGTTCCCCCTGTGGCGGCAGCTTCCCTGGAGATCCCGTCTCGCGACGATTCCCCTGCTGGCGGTCTGGCAACTGGCCAATCTGCTCGGTTTTTTTTACCAGGGCTGGCTGGAACAGCGCGGGGCCAGATCCCCAACGGCTCCGGATGCCGTTTGACCCCCCACCGTCATGCAACGCCCGCTCTGAAGCGGCACTGCTGAACCACTTCCTCTCTGAACACCCACCCGCATGCCTGCCTCCCCTTCTTCCCCCAAACGAGTCGCGATTATTGGTGCGGGTCCCGCCGGATTGACGGCCGCCTGGCAACTCTCCCGCGCGGGGGCTCCTGTGACGGTTTTCGAGGCCGATCCGCACCTGGTGGGGGGGATCGCCCGGACCGTGGAATACAAGGGTTTCCGGTTTGACATTGGCGGACATCGGTTCTTCTCGAAATCGCAGGAGGTTGAGGAACTCTGGACCGAGCTGCTGAAGGACGACATGCTGCTGCGGCCCCGTTCTTCGCGGATCTATTACCAGGGGAAGTTCTACACCTACCCGCTCAAGGCGGGAGAGTCGTTGCGGAACCTGGGCCTGCTGGAATCGGGTCGGTGTGTCGCCTCGTATGCGTGGGCCCGGTTGTTTCCCGTGAAGAATCCCCAGTCTTTCGAAGATTGGGTTTCCAACCAGTTTGGCCGCCGGTTGTTTGGGATCTTCTTCAAAACCTACACCGAAAAGGTCTGGGGGATGAGCTGCCGGGAGATCTCGGCCGACTGGGCCGCCCAACGGATCAAGGGGCTGTCCCTGGCCAGTGCGGTCTGGAACGCCCTGTTCCCCCAGAAGGGGACCGGCGACCGGTCGCAGACGGTGAAGACCTTGATCGACCAGTTTCGCTATCCGCGGTTGGGACCGGGCATGATGTGGGAGGCCGCCGCGGCCAAGACCCGGGAGCACGGGGGCGAGGTGCGGATGGGCTGCCGGGTGACGGGGCTCGAGAAACAGGCGGACCGCCCGGGCTGGCAGGTGCGGTACGTGGAGGGGCAGGGAGCCGAACAGGTCTTCGAGGCGGAGCACGTGATTTCGTCGGCCCCCCTGCGGGAGTTGGTGAAGGCCATTCGGCCGGCGGTCTCGGCCGAGGCGCTGGCCGCGGCGAATGGGTTGCGCTACCGGGACTTTCTGACGGTGGCGCTGATCGTACGCCCCTCGCGCCCGTTCGACGACAACTGGATCTACATTCATGAGCCGGGGGTCAAGGTGGGACGGGTGCAGAACTTCGGGAGCTGGTCCCCCGAGATGGTTCCCGACCCGAAATTGGCCTGTTACGGACTGGAGTATTTCTGTTTCGAGGGGGATGGCCTGTGGTCCATGTCCGACGCCGACCTGATTGCCCTGGGTTCGCGGGAACTGCAGTCGTTGGGGTTGGTGCGGGAGGGGGATGTGGTGGATGGCCACGTGGTGCGGCAACCGAAGGCCTACCCGGTGTATGACGACGACTACGCCCGCCACGTGGCGGTGATTCGGGACGAATTGGAGGCGCGCTATTCCGGACTGCACCTGGTGGGGCGGAATGGGATGCACAAGTACAACAACCAGGATCACTCGATGATGACGGCGCTGCTGGTGGCGCGAAATATCCTGGGGGGGAGGACGCAATACGACGTCTGGCGCGTCAACCAGGATGCGGAATACCATGAAGAGGCGAGCCGCGACGGCGACGACCAGACCGGGCGTCAGGTGCCGCGCGCCCAAGAACTGCGTTCGTGACCGGGCCGGGGGTTCAGGGGGCGGCTGAGGACGGCCGCTCACCAGACGTCTGGCGCGGCCGGAGGCGGGTTGTCAGCGGCGGTTGTGCGGGGGACCGGCCAGGTGCGGGGAAGGTCCCATGAACCGGTCGCAGTTCGGGCTGGAGTCTCTCGCCCAGTTGACGTCCCGGGGGGTGATGCTGGCGGCGGGATTCGCGCAGTTCCTCTACCTGACGCGGACTCTGGGCCCCGCGGGGTACGGGCTGTACTCGGTGGTGTTTTCGCTGACTCAATTGGTGTGCCTGTTGGTTGAACCCGCCACGGCCAGCGGATTGGTCTCGATGCTCGCCGGGCATGCCCAGGGTCGGGAGTTCGCCCGGACCTGTGTGCGAATCGCGCTGGGCCTGGGAGTGCTGTTGACGCTGGCGATGTGGGGCCTCGCCCCGCCAATTGCCTGGCTGCTGCAGACGCCCGAGTTGGTGGGCCCCCTGCGCTGCCTGGCCCCCGTGGTGCTCTTGCAGACGCTGTCCTGGCAAAGCGCGCTGTGCCTGTTCGGGGAAGGACGCTGGTATGCCCCGGCCAGTTCTTTCTCGCTGATGTGGCTGACTCGTCTGGTGGCGGGGTGGGCCCTGGTGGAGAGCGGCTGGGGGGTCCTGGGGGCGGCGGCGGCCATTCCACTGAGTCTGCTGATTCAATTGGTGGCCAACCAATTGCAGGGCGCCTTCTGGGTGTGGCAGACCGGAACGATGCCCTTGCGGGATTGGTGGGCCCATTCCCGGCACCTGGTGACGGGATCGATGCTGCACAACGCATTGTTTGGCGCCGAATTGCCGCTGTTGAAACGGTTTGTGCCGGTGACCGACGCAGGACAGTATGCCGTGGCCCAAAACCTGGGACTGCCGGTGCAGACGGCGGCACAGTCTTTGATGCCGCTGATCCAGCAGCGTCTCGCCAAAACCTGGACCGCGGGCCAACCGGAGCAATTCCGGTTGCTGAGTCAACTGGGGATCCGGCTCTGGATCTGCGTGGGGGTGGGGGTTGCCGCACTGAGCCCGCTGGCGAGTGACCTGGGGCGGCTGATGTTTGGGTCGCGGTATGAGTCCTCGGGCCAGGTTGCCCAAATCCTGCTGTTCGATGTGGGGTTACGCCTGTTCCTGATGTTCAATCTCCACACACTGGCCGCCCAGCAACGACGCGAACCCATTTCCCGGATGTACCTGCAAGCGGCGCTCCCCCTGTTGCTGATGCAGGCGTTGGTGCTGGCCTTGGGCGGCCGCTTCTGGACCGGTGACGTCTGGTCTGGTGAGTTCTGGACCGGTAACTTCTGGACCGGTAACTTCTGGTCTGGTGAGTTCTGGTCTGGTGAACAGGCCAGTCAACTCCTCATTTTGTGTGCGGGGAGCTGCGTGGTGCGCTCGCTGGTGCTGGCCTGGTTATCATTTGCACATGTCCGGACGGAGCTGTCGCTCAGCTTTCCCTGGCGCACGCTGGGCCGAGCCCTGGCGGCCGCAGCGGTTGCCGCATGGTTGGCCACCCGCGTTCCCGGGACCGGTTGGGCCGTGCTCGGTCAGCTGGCACTCCTGGCGGGCAGCTATGCCATTCTATTGCGTTTTTTGGGCGAATCGGTGAAAATCCAAAACTGAACTCATGAACACATTCCCACAAAGGAACAGTCATCCGGCCTCACCCCGAGAGGACGCGGTTGATGACGGAACGTTGTCTGGCGACTGTGGGGGTCCCCACGACAGCGCGGGAATCTGGGGAGGACCGGCGTGCGGTGGAATTCAGCAGACTCGGGAAAAAACTTTTAACAGATCCATCATAATCCCTAAGTAATTCCCCGAGATGGTAGTGAGGGGCAAGTTTTCTGGCTTCACCACTTGACCCACTGGCGATAGACTGCTGATCTTCTGGCAGGCGACTCTGGAATAACGATCCAGGGTGTGGTGTGAACCGGATTGGAGTGGACGGGATTATGTCGGTGGCTTCCCCGCGAAGAATTCTGGTGACTGGTGGTGCTGGTTTTATCGGCAGCCACATTGTTGGCCAGTTGTGTGAGGGGGGACATGTGGTGGGGGTCCTCGACGACCTCTCCAGCGGGTTTGAAGAGAATCTCCCGCCGGGGGTCCATTTCTACAACGTTGACCTGAAGCAGCGGGCGAAGCTCGAACATGTGCTGCAGGAGTTTCGCCCCGACACCATCTGCCATCATGCCGCCCAGATTTCGGTGAGCCGTTCGGTCAAGTCTCCGTCGTGGGATGCGGAAACGAACATTCTGGGCTGGCTGAGTTTGCTGGAAGAGGCCTGCCATGTGGGGGTCCGCCGGGTGGTGTTTGCCGCTTCCGGGGGAACCGCGTATGGCGAGACGCAGTTGCCGGCCACGGAAGATTGGGTCCCCTCTCCGACTTCGCCCTACGGCATCGCCAAGCGGGTGGGCGAGCAATACCTCGAGTTCTTCGTCCGCGAGCATGGTCTGGAGGGAGTCGTGCTGCGGTATGCCAACGTGTATGGCCCCCGGCAGAATCCCCACGGCGAGGCTGGGGTGGTGTCGATTTTCTGTCAGCAATTGCTGCTGGGTCATCCGGCGCGGCTCAACGACGAAGGGCGTTGTGAACGCGATTTCGTCTATGTCGGCGATGTGATGCGAGCCAATCTGCTGGCGCTGTTGTCTCCGCTGCCGCGGCCTTACATGACCCTCAACATTGGCACTGGCCGATCGACTTCGATCCTCGAGCTCGAGCAGCTGGTGCGGGGACTGCTGTCGGAAATCTCGGGCCGAACCTTCCCAGCGCCCGTCATGGGCCCCCGCCGAGAGGGAGATCTGATCCGCAGCGTTCTCAACGCCGATTTGGCCCGCCAGGTTCTGGGCTGGCAGCCCGAAGTCTCGCTGGAACAGGGCTTGCGGGAAACCGTCCGGTGGTTCTACGAACGCTCGACACAGCTTCCCGTTTCGTCCAGCCCGGCGATCGGTAACGCCGTGCCCGCCGCCTTGTCTTGAGGCAAATCCTCGACTTTGTGTGGCCGAGACGGCGACCCAGGCGCCGTGTTTGAAGGACGCGTGTGCCTACCGGTGCGTCTGCCTACCGGTGCGTCTGCCTACCGGTGCTTGTGCCTACCGGGGCGTGTGCCTCCCGGGTCGTGAGGCCGGGACAGAGTCGCCACGCGAGATGGAGTTTTCCCTCCTGCCTCGCGACTCAACGGGGCCTGTCGAGCGAGCGGCTACGTCAGGTTCGCCCAACCTCCGGGCTCAATGACCGGTGGGCAATGTTTGGGAAGAACCGACCGAAGAACGGCTCGGCAGGGGAGTCAGCCGCTGCGATGACCGATCCCACGGGCAGCCTTCGGGGCCGTAGCTCACCGTGCCCGGCGGCTGATCTGTGATCGCATACACCACCACCCGGCGAAGACGGGTTCCGCGTGTTGAGAACTCGAGGATCCGCACCCTCTCCAGACCCGGCGCAGAACACAGCTGATTGACGAACTCGTACGGGAGCGCGGGTTTACCCGGCTGCGGGCGCTCGATGAGCAGCCAATGCACCCCCGACCGCAACAGGCGTTGCCGAACCAGTTCGACATCGGGATCGGCTCCCATCCAGAGCGCGGCGGGAATGACCTGTTGCTGAAACCCGGGATCGGCCAACCGCAGGTAGTAGATCAGCAGGCCATCCAGCTCTCCGTAGTAGAAGACCGGTTGGCGGGGGGCGAATTCCAGGACCTCCGCCACGATCTCCCGCATCCCACGGGTGTCGGGAACCTGCGGGGGAACCCGTGCCATCCAACCCAGGCCGGCCAGTGCGGCCAGCCCACTCCAGAACCAGGTGGTCAGCCCCGAGGGGACCAGGCGGGCCACGACGTTGCGATGCCATTCCCGGCAGCCGACGGCCAGAGCAATCACCACGGCTGGCAGGCAAATGAGGGCGTAACGGACGTCTTTGGCCCAGATCAGCGTCAGCAGCACCAGGCAGACACCCAGCCAAACAGCCATCAGTTTCAACTCGCGCCAGCAATCGGACAGACGCGGCAGGCATCCCAGCAGGGCAATCGCCGTCAGGCCAAGCACGGGGTACCCCGACAGTTCATCGAGGCGCGAGACATAAAACTGGGTGGAATAGGCGTCCCACAGCCGGCTCAGGTCAACTTGGGCCTGCCGAAAGTGGTTGCCGCGCTGGTAAAGCAGCACGAACACCGGAATCAGCAGCAGCAAAAACCCCAGCCACACCCAGAGCGCCGCAGGCCGCCACAGCCACCCGGGACCGCGCTCGAGCAGGATCCACAACAACCCCACTGGTCCCAGAATGGCCATCAGCGGGTGCGTCAACACCGCCAGGCTTCCCAACCCAATGGCCAGCCAGAACTGGCGACCCAGACTGGGCTGCTCCAACGCCCGCCGCAGGTGGTACAGCGCACCCATGCCCAGTGCGGTCGCCAGCAGGTTGGTCATCCCGGCCTGCATCCAGATAAAGACTCCCGGCATCAGAAACAGGCTGGCCGCCAACCACCCCGAACTGATCGAGACCCAGCGCCGCAGCCACTGCCAAAGCCAGCCCACGAGGGCCAGTGCGGAGAGCAGCGAAACCCCCTTCGGCACCCCGGGGGTCAGTCCGAAGATCGCGTACCCAACGGCCGAGACGAGATGGTAGACCGGGGGATAGTTGGTGATCGTGAGGGCGGGGTATCGGGCATAGTAGGCCCAGGCGAAGTCGACCGGATGCTTCCAATCGGAACAGGCCAGGTCGTGCCAAAACACTCCGTTGAGCGCATGACGCGGCGCGTCTCCCTGGAACCACAACCCGTCGTTGTCCCGGAAGGCTACCACCAACATCAGCCACACCGCAATCAGGAACAGCCCCTGGGCCAGACCCTGTCCGTCGCCAGAAGGTCTCTGCCCCACTGCGGTTGGGTCGGTCCCCGAGGGCCGTACAAGATTGGTTTGTGTCTCGTGCATCCGGCAAAGGGTTCGAGGGAATTGCCGCCCCGGCCGGTCGATTGGCACACAGACGCCCACCGACCAGGGCCTCGAGGGCAGGTTCGTAACCGAGAGTTTAGAACACGCCCCCCCCTGTTGGGCATTCGTCCGGGGTTGGGCCGCTCTCATCTCCTGCCAAATCGACACTGTCATTTCCGCAGAATCGCCACAATCCCCCAGCTCTCTCTCCCGCCGCCGTCCGCCTCGCGACCCGAGGCCATTTGGGCAGGATCCCTCCGGACTGGAAAACCACTCCCGGCTTGCCGAGAATTTGACATGGCGGTGGTTTGTCCTGCTCCCTCGTGGAAAGTCGTCTCATGAGCCGTTCTCCGAAGATCCCTTCCGGCGAGATCACCCCGGAGGGGGACTATTTTGACCGCCGCCGATTCCTGCGGGGGGGCTTGCTGGCGGGCAGTGTGCTAACGACGGGCACGGCCTACCGGCTGTTGAATTCGCCCGGAGGCGAAGAGATTGAGACCGCCCCTCTGCGGGACCTCGTGAGCAGCACGGGGGAGACAGCGGCGGGGCCGCAGCCCTCGTTGACCACCACCGAGCCCGCCGCGAATGGGGGTGCCGGAAGTGCGACAGGGGGAACCGAGCCCCTCCCCGGAACGCCCATCGCCTCACAGCCACCCCCAATCCAACCGGTCGTCGAACCGGCCCCGGTGGACCCGCCCCCGACCCCGCCGGCGGCGGTGACGACCACTCCCCCCGAGGTCCCGGCGAACGACCCGTTTGAGACGCCGACAGAATCGCCGGCCCCGGACGCCGCGGTGGCATCCGCCCCAGCCGAGCCCGAGGCAGACCGGGCGGGCTTCTCGACCGAAGAGAAACAAACGCCGTTCCGCAACATCGCCAACTACAACAACTTTTACGAGTTCACCACGAGCAAAGAGCGGGTGGCGGCGGCGGCCCGCCGGTTCCAGCCCCGTCCGTGGTCGGTGCAGGTCGATGGCCTGGTTCAGCAACCGCGCGAGTTCGACCTCGAAGAGATTTTGCGGCTGGCCCCTCCCGAAGAACGCATCTACCGCATGCGGTGTGTGGAGGGCTGGTCGATGGTCATTCCGTGGGCGGGGTTCTCTTTGTCGCGGCTGCTGAAGCAGGTGGAACCACTGGGGAAGGCCCGCTATGTCGCCTTTCAGACGCTGCACGATCCCCAGCGCATGCCGGGGCAGAAGGTTCCCGTGCTGGAATGGCCCTATGTGGAGGGGCTGCGTCTCGACGAGGCCCTGCACCCCCTCACCCTGCTGGCGAGCGGGCTGTATGGCAAGGAACTTCCCAATTCGTGCGGTGCGCCGCTGCGGCTGGTGGTTCCCTGGAAGTACGGATTCAAGGGGATCAAGTCGATCGTCCGGATCACCCTCACCGAGAATCAGCCCCCCACCAGCTGGAACGTGGCCGCGCCTTACGAATACGGCTTTTACGCCAACGTCAATCCC
>Ga0315905_10007844_pt1 | contig 10782 bp, 16 predicted proteins | sample LakEriMetagenome_5_FD_203522 | JGI IMG/M metagenome (GOLD analysis project Ga0315905, IMG submission 203522) | Freshwater fungal communities from buoy surface, Lake Erie, Ohio, United States - Buoy 4 MA121 | ecosystem: Environmental > Aquatic > Freshwater > Lake | place: USA: Lake Erie, Ohio... | reverse complement strand
GTATCACACGTGATGTATCAGGTGAAGGTGTACAGCAAGCATTACTTAAATTGGTAGAAGGTACTACTTGTCGTATCCCAGCAGGCGGTGGACGCAAGCATCCAGGTGGAGAAATGTCTGAAATCAGCACCAAAGATATTCTCTTTATTGCAGGAGGAGCCTTTGTTGGATTGAAAGACGTTATTGCTAATCGTGTAAATGGTACTAGCATAGGATTTCAAGCAGATGTAGGTGATTCTAAACTCGAAGGTGATTTATCCATAGTAAGTCCAGACGATCTAACCAAGTACGGAATGATTCCTGAATTTATCGGTCGATTCACTACTACAGTTAGTATCCAGAATCTAAACAAAGACCAACTAGTAAGTATCCTTACTGATGTTAAAAATAACTACATCAGCCAATATACTTATCTACTAGGTTTGGATAACGTTGTATTGACTTTTACCCCAGATGCACTAGAACAAATTGCAGAGAATACTCTATTGCTAAAGACTGGGGCGAGGGGCTTACATACAGAAATTGAACGTGTGCTTATGTGTCACATGTTTAATACCAGATCGTATAAAGAAAATAACATAACTACGCTAAATATAGATAGAGAAAAGGTAATTAACCCCAAACCAATCATATGAAAAAAGGCAGACGAGTACTAGTACAAGACGGAAATGTTGATAAAGCATTGCGCAAATTCAAAAAGAAAATCATGGAATCTGGTTTGCTTGAGGAAGTGCGTAACCGTCAAGAATTCGTTAAGCCTACTGTAAGGCGTAAAGTTGCACAGGGAAAAGCTAAACATAGATGGAAGAAACATCTATCTAGTCAGCAGTTACCCAAAAAATTATTTTAACCTAAATAGTTGTATATTTTACACAATAATGTAAAATATATATTGATGTAGATGCCTTCGGGGTCTATTAAAAAAATCTTGCTTTTTAAAGGAGAACATTATGAGCAAAGTCATCGGTATCGATCTAGGTACCACAAATTCATGCGTAGCCGTCATCGAAAACGGAATCCCCAAAGTAATTGAAAATAGTGAAGGCGCTAGGACCACGCCAAGTATTGTTGCCTATTCCAACAATGAAATCTTGGTAGGTGCAAGTGCAAAGCGACAAGCAGTTACAAATCCAAAAAATACAATTTACGCCAGTAAGCGTTTGATCGGACGTAAGTTTGACGAACAAGCGGTGCAAAAAGATATTAACCTTATGCCTTATTCTATTGTCAAAGCTGACAATGGTGATGCTTGGGTTCAAGTTAATGATGAAAAATTAGCACCCCCGCAAATCTCCGCTGAAGTACTGCGTAAGATGAAAAAGACTGCTGAAGACTATCTAGGTCATTCAGTAACACAAGCTGTTATTACAGTACCGGCTTACTTCAATGACAGTCAACGTCAAGCAACTAAAGATGCTGGTAAGATTGCAGGACTAGAAGTTCTACGTATTATCAACGAACCTACTGCGGCAGCATTGGCATATGGTGTTGACAAACAAGATAAGAAAGACCGTAAGATTGCAGTCTATGACTTAGGTGGTGGTACGTTTGACGTATCTATCATTGAGATTGCAGACCTTGATGGTGAAAAACAATTTGAAGTTCTTTCAACTAATGGTGACACATTCTTAGGTGGTGAAGACTTTGACCAACGTATTATGGACTTCTTAGTTGACACATTCAAACAAGAACAAGGTATTGATTTAAAGAATGACGTACTTGCATTACAGCGTTTGAAAGAAGCATCAGAAAAAGCTAAGATCGAATTGTCCAGTTCAGCACAAACAGATGTTAATTTACCATATGTTACTGCTGATGCAAATGGTCCTAAGCACATGAACGTTAAGTTAAGTCGTGCTAAACTAGAAAGCCTAGTTGACGAATTGATTCAGCGTAGTATTGAGCCATGTAAAGTTGCTATGAAAGATGCTGGAGTTACCAATGCAGATATTGACGAAGTTATCTTGGTTGGTGGTATGACACGTATGCCTAAGGTTGTTGAAGCTGTAGAGAAATTCTTTGGCAAAGCACCTCGCAAAGATGTTAATCCAGACGAAGCAGTCGCAGCCGGCGCGGCCATTCAAGGTGATGTATTAGGTGGTGGACGCACTGACGTTCTATTGCTTGACGTTACTCCATTGACATTGGGTATTGAAACAATGGGCGGTGTGTTCACTAAGTTGATTAACAAGAACACAACAATTCCAACTAAACATAGTCAAACATTCAGTACGGCCGAAGACAATCAACCAGCCGTTACAATTAAAGTTGGTCAAGGTGAACGTGAACTATTCAAGTTTAATAAGGCGTTGGGAGAATTTAACCTCGAAGGTATCCCACCATCACGCCGAGGCATGCCACAAATTGAAGTTACGCTAGATATTGACGCTAACGGAATTTTGAATGTAAGTGCTAAAGACAAGAATACTGGTAAAGAAAATAAGATTACTATTAAGTCTGACAGTGGTTTGTCTAAGGAAGAAATTGAACGCATGGTTCAAGAAGCCGAAGTCAATGCAGAATCTGACAAGAAGGCACGTGAGTTGATTGAAGCACGTAACAGTGCTGAAAGCGCCCTACACACATTCAGTGATGACTTTGACAAGTATAGTGATAAAGTAACTGCTGATGAAAAACAAAAGGCAGAAGATGCTATTACTGCACTCAACGAAGCAGTTAAGGGTGAAGACATTCCAAAGATTCAAGAGGCTACATCTAAGCTATATGAATCTATGAATCCAATCACTAAAGCAAAATCTGAAGCAGAGGCTGCTGCCGAAGCAAATCCAACAAGCGAATCAACTGAAACTGCTAAACCAAAAGATGATGATAATATTGTTGATGCGGAAGTGAAGGAAACTAAGAATGGCTAATACACTAACGTTAAGGTCTATAGACATTCCATCTATTCATAAATTTGGCATTGGGTTTGACTCAATGCTAGATGAATTGATGCGTATCAATGCTAGTCAAGTAACCAATTATCCACCGTACAATATTGTTAAACGTTCTGAAAACGACTTTGACATTGAATTGGCAGTAGCTGGTTTTACTGAAGGTGAGATTGATATACAGATTGAACATCGGGTATTAACTATCACTGGTACAAGAATCCAAGACTTGGACGATATTAAAGAATATCTACATCATGGAATCAGTAACAGAAATTTTGTACGTCAATTTACTTTAGCTGAACATGTTGAAGTCAAAGAAGCTAAAAATGCAAATGGAATTTTAACTCTTCACCTGGAACGTAAAATTCCTGAAGAAATGAAGCCAAAGAGTATTGCAATTAAATACACTAAATAATATAATAACTATTAGTTAGTAAACCCGTGTGCAGGAAACTGCGCACACTTTGAAAGAAAAAATGGCACAAACACAAGTCGATTCAGTCGTTAATATTAAACCTATCATTGAAATACCTGAACCACCTATGTTCAAGGTAATCTATATCAATGATGATTTAACCAGTATGGAGTTTGTAGTCAGAACTCTAATCAATCATTTTAATTATACAAGTGATACTGCGGTTAACATTACTACCGGAATTCACGATTCCGGAAGTGCGGTAGTTGCGGTACTTCCGTATGAGATTGCTGAACAAAAAGGTATTGAGGTTACGATGGAAGCACGTACTGAGGGCTTCCCACTACAAGTTAAGATTGAGGCTGAATCTTAAAATTCTACTTCTATGCGTTTTGCATAATAGGGACTTCTGTTATAACAGGGGTTATTAACATAATTGATACTATCAAAAGTAGTATCAATTATTTTTTTTGTGGATCCAAAAACCCAATGAGAGATTTTCTTTTCAGTATCGTTTTCTAGCGTATTGTCGGGTGCTACGTCCCCGTATAGTTTTGGAATTTCACCGTAGAATAATTTAGCTGTAGGGACACTGTTTGAAATAACTACTATTTTTTTCACATCTACGTGAAGTTGTAGTTTGGTAATCGTACTATGAAGATATGAGAAATCTTCATACCCGGCACACACTAATTCAACTTCAGCTAGTGAATCTTCTGGAGTATAAGTTCCATACCAACCGTTTATCCCAATCAATGCTACACCCTCTACAACCACTACGTTGTCATGTAAATATACTACTTTTTTCATTGGTTTGCATATTTTTGCAATTTCGTTATTTTGAAACTGCCTTGCTTTAATTCCAGAGTGTTCTGCGTGTCCATCAATATAAAATATACCTTGATAGTACTCGCTTAACGATTCTAGTACACTACGCAATACTCCTAAATCGTCACTGACATTGCCGGGTATAATGCAATATAAGCTAGTGGCTTTACCTTCCCAATCGAAGGTATTGTCCGGGGATAAGTGAAGGTCACTTATAATATCAAATCCAAAAATCATATAATTATTTATGTGGAAATAGGACGTAACCGTCCTATTTTTTACTGCTTAATCAAAACAGATTATGCCTTAGGAGCTTTAGGGGCTCTTTTAGCAACAGGCTTTTTTACTGCCTCAGTTGGAACTTTTGGCTTAGCTGGACCTCGTTTAGCAGGTGCTTTTGATTTCGTAGCTACAGCGGGTACCTCTGTAGCTACAGTGGCCACTGTCTCTACAACTGGGGCAACTTCTACGACCAAAGGAATTGGTGTTGTAGCGGCTGGTTCTGGTACCTTATAAGGTGCTGATTGATTTTGAACTTCGGGTGCGGCAGAATCGCCGAAACCAAAGAATTTTTTGATAGATTGAAACATGTTTATCTCCTTGTACATATATTTAGAAAAGGTTTAGGCCCGTGAAAAAAAACTTTTGAACTAAATATACATATGTATTATGAAGGTCTTACTCTCAAAGAACTGATGGCCACTCCCTTGCCGCCGATAACTTATCAAAAAAAGCTAATGTATCGCCCTAGCCTAGAGGAAGCTATATATACGTATAATCTGCTGAATGAGCAGATTTTTTCCAATAAATTATTGATACCGGAAATTGAAATTATGGGTAGATGTAGGAAGTACTGGGGAATGTGTTATGGTTCATATGACGAACCCACAAAAAACAAAAGCTCCTGCAAGATACGAATGATGGATAAATGGTACTGTAGACAGTGGTTTATCACTACGCTAGCACACGAAATGTGTCACCAATACCAATGGGATGTGCAGGGAATAGAACGCCGTAAAATAGGAAAAGAACCTATTATGAGCCATGGTCCTAGCTTCTTTGAACTTAGAGATAAATTAAAGAAGCACGGGATTTCGTTAAAAAGCGCCCACGGTCGCAAACGCTGGTTTAAGCATCAAGACTTTTTCAAGTGCTGATTACTTGATATTAGGGTTCTGAACTACATTACCGTTAACATCAACTAAGATAGCATTCTTTGTACCGGCTTTACCAATACCCCTTGCTAACGTAACACCTAATGTACGTAATCCTGGAAGAGGATTATTTCTAGTTTTGTCATTTCTAATGATCCAAACCATTAAATGACTTGTTGGAATATCTTCTTTTTTCGTAAAGATATACTCACACTGAATAGTAACATTGTTATCCTTTGTTACAAAATGCTCATCTTTAAATGTTTGAACTACTACACCACCTCGCTTGAATAAGTCACTACCAAATATAGCTCCCATTGCTTCTTCCGGGCTAGGTTCAACTACAATTTCTTTAGTTAACTTAAAGTAACCGCCTTTATCAGTTTTGAATTTTTCTAACTTGACTACACCTTGTTCTTGTAAGTTAGCTAATATAGTCTTAGCCCTCTCACCAAATGTAGAGTCTGCACTTTCCCACATATCAGCTTGTACTTTCTTAAGACTAATTGGTAAAGTCTTACCATCACTACTACTTAATATCAAGTCTGCCTTTTGTCTGTCAACTACATTCATACTTGCATCATCGACTTGATTGCAATTCATAATACCCATTTTCAATCCACGCTTGTCAACAAAGGTTACGTTGATTGATTTGTATTCCATGATTAACATTTGTAGCATAGCACGAATGTTTTCTTCATTCAATTTACCACTGCTACTGCCACCTTGTTTTGATTTTGGTCTAGCTAAGACTACAATAGGTGATCCCTCAAATTTAATTCCGCCTATACTGCTTCCTATTTTTGGATCAGACGAATATACTGCACCACCGTGTGGGAACTTTTTCTGTAAGTATGCTAGTGCATCTTTTAATACGGTTTCACGTTGCTCATCGGTTAGGATACCAAGTTTGTTACCGCTTATCTTGACTTCATAGCCAGCTTGTTCAAGCGCAGAAACGACTGTGGCTTTATCATTGGCAGAAGAAGGCTCACCGGGTTCAGCAATTGATTCATCCAAACGTGTTGCAAATTCAGTATATCTCATATATAATCTCTATAAAGTTAGTGAAGTATTAATTATAACACCACTTTACTATTTATCGCAAATTATTTTAACAAAGGCAAAAAATGAGTTTAGTTCCAATCGTAATCGAAACAACAAGCAAGGGTGAGCGTAGTTATGACATTTATTCACGTTTAATGCGTGACCGTGTCATTTTGCTTGAGGGAGAAGTACATGACCAAATGGCAAATTTGATTGTTGCCCAGCTACTTTTCTTGGAAAGTGAAGACAGTACAAAGGATATTAGTATGTATATTAATAGCCCGGGAGGCTCTGTTACTGCTGGTATGGCTATCTATGATGCTATGCAATTCATTAGTCCAGATGTACAAACTATCGTTATGGGTCAAGCCTGTTCAATGGGTAGTTTACTTGCTCAAGCAGGGGCAAAGGGCAAACGTAGCATTCTACCCAATGCTAGACATATGATTCATCAACCCTCGGGAGGGGCACGTGGCCAAGCTACGGACATGCAGATTCAGGTAAATGAGATTATGGCTATGAAAAAAGCACTTACCCAAATCTATGTAGTACACAATAGTGCGGGAAAACTATATGAAGAAATTGCAAAGGATTTGGAACGTGATTTCTTTATGAGTGCATATGATGCCGTCGCATATGGCTTAGCAGACAAACTTATCACAAAACGCAATAGTTGACTTAAAATAAGATTGGTGATAGAATCACTGTTATGAAACATATTTTATCATCAATTCTGTTATCCCTTTTCCTAACTGCATGCGGAGGAGGGAGTTCCGTACCCACAAGTGTAGAGTCTAATATACCCGCTACCCTGTATGACACTTCATACAAAAATTTCAAGCTAAACGGTACAGATTCATTAAGGTATCCCAACTATCAACTACGATGGAAGTGGGGTAATCCAGCTGTAGGTTTTGGTGATTTCTTAAAGGCGGGCGAACTTGGTGTCTTTGTTGCTTATACCAATTATGAGCCATCGACGCCTTTGTCTCAAATACAAGCCGACCCTAGTAATTACGCTAGTGAATACATTTTCTATACAGTCAACCAAGATAAATCGTTAACCAAATCAATTTCAATGAAGGGGTGTTTAAATCCTAGAAAAGCAGTTGTTGCTGATTTTAATAAGGATGGTATTGCTGATGTATTTGTCGCCTGTCATGGCTATGATAATTTTCCTGCACCGGGAGAAAAAAATCAATTAGTGTTAAGTAATGGCAGAGGTAAATATACTGTCACTGATATCGGTGATGTGGGATTTAATCACGGCGCTAGTGCCGCTGATATTAATAATGATGGCTATCCCGATATTGTTATCTCTAACGGCTCTAATATTATTTTTTACATCAACCAACAAAATGGTACTTTCATCACTGATAATAGCAGAACAACAAACTTAAATTTACCTTACACAGCTTATTACAATATCGAATTAATAGACGTAGATAATGATGGAAAAATAGATATCGTTACCGGAGGACATGAGCATGAGAATGCGATAACCAAAATAATTTATGCGAATTCTGATGGTACTCATGGGTCTAGAGTATTGAATATACCGAGTATACAAGCCAAAGGAGTTGTTAATGATTTTACCTTAGTTGGTAATATTCTTTACGTTAACCGAACCTCTGATTCGACAGATAGTTTGGGTTGGTATAGAGGATTGACAATTCAATCTTACAATTTAACTACCGGAATTTCGAGCGTGGTAGCAGATGTTTCTGGAAATTGGGTTCCGTGGCTACTACCCAAAACAAAAAACAATCAACCAGGCACCGGTCCATTCGATTCAACTGCATTTTTCCAATAGTTGACATTAAATGATTTCGGGTGTATAATGTACTTTTACACACATACACTGGAGTCAGTTAATGAACAAGGTTCTAATTGGGACAACTTGTGCGGCATTGGTTGCTGTATTGGGAGTTCAACAGTATCAACTTGCATCCATTTCTAGGGATGTAGCAGAAATTAAAAAAGAGTTTGTGTCAAGAACCAATGAGCGGATTGTCTTCAATGAAAAAGACCAAGACTGTCTAGCAAAAAATATATACTACGAAGCAGGAATTGAAAGTGAAGAGGGTAAATATGCGGTTGCCCAAGTTACACTTAACCGATTGAAATCGGGTCGCTGGGGAAACGATATTTGTAGTGTAGTTTATTCTAAAGCACAGTTCAGCTGGACATTAAAAAAGAAACTAGAAAAGCCCAGTGGTACTGCATGGGCCGATAGTCAATGGATAGCGCATAGAGTATTGCACGGTGATCGTGTTCATCCACTCAAGGATGCAATGTATTATCATGCCGACTATGTAAGTCCAAAATGGCAAGACCCTGTTGCTAAAATACAACAAGTAGGCCAGCATATCTTCTATACCAAAGCTAAAGTAAAAATCACCAAAATTTGACATTAAATGGTTTTGGGCTTACAATAGAGTCTTATTCAGTTAAACAACAGGAGTTAGAGATGACATTGCGATACGAAACAGTGGGCGAGATGATTACCATGAACGAAAGCCAAAAACGTGACATTCGTATGTATGGTTGCACAGAAGCCCAGATGAAAGAGGCTGTAGAACAAAGTCTACAATTTCGTCATTCAGGTCCTGCAATGATGGCCGCTAGTTTGATGAGTGATGCACAGGAAATGATTAACACCGAATATGGTGAAATTGACTACATGCGAGCCGAGGACGCCCGTCAAGCACTAAATCGTGCTAAGTGGATCCTGTTTGAGTATTGCGACAAAAAGTAATACTTAGTACTACATACCCGAAATTTGACATTAAATGATTTTGGGCTTATAATAGAGTCTTATTCAGTTGAAAGGGATCGTATGAAAGTAGAAACAGCATTGAAAGTTATCCAAAAAGAATCATTCTTTTTAGGTTTGAGCTTTATGGAAACTATGGAATTCATTGCAAAAAATCCATTAGCACAGCCCATGAAAACAATGGAAGCATTTAGGACTCTTAGTCCCAACTCCCCGGCTCTCAAGAAAACGGTCAAAAATCTGATGTCCGGCAAGGAAATCCAGATTGATATAGACACCCCACACTGTTGTAATCCTGCAACAGAGACTTACTGGTCAATGTAAAAATTTGACAATAAATGGATTTGGGTATATAATAGAATCTTAGACAGTAAAGAAACGGAACACAAAATGAATTGCAACCCCACTATCACAGCCGAAAATTTCAAAACTATTCACAATGCATTGTGCTCATTGGATGGTATTGAAAACGAGACAGTAGCCAAATTGGTCGAAGAAATGCGCGGTGCTCTTGCTGGTGCTTACGAGCAGGACAACTCAGCCTTTGAAATCAAGATGGATTACTTTGATCGGGTTCGTGAGGAACTTGGTTTGAGTGCTACATGGTCTATGTATGAGGTCGACAATCTTGGCGACTCTCATCCGTTTGAGGGTGTGACTAAATTGGTATATCGTGCTTATGGCTCCGGAGATCACGAGGTTGCTATCAACGGTAGTACTTATGCGGCACTGTATGTTGCGGCCAACGCACTTATTCGTGATAGCGAGGACGAGCATCATTCATTCATCGAGGGCTTTACTCAGTCCTCAATTGACCCTACAATTCTTTTCTTGTCAACTGGATCCTAAAATGAATAAAGCTGAAAAACTTCAGGAACTGTTAGGTTTGCTCAACGAAGCACAGGACCTGATTGAAGAAATTTATGGTGATGCTGACGAGGCCTTTGACATGTCTATCAACCTTAGCAATGTCATCTCCGATGTAGAGGTTGAGGTTGATTTTGAGGACATTAAACTTGACCAAAATTTGACAATAAATGGTGTTTCTGTTACAATAGAATCTAGACAGTAAAGAAAAGGACTTCAAAATGCGTACAAAAACTATTATCGACGGCTTCAAAAATTCACAAAAATTCCGTGTAATTTTCAAGGGTGACGGATCCGAAAACGATGTTGGTATGTATATGACAATCCAGCAAATGACAGAAATGTTTGCTACGGTTAATGCCCGTGCTACTTGCTGGGATTCGTTGATTAAATTGTCGTATTTGCGTTATGAAGCCAAGCGCACAAATCAACCATTACCGACAGGTCTAGGCCACACACTACGAGGCAAACAAGTCCAAGTTGACTTGGTGTAAAATTTGACAATAAATGGTTTTGGGTATATAATAGAATCTTAAACAGTTAAACAAAGGACTACAAAATGGCTTACATGAATCAAGAACGCAAAGCAAAAATTACTCAAGCACTTAAGCCAGTATTGGCTAAGTACAAGGTTAAAGGTTCGCTGAGTGTCCGGAATCACATGTCTATCGTATTGACCCTCAAATCGGGTGCTATTGACTTTATTGCTAATAGCAATCGTGTTTGTGGTAATGACTTTTATCAAGTCGCACGTGGTTTCAAACCCAACACTAATGGTTACGATCAAGTTAACCCTTATCA
>Ga0315905_10007843_pt1 | contig 10783 bp, 8 predicted proteins | sample LakEriMetagenome_5_FD_203522 | JGI IMG/M metagenome (GOLD analysis project Ga0315905, IMG submission 203522) | Freshwater fungal communities from buoy surface, Lake Erie, Ohio, United States - Buoy 4 MA121 | ecosystem: Environmental > Aquatic > Freshwater > Lake | place: USA: Lake Erie, Ohio... | reverse complement strand
ACCATTTGAGCAGGGTCACACTCGTCTTGTGCACGGACTTGTCCTCGCGCAGCGACGACGTCTTCTCGTCCCACAGGGAGACCGCGCCGTCGTGCCAGCCTGTCGCGAGGAGATGGTGCGGCTCCGGGCCCCATGCGACGTAGGTGGGCGGGTCATCGCGCGGCTGGATCTGCTTCTCGACGCGCAGTCCCTCCTCGTGGAAGAGCGACAGACAGTTGTCGCTGGTGGCGACCACGAGGTTGGGCGACTTGCTTTCTCGCGGGTTCCAGTCGATGCTGAGCACAATATCGTCCTGGTGCTTCTTCTTCAGCTGGCACGTGTAGTCGAAGAAGAGCGAGTCCCCACCCATCTTGGCAAGTGCGGCGCGCAATGGCGCGGTCCGACACCCCAGTTCCGTTTTTCAAACGTTCGTGCGCAGTGGCATTTTTTAAGGGTCCCTTTAAACTAAGTTTACAGGCATACCCTTAAAACAGAAGTACTCTGACGCACAATCCTTTCGTGTAAAATGGGCTTCGACTTTCTCATCGCACTCGACCTGCAGGTATGCGGCGTGTGGGGCCGGTGATGTGTGTGTCACCGGCCCCGGCCGGCGTCGGCCACAGCGGCTAAAAGCTGCCGCGGCGGCGCCAGAAAAATGTCGCTTAGTCGGGCGGTTGTGATTGGCAGGTCACCAACGCAGTCGCCTCCGCGGTGGACGAGGGCGGCGTGCAGGAGGTGATCGAGTTCCCGTGGGTCGTGATCGACGTGGCAAGCAAGAGCATCGTCGAGACCAAGGTGGTGTACCTTAAGCCTGAGCGCTGCCCGGAGCTCGGGGAACGGTGCAAGGCCATCACGGGCCTCGATGACGCGACGCTGGCCTCCGGGTGTACGCTGCAGGAGTGCGTGCAGGAGCTGAACGACTATCTGTACCGGGAAGTCACGTCCCAGAACAAGGATTTTTGCTTTGTGACCGACGGGGACACAAGTCTGAAGCGGTGGCTGCGCAGCGACGCCAAGGTCAAGAAGGTCAAGCTGGCCGCCCACTACCAAAAAATGGTAGACCTGCGCGCCGAGTTCAAGCAAAAGTACCCAAAATGGGCGGGCGTGAACTCGGGTCCTTCGATGGCGAGCCGCCTTGGTATCGAGCTCGACCCCTCGGTCGACGGCGGCTTGCGCATGGTCAATGCACTGGCAGCAATCACAGTGCGCTTGCTTGAGGACGGCGCGCCCTTCGCCAAGACGATCACCTTCGCGGACGACTACGACGCGCTGGTGGACCCGCTTTTCATAAAGGGCGGGCCGCGGTACCATGAGCCCCTGCGCGCACAGTGCGTGCAGGGCGACACGATGCCCGAGAGCAGGTTTGTCAAGTGCCGCGGCATGCCGTTCTCAGCGCAAAAGCACGACCTCGAAGCGTTTTTCGGGGCGTGCAGGATAGCTGAGGGCGGTGTGTGGATAGTGAACAACCAGTTTGGGCGCCCCACCGGCGAGGCCTATGTGACCTTTGAAACACCCCTTGACGCCCTCCGCGCCACACTCCGCTGTCGCGACCTCATGAACCAGCGCTACGTCGAAGTGTTTGCTTCCACTCAGGCGGAGGCCGACGCGACGCGCGCCTCGATGGCGGCAAGGGCGAGCACGAGTAGCGTAGGAGGCGTCGGAATGGGCGGCGGCTCGCAAGGCCCCAACGACATGGAGTACGGGGGTGTGGTGAAAATACGCGGGCTGCCCTACACGACGAGTTACGAGGACATCAAGCGCTTTTTTGACGGCATCGGCATCAAGAAGGAGGGTATCACCTTGTGCGAGAACCGCGAGGGGCGCAACAACGGGGAGGCGTACGTGGAGTTTGAGGTGGAGCAGGGCGCGGTGGAGGCCGTCAAGCGCGACCGCATGAGCATCGGGTCGCGCTATGTTGAGATCTACAAGGTGACCAAGGCCGATGTGGCCACCTACTTGAGCAATCGAGCGCAATTGCACGCAAGCATGTTGGGCATGTCGGCCACCGGCGGGCTCACGGGGGGGCCCGAGTACTTCATCAAGCTGCGCGGCTTGCCCTTCACTGCCGTCGAGACAGACGTGGTTGGATTCTTCGCCCAGGCGTCGGTGACGCCCATCGGCGTGAGCCTTGTCCGCAACTCGAGGGATCAGCCCAACGGCGAATGCTACGTAGAGCTGGGGTCTGCGGACGACTTATCGCGAGGACTCACCCTCCATCGCAGCGCCCTTGGCCACCGCTACCTCGAGCTCTTCCGTGCCACGCGTACCGAGGCCATGCAAGCCCTGCGGCTGCCCGTCATACAGCCCGCCGCTGCTGCCCAAGCCGCCGCTGCTGCCCAAGCCTATATGCCCGCCATGAACCCGATGGTGGGTTGCGGACTGCGTATGCGTGAAGGGTGATGGGCGGTGCGAACGGCAGCAAGCAATGCCGGCGTTGCATGTATTGTGCGGTCTCGGGCTGTGCATCAAGCAGGCGTGCCCGACGTGCCACTCAGTTCGTTGCCACTGATCGCGTCGCTGCGCCTGCGGAAGGCCAAGAGCGTGTTTAATGTGTGTGTGCGTGTGCGTGTGTGTGTGTGTGTGTTCATTTTACTCCTGTGCACGCTTGGTATGGGCAGGCGCAATTGTACGATTATGGGGCGGCTGCCTATGCTGCAGCCTATGGCCTGGCGCCTCCCTCCGCGTACGGCATGCCCATCTCTTCGTCTGTGCCGGTGTGTGCGTGCGTGAGTGCGCGCGTCAACACCTCGCCAGGGGAAAGGATAAAGGCGATAGATGTCTTGAATGTAGATTTCTTATTTTGTCGCGTCAATCATTCACGAGTGTCGAGAGCGAACACCGGGTGTCTGCCTGCATCAGACCCCACCCCTCCTTCCGCAGCCGCCGGCGGCTGCGGAAGCACATGGTGGCGTCGGGCATGGGCGACAGCATGCTTGGATAGGACATGAATGGGACACCTTGCTGCAATCTCACAGCGCCCGGGTGCTTCTTGCGTGGTTGCCAACCTGCTCACACGCAAACACATGCTGTTGTGTGGACAAATGCGCGCAGGGTGTGGCGGCAGTGTCAGGTGTATCAGGGCCCGGGGGCGGAGGACACGCAATGCCGCCGATGCCGACAACAGGGCTGGTCAAGATTCGGGGGCTGCCATATCGCATCACGGCCATGGACCTGGCCACCTTCTTCCAGGGCTTCAGTTATCACCCCGAGCTCATCCAGATCGCCATGGGGGCCGACGGCCGACCCAATGGCGAGGCCTACGTGACGTTCGTGTCCGCGGAGGAGGCTCAGCGTGCGATCTACATGAAGAATAAGCAGCACCTAGGCAACCGTTACGTGGAGTTGTTTGCCGCCTAACGCCTCTTTACGACCTCATGTTTGCCGCCTAGCGCCTCTTTACGTCCTAACGCCTTGTTGCCCAGCTAGCCCTCGTCGCCCTGTCGCTCCTCCACACCTTGCTCGCTCGGGCGCCGTCGCCCCCTCCTCTCCCCCGTTTGTCTTGCTTTTCCATCTTGTTTCTTCCATCTTGTTTCTGTCTATATACCGGGATGTTGGGGTGGGATACCGAGATGTTCGGGTGGATTGGTTGTTGGGTTGTTGTGAGGTAGGAAGAACCGACTGGGGTTGGGTTTAGGGGTCTAGAGGATCAGGGTAGCGGTTGGGGCGGTAAAGGGGGTTTTTTTGGGGGGGGGGGCTGGGGGCTGGGTGGGGTTTAGGCTTCAGGGGTTCGGGAAGTGGGTTGGAAAGTGTGGGAAGTGGAAGGGCTAGGTGCGGGTCAATCTTTTGAGTGCTTGCTTGCTTCCTTGCTTACACTGGTCGACTGGCCCTGGTGGGGCTGGCGGCGGCGGCGAGACGGTTTGGGTTTGGGGGGCGGGTGGTCGGTTGGGCGGGTGGGTATATGGCAATCGCAAACGTGGAGGGTGGGTTGCTTTTGGCGTGCTTGTCCTTTGTTAATCCGGTTGTCAAACTGACCCCTCGTTCGTTGGGGTTGGGTGGGAATTGGGTGGGTATTGGGTGGGAGTGGGTGGGTGGGGTTGGTGTATGGGCGGGAAGGGGGTGAAAGGTGGGAAGGGATGGGTCCGTGGGCATTAGTGGGTATGGTGTATGTGTTGGGTTGGGAGGGTGCGGATGCAGGAGAAGATCTCCGTCAAAGACTGCGCACAGGTGGCGCGGCACGTCGTGCTTGGAGCCACTCTATGACCCACCAGCGGCCCTCAATATTAACGTTGATTTTTAACAGTAAAATGGAACGTGTTCGAGGTGCACTACCTCTTGCAGGCAAATCCCACAGACATGTCGAAAACAGAGCAAGCTCAACGTCTAGGCGCTGCGAGCTTCTCTTCCTCTTCGAAGCGCTTCTTCTTTGGCCACGGCCAGATCGTTCCTAAGCTTCTCGATCTGTTTGTCCGTGTGGTCTGCCGCGACCTCTGCCGTCTCCCCGCCCTCGCCCGCTCCGCAGAAGCTGCCACGAAGTTTCAGTGGCAAGTGGTAAGAGCAGCGGGAACGGTTGTCATACGGTATCGCGGCGCTGCATCGTCGAAGAGCGAGTAGCCCAGATAGGCCTCGAGTTGCGGATCGAGCCAGCTGTTGGCAATGGCGAGCGACGTGTTGTCAAACGCCACCATGTGTTGCCCTTGGAGGTATTTTTCTCTTTTGCCCCTCTGTCTCGCCCAAGGCCAGGAAGAGGCAATCCGTGATCATATCAGTGCCACATGTGCTGCGTGCATCGGCTGGCACGGCAGCGGATGTCGGCACACTAGATCTCACCACAAAGTCACAGGACCAGGCACGGGACTGCAGGGCCCAAGTTGTCCCTTGCTCCGTCGCCCTGGCCTTTTCCACAGCCCTTACCTTGCCGTATTGGCATCGGACGCGGATAAGCCAAAACCAGCGCCAGCAAGCATCACGCGACCACGCACCGCCAGGAACCAAAGAGCGTGCAAACCAGGCAGCAAACGCAAGGCAGGGAGTCACCTGCTCGGGGGAGTCCCAGCCCCATTCGGCATGCTGATTGCAGTCACCAAATTGGGTGAGGCAGCCGTCCAAGATCAACTCTGGCGCGTTGCGATGAAGTTTCAGACTGAAGATGCGATTGAGCTCGTTTAAATGCTGCGCGCCAAACGCGGCATGCGGCAAGAAGAGAGCATGCGCGAAGAGAGCATCAGCCACCACAAGCCGCACACTCAGACACCATCCCTTCTTCCCGGCCCAGACCTCCTGGCGCTGGCTTGCGGTGACAAGACAGCAGCGGGGAGGCACAAGACAGCAAATGGGGCACGATGAGACCTTCTTGGGCTCCAGGTACACGTCGCAGCACGCAAGGTGGGCAGAAAAGCTCATGTTCAGCGAGACCTGGAACCAGTCCCGTAGTTTTCCTGTCCGCAAGGCTGCTATCGATGGAAAGCGCGTCCCTTTGTCTCGGTCTCTGTCATCCCCGAACGTCTGGAGCCAGTGCCTACCTTCCCCCTCGCCCGTACACCCGTACAGATTACAGTGTCCACGTCGAGACAGACATGGAGGGGCGGGGCAGGGAGGAGAGAGAGAGAGAAAGAAAAAAGATAGGACCCCCAGTCACTGTTGTGTCCAATCCCCATTGGAACACTTTGACTCAAGCACAAACGACAAGTTTGCCATACGAGCACATACTACTACAAGTCTGCCCATGTCTCACGGGCACACACAGAAGGCCAGCAAGGGGCTGTGTAGTCTGTGCCAAAGAGGGCGCCAAAGAGAACGCCAAAAAGGACGCAAAGCAGCACCCGCACGCGTAAGATGCTTGATGAGGGCGACGGGAAGGTAACCGGTTGGAGGCTTTCAACAGGTTCTGAGTGCGCTTCCAAGACACGTGCTGGGCCTCATTGCCGTGCCAGACGTTGGGGCGCATAAATTGGCACAGGAATCTTCCATCCTCACACACGCCCCACGCGTAGCCACCCGACAGGCACGTCGGAGACGGTGCCAACTCAAAGCCTTGCCCCACCTCGTACCCTGGCACACTCTGGCACTCATACAGGTCTTCAGGTCCGCCAGCTTTGGGCTGCTTGTAGAGAGCGCGCCGTGCGCGCGCGCGCGCGGGAAATGTCACATCATCACTTTGTTTAGTCTTTACCAGGCAAAAATGCCTGTTGTGTGGGTGCATGTGTGTGCGCGTGTTTGTGCACACCCACGCGCATACGACAAATGGGTAAGGGCGCAATGTAGGGTCAACTTTGTGTCCATGTGTGTGTGTGTGTGTGTTTCCACCGAGCGGAAGCGCACAGGAGACACGACAGGGAAAACGCCTACAAACAGTACACCAACAAAAAGAACATACAACAGTAAGAAATAGCAACACGACGGGCGCACACGGGCGAGGGAAACAACACGACAGACAGAGCGCAGGGGGGTAGGGAGAGGAGTGTGAGGAAGATCGAGAGGACGGGCGGACAGGCGGACGGGAGGCAAGGCTACAGCGTAGGACGCGCCCACCAGTTGCTTGTCGGGCGCGCACACACCATCGTCCACTTTGGCAACAATGCCGAGATTGTCGATCTTGCGGAAACAGCGCCGTTGCGCCTTGCTGTCAAGGACGCCGTTGCGCCTTGCTGTCATGGCAGCCCCCGCCGGCTGCATCTTTCCCCACGCGTGCAGGGCAGACTCCAAGTGTGCACGCCTCCCACTCCGCTCCCACAGACGAAAGCCGTGACCAACGGTGCAGAGGAACATCTCGTCGCTGCAATGCTTCAGCGACTCGGTGGCATTCATGCACAAACTAGCCACATTTCCTAACATTCCGGCCCCGGCATCTTGGTCCTCTTGCAACATCGACGGCAACAGTCCTGGAATCCTCGTACACCGCATTGTTTCCTCGCTGCCGCCTCCCATCCCTTCGCTCCGGTCACACTCGTGCATGCGATCGAGACGCCCGGCCGACGAGCAGGGTCCGACGGAGCGTGCCTTGCCCCATTCTACTGTTACCTTGCCCTTTTCTCCCTCGCGCAAGGTGGCCGGAGACTTTTTCGTGGCTTCATCGTCGAGCTCTCGCAAGCGAAAGGAGGCCCATTCCAGGGTCAGAAAGTCTGTCATGCTCTTGTCGTAGTGCAGCCCTGCATAGTAGGGATGCTGCCGCATTGAGGCTAACCATTCTTACGGGTGCCGCGACACAAGGATGTGGAGCGTCTCCTCGTGATCGTGCACGTTGGCGCCTCTCAGGAAGTCGTGCTTGTTGGGCAACCCGCCCGAGACACAGCCGTCCAAGCTGCCGCAATTCAGTGCCAGGTTGCGCAACAGCAGGTCCGTCACCATGGTCGTGTAGCTGTTCCTTTCTCCCCATATTCTCACATACTTGATGCGCGTCGGGTCTGCTCCTGGCCTTACTCTCGCCCTCTCCACCCCTTGTTTTCCCCCAACCTCTTTCATCTCTCCACACCGTCGCCTCTACCGCCACCGATCCCAACTAATGTATTGCAGGCCGGCAGCAACAGCACCGTCAACGCGCAAGCGTATGAGAGAGTCGCTGGCGGGCTTGCCAAAGTCCACCCAATCACCCTCCCACTGCATCCGCGGCTCTTCCTCATCCTCCGCGCTCCCTGCGGGCACCACGGGCGCCCCGGCCACTATACGCTCCGCTGGAGCTGCGCGTGAGCTATTCTCGCCCTTGACATCCGCCCGTCGCGCCCCCCCCCCGGCCGCTCGGCATGCAAGAGCCAAAGGTCTGCGCTGAGCGCGAGGTGCCGGATCTTGAGGTCCTCAAGGGCCAAAGCAGCGGTGGCGGCGGCCCCGCTGGCCGTGAGATCGGGGCGAGCCAGGACCTCGTCGACCACCGTCGCCTGCGCGCGGCCAGCGCGCAGGCGCTTGTCGAGCGCCCCGTACCGCTCGGCGAAGGCTCTTTCTTGCCAGCGCTGGTAGAGAGCCTGCCGCCGATCGTAATCGTTGGGATACAAATAAGCCGGCAGGTACCCGAGCTCGCGCAAGACGAGCTGCGGCCAGGTTTGCTCGTACCACCTATACATTATCATGGGGTCTTGCGCCTGGATCATCAAATTCCATCCGCGTGGAATGACAAACTGCCAGTAACTGGTGCTCCAAAAGCCACGCCACCTTGGTCTATGAGCCTAAAACTAATGATATGAAGAAGTAGGATGGTCCTAGCCTCTCCTGGCCCACTCCTCACACCACCCCCTTCTTCCTCCCCCCCGAAGACCCCTCACCTCATTGCAGTGGCCTGGGCATGCGTGTGAAGTAGTTTGCTGCTTGGCGGTGAGACAGTATGTAAAGCAGGCGGAGGAAGTCACCAATGATTCTCCCGGAGGTTGTCGTGACTGCCGGGAGGAAGAAGAAATTGCTATCGTTGTAGTCGTGTTGGTAGTGGTCGAGCTTCTCCTTAACGGCGGCATCCAGAGCTCCGTTGACGTCGGGGAGCCCTCACGCAACTAAAAAATACCAAAATCCGCTCCGTTTTGCGGCCCAGTTACCAACTGACTTCTTGCCGTGTGGAGCGGTTCTGGAGAGGATGGCGTCGCGGGCACCGTCCCGGGATGCCGCCGCCGCAGCGGGCGACCCAGACGCTGGCGGTGAAAGTGTGCCCTGCGCCCGCGTCCCGCGTGTCATGCCCGTGCGCTCGCTCACGCCGCGCGCGCACCCTCTTTGGCCTGCAGGTTCGGTTGAGCCGCCGCCACGAAAGCCGCTGCCGACAGAGAAGCTGCAGCTGCGAGTACGGATCACCGGTAAGAGCGCGATGCCCTGCGTGCTAGCCTGCGCTGTCACGCCTTCGCTACACAGCTGACGGCCGCGGGCACCAGGCATCCATGGCCTGTCGGAGGGCGACGGGCCCATCACAGTGTCGTACGAGTACGACAGGGACGAATTTGTGCGTCCGCCGCCCGAAGGTGGGGAGGCAACCGCGCCCGAGCGCATCGCGGGTGCGACGGAGCCGCCCGAGGAGGGCGGGGCTGCGCAAAAGATTGCCTTTGTCAAGGAGCATGAGTGTCCGCCCGTCGGGCACAAGATGCACGATACCCTGCTCCTCGATCTCATCATGAAGCCGGTCAAGTTCACCGTGACAGGAACCGTGGGTGAAGGTGAATTCAAGGGCGTGTTCGAGGTGGACATCAAGACCCTGATCTGGAGGGAGCATCCCGATCCCGACGAGGACGATGACAAAAAGAAGGACTACCCCTTTGTCGCGGGCGAGTACGACGTCAAGAAGGTGGCGCAAGAGGGCGACGACGGGGCGCCACCCGCCCTGGAAGATTCGCCCCTGAAAATTACGGCGTGCATCGAGCTGTCAGATTTTGTGATGACCGTGGAGGAGGGAGAGCGAAGCAACGTGATGACAGTCACCGTCCAAGAGATGCATAACCTGCCCAAGGCCTGGAGCCTGGAGGAAGGAGACGAAGGCGGCGAAAGTCACGTATTTGCGTACCAGGCTAGCTACACCATCCCCACCAGTCAGGGGCCCTTTGAGGTGGTAGTGAGCCCCGGCGACATGGTGCCTGCCAGCCCCCCGCCAGCTCCGCCTGCAGAGGGAGAGGAAGCGCCAGCTGCCAGGGAGGAAAAGCAAGAAGGCGAAGAAAAAGACAAATCTGACGCAAAGATACCAGGAAGGTCGCCGGAGCCAGAAAAAGCGGTGCTGCAGCAAACGCTCCGTGAGGTAGACCTCGCAGACGAGAAGAAGGCACAGCGAGTGAAGTGGGCGCACTCATATACTGCGTTCATGAATCCAGAGGTCATTTCGAGTTTTGCTGATGCGCTGCGGAAGGGCACAAAGTTTGCGGTGGACATTAAGCGCAAGTACAAGGAAGAGGAAAAAGATTATGTCTATGCAGCCAAATACCATGGCAAGTCGGAAATGGACCTGTCGCAAATCCTCGAGCAGGATAGGCAGACGATCACTGTGCGCAGCCCTGTAGGACCGGCAATAAAGACGGTGAAGCCCCTGACAGAAGATGAGGCGCCCGACCAGCCGGATACTGAAAAGGACCAAGTGTTGCACGACTCAATGATCACAGCCCCGTACTTGCTGTATGAAACCTACATGGTCGTCAGTCTGTCCACTGTGCGGCCCATCGTCAAGAAGCCGCCACCGCCTCCACCAGTTCTGGAGAAGGTTTCTGACGTTCTGCCCAAACGTCTTCCCGTGAATGCGTACAATCCCGAACAGAATGGTGAGGAGTCGTACAAGGCCGAGCTGAGAAACATAATTGTTGAAATTACTGAAGCATACATGCGACTGGAGTCTGAAAAGAAAGTTGGCGACTCTGATGATCCGATGGCACTGAAGAAGGCGCAAAAGGAAATGTTGACGTTTCTCACTTCCAAATCCGTGGGAAAATGGCAAGACTGGAAGGTGAAGCTGAAGACAGCTGTGGTTAAAGTAATCCACGAACGCTTCCACAAGCTCTCATTCGGTGGCGTCGAGATAGACACAGCAAACGAGGTTGGCAAACTCAACACTTTCTTACGGTACGAAATGAATGAAGCTATTTCGCGTGCCTTCAATGCTAAGAAGTCATTCGACAACGAACCATCTTTGGAGGTGCTGGAGACGCTGCTGGCCGACGAATTACGCTTGGCTGTCGAGGCCGAAATTCGCATGGACTACCGAAGTGCCTGCCTACACCTTGCAAAGCGCGTCCTTGCTGACCCCAAATGCCCCGACTACTGGTATGACCTCGGTTGCGTTACTTGCCGGTCTGGCGACAACATCAAGGCGGAAGAATGCTTCGCAAAGGCCCTGGAAATCGATTTCAAACACGTGAATGCCAATCTGGGATTGGGCACCTTGATGTGCAAGCGGGACAACTACAGGGAGGGAGAAAAATAC
>Ga0315905_10007842_pt1 | contig 10783 bp, 9 predicted proteins | sample LakEriMetagenome_5_FD_203522 | JGI IMG/M metagenome (GOLD analysis project Ga0315905, IMG submission 203522) | Freshwater fungal communities from buoy surface, Lake Erie, Ohio, United States - Buoy 4 MA121 | ecosystem: Environmental > Aquatic > Freshwater > Lake | place: USA: Lake Erie, Ohio... | reverse complement strand
ATTGAATGTTACTGTGTTTCCGCTTACAGTATTCGTGATTCCCTGACCACCCCTGAATGTAACCGCACCCGTCAATCCATTAGCGGAGGACACACCCTGAACCGCGCCAGTGCTTCCGTTGAAACTCAATACTGGAATTGTCCACGACATATTCCCCGCAGTGCCTGAAATCAAAAAACTGTTGTTTGCTGGCGGAGTAGACGATGGCAGATACAGAACATACGATGACGACATGGATGACGGAGAGAGTCCAACATAGTTGGTTCTACTACTTGAATCCCACAGGTTTATTTTTGCAGGATAAGATTCTTCAAAGGCATCAACTGAACCAAAAAAGTTGTGTTCCACGCCAACATGGTCAATGATGGAATTGCCACGAAGCAGTATTGAAGGAGTTGTTGCAACCGAAGCACCACCTGAATAAGCACCACTGAGAGACAATGTACCCGTTGAGAGAATACTTAAAGTAAGTCCAGTTCCACGATTCTGTATCGTGGTTGAATTGTTTACTGGACCAACCGTTATGTCGTTTGCCCGTAGACTGAGATTTCCACTACCGCCGCCGCTGACTGCTCCTATGGTGATTCCTGCGGAAGTGGTGTCAAACAGATTGACGGCTGTGCTTGCGGAAGCGGTACGAATAGTACCGTTGGTAGTAATTATGTTTCCGCTGAATGTGGCACCAGAGGCGCTTATGCCTGCATTGAAACTATTTAGTGCGGTGAAGATGTTTGCAGCAGATGTGGTAACACCACCAACAGCACCCGTGAGTCCGTTGAATGACTGCACGCCAGTGTTGGTGATGGTTACCGTGCCAGTGGAACCACTAACGGAAATGCCTGTTCCTGCCGAGGCAGCACATACTCCTGTTACAGCACCAGTAATTCCATTGAACGATGTCACCGCATTGGAAATGCTTGATCCCGTGTAGGTAACAGTGAGTGTCTGTCCGCTTGTGGTGACCGAAATGTCTGTTCCACCCTCAAGGAACACCGCGCCACTCAACCCGTTCACGCTAGCCACACCACCGCTGTTGCCGTCTCCCGTGCCTGTAAAGTTCACGGTGACCTTGCCGCCCACCTTGCTAGCCGTGACTCCTGCGCCTGTAAAGTCTAGTGTGCGAACATCAGGCGTGATCTTGGAGCCGTTGATGTACACAGCCACCTTGCCACCGCCACCAGTGGACGCAAGCCAGCCCATGTCCTGCGGCGAAACCTTGCCGCCGCCAAGAATCTTCTTGAGAATCTTGTCTAGGCGTTCTTCGTCAATGGATATAGTTTTTTCGGCTGCATCATAGACCAACGGGAACTTGGCGGTTACAACTCCAGACTCGCCAGCATCTCCCTTGTCGCCCCTATCGCCCTTTTCACCCCGTGGACCAGCCGCACCCACTGCGCCGTCAGCACCGCGTTCACCTGCTTCACCGCGCTCACCACGCGGACCAGCAACGCCATTACGACCGTCAGCACCCGCAGCACCGCGTTCGCCACGCTCACCTTTCTCGCCACGCTCTCCCGTTTCGCCTTTATCACCCGCAGCACCGCGCTCACCCGAGTTTCCGTCTTTGCCGTTTTCACCGCGTTCCCCCTTTTCGCCGCGTTCACCGCGTTCGCCTTGGATGCCCTGTTCGCCCTGTGGTCCGCGCTCACCCACTTCGCCGCGTTCACCGGTGTCGCCCTTCTCGCCCTGCGGACCCTGTGGTCCTGCTTCTCCTGCGTCACCGCGTTCACCCTTCTCGCCCTGCGGACCTTGTGACCCCGCATCGCCCTTGTCGCCCTGAACACCTGTAAAGCCGCGAGGACCGCGTTCGCCGCGCTCACCACCACTGCGAACCTGTGATATTTCATGCAGAACTCCCGCCAGCCCCTCACGGAACTTGCGGAATTCTCCTTCGGTAATGTTCTTGGTAGGCGGAACAATCTCCTGCCCTTCTTCCATTATCAGTTTAGGGGAGTCCTGCACCAACTCAAAAATAGAATCAATCTGCTCGTCCCCTGCTTCAATTCGCAGCGGCTTGCCACGGGGATCAATAAAGCAGTTTTCACCCACGCCACCCAATCTCAAAATGTCAGGATCATGGCAGTCTTCCGACTCAATCAGCATGAATTGATCGCCCACAGAGTACGCGGAACCACGGATTTCGCGCACTAAACGAAATACGGAACCTGACTCAAACTGACCACTGGAAACAGCAGCAGTTCGGCGTGGCTCTGTGGGCTTGGAAGAATCGGAAAAGTCGGTCATCCCTGTATTTAGGCTTCAGGGACAGGTGCTTTCACAGTCAAAGCCGCCCAAGAGTGGGGGAAAAGCGGTTGCACAATGGCACTGATTGCGTGTGCGTACTGCTGGCATTCCCATTGTGCGTGGGGATCCGACCGCTGTGCGTACACACGGGCAAACGCTGAAAGGGAACCCGTCCACCACCACTCGGTGTATGTGCCTTGCGGCAGCACCGACCGTGCTTGCTCAGGAGCCACGCCACGCTTCAGGAGTTCGTCATAGGTAAGCAAAGCCTCCCGAACCGTGAGTTCGTAGTGGCGATTCACAGTGTTGTACGAGTCATCAATAGGCATAAAGTCTTCCGACCCCTGCTTGGCACCGTTTGTAGGCTTGCCGCGCCACCGTGGAAAATACACGCTTGGCGGATCGCTCACATAGCGGCGGCTCACCTCGTTTTCAGTGAACCCCACCTTGTGCTTGAACAGTTGGGTGCGAACAAAGATGGGAGCCTTGATCCGCAGGGTAATCTGTGGATGGGCAAAGGGAGTCCAGTGCTTGTGCTTGGCAAGGTAGGCAATGAGTTTCTCGTCCCGTGGATCCATTTGTTTTTTGTGAAACATGAGATCCGAATCCATGTAGTCGCCTTCCCACTTGCTTTCCTTGTTAAAGGAAACACGCGCTGCGTTTACAACGGTGAGATCATCACCCATGTGGGACACATACTGCACAAAACCGTTGTCCAACACAATCACATTCTTAACGCTCATTTGCAGCCTCCAATTCAGAAATACGCGCTTTCAATCTTTTAATTTCTTCTGCACCCGCTATCAGCGTGTTTTGTATTTCGTTCCAAAAAGAAAACATCTGACACATGGAAGCGGCTTCCAATCTTGTCTCTGTATCCATATTTGTTATACGATCACGCAAAAGTTTACCGACTTCAGTATTGCAAAAATCATTCATGGGATTGCTCTTCCATTCACTCATCGCATTCTCCATTGTGAAAATCTGGCAAGAGCGGTGAGTCCGCTGCAAGCACACTCGTCAATGATCTGCTGTACTTCTTGCGGCGAACGCCCCGCAAGCACCATGTCGTTGATGTCCTTTTGGTCTACGCTGTCAGACCACACGCATACGGTGTATCCACCACGGATGGCTTCTTCCACCTTCTTGACAATTTCTGCATTACGAGGCTCGTTGTCGTAAACAACAACACAATCACTGAAAAGTTTAGTAGCGTGGGCGAGTTCGCTGCCAGCAAGAGCAATACCATTGTCAAGAAACACAGAGTCGATTGGACCTTCAACCGCATAAACCCTCTTGGAGTAATCCAACCGATCCTCGCCGTAGATGGCTCTGCCGTCCTTGCAGAACTTTACGGTGATGTATCGGATAGCGTTCTTGGAACTGCTTAGGCACCGTCCTTGGGCTGCAACCAATTCTCCCCGCTTGTTCACAAACGGGATGACGATACGCTCGTCATTAGGAATGGTGGTGTATGTAGGGTCAACGGAGCGAACCCAATCGCCAAACGCATTTGAAAAATAGAAACGGTCAAGATCGGGAACGCGCCGAGTTTGCAAATATTGTCGTGCAATGTGGTCTTCGGGCAGTGAAGTAATTTTTGGCAGGTGCAGTTCAGCCTTGGGCAGAGCGACTGCCGTTTCGTCAGGCTTCACATAGTTGCTCTTGCCGTTCTCGCCGTTGCGCCACCGCTCAAGCGCGTACTCCTGCGCCAATGCAGGAGCAATGAATTGCAAGAAACGGTACACCGAATGCCCGATGCCGCAGTTGTGGCACTTGAAAAAATAGTCGTTCTTCTTGGGAAAGAAAAATCCACGGGCTTTGCTCTTGTTCTTTTGCGAGTCACCGCAAATAGGACAACGGCAATTTGCAAGATTCGCGCTCTTCCACTTGAAGCGTTCAAGTTGAGGCGACACCATGTTGATGTATTTCTTGTCAATATAAGTGGACATCAAATATTCCAATCACTTGTGTCGCGCTTTGAGCCGAACTTCGCGGTGAAGTCCTTGGCTCCGTATCCTGAACCAAACCCATCGTCCTTGCCCTTTTGGATGTTTGCGTCCATCAGGTCTTCAGACACGCTGCTGTCAATGTCATAGAACTTCATCTTGGCGTAGTTCAGCCCCACGATGAACTTCTTGTTTGCAGCCTTGCCATTGTAACGGTTCTTCAACTGCTTTACCATGATCTGCCCTGCCTTTTCCAATTCTTCAGTTGTAATGAGGGCAATCATCAGATCAGCGGTGTGTGGAAGCCCGAAAGATTCTGAAGTGTCTGTCAAGTCAACATCGGTGGACGAGAACCCTGCTCGGTTGACCTGAGTGGCAGACACAATAGGCACATCCCGTTCCATTGCCAAGCCCCGCAATTCCTCTGCTATAGCCTTGATGTAGCCATAGGAGTTGATGGTATTGCCGTGCTTGAAACGAGCCGAAGAACAGATATTGATGTAATCAATAAAAATAATGTCGGGAGTAAACTGCTTCTTCAGCCGCAACTCGTCCAAAAGGATACGGAAGTGATTGGCATTGGCGAATGAAGTAGGGTATTCCTTCACGATGAGTTTTCCCGAAACTCCCCGTGTGCAAGACTTCAATCGCTTTTCATAAAGTTCCAAAGGCAGATCAGCAAGTTCATCCATAGTAATATCCATGATGTTTGCGTCAATGCGCTCGGCAATGCGTTCCTCTGCCATCTCAAGAGTAATATACAGAACATTCTTGTTCTGCATGAGACACGCAGCGGCATGATGGCACATGAACAGGCTTTTGCCTACACCTGTTCCTGCCATGATGATGTTCAGGGTCTTGGGAGAGATGCCGCCCTTGGTGATGGCGTTGAACATCTCCAAGTCAAACGGAACCTTCCGCTCAACCCTGTGGTAAAATTCGTGACGAGCCTCGTAGTCCTCAAGGAAATCGTGTCCCACATTGGTGTCAAACGACACAGCCAATGCCTTGGACAGAATCTCGGGGAGGGCATGAGGAGTTCGTGCCTTGTCTTTGCCGTCAATGATCTGAATGGATTCAAGAATGGCATTGTAGATGGCTTTGTCCTTGCAGAACTTTTCCGTGGTGTCCAACATCCACTTGGTGTCCTGCTTGACTGTCTTGCCCATCTCACCAACAAGAGACTTGCACTTGCTGAATTCGTCTTCAGTCAGGCTCTTGTTGTTTTCCAAAGCAATGAGCAGGGCTTCCTTGGTGGGAATGCCCTTGTACTCATTCACGAAATCCTGTAGTGAACGGAACACTGCACGATCAACCCGATCAAGGAAATACTCCTCCTGCAAGAACGGAATGGTCTTCTTGCAGAAATCGGAATCGTTCAGCAGTCCTGACAGGATTGTCTTTTCAGTTTGACTCATTTAGTCCAAGTTCCTCATCAAGTTCAGCCAGACGATCCATTGCCTTATCTGCTTCGTCCTTGCCGTAGCAGAACTCCTTCTTCGCAGCAAGGTCAATAGCCTTGAGGATTTCATCGTTGTAGTACTTCTCGGGGTTCTTGTTGATCTGCGATTCAAACGCAGTCTTGCCGTTGGGCAACTGAATCTTTGTGGACACCTTCGTAAAGATACCGTGCTTCAGCGCAATGTCAAGGAGTCCGTAATACTTGTTTAGTCCGGTTTCAAAATTCAACTGCACATCCACCATCTTGTCCTGCTTGGTGAGTCGGCTCTTGTGTGCCTTGCAGTGGATGATGTTGCCCACCACCTCGTTGTCCACCTTGTCCTTCTTCTTGGACAGATAGATGATGGTGGACGCGGCGTACTTCAGACCGCTGCCGCCGCCCATCTCCTTCATGGGCACATACGCACCCACCACATCGTAGGTGTGGTTCGTCATCAGCAGGGGAATCCGTGCGTGACCCAACTTGATGGTCAGAACGCGGAACGCCGCCTTCGTGACCTGTGCGCGAGTCATGTCGCGGGTGTTCTTGCCCTCTGCGGTGTCGTTCATCTCCTTCTCGGTGGACAACATTCCAAGCGAGTCAAGCACGATCATCATGCGGGGGCGAGTGTCCTTGTCTGCTTCAAGGTACTTGTCCACCGACAGCACACACTGGTGGCGGAACTCTTCAACTGTAGCCACAGGCAGCACAGCCACGCGGTCGGTGTCAATGCCACGATCCCGCAGTAGATCGGAAGTAATGGATTGCTCGGTATCAAAGTACATCACCATAGCGTTGGGATCGGAGTTCAGGAACTCGCGCACCACATTCAGGGCAAAGTAGGTCTTGCCTGTGGCTTGCTCACCCGCAAGGGCAATGATCTTGTTGTCCGGCATTCCTCCGTGGATGGAACCGCTCAACAGGGCGTTGAACGCATACGATCCCGTAGAGATGAATCCCTTTACATCGCTGCCCTCCAAGCCGTCAGAGGCTACGGTGGCGTACTTGTTTCCTGCTGCCTTCAGAATGTCCTTTAGTTTCATGCTTTCTCCAATTCTTTCATCTGTGCGTCAATGAGAGTCATCTCGGACTCGTTAGCCCGTATTGTATCCAACGGCGTAAGTTTGTCAACGATCATCTGCTGAGTTTCACGCCGCAGCAGGTCTTTTCTATTTGAGAGAAGACCTTTCAAGTATTCAAGATTTAGGGTACTCATCAGGTGGTTAGTTTGAGTCCTGCGTGGGGGGCATTGGCGGTGGGAACCACAAGCCCGTTGAACGCGCCGTTGAACTCGTTTGCAAGATCGGTAACAGGATCAGCAGTGAACATGACATAGGACGCAGGCACAGTCACCTTCGTGTCCTTGACCGATGCCATCCACGGCACGACAGCAATATTTGCACCACCGCCCTTGGTGGGCACGGGCACAACCATGCACGGATTCTTGAAGGTGTACGACACAATCTTGTCGCCTTCAAAATTCTCGGTGACGGATGCAATGAGTTCTTCGCCGGTCTGAACCTTCACGATTTTAGTAGCCATGATGAATCCTTTTGTTAGGGGGTTAGATACTGTATGTAGGGAGGCAATCACGCAAACAGGGACTCAAGACTATTTCTTTCCTCGGGACTCCACCCCACCGCATCGGTGATGGCGCGTAGAGGCTCAAGGAAAGTCTTTTTGAATTGAGTGTCGTAGTCAATGTATTTCTGAAGATCAAACTCCTTGGGCATGGTGGTGGGGAAACCAATCACGCCTTCGTGGATGGGATTGGGAGTCTTCAGGTAGATGAACTTCATCTTCTCGCCCTCACCAATCAAGCGGTACTTCTTGTCTAGTTTGAGTCGCTTCACAATGGAGTTGTGCAGTAGAGCCGCTTTCACCGCGATGGGAGTAGCCTTCTTGTAAATGGTGAGCGCGTTGGAGTACTCGTCCATGCTGCTCACGGAACGAGGCGATGCAACCTCTTCCACAGGCAGGGACTTGAACTCACGCTCTGTTTTTATCACAAACTGCTGTAGCGTGGGTTCATCACCCATGAGAACAGTTTCAATCGCGGTCTTCAGTGCCTTGCGAACATACGCAGGAGTGGACGAACGCGCAGTCTCCATGCCCATGATCTTGAACTTGGGGGTCTTGTAGCGGACACCTTCGGCATCCCACACAGACAGCATATACCGCTTCTTGGCAGTCCACACGCCCTTCTCCGCGATGACTTCGCGTCCCATTGACATCTTGTTGGCGTAGGCATTCATATTCGTAGCCAGTTCCGCAAACTGCTTGTCGATGAACGGTTGCATTACCCGTTCACAGAAATCATTCAAGAAGTCCACGCGCTTGCCTGTGTCGCTGTCCTTGCACCGCGCAGCCACTCCACCAAGACGCAGATACACGGAGTCCGTGTCGGACGCAATCACATAATCCTCGCCCTCCGTCTGTAGAGCCTTGTTCAAGAAGCGGTTCAATGCCTCACCGATCCATTGAATGCTCAACTGCCCCGACAGGGTGATGGCTTCCGCAAGTTCCACATCAAAGAAGCGGAAATACTGATTGCCGATTGCGCCGTAAGCAGAGTTCAACTGAATCTTACGCACCAACTGAAAGTTGTGGTACTTGGAAATCTCGTACTCAATGCGCTGCCGCTCTTCCGCAGGGGCACTCTTGTCCAATTCAACCAACCGCTTCTGCGCGGCAATCATCAGGCTCTTGTAGTGCTTGCGTTCTGCGTACATCTTCTCCATGAGTTCAGGCAGGAACCCGTGGCGATCCTTGCGGAACGCTACTCCGTTCGCTGCTACAGACACATTTGCGTCCTTGGCTTGATTCAGGTATTCCGCAGGATCAATGAAAGTCTTTACGCTTTCGCCGCGATTTCGGCTCAACAGGGCATCAGGCGAAATGGAGTTTCGCTTCCACACAGGATTGGTGTCCTTTGTCTCGGGCGAAATATTGTACTGCATGATAAGGTGGGGATACAGCGAGTTCAAGTCAAAACTCACCACCCAATCGTGCTTGCCCACAAGCGGGTCTTTCACATACGCACCCGCGTACTGCTCGTCCTTCTTGTGATCTGTCTTCTGCGGGATCACCATGCCCTTGCCCATCAAGTGATGGTGGATGATGGCATCCCATGTGCGGACTTGCGAGAACACATCCTCAAAATTCACCCGTGCTGAATACGCAAGGGCTACCGCCAGTTCCATAAGTTTCAGTTTGGCTTCAAGGCGGTCAACAAGCCGCACATCTTGGAAGTTGTACTCCATGAACTTCTGAAAGTCCTGTGTGTAGAACTCCTGAAGGGTTTCGTATTCCGAATACGACACCTTCTCCTCGCCCAACTCCACCTTGGAAATGTGGTTCAGGGAGTACGACTCCTGCTTCACATAGGTGAATGTCTGGTACAACTCAAAGTAATCCAATTGGGCAATGCCGCTGATCACATACGCGGTCTGATCCCGCCCCATGCGATTCACCGTCATCTCTCGCAGCCGCCCCCACGGAGAGAGGGAGTTTGACCAACCTTCCTCAAGATGGTTCATCCGCGCCACTAGGTACGGAATATCAAAGAAGCGAATGTTCCATCCTGTCACGATGTCGGGATCAAGGAACTTCCACAGTTCAATGAATCCTGCAAGCAGTTCTCGCTCGTCATCGTAGGGAATGCACGAAACTCCCTCTCCCGCAATATGAAAGTCTCCCAACCCTAGCACATAGGTCTTGTCGCCCATTGAGATCGTGATCGCTATGACCCGCTCCGTGGGAGCAGATGGCGTGGGAAAACCGCCGTCACACGATGTTTCAATGTCCAAGTTGGCTACGCGGAGGGACTTGAAGTCGTAATCGACTTCATGGGGAAACTCCTTGTAAAGATACTGGTACACAAAGTTGGTGTTTCCGTAGATGTCGTAGTTGGAAACATCCTTGAAACGGTCAATGAACTCACGGGCTTCCCCGATGCCGTCAAACTGAATGGGCTGCACTGGCTTGCCGTTGATGGTGGTGAACTCACCCTTATCCTTGGACGGGATGTACAGCGTGGGGCAGAACGGAATACGGAGGTGTTGCCTCTGCCCGTTCCGCCATCCACGATACAGGATGCTCTTGCCACGAATGTCAACGGAAGTGTAGAAGTCCAAGTGTGTCCTTAACGCTCAACTAGCGAAATCCAGTCCTGATGAACCATGTCCTTGCCGTCATGTCCCTGACCTTGGTTCTTGGTGCGATCCCACAGAACCTTGTCTCCGACCTGTATGTCTTCCGTTATCTTATCACCAATCGCCACAACCGTACCCCAAATGTCCCGAGTTTTCACTACTTCATTGTAGATGATTCCCGCTTCGGTTTCGGTCTGACCACCAAGGTGCGACTGTACCCAAATCCATTTTCCAATTGGCTTAAACTTGCTCATTTAAAATCTCCTCAAGTGTTTGTGGAACGGATTCTTTGATCCGTTCCTCTGCAATCTTCACATATTCAGAATTCAATTCAGTCCCGATGTAGTTGCGTCCATTCTTCAGTGCCACCACAGCAGTTGTGCCGCTGCCCGTGAACGGATCAAACACCGTGCCGTCCTTGGGGCATCCTGCAAGCACACACGGCTCAATCAGGTTTTCGGGGTACACCGCAAAGTGTGCGCCCTTGTAGCCCTTCGCGTTCACCGTCCACACCGACCGCTTGTTCTTCTTTTCGCCACCACTCACGGTGGTTTCCTTGACCGCTTCGTGATCGTAGTAGTACTTCGGCTTCTTGGACAGCAGGAAGATGTACTCATGCGACTTCGTGCAGCGGTCTTCCACGCTCTCAGGCATGGGATTAGGCTTGCTCCAAATAATGTCCTGCCGCAGATACCACCCGTCCGCTTGCAGCGCAAACGCTACGCGCCACGGAATGCCGATCAAGTCCTTTGTCTTCAGCCCCTTCTGATCCTTGCGGTTGGCAGGAACAAAGTCTGAAGGCATTCCACGCTGACCGCCCTGCGTCTGCGGGGGCGGGGCGCAGTTCTTTGCACTCATGTACGAGTCGCCAAGGTTCAGCCACAGCGTACCGTCATCACGCAGGATACGGCGCACCTCGCGGAACACTTCGGTCATCTTCTGCACATAGCCTTCAACGGTGTCCTCCTGCCCGATCTCGCTGTCCCCGCCGCCGT
>Ga0315905_10007840_pt1 | contig 10784 bp, 10 predicted proteins | sample LakEriMetagenome_5_FD_203522 | JGI IMG/M metagenome (GOLD analysis project Ga0315905, IMG submission 203522) | Freshwater fungal communities from buoy surface, Lake Erie, Ohio, United States - Buoy 4 MA121 | ecosystem: Environmental > Aquatic > Freshwater > Lake | place: USA: Lake Erie, Ohio... | reverse complement strand
TATCTCTATATCCCGACCAACCTTGCTGCGTTCCCCTATATGGCAGACGCAGGCTGGAAGCCGACCCAGATCGGGTTCCAGACCGGGCTCGACAGCTATGCGGTCGCCATGCCGGCAGACGCCAAAGTCCAGGCCGGCGCGAAGGCGGCGACGACCGGCCAGCTGGTGGCTTGGGACGTGGCGAACAAGAAGGCCGCGTGGAAGGTCGATCTCGTCGGGCCTTCGAACGGGGGCGTGCTCTCGACCGCGGGCAACCTCGTGTTCCAGGGCACGGCGGCTGGCGATTTCGTCGCCTATACCGCCAACAAGGGCGAGAAGCTGTGGTCGTTCCCGGCGCAGACCGGGATTATCGCCGCGCCGATGACCTATGCCATCGATGGCGAACAGTATGTCGCGATTCTCGTCGGCTGGGGCGGCGTGTGGGATGTGGCCACCGGTGTGCTTGCCAACAAGGCGGGCGCCGCGCGCAACATCAGCCGTTTGCTGGTGTTCAAGCTCGGGGCCAAGGGCCAGCTGCCCGAAGTGCCGCCGATGAACGAGATGGTGCTTGATCCCCCGCCGCTGACCGGCACCACGGCGCAGGTCACCATGGGCGGCCAGCTTTATGGCCGCTACTGCTCGGTCTGCCATGGCGATGCTGCGGTGGCAGGTGGTCTGAACCCCGATCTGCGCCATTCGGGCCTGATCGGTTCGGCTGATGCGCTGAAGGCGGTCGTGATCGGTGGCCAGCTCCACGAGTTGGGCATGGTTTCGTTCAAATCGGCGCTCAAAGCGGCAGACGCGGAGGCAATCCGCATGTATCTCATCAAGCGTGCCAACGAGGACAAGGCGCTGGCATCGCGATAAGAAACTGCTATAATCCAGAACAATCCATAGAGGACGGAGAGACTCATGAGCAAACTCTACCCCAATCTGATCGACGGCGAACTGGTAACCACGGCAACCGCGCTCGACGTGGTGAACCCGGCGAACGAGCAGGTGATCGGCCAGGTGCCTGCTTGCGGCGCCGAAGAGCTTGACCGCGCTGTTGTGGCTGCACGCCGCGCGTTCAAGACCTGGTCGAAAACCCCGGTCGATGATCGCCGCGTGGTGATCCAGAAGATGGCCGCTGCGATCGACGCCAACTTCGACGAACTCTATCGTCTCCTCACCGCCGAACAGGGCAAGCCGCACCAGCAGGCCCAGTTCGAAATCGGCGGCTGCTCGGCGATGATGAACGCGCAGTCGACGCTGACGCTGGAAGAGACGATCAACGAGGACAGTGACGAGCGCCTCAGCCGCACGCGCCGTGTGCCCGTGGGTGTTGTCGGCGGCATCGTGCCGTGGAACTTCCCGCTGCTCATGGCGGTGCAGAAGATTGCTCCGGCGATGCTCTCGGGCTGCACCATCGTGCTCAAGCCTTCGCCGTTCACGCCGCTGACCACGCTCAAGTTTGCCGAGCTGATCAAGGACATCGTGCCTGCGGGCGTCGTCAATATCATCACCGGCGAAGATGCGCTGGGCCCGATGATCACCGCGCACCCGGATATCGACAAGATCACCTTCACCGGCTCGACCGCGACCGGCAAGAAGATCATGGAAGGCGCCTCGAAGGACCTGAAGCGCATCACGCTCGAGCTCGGTGGCAACGACGCCTCGATCGTGCTTCCGGACGCGGACGTCGCCAAGGTGGCCGAGCAGCTGTTCTGGTCGAGCTTCACCAACGCGGGCCAGATCTGCGTCGCCGCCAAGCGCATCTACATCCACGAGGACATCTACGACGAGCTGAGCGCGGCGATTGCCGAATACGCGAAGAACGTGAAGGTGGGTGACGGTTCGGAGCAGGGCACCGGCGTCGGCCCGATCCAGAACAAGAAGCAGTTCGACCGCGTGTGCGAGCTGATCGAGGATGCCAAGACCAACGGCTACAAGTTCCTTGTCGGCGGCGATGTCGATCCTTCGGGCTCGGGCTACTATGTGCCGATCACCATCCTCGACAACCCGCCGGAAGACGCGCGCATCGTGGCCGAGGAGCAGTTCGGCCCGGTCATGCCGCTGATGAAGTTCTCGACCGAAGAGGAAGTCATTGCACGCGCGAACAACTCGGAATACGGCCTTGCCGGCGCGGTCTGGACCAAGGACACTGATCGCGGCGTGAAGATTGCCGAACAGCTCGAAACCGGCACGGTGTGGATCAACGAGTTCCTTCACCTCTCGCCCTTCGCGCCCTTCGGCGGCCACAAGCAGTCCGGCTTCGGCGCCGAATACGGCATCGAGGGACTGAAGGAGTTCACCTACAGCCAGGTGATCACCGTCAAGAAGGACGCGCTCGTCTGATGTCCGGGCGGGCCCCTGCTGCGCGAAGTGTGCGCAGCAGGGGCCTCCCTTGGGAACCGATCCTGTGATCCATGTCCGCAATGCGTGGCATGTCGCGGCGTGGAGCTGCGATATTGTGGCGGAAAAGCCCTCTTCCATTTCGATTCTCGGCGAACCGGTTGTCATCTGGCGGAGCGCGTCGGGAGCTGTCCGGGCTCTGGAGGATCGCTGCGTTCACCGACTGGCACCACTCTCGCTGGGGCGCTGCGAGGGCGAAAACCTGCGCTGCATGTATCATGGCCTGCTGTTCGGACCAGATGGCGGGGTGGTCGAGATTCCCGGACAAGATCTGATTCCTGCCAAAGCCAGAGCACGCAGCTATCCGGTGGCCGACCGGCATGACTGGATCTGGGTCTGGATGGGCGATCCCGCGCTGGCGGATGAAGCCTTGATCCCGCCGGCGGTGGGCACCTCAGATCCCGACTGGATACTTGGCCATGGCTATCTGGACTATGCGGCAGAGGCCCGCCTGATCTGCGACAATCTGCTCGACTTCAGTCACCTGACATATGTGCACGCCCAGAGCTTTCAGGCAGGCCCGGAATTCGCAAAGCATCAACCCCGGATCACCATGCGCGATCGGGGTGTGCGCTTGTCTCGCTGGCTTCCGGCCGCTGTTGGAAACTGGCGCAATCCGCATGATGTGCCGGTCGAGATGTATCAGACCTATGATTTCCTTGTGCCTGGCGTGCTGTTGATGTGGTCGGCGAATTATCCGGCAGGTACCGCCGAACGGTTGGGCGATGCGGCGCCGGCGATGTCGGATGCGCTGTCGGGGCTCAATTTCACGAGCCAGGCGGTGACAGCGACGGGAGCGGGCACGGCGCGCTATTTCTTCTCGTGGGGGCCGCACCGCCAGCATGGTGACGCCGCCAAACGCGACATGATGATGGCTATGGCCGGGCAGGCCTTCGCCGAGGACAAGACCATGATCGAGGCGCAGCAGCGCGTGATTGCCGCGACGCCCGATCCCCAGATCATGCCCACCGCGCACGATCGCGCTGTGACGCTTTACAACCGGCTGGCCGAACGGCTGGCCTGCGATAATCCTTCCGAACTGGAGTCTGCTGCGTGATCGACATCACAAAAATCAAGGCCATCGACGTGCATGTGCATGCCGAGGTTTCGTGCCACGATCCCGAAGATCCGGTGATGGGCAAGTTCTTCGATGCTGCCTCGGCCTATTTCAAGGCGCCGCGCGAACGGCCCAAGATGCCCGAGATCGCGGACATCTACCGCGAGCAACAGATCGCCTTCTGCATCTTCACCGTGGACTGCGAGAGCGGCATCGGTGCCAAGCGCATCTCGAACTACGAAGTGGCGGAATTCGCAGCGAAGAACGACGACATCTGCATGGCGTTCGCCTCTATCGACCCGCACAAGGGCAAGATGGGTGCACGTGAAGCGCGCGACCTGATCGAGAACTACGGCGTGAAGGGCTTCAAGTTCCACCATATCATGCAGAACATCGAGCCTGCGGCACGCGTGGGCTATCCGATCTATGAAGTGATCGCGGAATATGGCCTGCCGGCAATCTTCCACACCGGCCATTCGGGCATGGGCACCGGCATGCGCGGCGGAGCGGGCGTGCGCCTGAAATACGGCCAGCCGATGCTGGTTGACGACGTGGCGGCGGACTTCCCCGACATGAAGGTGATCCTCGCACATCCCTCGTGGCCGTGGGTGGACGAGAGCCTTTCGATGGCGCTGCACAAGGATAACGTATTCATCGATCTCTCGGGCTGGAGCCCGAAGTATTTCGCGCCGCAGATCATCCAGTATGCCAACACGCAGCTCAAGACGAAGATGCTGTTCGGGAGTGATTTCCCGCTGATCCATCCGCAGAAGTGGATCGATGCGGCGCTCAAGGTGGGCTTCAAGGATGAAGTCATGCCGGGCATCATGAAGGACAACGCGCTGCGCGTGCTGGGCCTTGCCTGACAAGCCGGTGACTGCCGATCCCGCCGATATTCGCGGCTGGCAGCGGCTGGGCAGCGAGATCACCACCTCCGGGCGGCTCGAGGCGCATGATATTGCGCGCCTCGCGGCGTTGGGGGTGAAAAGGGTGGTGAACCTCGCGCTCGACAGTCATCCCGATGCACTAGCCGACGAAGGCCCTAAGCTGGCGGCGGAGGGGATTGGCTACACCCATATCCCGGTGCCGTTCGATGCGCCGGAGGAGGCGCACTTTGCAGCCTTCCGCGCCGCGCTGGAGCAGGGGCCGCGACCCGTCCACGTTCATTGCATCATGAACTGGCGGGTATCGGCGTTCTTCTATCGCTTGCATCGCGATCACCAGGGCATGCCCGAGGGTGAAGCCCGCGCACTGATGCAGCAGCAGTGGGAGCCGGACCGCAGCGACAGGCCGGAATGGGCTGTCTGGGCGGACTTTATTGCGCCGAGGGCGGACTGATGGACTTTGCGGGCCAGCATGTGGTGATTACTGGCGCTTCGACCGGCATTGGCCGGGCGACGGCCGAACGGGTGATCAAGGCAGGCGCGCGGGTCACGCTGATTGCGCGGCGGGGCGAATTGCTGGCGGACTTGTGCGCCGAACTCGGCGCGGACGCGGGCTGGGCGGTGGCGGATGTGGGCGAGCAGAACCAGCTCGTCGCAGCACTGGGCAGTGCCGTTGCCCGGCATGGGCCGATTGACGGGCTGTTCCTCAATGCCGGAACGGGCGGGACTTTTGCGCCGCTCGAACACTATTCGGACGCAAATTTCGAAGCGCTGATGGCGGTGAACATGAAATCCGCGTTCTGGGCGGTGCGCCATGTGCTGCCGGCGATGAAGACGCGCGGCAGCGGTTCGATCCTGATCACCGGCAGCCTCGCTTCCGAGCGCGGCATGGCGATGAACGTGGGCTACGTGATGAGCAAGCACGCGGTGCTGGGCCTTGCTCGCGCGGCGGCGCTGGAAGGCGCCGGCCATGGCGTGCGCGTCAATTGCCTGGTGCCGGGGTTCATCGATACGCCGCTGCTGGACGGTGTGCCGGCAGAGCAGCTGACTTCGCTCGCCACCAATGTGCCGCAGGGGCGGCTGGGCAGTGCCAGCGATGTGGCGGAAGTCGCCGCCTTCCTTCTTTCACGCGCTGCCGCGCATGTCACTGGCCAGAGCTGGGCGGTGGATGGCGGCGTGCTCGGCACTCTCGCAATCAGGTGAATCGATGGCCCTCAAATACTACCACGCCGAACCACTGGCGAACTCGCTGAAGTCGATGGCCCCGCTCAAGGAGAAGGGGCTGGCTTATGAAAGCATCTACGTCGATCTGCACAAGTTCGAGCAGCATCAGCCGTGGTTCACCGCGATCAATCCCGAGGGGCAGGTGCCCGTGCTCGATCACGACGGCACGATTATCACCCACACCACGGTGATCAACGAGTATCTGGAAGATGTGTTTCCCGATGCGCAGCCGGCGGATGGCCCGCTGCGCCCGCGCGATGCCGTTGGGGCTGCGCGGATGCGCTACTGGAACAAGTTCGTCGACGAACAGGTGATGAACTTCGTCTCGATGCACGGCTGGCACCGCATGGTCGGCGTGATCGCGCGCAATATCGAGAGCGGCGAGTTCGAGAAGCTGCTGGAAAACATCCCGCTGCCCGATCAGCGCAAGAAGTGGGCGACGGCGCGTTCGGGCTTTTCGGAGGCTGATCTGGCCAATGCCACAGTCAAGATCGAGTACGCGGTGGACAAAGTCGAAAGGCAACTCGCGGAAACGCCGTGGTTGGCAGGCGCGACCTACACGCTGGCGGACATCAATTTCTTCTCGCACTGCGGACTGATGGTAGAGCGCATGTTCCCTGAGATGGAGATCGCGAAGCGCGCCCCGCGCCTCGTGGAATGGCGCGAACGGATTACCGCAAGGCCGGGCATGGCTGCCGCGCTCAAGTCCGAGGACCGCACGGCACCAGGGCTGCGGGTCTGGTCGGGGCATGTGCGCTGATGGCCGGGTTCGTTCTGATCCACGGGTCGTGGCATGGCGGCTGGTGCTTCGATCCGGTGGCCGATTTGCTGCGCGCGCGGGGGCATTCTATAGTCGCGCCGACGCTGCCTGCGATGGGGGGCAGCGCGGAAGAAATGGCGGCGATCACGTTAGGTGAATGGGGCGAATTTGCTGCGCAGCATTGCCGCAGCATGAAAGAGCAGGTCGGCGGCGGTCCGGTGGTGCTGGCGGGCCATTCGCGCGGGGGGCTGGTCGTGAGCACGGCGGCGGAGCGCGCTTCCGAAGCGATGGACGCGCTGGTCTATATCTGTGCGATGATGCTGCCTTCGGGTGTCTCCCGCGCCGAGTTCAAGGCGATGGAAGAGCCCAACCCCGATTTCGATGCGATCATCAGCAAGGTGTACGATGGCGCGGCGACGGTGGTCGACCCCGCGCGGGCCGGTCCGGTCTTCGCGCAGCTTTCGCCCCCGGAACTGGTGGCGGGCGTGCTGCCACGCCTGGTCGCCGAGCCGCATGGGCCGCGTTCGGAACTGCTCTCGCTCACGGCGGAGCGGTGGGGCAGCTTGTCGCGGACCTATGTGGAATGCACCGCGGACCGCACGATCCCCATCACCAGCCAGCGCCGAATGCAGGCGATGAGCCCCGGCGCGCGGGTGGTGACGCTGGATGCCGATCACAGCCCCTACCTCTCGCGCCCGGTGGAACTGGCTGATGCGCTGGAGGGGGCGATTCCCGCCTGACGGAGAAGCGTTCATGCGCGAAGTGAGGCTGAGCCCGCAGGGTGATTTCGACAATGCAGCGCGCGAGTACCGCCACGTCACCGCGCATCCGCTGACCGCCGCGATGGGCGCGGAAATCACCGGGGTGCGTCTGGGGCATGACTTGTCGTTCGAAGCCTTCGAGGAAATCCGCGATGCGCTGTGGCGGCACAAGATGGTGTTCCTGCGCGATCAGCACCTCACGCATTCCGAGCACGAGGCGTTCAGCGCGCGGTTCGGGCCGTTCGCGGTCGATGCCTATACGGGGGGCGTGGAGGGGCACCGCAATGTCCATCCGCTGATCAAGGAAGCGGATGTGCGGACCAAGGCGCTGTTCGGCAGCGGTTGGCATACGGATTCGCCGTTCCTTGATGAGCCGCCCTCCGTCACGATCCTGCGCGCGGTGGAAGTGCCGCCCTATGGCGGGGATACCGTCTGGGCCGATACGCAGCTGGCGTGGCGGATGCTGAGCCCGGCGATGCAGGCCATGCTGCGCCCGCTGAAAGTGCATATGTCGGCCGAGGCGAACATGCTGACGCAGGAGCGGATCACGGGCAAGTCCTTGCCCTTTGCCAGCGAGCAACGGCGCACGGCGGCCATTCAGGGCAATTTCCATCCGCTGGTGCGCACCCACCCGTTCACCGGGCTCCCTTCGCTCTATGTCGACGATGCCTATGCCGTGGGGATCGAGGGCATGACCGAGGCGGAGAGCCGCCCGCTGCTCGATTTCCTGATCCGGCATATCACGCAAGCCGGGTTCACCTGCCGCCTGCGCTGGGAACCCGGCATGATCGCCCTGTGGGACAACCGCGCTGCGCTGCACACGGCAGCGAACGATTACGACGGGTTCCGGCGCGAGATGTATCGGACAACGATGGCGGGGGAGCGGCCGGAGTAGGGGTGCAGCGGAAGCTGTGGCGGCTCTGGATTCCCGCGGAGGCGGGAATTAATCCCCGAAGAAATTGAGTTCCAGCAGCACGTTGTTGGGATCGCTGACGAAAATCTGCCTGAGGCCGATGGCGTCTACGGTGTTGAGCTGGAAGGGTGTGCCCAGCGTGCCGACGCGTTCCATCAGTTCGTCGTAGCCTGAGCAGTTCAGCGCCACATGGTGCACTGCCCCGGTCAACGCGCCGGGCTCGACAGGACGGTCGAAGGCACGGGGGCAGTCTACCGAGTTGATGTGGACGATGGCCTTGCCGCCGGCATCGTACATCCACTGCGCGGTCTCCGGCGTCAGCGGGGGCGGCGCGTTGCGGCGTTCGAGGTTGAGCAGCGCCTTGTAGAACTCGGCGGTCTCGTCGAGCTTGTCGGTGATCACGTTGACGTGATCGAGCCAGTTGACCTGCATTCCCTGCTCCCTCGGCTAGCGAAACCCAGCCATAAACGTGGATCAGTTTACCGTCGCCCCGTGCTTGACACGGGGCTTGGCTGCTTCTCTGGCCTTGCGCCGGAAAAGGAAAGCCTAGGCCCGTGTCAAGCACGGGCCGACGACTCTGTCTTGTGGCATTCTACTCCAAAGCTCTCCCCCATAAAGGGAGAGAGCAAGCGGTTTCAGCTGCGGAACACCACCGTCTTGTTGCCATTCAGCAGCGCGCGGTCTTCCAGATGCAGGCGCACCGCTTCGGCGAGCACGCGGCGCTCGACATCGCGGCCCTTGCGGACGAGATCGTCCGGCGTGTCGGCGTGGGTGACGGTCGTCACATCCTGGTGGATGATCGGGCCCTCGTCGAGGTCGGTCGTCACGTAGTGGCCGGTCGCGCCGATCATCTTCACGCCGCGGGCATGGGCCTGGTGATAGGGCTTGGCGCCCTTGAAGCTCGGCAGGAACGAGTGGTGGATGTTGATGCAGCGGCCGTTGAGGAACGAGGCCATGTCGTCAGAGAGGATCTGCATGTAGCGTGCCAGCACGACGAGCTCGGCGCCGGTCTCGGTGACGATCGCCTTCACCTGCGCTTCCTGCTGCGGCTTGGTGTCCTTGGTGATCGGCAGGTGGTGATAGGGCACGTCGCCCAAAAGCGTGATGTTGAGCGCTTCCTTGGGGTGGTTGCCGATGATCGCGACGACTTCCATCGGCAACTCGCAGATGCGAGCGCGGTAGAGCAGATCGCCGAGGCAGTGATCGAATTTGCTGACCATGAGCACGGTGCGGCGCTTCTTCGAGGCATCGCGCATCGTCCATTCCATGCCGAATTGCTCGGCCACCGGGGTGAACGCGCTGCGCAGCGTATCGTGATCGCCCGAGCCCGGATCGAGAACGACACGCATGAAGAAGTGGCCGCTTTCGGTATCATCGAACTGCTGCGCCTCGAGAATATTGGCGCCGGCCTCGTAGAGGTTGCCGGTAACCCGGGCGACGATTCCCGGCTTGTCCTCGCAGGAAAGCGTCAGGATCACAGGTGCAGTCATTCAAATCTCTCCCGTCCATTCATGGCCCATGCCTAACAGGGTGGGCCCCCATAGGCTGCGCCGCCGTTCACCGCCAGCCGTGCGAGGTGCCCCGCATGGGGGCTGCACAATTTGGCATTGCGAATCTGCGCCGATATTGTATGTGTTGCATACAAAATTCAACCAGCCATTTGCAATCGGGAGAGACAAACGTGGCGGCGAACCTTGAGCAGGTCCTTCAGGGCCAGGGCAATATCGTTGAAATGCTGCGCAATTCGCAGCTTGGGGCCTATGTATATCCGGTTGTTGCGCCGGAGTTTTCCAACTGGCGCAGCGAGCAGTGGGCCTGGCAGCACTCGGCGGTGCTGTTCGACCAGTCGCACCACATGGTGAACCTCTACATTCGCGGCAAGGACGCGGGCAAGCTGCTCTCGGACACCATGATCAACAGCTCGAAGGGCTGGGCGGTCAACAAGGCCAAGCAGTATGTGCCGACGACGCCCTATGGCCACGTGATCGGCGATGGCATCATCTTCTGGGAAGAAGAGGAAAGCTTCACTTACGTTGGCCGCGCGCCGGCTTCGAACTGGCTGCGCTACCACGGCGCGACCGGCGGCTACGATGTCGAGATCGAGCTTGACGACCGTTCGCCGATGCGTCCGATGGGCAAGCCCGTCACCCGCAAGGAATGGCGCTTCCAGATCCAGGGTCCGCAGGCGTGGAACGTGATCGAGAAGCTTCACGGCGGGCCGCTCGAGCAGCTCAAGTTCTTCAACATGAGCACGATGAACATCGCCGGCAAGACCGTGCGCACGCTGCGCCACGGCATGTCGGGCGCGCCGGGCCTCGAAATCTGGGGGCCTTATGCCGAGCAGGAAGAAATCCGCGCCGCCATTCTGGAAGCGGGCAAGGAATTCGGCCTGATCGCTTGCGGCAGCCGCGCCTATCCCTCGAACACGCTGGAGTCCGGCTGGATCCCCTCGCCGCTGCCCGCCATCTACACTGGCGAGAAGCTCAAGGGCTTCCGCGAGTGGCTGGGCGCCGACAGCTATGAGGCGACCGGTTCGATCGGCGGCTCGTTTGTTTCGGACAACATTGAGGACTACTACCTCAACCCGTGGGAGCTGGGTTACGGTCCGTTCGTCAAGTTCGACCACGATTTCCACGGCCGCGAGGCGCTGGAGACGCTGAACCCCGCCGAGCAGCGCAAGAAGGTCACGCTGGCGTGGAACCCGGAAGACATGGCGAAGATCACCGCTTCGCTGTTCAACCCGGATGGCGAGCAGTACAAGTTCTTCGACGTGCCGCTGGCGAACTATGCCTCGTCGAACTACGACCGCGTG
>Ga0315905_10007839_pt1 | contig 10785 bp, 4 predicted proteins | sample LakEriMetagenome_5_FD_203522 | JGI IMG/M metagenome (GOLD analysis project Ga0315905, IMG submission 203522) | Freshwater fungal communities from buoy surface, Lake Erie, Ohio, United States - Buoy 4 MA121 | ecosystem: Environmental > Aquatic > Freshwater > Lake | place: USA: Lake Erie, Ohio... | reverse complement strand
CCGGGGTGGGAATTGGCGCTTCGTATTCTTCGGCGTTGTCGAGAAACGCCATGAGTTTGAAGTATTCGGTGTGGGTCAGGGGGTCGTACTTGTGGGTGTGGCATTGGGCGCAGCCTAGGGTGAGGCCCAGCCAGGTGGCCCCTGTGGTAGCGACACGGTCAGTCATGGAGTGGAAGCGGAATTCGAGCGGGTCGATGCCACCTTCTTCATTGATCATGGTGTTTCTGTGAAAACCGGTGGCGATGATGCCCTCTTGGCCAGCACCGGGCAGTTGGTCGCCAGCCAATTGCAGCATGGTGAACTGGTCGAAGGGCATGTCAGCGTTCAAAGCCTTCACCACCCAATCACGCCAAGGCCAGATGCTGCGTGGCCGGTCTTTTTCATAACCATTGGTGTCGGCATAGCGGGCGAGGTCAAGCCAAGGGCGCGCCCACCGTTCGCCGTATCGCGGGTCTGCCAACAGGGTGTCAACCATTTTTAGGTAGGCATCGTCTGATGGATTGTTGGCGAAGGCCTCGATCACTGCTGGCTCTGGAGGCAAACCTATGAGGTCATAATGAACGCGACGGGCAAGGGTTCGGGCATCGGCCGGAGAGGCGGGTTTAACATTTTTGGATTCAAGTTTTGCAAGGACAAAGGCATCGAGCGGGTTATGCACCCAGGCGGCATCTTTTACTTGGGGAATGGCTGGGCGGCTAATTGGCTGAAATGCCCAGTGGGGTTTGTATTCAGCACCAGACGATATCCACTTTTTTAGGATTTCTTTTTGTTTGTCATCAAGTTCCAGCTTTGTGGCTGGCGGGGGCATCCGACGGTCGCCATCGGCATCGAGGCGAGAGACCAATTGGCTTTCTTCGGGTTTGCCGGCAACGATGGCACGCTCACCTGAGCGGGCAGGGGATAGGGCGGAATCGCGCAGGTCGAGACGCAATTTGGCTTTTCGCGTGAGTTCATCGGGGCCATGGCATTTGAAACAGTATTTGGCCAGGATGGGCCTGACCTCGGATGCAAAGTCAGGACTGTTTTGGGCTGAGCTGAGGAGAAGGACTATCCACACCATGAGGTCACCGGGCTGGTTGGAGAGAAGGCGGTACTGAATCTGCTGGAATAACAGCGAAGCAGAATGAGACAATCGTCTTATTATATGCCAAGTCGTTCCATGCGCACCATCGTAATTGCTCTATATGCAGCATCGTAATTGCTGCATGCGTTGCCTTTATGACCATGGATTTATGCCAAAAGTTCGCGCACGACCTCACCGTGGACATCTGTCAGGCGGAAATCGCGGCCGGCATGGCGAAAAGTGAGTTTTTCATGGTTGAAGCCGAGCAGGTGGAGCATTGTGGCGTGCAAATCATGCACAGCAACAGGCTTCTCGACCGCCCGAAAGCCAAATTCGTCTGTGGCGCCATGGGCGTAACCCCCGCGAACCCCGCCGCCTGCCATCCAAATCGAAAAGCCATAGTGGTTGTGATCACGGCCTGAGAGGGCGGGCAGTTCGGCGACCGGGGTGCGGCCAAATTCGCCACTCCACAAGACCAGCGTGTGATCGAGTAGGCCACGCTGCTGAAGGTCATCGAGAAAAGCGGCGATGGGTTGGTCCCAAGCTTGGGCCAGCGAGCGGTGCTGCCCTTCCAGTCCATCGTGGTTGTCCCAGGGTTGACCGCCCCCACTCCAGACCTGCACCACGCGAACGCCTTGCTCCAAAAGCCTGCGTGTGAGCATGAGTTGGCGGCCATGAGTTGTGGTGCCGTATTTCTTTTTCACCGACTCGGGCTCATCTTTGAGGTCGAGCGTTTGCAATGCTTGGCTTTGCATGCGGTAGGCCATGTCGAACGATTTAGCTCTGGCCTCCATGGCGGCGGTGGCGGCGCTCATGGAATTATTTTGGACTTGGTGGGATTGATTCAGGGTGGCAAGCAGATCGTATTGTTTTTTCAGCGCATCGTGCCCGAGGGTTGGATGGCGCAGGTTTTCGAGAAGCTTGGCGGGATCGGTTTGAGCGGTATCGAGGTGGACTCCCTGGGTTGAACCGGGCAAGAAGGCGCTGCGCCAGTTTTGCACACCGACCACCGGAAGACCTGAGGGGCAAAGAACAACAAAGGCGGGCAAGTTCCGCGCCTCGCTTCCGAGCCCATGCACCAACCAGGATCCCATGCATGGCCTAGGCAGGCGGCCGTCGCCTGTATTCATGAGCATGAGTGAGGGTTCGTGGTTGGGTACCTCGGCCACCATGGACCGCACCACACAAAGCTTGTCGGCGTGCATAGTGGCGGTGAGCTTGAATAGCTCGCTCACCTCTAATCCAGAACTCCCATACCTTTTGAATGTGAAGGGGGACCGCATGATGCCGGCGGTTTTTCTTTCGGTGCGCAGGCTGCCGGGGGGTTGCTTACCGTGCAACTTGTCCAGTGTTGGCTTGGGGTCGAAAGTATCGACTTGGCTTGGGCCGCCGTTCATGAACAGGTGGACAAACCGCTTGGCCTTGGGTTTGAAATGGGGGAAACGGGGAGCGAGCGTGGAGCTTGCCTGCTGCTCGGCCATGGCAAAACCAGCCAAGCCAACACCAACTGGCAGGCTGGCTAGGAATGTGCGGCGAGGCAGGGCGATTTCTGTTTGCTGGGAAGTCATGGCACCAGGTGGGGAGAATTCTGAAATCGATGGCCAGAGCATTCGGGGCCTGATCTTATTTTACCAAAGGTATTGGCGGCGTTGCTAATGATTTTCAATCAACCCAGGCAAATCCATTGCCTGCCATAACCGCCTGGGCTGCCTGCTGTGGGCCTTCCGGGCCTGATTGGGCGAGGAACGAGGCCAAACTTTCAATTTCATTGTTGGCTGGCTCCCTTTGCAAAGCTTTTTTGTAGAGCATATTTATCCAATTTTTATTCATTTTGGGATCGCCGGCTTGTTGTGACAGTGCTTTGGCACAGTCGAGCGCGAAGGGGTTATTCATTAGCCAGAGGGCCTGGAGAGGGGTTGTGGTTTGGTCTCTTTTGGCGGAGGAAGTGTCGGGGCTTGGGAAATCAAAAGCCCGGTATAGCTGGGCCACTTGCAGGCGGTCGATGCGAAGGTAGAGGGTGCGCCTTGGGGCGTTGATATCAGCAACGGATGGGCCGGCAGCTTTGGCATCGAGCCTGCCTGAGACGGCGAGCATGCTGTCACGCAGGCTTTCAAAATCAAGCCTGCGGGGTTCCATGCGACTCAGTAGACGGTTTTCTGGATCTTTGGCAAAAGCAGAGGGATCGGTTGCTTGGCCTTGCATCCAAACTTGGCTGGTGAGCATTTCCCTTAGGAGTTGTTTCAAAGACCAGCCACCCTGAACGAACGAGGATGCCAGACTATCGAGCAATTCTGGATGGGTGGGGGACTCTCCACGGGAGCCGAAATCGCTGGGGGTGCGAACCAGCCCCTCGCCAAAAGCCTGTGCCCAGACACGGTTGACCCAAACCCGAGCCAAAAGCGGGTGGTCGGGGCGGGTGATACTCTGAGCCAGTTCAAGACGCCCGGAGCCATTGGGCACGGTTTGCTGATGGCCAAGGCTTGTAGGAATGACACGGGGAACGATATCGCCTTGCCTGAGCGGATTGCCACGGATGAAGATTTTGGCATCCTCTGGCTTGGGAGCATCGACCAAGCCGTGGGCCCGAGGCGGAGCATCCTTGCCTTCGATGCGCCAATTTTCGACCTTCTTGCGCAGGTCTTGCAGCACCGCTTGGCCAGAGCGATCGGGGAACAATTCAAGGTCGGTGAAAGCGGAGAGCGGGGTGTTCCACGGGGCCTCGGGATTGTTCCAAATGGCGGCGATTTCTTGATATTTCTGTCGGTTTTCTAGTGAAAACGCCTTGGTGAAGGCGTCGGCCGTTTTGCTGGGGTTGTCGGGCTTGGCGGACCTGATGGAATTGAGAAGTGAAGCAGGGGCTCCCTTGAATTCGGGATTATCCAGAAGCAGGGCAAGCTTTGGGGCAAAATCTTTATCTGCCATAACCTCGATAGCTAGCCATAGCTTCCAGACGGGTTCAGATTTTCGGGCCGGGGCATCGAGCCAAGCACGCCAACGCTTGAGCAGGGTTGGATTTGGATCTTTTGGATCGGCAATTAGCATGAATTCATCCTGAGCGGGCTTGCCGCGCTGTTCGCGCACGGCCAGAAGGTGCTCGGCAAATCTTGAGCGTGTAGTCTCGAGCATTTCTTGATGGCGTTTGACCAACAAGTCGCGGAGCTTGTTTTCGCGATCCGTCATTTCTTTTTGGAAGGCGGCATGTGCGGGCCCATCTGGGGGTTTGGCAAAGAGAGGTGGAACCTCTGGTTCGACCGAGGCGGCAAAGACTGAATAGAGGCTGTAATAATCTGCGGTGGGTATAGGGTCGAACTTGTGGTCGTGGCAGCGGGAGCAGGCGACGCTCAGGCCTAGCAAGCCCCGTGTGACCACATCGATGCGGTCATCGATAATATCGTGCTGGTTGTTCATGAACCTTCCGCCCAAGGAGAGAAATCCAAGTGCTGGAAGATCGCTGATAGGAGCATTTTTATTTTCGACCAAGCGGTCAGCAGCGAGCTGGGAGCGGATAAAACGATCGTATGGCATGTCAGCATTGAAAGATTGGATGAGCCAGTCGCGGTAGGCGTATGCCCAAGGGAAACTGGCATCTTGGAAGAAGACATAGCCTTTGGTGTCGGAATAGCGCGCGAGATCCATCCAATGTCTTGCCCATCTTTCTCCGAATGCTGGATTATTAAGGAGCTGGTCGATTTGCTTTTTCCAGGCGTTTTGGTCGGTGTCGGCCGCGAACGCCTCGACCTGCTCGAAAGTTGGGGGAAGGCCCGTGAGAACATAGCTGGCCCGGCGCAGGAGACTACGCTTGTTGGCCGTTGGGGCCAGGCCGAGCTGGTTTTGCCTAAGTGAGGCCAGGACGAGGGTATTTATGGATGAGGACAAAGGAGCGGCAGTGGGATTGGGCGCGGGGGCCAGGGGTTTGTAGGACCATAGATCTTGGCGACTGGCAGGGCCCTTGACGAGTGGCTTGGACTGTGGCCAATGAGCGCCTGAACGCACCCAGTCTTGCATTTGTTGGATTTGAATTTCGGTGAGGGGAACCTTGGGGGGCATGCGTTTTTCGGCAGTGTGCAAGAGCACCTGGACCAGGCGGCTGTCGTCGGGTTTGCCTGGAACTAGGGCTGGCCCGGATTCGCCCCCTTTCAAGGCAGCTTGCAGGCTATCGAGGCGGAGGCCGGCCATTTGCTTGTTGGGGCCGTGGCACTTTTGGCAGTGCTCAATGAGGATGGGGCGGATTTCCCGCTCAAAACGGTCATCCGAGGGGCCGGTAAGGCCCGGAACTGGTAGGCCCAAGATTAGGGAAAGCAAAAATAGTTTTGGCATGGCAATCAAACGGGTGGGGAGGGCATTATTTCCATTGCAACATGGATGAGGCCGGGTGTCGAGAGACCGTGAGAATGGTGGCCGAATTTTGATGGCTGTGCGTTTGCTTTTGAATGATTGCATATTATTGAATTCATCACCAGTAATCTTCCAACAGGTGGGTAGCCATGTCTGACAATTCTGACAATCACCAAGCCGCCGGTTTGGAACCAATTTCGCACCCGCTTTACGACACCAGTGCCACCTTTCGGATGGCGCGGCGACAATTGGACCAATGCGCGGCGGCGATTGACCTGCATCCGGATGTTCTCAGGCGCATGGCTATACCGAAGAGGGCCATGGTTGTGTCGGTGCCGGTACGGCGGGATGACGGCAAGATTGAGACATTCGCCGGATTCCGGGTGCAACACAGCCTAACGAGCGGGCCGAGCAAGGGTGGATTGCGATATCACCCGATGGTGGACTTGGGCGAGGTGGCGGCCTTGGCCATGTGGATGAGTTGGAAATGCGCCATCATGAACCTGCCTTTCTCGGGGGCAAAAGGCGGTATCGCGGTGGACCCTTCGGCTCTTTCGTTGGGTGAGAAGGAACGCCTCACGAGGCGCTTCACCGAGGAAGTATTGGCAATTATTGGACCGCGCATGGATGTGATGGCGCCCGACATGGGCACCGATGAACAGACCATGGCTTGGATTATGGACACTTACAGCATGAAGGTGGGGTATGCCTGCCCAGAGATTGTGACTGGCAAGCCTGTTGAGATTGGCGGCATTATCGGGCGGCGCGAGGCGACGGGTCGGGGTGTGGTGATGACGGCCATGGCGGCATTCGCAGAGTTGGGGATACGGCCGGAAACCGCCACGGCAGTTGTGCAAGGCTTTGGCAATGTGGGGTCGGTGACATGCTTGGAGCTGGTGAAGCGTGGTGTGAAGGTGATAGCGGTAGGCGACAAGACGGGTGCGACCCGCAACCCCAAGGGCTTGGACATCCAAGCCTTGATGGCTCACGCTGCCACCGGTGCCTCGCTTGGCAAATTCAAGGGTGGTGAGGAGCTGGACGCTGCTGAACTGCTGACCCAGCAATGCACTTTGGCGGTGCCTGCGGCCATGGAGCGGGTGATAGACGAGAAAAATGCGAGCAAGCTGAAATGCAGGGTGCTGGCTGAAGGTGCAAACGGCCCAACCACACCCGGGGCGGATTCGATCATTCAAAATAGTGATATTTATGTGATACCTGATGTGTTGTGTAATGCAGGTGGTGTGACCGTTAGCTACTTTGAGTGGGTGCAAGACCTGCAGCAATATTTCTGGAGCGAAAAACAGGTTAACGAGAAGCTGGAAGAGCTGATGCTGGGTGCCTTCCACCGGGTGAATGGCCTTGCCAAGGAACGCAAATTGGCCAAACGCACGGCGGCTTTGGTGCTGGGTGTGCAAAAAGTGGCCAAGGAAATGGAGCGGCGGGGGCTGTTCCCTTAATCCACGGCGACTCCAAGCCGTGACTAAAACTTGTCGATCTTGGAAGCTAAAGCTGAATCTAGAATCAGGCGAGAATCTCCGGAACGACGCGGCCGTGGACATCGGTCAAGCGAAAATCGCGGCCCGCAAGCCGGTAGGTTAGCTTTTGGTGATCGAAGCCCATCAGGTGCAGTATGGTGGCGTGCAGGTCGTGGATATGGACGGGGTTTTCAACAACCTTGTACCCGAATTCGTCGGTGGCACCGACAGCGGTGCCCGCGCGAACGCCGCCGCCTGCCAGCCACATGCTGAAGCCGTAGGGATTGTGGTCGCGACCGTTTAGGCGGCCCAAATTGGAACCGGGGGTTGGCAACTCAACTGTTGGGGTTCGGCCAAATTCGCCTCCCCACAAGACCAAAGTGTCTTCGAGCAAGCCACGCCTTTTGAGGTCAACTAGTAGGGCGGCAATGGCCTGATCGCAATCTTTGGCGAGTCGGCGGTGATTAGCTTCGAGATCATCGTGGCTGTCCCATGGTTGGCCTGCACCTGTCCAAACCTGCACAACTCTGGTACCACGTTCGACGAGGCGACGGGCCAGCAGCATCTGGCGGCCTTGGATGGTGTCGCCGTAGAGATCGCGGGTGGATTGGTTTTCGCGGGCCAGGTCGAGGGCATCGCTAGCTTCCCATTGCATACGGAAGGCCAGTTCCATGCTGCCCAAGCGGCCCTCGAGCCTTGCGTCTGGCGGCAGGTTGGCGGTGTTGAGAGCCTGCAACTTGCGAGCTAGTGCGAGTTGGGCCTGCTGGGTTTTTGGAGAAACCGCTTGGTTGGATAAATTTTCGATCCATTGGGTGGGTGAATCGGCGAGGGTGTCGAGGTGGGTGCCTTGGCAGGCGGCGGGCAAGAAGGCGTTTTGCCAGTTTTGGCCTTCTTGGACTGGTAGGCCACCGGGGCAGAGGGAGACGAAGCCTGGCAGGTTGGCGCATTCGGTGCCTAGGCCGTGGACAAGCCAAGAGCCGAGGCTTGGGCGAATTTGCCTTTGGTCGCCGCAATTCATCAGCATGAGCGCTGGTTCGTGGTTGGGGGTATCGGTTTGCATGGAGCGAACGACGCAGAGCATGTCGGCGCACTGGGCGACATTTGGAAAGAGTTCGCTTATTGGAAGGCCTGACTGACCACGGGGCAGGAATTTGAAAGGGGAGGGGAAGCCGGAGCCGGTTGGGCGCTCGGTGAGAAGTTTCGGACCGGGGATCGGTTTGCCAGCGTACTTGGCCAGTAGGGGTTTGGGATCAAAGCTATCGATCTGGGAAGGGCCACCATTCATGAAGAGGTGAATGAGCCTTTTGGCTTTTGGTTTGAAGGCGGGTTTGATGGGAGCCAGGGGGTTGGAAGGTTGCTCGTCAGCAATGGCACGGAGCGCCAACAGGCCCATGCCCGAGCCGACGCTAGCCAAAAAATTGCGGCGGCCCAAAGGGGCATGGAAGGACAGTTTTGGACCGCTCATCCGTGACTCCTAATGGACAAAGTGGAACTCGTTGGAGAGTAATAGGGCTTGGGCCAATGCTTGCCACGGGCTTAGGGGGGCTTGTTGGGGGCCACAAAAATCGCGGCTGGAATCGTGTAGCTGGGAGGTGGCGGTGTAACGCAAGCTAGGCGACCAGAGGAAGCCATCGTAGCCGGCATCGCCACCAGAAATCACCAGCCAGTCGAGAGTGTCGCCTTTTTGTATTTCGATTGGCTTAACCTTGGTGGCGACCTCATCTTGCAGCACTTTCCAGGAACCGAGTTGGCCATGCCGGGATGAAACGAGGAAGGCCTCGACGCCATCGCCCCGGTAATCGGGATGGCGCAAGGTTCCATCGATGACAATCGTACCGGATTCAGGGGCGGTGAAACGGCGTACGATAGCTTGGTCGGGCTTATTGCCGGGTATTCCACCGATGGAGGTGAGGTTCAAGCGGCCAAAGTCTGGAGTGGGCAGTAGCGGTGCTGGTTGCCATGCTTGACCAGTGAAATGGGCTAATGGTTGGTAGCCGATGATTTTTTGTTGGCCTTGGTCCCACCGGCCCATGGCGGCTTGCCAAGGGGAGGTTGTAACGGGTGGCGGATTTTCAAAAAGGTCGAGGAACTCAACCGCGGCGCTGGATTCGGCGGGGGTTGGGTTGCGGCTGAGAGTATGGCGAAACAGTTGATTGAGGCGGTCGGTAGTTGAACCGGAAAGGGAGGCACCTAAAGATCGGGCCTGTTCGAGGACAAGCGGGGCGTTGAGGAGAGCCAAGCCTTGCAGACCTGTTGTGGTTTCGGCCCGTTTGGCAACATGAGTGTCTGGATTGGCGGCATCGAATGCACGCACGGTCATGGGGATTTGTTGGCGATCGACATAGCCGTAAAGCGAGCGCAGCCGAGGGTAGGGAGTGGTGAGTAGAGGGACGGGGGGGCCGCCTGTGGAGGGTTGCAAACCGCCGCCGGCCTGCACCAACCTATCGCGCAGAGATTCCCAATCGAGGCGGCGGAGGTTCTGGTGACTGAGGTAACGGTTGGTTGGATCAGTGGCTTGGGCGGCACCGGAAGGCTGACTGGACAGCTTGTAGGTCTCCGATGTGACAATAAGGCGATGGAGTTTTCGCAGGGACCAGCCTTGGCGGATGAACTCGCGAGCGAGGAAATCGAGGAGTTCGGGGTGGCTGGGGGTGTCGCCTGTTGATCCGCAATCGCTTGGGGTGCGGCTGAGGCCTTGGCCGAAATGCCATTGCCAAACACGGTTAACGAGTATGCGGGCCAGAAGGGGGTGGGTGGGGCGGGTGAGCGCGCGGGCAAGCGCCAGGCGACCGCCCTTGGCCCCTAACTCGAGCGGGGTGCCGCCATCGAGGCAGGCGGGCAGGGCACAGGGAACCTCGTCCCCCAAGCGCGAGGGGTTACCCCGCTTGAAAATGTGTGGCGTGGGCGGGTTTGGCAGTTCCTCTAGTGCGAGCGCCCGGGCCAGATTAGGCGGGGTGACGGCGCGCCATTCATCGACTTGGCGCTGCAGATCGCGCTGTTGATCGCGATCTTCACGGCCTAGGAGTTTGCCGGTTTGCTCTTGGGTGAAGGTCCAGGGTGAATCGGGCGAGTGGAGTATTTTTGCGAGGTCGGCCAAGGTGTTATCGCCCTGAAAGGCGCTTGCCATCAAGTTGGCTTGGGCGGTTGCGAGAGCCTCTAGGCTGGAGGCGGAGGAGAGGGCTGCCAATGGGGCGGGAATGGCTGGCTTGCTAAGGGCATTTTTTATGGCCTGTGGCAACTGGTTTGGCGAGGAGTTGCGGGCAGCTTGCCAAACAGACCACCACGCATCTTCTGCAGATTTTGATTGCCAATAGGCCTCAAGTCGCTCGACCAAGTGGGGGTTGAGGGAGCGGGTACGGGAAAGTTCGGTGCGGTCCGTGGCGTTGGCAATACTAGCCAAAAGGTGATCGCGCAGGCTGGCGGGCTGGCGCAGTTCGTCGAGGCGGATTTGGCGACGGGAGGCGGTGAAGTCGGCCACCGCCTGATCGCGCTTTTGCTGTTCGGCGAGGAAGCGTTTTTCGGAATCGTTTGCAGGGCCGGGCCCAATCAAGGGAAGCTGTTTGGGCTCCTTGCTGGCGGAGAGCACGCCTTGAAGGCCGTAGTAGTCTGCTTGGTCGATGGGTTCGGTTTTGTGGTCGTGGCAGCGGGCGCAGGCCACGGTGAGGCCCAGCAGGCCGCGGGTTACGACATCGATGCGGTCGTCGAGGATGTCGTTTGGGTTGTTGAGGAATCTTCGGCCAACAGTGAGGAAGCCGAGGGCGGCGAGATTATCACGGCCATCCCCAACTGGGGGATGAAGAAGGTCGGCGGCTAGTTGTTCTTGAATGAATCGATCGTATGGCAGGTCTTTTTGAAGGGCGCTTACTACCCAATCGCGGTAGGTCCAGGCAAAGTGGAAGTGTCGGTCTTCGA
>Ga0315905_10007838_pt1 | contig 10786 bp, 6 predicted proteins | sample LakEriMetagenome_5_FD_203522 | JGI IMG/M metagenome (GOLD analysis project Ga0315905, IMG submission 203522) | Freshwater fungal communities from buoy surface, Lake Erie, Ohio, United States - Buoy 4 MA121 | ecosystem: Environmental > Aquatic > Freshwater > Lake | place: USA: Lake Erie, Ohio... | reverse complement strand
GGACTAAACCTTGGTTCTCTTGGTTATGACGGACTGTATGTTGAAGCAAAGACTCCTAACGAGTTTGTTTCAAGCATGCTATTCGTTGACGTTCTTCCAACACTTACCGGTGCTGACAAGAAGACAAACCTTGCTGGCCAGGTCGGTAACAAGGCATATGCAGCAAGCCTTGATTCAGACATTGTTATTACAGTTAAGGTTCGCGTCGGCGAAATGCAGACTGGCGTAACAGTTGCTGTTGGTACAGACATCGTTGTTACACAACAACCTGGTGGCGAATACAACGCAATTTCAATCACTGGTACACCAGTAACTGTTCCACTTGCTAAATCTGTCAAGGATTGCGAAGGCGAAGCCGGTATTTCAAAGGCCAACGTTCGTCAGTTCCAGATGATTGCAATGGCAGCCAACGATGACACTTCAGGCTTTGGTGTCGAAGGTACTTCCGGTGGAATGTACGTCGGCTCAAACGGTGTCTGCGGTCTTTCAACTCCAGTATGGAGTGAAGAAGAGAAAGCATTTACATGGCGTGCAGCAGCTCCTCACTTCGCACCAGATGGTGTAACAGTGAACAAGGGCTTCTACAAGGCAGTAATTCCAGTAGCGGACGCGGCACTTCTTTGGGGTATGACTAATCCAAATGATGCAGCTTCAGCACTTGAGGTATCACTTACAACTGAGGCCGGTGGAACCGCAGCGTTCCTTAAGGCAATCAGTGTTAAGAATGGCAAGATCATCATCGATGTATCTGGCTTTGAATACTCACGTCCTAAGCTCAAGATCGGAATCAAGAAGGGCTACAAGCCTTCTGCCAAGATCCTGAACAAGACAACAATCACATGCGTAAAGGGCAAGGCAGTAAAGAAGATCACTGCAGTAAAGCCAGCATGTCCAGCAGGTTATAAGAAGAAGTAGTTTCTCCGCTTCTTCCATATATAGATGACGAGGGCAAATCGTTCCCGGTCGCTAAGAAATTAGTGACCGGGGACGGTCTCTCTTTGATCAGACTTAAACAAAACTGAGACTGGGGAATACATGAAGCGCATAGGCAAGTTTTCCGTACTGCTAATTGCAGTTGCTCTTGTATCGCCGGCTCTTGCTCATGGCGCAGATTCGGTTCCAGAACAATGGGCTTCCCTTTCAGCACCAGGTGCTGGAAATATTGGCTATGAAGCGAATGAAGCAGCTTTTGCAAATACTGAAGCCTCAACATGGATTAACTTCACATCTGACACCGGCAAATTTGATGGCAAAGTAACCAAGGTCGCTATCTGTAATACCGGTTCTGAAGATGGTTGCACCTTCTCGGTTCACTCTTTCTATCGCGCTGTATTACCAGTTTGTGTAGATGCCACCGATATCAACTGTATTGTTGAAATTCTTGCTAGCGATGCAAGCGGTAAGAAACTGACAGTCGGTGCAGCAACAATTTTTCCTAAAGATAACCCGCAAGCATTTGTGGGAAATAAGGCGCTCAATGTTCCTCGTGGATCTGGCGCCGCACTCGTATCTATTCCGGATGCACCACATGCCGGGGGAGATAAGTATTTAATCAAGACCACTCTTTCTGCCAGCCGCACAAGTGAACAAGCAGGCTTTGAAACTCCGCGTTTGAGTTCCTCAATTTCTGCAGTAAAAATCATCGAGGGTGATTTCTTTGATCTTGCAACTGAGACAAATACCGCTAGATATGATCGAGTTGGACGCATCCAAGTCGGCACTACCCAAACAAAGCCGATTGCTGATCCAAAACCTTCCAAGCTTTGCGTTGCCGTCTCAACAACTCAGTGCGCGCTTCCTTATTCATTGCCAAAAGAAATTTCATTTGGGTTCTCACTGCGCCTAAATACCAACCTTTCCGGTTGGCTCCATGGACGTATGAAAAATGCAGTCATTGATTACAAGACGGTCAGTGGCATCACAAACTTGACCGTTACCGCCAATCCAATTGCGGTTCCGCTGATCGATGTCTGGAGTAAGAGTGATGAGTTATCAGATGCCCTTGTCTCTGCATATCAAAACCAATTCTGGGCTGGTGAAGCAATGCACTACCCAGCCACTAATGAGAATCTAGGTTTGCCTATTCTGGATTCTGAAAAAACTCGCTCAGGAATGAAGAACATTTCCTTCAAGCACATCAATACTAACTTCTCGCAATCAGCAATGGATAACTTCTTGCTGTGGCTTGGGGTTGCAAAAGACAAGGCTGCCGCAATGCCAACTCAGTGGCGTCTTGGAACTATGACAGATAACGGTTCAGGACAGGTTCGTGAATGCCTGGATAAAGAGAAGGCTCTTGCTGGCGTTGTTACAACCAACTCAACTATGTATTTAGATGGTCCACCTGTATTTAAAGATGACACCTTGGATTATAAAGTTGCATCTACACACTTCGAAGCAGATGGAACCACCGTATTTAAGGGTACATACGAGTTAATCATGTCTTCATCAGTTGCCCGTTGCATATACAAATTTACTGCCGCACCTATCAGTGCAACCGTTTCGATCACTTCTGAAAATGGCGAAGCAAATGCAGCTACAACTGTTGTCAATGAAAAGAATGGGTGGCTAAAACTTGGAGCCTACGGCTTTACCTTTTCTTCACCAACGGTAAGAGTGAAGTTAGCTCAAGAAAAGGTTATTCCTAAAGCCTCAGTTACAGTCCCTGCCAAGAAGAGCACAATCACTTGCGTAAAGGGAAAGACAAGTAAGAAGGTGACCGCTGTAAACCCAAAGTGCCCAACGGGGTATAAGAAGAAATGAAGAAAATATTCATTGCGCTTTGCACGGTATTTGCTCTAACTCTCGGAGTATTTTCTCCAGTTATTGCTGCAGATATTCCAGATGAACAGTTAACTACGCCCCGTCCTCCAGTTGAAAACATAGGCGGCTACTCAGGTGCTTATTACGATGACCAAAGAACTCTTTATCGAGCATTTACTTATGTGGAAGCTTGGGGAAGTGCCAACTTTGCCGATAGCGGGGCTACCACGTGCTTATCTGCGCAAGAAGAACCTTGCAAGAGCAGCAATTACCTCTTCTTCGAAACACCACTTTCTCCTTGTTCAGATCTAAGAACGAGAGATTGTGTTGTTAGCCTTTCAGGACGCATTGGAGAAAACCCACTTATCTCCGCAACGCTTGTCGAAACTCTCACTTCTTCTTTTTCCCAGATGAGTACAAATTCTCGTAATAGATATAACACGCCATTTACGGGGGATATCCAGCGAGGTATTCCTAATAGCGGAAACGTTTCGCTATGGACAATACCTGGGATGACTCACCAAGGCGGAGATCAGTACCTGCTCATTCCAAAGTTAAATGCAGAATTTCAAACAGTTGCTGGAACCAACCCGTCGAATCTAGATGTTGGACTTTACGCAGTGTCTAAGCTTCCAATCGATGGTGCGCAGATGGATGCCTGCTTCTTTACTACTAAGACCAACTGTTTTAAACGTTGGCAATTCCCGCAAGATTCCTCATTTAAAGTTTCAGTTAAAACTGGAGCCAAGATTGTCGGCTGGTTCCATGGCCGTTTGAGTTCACCAGAAATTAGTAGCGAAAAAACAAGCGATGGTCAGACACTTATCAATATAGAAGGTTCGGCAATTACCGTTCCGACCCTGGCTGTTTGGGCTAAAAATACGGACCTTCCATCAAAGTTAGATTCGATGATTCAAGAAGAATTCGTCTCTCGTGGCAACCAATTTGCAGGTGTCGCATATTTCGTCGGTGACTCAAAAGATCGAAAAACTCAAGCAGTAATGGATGAGCGCAATCCTTCATTCGACGACAAGTACTTTGAACGCTACATGCTCTGGGTAGATGTGGCCAAAGACAAGGCTTACGCCACCGTATCAACATGGTCATTTAGAACTATGCAGGGTTATCAAGATTATGCAAAATGCATTGGAGATTCAGGTGTTGCCGGAATGGTCACCACCAACTCAAATGCCTATATTGCTGGCCCACCAAAGTTCCAAAACGGAGACTTGGCCTACAAAGTTGCTTCACCACATTACGACTCTAAAGGCCAAGTGCAAATTGGAACCTACGATCTAGCGATTCGTTCTGACATTGCACGTTGTATATACGGATTCACCAGCGCCCCAATTCAGGCAACGCTAAGCGTTGTCTATGCAGATGGTGAAGCGAAGAAAGCTACAACTCTCGTATCCGAGAAGAACAATTGGCTACGTCTTTCAGCTAAAGGTTTCACTTATTCAAACCCAACTATCAAGGTAAGACTGTCGCAAGAAGGTTCTCCAACTCCTGCCCAAACACCAGCTGCCGCTAAACCCGCAGCTGCAAAAAAGAGTTCAATCACTTGTGTTAAAGGTAAGACAACCAAGAAGGTAACCGCTATAAATCCAAAATGTCCAACGGGGTATAAGAAAAAATGATCAAAAAGTTAATTGCTACGGCGGCATCTTTAGTCGTGCTATCAGGCCTAGCACTTCCAGCTGTTGGAGCAGACATTCCTGATGAACAGTATGTTGCTGGTCTTCCATCTCACGACATCAAAAGCATCCCTTCTTACGGAATTGCTGCCAATGGACTAGGTGAATTCCCTACAAATATCAATTATTTGCTCGGCAAAAAAAGTGATGGCAACCAACTGGGAGTAAGTAAAGTTACTGGGGTCGGATTTTGTACATCATTAACTGACTCTGCATGTGTTGGTGCTCCAGTTCTGCAGTACAAAGCACAAATTGGACTTTGTTCAGATGCATTAACTAATGACTGCATCGCAGAAATTACGGTCAAGAATCAAGATGGTTCAAATATTGATTTCACCACTTCCGGCTTCCCGGCGGCAAGAACAGGTGATTTCAAAGGCGATCCATCAATGGGATTACCGAGCGGAGGTCCAACGCCATTAATCACTGTTCCGGGCCTACCTCATGCTGGAGGAAATAGGTATTTAATTGTTGTTTCTGCAGTTGGTTACAAACTTCCAGATGCACCTAAATTTAACCCAGCAAGTATCACCGCTTCAATTTATGCGGTGAATATTGAGTCGAAGTTCAACAGTCTTCCGGGTATTCAAACTTCTTTAAATTGGTATGACAAGTTGGATTACAGTCTAGGCGCATGGACAAACCCAACTACGGCTTGTCCCATTTACACAACAACAGAGTGCGCACAGCCATATGCAATGCCGGTTAATGCGCAGTTCGGGTTTAAGTTAAAGCTATCAAACCCAGTAAAGGGCTGGTTGCATGGTCGAGTTGATGGGATTTCATCTGATATTTCTTTGGACTCATCTGGCAACCAAACGATTTCCATTCAAGGAAACCCAGTCATTGTCCCAAGTGCTTATGGATGGGCTAAAAAATCTGAAGTTTCAAAATCAATCACTGATTTCTATGAAAAGGTAAGGCAACCTGTTGGAGGCGCTGGTTTTGGGTGCACTAACGATCCAACAGGTGGAGCGGCAACCAACGGATGTGATTCAAAGTTCTGGGTTTCTGTATTGCGCTTCTTACGCCCCGATCAAGAATCGATGGATGAATTCTTAGCGTGGATGCCTACCTTGCAAGATAAGGCAGTTAAAGCTCCAACTATCTGGCGCTGGGAAACCATGGGTCCAGATGGAACGAGGGATGCCTGTTACCAAAACACTTCTAACCTAAGTGGTTTTGTTAGCACTAATGCCACCCAGTACTTATCTGGCCCACCTGTGTTTAATAAGAGTGAAGAATCCTTGGACTACAAGGTTGCTGCTCCTCACTATTTACCAAACGGTAAAGAATTCTTGGGTACGTACAACCTAATAATTAATGCACAAGTTGCTCGTTGTCTTTACGGCTTCACAGATGCTCCAATTCAAGCAAACGTTTCAGTGACTTCGGCAGATGGTCAATCTCGAGTTGCTACGACATCTTTAAGTGAAAAGGGTGGATGGTTGAGACTGTCTGCAAATGGCTTCACATTCTCGAGCCCTGTGGTGAAAGTTAAGTTGTCTCAAGAGAAAGCTGTAGTAGCCCCAACCCCTACTCCGACGCCTTCTGCTACGCCGACTCCATCGGCCACAGCCAAGCCGGCAGCTGCAAAGAAAACCTCAATTACTTGCGTTAAAGGACAAACAACCAAGAAGGTAACTTCAGTTAATCCAAAGTGCCCAACCGGATATAAGAAGAGATAGAGATATGAAAAAGATAACTTCAGTAATCGTTGCTATCGCATTTCTATTTGGCGGATCTTCTGCCGTAGTTGCAGCGGGTGAAACAGTTGGAGATCCAGGACGAAGCTGGGCTATTCCTAACGATGCTGACCGTGGCATGCACATCCAACGTTTCTTGGATTCACCACCAGGAACCCCAGCCTCATATTTGATTGATTTTGAGAAGTACCAAAGCAATGCGTTTGTCGACCCAACTTGTAAGAGCGCAGAGGACCCTAATTGCACCGCAGGGTCACTCGGTTTTAACGCGATGCTGCCGGTGTGCGGAACGATAAGTACGGTTTACTGCATTGAAGATTTTGGAGTTATTGGCGCAAGCGGGGATTCTACGAAGGCTTCCTTCTCGCGATATTTTCCTAACGAAGGACTCAACAAGTTCGAAGCCTCCGAGAAGTTAAAGTTACCGTTTGGAGCAACGGGAAGTATTTTTGATTTACCGAGTGCGCCACATGATGGAGGAACTCTGTATTACGTTTCAGCATTGACACAGGGCACCTTGAATAAATCAACAGGCGCTGATTTACAGGCGCTCAATATCGAGATTTATCCAGTGAAACTTGAATCTGGTGACAATGCAATCCAAGAAATTGATTCTGGTATGTCAATGTCGAAGGGCGCAGGTGATGGTCATCCTGCTGGCCAATGGCGATTTGCTAGCTTTGGTTTTTCTGGCACTAGCTTCTGCGTAGCAGGTAGCGCAAAAGAAAGACTGTGCGCTCAGAGATATTCATTCCCCGCAGATAAGAAGTTCTATATAAAGCTAAAACTTCAGAATAAGCCAAAGGGATGGTTGCACGGCAGAATCGCAAAGCCTGATGTTTCTTTTACTGAAATCAGCAGTGGATATTCCTTCTACATAGCAGCAAATCCTGTAGCAGTTCCAGTTGTTTATAAGATGTATCGCTATCCAGAAATGCCACAAGCTCTAAAGGATGAATACGACATCAAAACTGGTGGATACAAACCAGAAGTCGCACTTCGATCTTCAAATTCAAATGGAGCGCCACAAGGATGCGGACGTAGCGCTTGCACTGAAGACCCACTAACTAGAAATGTGATCATGGCCCCTACGGCTTCAAGCAAATTTGGTATGGATCAATTAAAGGTGTGGCTACCGTTTGTGGGAGATAAGGCAACAACCCTTATGGGTACATGGTCAGTTCGAACACTTGATGGAAATGAAACCCAAGGTGCCTCTCAGTGCTTTACGAGTGGCGATAAGGGTGTCACCGGAATTGTCACAACGAATGCAACACAGTATTCAGCAGGCCCCCCTTCCTTAAATAAGAGTGAAGGCACACTTGAATACCAAGTTTCGGCGCCTCACTTCACGACAAAAGGCGATGAGTTCCTAGGCACGTACGATTTGATTATGCGCTCAGATGTTGCGCGCTGCGTATACGGATTTACGAGCGCACCAATTAGGGCAGAGCTTTCTATTGTTAATGATCAAGGTAATCAGAAAGTGGCTACAGAGATTATCGGCGAGAAGAATGGTTGGCTTTATCTATCCGCTGGTGGATTTACTTATTCTTCACCAACAATCAAGGTAAAACTTGAACAAGATGCACCAGCTCCAACACCAACTCCTACAGCTGCTTCTACTCCAACACCGAGCGCCTCTGCTAAACCAGTTGCAAAGGCTGTCACAATTACCTGCGTGAAAGGAAAGACCAGCAAGAAAGTCACTGCGGTCAAACCAAAGTGCCCAATTGGATATAAAAAGAAATAGGCAGGTTCGTGAAAAAGTCTTCCTTTTTTATTGCTCTGGTTCTGAGTCTTTCATCCGTGACTGCGAGCAGTCCCTGGGTGCAAGCCGCAGAAGGCATAGTTGATGAGGGATACATCCCACCTGACTTGCCGTTACAAGGACACGTGAACATAAAATTTAGAGATGGCAGCAACCACCCCCTTGATGCAGGCGCGCCGTATTTAGCATGGAAAGGAAATTCGGCTAGCTGGAATGGAAGTGAAGGAACACTTCTTTGTACCTCAACTTCAGATTCGAATTGCAAGCAAGCTTCAGGCACATTCGAATTCTTCACCCGTTTAACGCTCTGTTCATCTACTGAGTCCCTTGATTGCTTAGAGGGCATTTCCGCTAAAAAAGCGGGGGTGGAAATAAAGGGACAATTCATAGAAGTATTTCCAAAGAAGATAAATACGACTTATATTTCTAAATCTTCTGAGCGACTTCCGGAGGCAAGTTCCGGCGGGTTTTGGAAGTTCGCCGGTCTAGAGCACAAAGGTGGAAGTGATTATTTTGTAGATGCGGGGCTTCGTGGAAGCAGAACCGTCAAACAAGAGCAATTCACAAATACGGCATTTGCTTTATCAATTATTGCGGCATCAAAAGCGCCACTTGGGGTGCATCGCCTTGGAGACAAACCGGACTCCCCAATCGATGATGGATCTGGCTATGTTTTGCAGAAATTTGATGAGCAAACCAAAAGACCCTTTTTGGGTGCAATAGGCATTTATCCACCCTACGAAGGCGAAACACTTGATTGCGTTATGTCAGGGGATTCACTTTGTGCAACGCGTCATGCAATTCCAGGTGATGTTGAATTTAACGTAACTATTCGACTTTCTAGTTCTCCCTCAGGGTGGATGCATGGTCGTTTAGATAATCCAACAATTACTATTGAATCCATCACTCCAAAGCCGGCAGTTCGTTTATCGATTATCGGCACAACTACCAGAGTGCCAGTTGTTGGAGTTTCACAAACATGGCAAAGCCTTTCTCAAAATTTGAAAGATATATATTCAAAGGGTGGGTTCCCTGGGACCATATATGGCTGCAGATGGTGTTCAGAAGATCCATTGAAAAATACTATTGTTGGTAGCCCTCCTCCATCCGGTTCTAGCTCGATTAACGAACTCAAAGCCTGGATACCAGCTGTAAATGACAAGGCGAGTGCGAATATCAATACCTGGTCAATTCGCACGTTATCGAAGTCAGAGATGAATGGAGCTAATAAGTGCTTTGATAAATCTAATCAAATCAATGGCGTTCTGATGACAAATTCAACGACTTACTCTGCGGGACCCCCTGCATTCAAATCAGGAACGCTGACGTATCAAGTTGCAGCACCGCACTTTATGTCTGATGGGTCAGTCATGCGTGGACAGTACAACTTAGTTATTCGCTCAGAGGTAGCCAGGTGCATATATAGTTTTTCGAGCGCACCCGTTAATGCAGAGGTTTCAGTCGTTAACTCCAGCGGTGAAGCGCAAATTGCAACGGTAATTGTTGGTGAGAAAAATGGCTGGCTCTATCTAAAGGCCAATAACTTTGAATTTTCAGCACCCATCATCAAAGTAAAACTCTCTCAAGAAGCAGATCCCCTCGCTACTCCTACTCAGAGCGCCTCAGCTAAATCTTCAGGAAAGGCTGTCACAATTACCTGCATCAAGGGCAAGATGGTTAAGAAAGTAACGGCTGCTAAACCAAAGTGCCCAACTGGCTATAAGAAGAAGTAGAGGAATCTGTGAAAGTTTTTCGTACTAGGTTCTTCCAGACTTTTATAATCATTACAGTTGCCTACCTTGGAATTGTGGTGCTTATCTCGCAAAGTCCGGCAGGAGATGCAACTGCCATTGATGACAAATTGATCTCAATGAGTTCTGATAACCGTCTTGAATTATTGGTGCAGATCACTGGTGTTAATCCACTTGAAGGCACTGCTAACGCTCGTGTATTGCCTTGGCCAAATAGTGATGACGTTGGTTATCGCTTAAAGAGTGGTTGGGTACCAAGTCAGGATATTGATCTGATTGTTGACTCCGTAATTGGTGCTAGCAATGGCGGAAGTAATACTTATAGTTTCAAGAAAGACGTTCCGACTGGTGGCTTTGATGTGCAGATTGATGAGCAACCAGGAGCGGGTGCTAGATCAGATGTGGGCTGGTATCCACTAGATATGTATAACTTTGAAATTCCAATGAGTGCGATTGGCACCTTAGAAGATGGCGATCAAGCAACGCTAAACGTTCTGCCTTTGGATTACACAAAAAAGATTGACACATTTGATATCAACATGGTGCACGGTCTGTGGAGCGATGCTTTCACGACAGTGAAGATGGATGATCCAAAGTCATTTGATCTAGCAATTGAAGAATTCAATAATGGGCAATCTTCATCGGTATTCCAGGCGGTGCGTTCTAACTCAACCAAATTGCTCGTATCAATTATTTTATTGTTGATGATTACCGCGATGGTTTCAGTAACGATCATGACTTACATGGTGGTGACTGGCAGTCGCCCACCAACGCTTTCATCCCTTACCTGGGCTGCAGCACTTACTTATTCTCTGATCTCACTTCGCGGCTTGATGCCAGGTGGTCCACCAATTGGCATCTTCGTGGACAAGATCTTCTACTTCCCGGCACTTATCGTGACCTTGGTCTGTTCCCTTTGGGTTCTAGTTACTTGGGTTCGCCGCGAGGATTTCCAGAGCTAAAGCCCACTTTTGGCCCGAAAGATTGGGCGTGTCTAGGGGGTTCAATAGAGGTGATTTAGCCGATTTCCCTTTATAAGGGGGGTGGCTTTAGACTGCACCTTCGCGCCAAGCGGAAATCCTGAGGATTTTTGATTGG